>Ga0105054_10001745_pt1 | contig 35475 bp, 29 predicted proteins | sample BON02_FD_78091 | JGI IMG/M metagenome (GOLD analysis project Ga0105054, IMG submission 78091) | Freshwater microbial communities from Lake Bonney liftoff mats and glacier meltwater in Antarctica - BON-02 (megahit assembly) | ecosystem: Environmental > Aquatic > Freshwater > Ice > Glacier...
CAGCAATGTGTGACAACGGTAAGTAAGAGATAAGTCTCTCTTCTTCTCTAGCTCCTCCGAGACCACAGGTAGGAAGCACAGTGGTAGCTTCAAAGACAAGATTATCATGCGAGATCATTACTGCCTTTGGTTTGCCTGTGGTACCACTGGTGTAGATAAGTGCACAGCAGTGTCCTGGTTTGATCTTTGCAATGCGTTCTTCCAACTCAACTTCTTCCAATTTTTGTCCCATAGCGAGTAAATCATTGAAAGACATGGTCTTAACAGTGGATCCATCCTTTCTTTTCAAATCATCACCTGGTGAACAAGCCCAACAAACGATAACCTTCAAGTACGGCAAGTTGTTTACTTCCCCGGAAAACTTTTTAAGACACGATTCATCTTCTACGAATGCAACAGCTCCGTTAGAATGACAAGATTTGAATTGAACCTGGTCCGCGGTGTCGGAAGGGTAGATTCCAGCAGCCTTGGCTCCAGCAATGATGGCAGACATTTGGCCGATGAACCATTCTGGGCTGTTGTATCCGAAGATGTTTACAGCATCATGTTGTTTGAGACCCAAACTAATCATCGCCTTGGCAGCGCGTCTGCAATCTTCGTAGTAATGGCGCCACGTCCATGATTTCCATTCGTTCAAAGCAATAGGGCCTGGAGCTTTCTCACCCTTTTTAAGCGCTGGAAGGTTCTCGGTTCTCATTGCGATTTTCATTGGTTTCTTCTTTACTGCAGCAGCGAAAACTTCGATAAGAGTTTTTGGTGGAGTGGCGCGCTCACTGGCAGGCCCAGTAGCTGCGAATTTAATTTCAGCTTCTGCATCCGGGCTGCTGTACCAGTGAGGGCCTGATCCATATTTAACAAGGTCGGTTGCCTTGTTGGTAGGAGCGATTGTCAAAGGTTTGATTCCCATATTTCTCTAGTGTTTCGTAGGTTGGTGTTTTGATTTTGATGTGATGAAATAAAAAATTCAATTTTTGTGTGCGATTAACACGTGATGTGTACTAAAAGTTGATATAGCAGTTTCTCATAACTATCTCTAGTGAAATTTTAAAAGTAAAATTTCAAAAGCGCACGCATTTGTTAACAAGTTAACTTATTAGGATTCTTTATGCGGAAAACTATTAACAATACGAGAAGAATAGTGGATTTTAAAATTTGGATTCACTTTGAGGAGGAAAACAAGTGTGTGCCTTATTTAGCACGTGTATTCTGCATGTGGGTAAGAAATAGATATTTATTGGGTAATTTCAATAAAAAACTGGATTTTTCGCTGGACTTTTTGGCCCGAGTTTTCGCACCTTTCATTTCCCACATCGGATTGATTTTCGTTTTATTTTTGCGACATTTCGTTTTTTGAACCTAGGACTTAGTACAAGTGTCCACAACTGTATCAATGTATCAATGGAAAACGTTAACATTGAAAAATGTCTTGTTCATCACTAGGTAAGAATTGCAGTGAATGCAGTGCTTTGTTTGGTTGTCATTGGTGCGGTTATGGATCCAATACTGGTGCAGGATGCTTCCCTATTGGCGACGCTGTCAATGGATGTTTTTGGGGAGCCTCGTGCAGCAGCTGTGTTCGATCTGAGAGTAAGTCTTCTTGTTCTCTCAACATGTTCTCTAATTATTCTTAGGCGAGTTCATTGGATATGCTTCTTCGTGGCCTTATATAGTGGCAGCTTTTGTGGCGTTAAGCACTTTGTTTCTAAGCTTTATATGTTTGAGTTTTCTCATTTCGGCATTTTTGAAACCTGCAAATACGCAGGAAGATACAGGGTATGTAGAAATGGCATCACTCGGCCCAGTTGATCCTGATATAACAATAGGGGAACTTTATTCTGTGGATACTGAATTCTCCCTGTTACCACAAAGAACATATTCGACCTCTGTGTGGGCTTTCATGAAGAAAGTATGGCACTTATTACTGCTCTTCATTATAACTTCCCTTACTGTTATGATCATTCTTTTAGCAGTTATCTCACCACATGAACCGGAATTCTCTGTGTGCAATAAGTCTGTTGATTGGGCATCCCTGTTGAATACCATATCGAAAATACCAAGTAGTGGGGTGAAGTTCCGCGGAAGATTCAATTTAATTGTAAGCTTTTACAATCCCAATAAATTCGAGCTGTCTCTAGAAGAATGTTCTGGTGATTTCTACTACAAAGATTCCATGATTGGTTCGTATTCATTCCATGGTGCTTCAATCAACCAGACGTTTTATGTGGCTGGTGGTTCCGTTAATGATTTGTTACTTGTTGCTGAGTTGCAAGTTGCTATTTCTGATATTCCAAGTCTTGCTGCTGATTGGGCCCGGAACCAAGTCTTTTTGAAAATGTATTCACAAGCCACCGTCGGAATTGTCGCTGCCAGCACAGTTCAATACTCTCGCAAATACTTTCTGCCTCAAGTTGACCTCGACTTGAGTCAAGTTGACAATACACATTGCAAGTGCAAATAATGATGTAAATATGTTTATTTTAATTAAAGCTTAGACGATGGGTTTAGAAAATTCTCTCTTTCTTGTACAGTTCTAAATCATCATGCGTTAACTATGAAAAAGTCATCACTGGAATGGACCGATCCCTTCCTTTTAGTAGTACCCAAATGAAACCTTATCTGGAGAATATAACCTCAAACTGCAGTTTTTCCCTTTTAATCCTGTTTCATTGCAAACAAAACATTACTCATCAGAAGATTCTAATTCCTCCTTCTTTATATTATAAAATTAAATCCAACTTGATATGCGGTCTTTCATCGACTGGATGCTTCCTTATTTCCTCTCTAAATGATGCTGGAATTTTCAATCGCTGGTCATTGCGGTGGTTCGAGGCGCCGCCATAGAACGGAGGTCGTTCCTCAATATCTTCTTTGATGCATCCCGCTGAAGCATAGGTTGCAAGAGACCCTGTACTTTGCTCAGAAAAAGACTTTTTTCTACCATAGGAAGTATTCTTCACATGAAACACGCTGTCATGAAAAAGAGAACCTCGACGATTAGCGGATATAAATGGAATACTGCCACTTATTGTTGGTTCTGAATTCGAATCCTGAAATTTGGTGGGAACTTGAATAATCTCGGGATTGAAATGCTCTAAGTCGTTCATCTTGAGAACTTCGTTGGTACTTATCGTTTGTTTTCGATTCCTTTCCTTGAATTCGCGCAACGTACCATCGCTATCAATGTTGTATCCCAGAATGTCGCAATAGTCATGTTTAGTCTGGAGAAATTCCTTTGTAGTCTTTACCATAGTAGGCTTTTTAGTCTTCTCATCGAATCCACTTTCTGCACCGTCATTATTATTATAGTTATTGTGTCCCATAATACCACTATAGTCATAAGAATCGTTGTTGTTGCGACCGTTTATTGTTTCGTTTTCTAAAACCTTCAACGAAAGCTTCAACTCTGTCTTTTCTCTTGACAAAATCCATACCTGTCCTTGAAGTTTCTGATTTCTTGTCGTTAAATCCAGGATTTGAATTTGGTTTTCGGCAAGTTTTGCATGAGCTAGTGCAAGTTTATATTGAAGACTGGCTATGGATTGTAGAGTAGCAGGGCCAACCTCGTTGTTTTGTAAGTCACCTGGAATCTCATTTATTTTGTGAACATGTGCAACAGTTGACTCGTCGTGCATCTTGATCAGACTCTCGCTACTGAAGAAAAAAATAACCGCCAATTTTTTTCTCGAATTTAACACAACCAAATCAGAATATGAATAATGAAGAGTTGCTGAGAGCTCTGGATAGCGCGCGATTAGGATTTCTCAAAGTGGAGGTGTGTATGTATTTGCTACACCAATCGTGTATTGGTACATTACCCTTATCCACAACTGTGCAGGAAAGGCCTGAATCGGGCTCCTTGTTCCTCTTTAATAAGCATGAAACGCCAGGGTTTCGAGTGGACGGCCACGAATGGAAAAAGAAAAAAGGTACTTCCCATGATAGGCAGGATAGATTGATCTTGTCGATTAATAAACATCCCGTAGTTTACGCTGGTATAGCACATTCAAGCACTAGAAATAATTTTCACCGACGATACTTCAGTGAAATTACCAAACAAACCGATCTTGTTATTGTGCAGTATTTTGATAAAGATATATTGCCTCAAGAGGCCCACCAGCAGCATTGTAAATGCATCCGGTGTGAAATAGATCGTGGGTGGTCCCCCCCAGTACCTCAGGTACTGATTCCCAGTCCAAGTTATGACCTGTTTGATTCTCCAGGATTTAATTTCAATGACAGTGTATTTGAACCCGTCCGATACTGCATTGATGATTTTGCTCCTGATAAATTGGAGGTTAGAGGTGGTACAAAAGTATTGATTAGTCTCTTGCCAGATGACATGTACAATAACAATGCTGATTCAGCGGCTACTGTCTATTTTGGGACCACTCCTGTCCAGGGGAGAATAAGTGGCAGTTGTATTGTTGTAATATCGCCTCCACTGCTGGCGGGATTAGTCGAATTTAGTGTCCAAGTTAATGGGGCCATATGCAGCACAAACCATTGTTTACTTCGGTTCAATGTTTGCATAGAAGTGAATTCTCAACCTGCTGAAATGCTAAAAAGGAAGCGCATGGCTCTATACTATGGCAATGATTTGGAATCATTGAACGAAGATCAAATGGCAGAAGCATCAGAATCGCAAGTTGAGTCCCTTATTAAGCTAATTGCCGAGATGTACGATAGTGCTGTTGAACTCCGTGATGCTCTTGATACTCTGGATGAGGCAGGGTTTACAATATTACATTATTCTATTGTGTTTGGTCAAGAGCGATGTTTCAATATGTTGTTAGAAATGGGGGCTGATCCAAACCGACCTACTTCTTCCGGCGATCATCCTTTGCATTTAGCTATTATTGCAGGGAATGTACGATTTATTGAGCAGCTGATTAATGCTGGCGGTAATATATCAGCTACCAATGCCGAAGGATATTCTTGTCCTGAGTTGGTGGTGCAATTTGAATTACATGAATTGCGTGGGATTTTCGGAATGGAACAGTCATCGCTTAATAGTAGTTTGGATGATGCAGTATCAAGACGAGAAGATAAAGAGCAAGAAATGCTTAGATCTGCTTGGGCATCCATGAGTTTAAAAGACAGGTGTGCATTATCCTTAGGTCTCGGAGGTTCTTTCGACCTTACTGAAGACGACCGAGAAAGTGTGATCTCCGAAAAGAACGACAAGGATTTGTCCGGTAAAGAAGATTTGTCAGTGGTAATGCAAGCGATGTCTGCAGCAGAACGAGCTGAACTGGCAGTGGAGGCAAGAATTATTCAAACCAACATTCGTAAATGGTTGTTGGGAAGGAGTATGGAGGCCACTAGGAAGTTCCAGCATGAAAATAGCAGACTGCAGCAGCAGCAAGCAACGAAAGTGCAAGCGATGGGGAAAGGGTTTTTGGCTAGACGGGAATTCCAGCAGGTACGATTGGGGGCAATACAAGTACAAGCTGTTTCACGCGGTCTGCTCGCGAAAAAGAATTTCACTGCAATGAGGAACCAAGTTAAAGCTACTATGGCCATTCAGCGTTTTGTGCGCGCGCATCAACAGAGGTCAAAAATACATTCCCATTAAAATACTTATTTCTTATCATTATTTTTCACTTCCAACACACCAGCAATACAATCTTCAAATTTACATAGATTTTGACCCATATCTTCACCCCATCCTATTATAGTTTTGACGCTAATATGTAGTTCAGGTTGAGATACCAGCAACTGTTCAGCAGCAAGCAGTAAAACAATAAGAGCGGCTCGAACTCCTATGTCATCATGAATCAAAACGGGGCCTTTGATATATCGAACAGAATCCAGTAGCTTGAGAACATTAGCAGTAGTAGCAATGTATAATGGCTCCGCTATAAAAACCACCGATTGACCTTTCAATAGTTCACCTTCACGGGTCATGTACACAGGAGAATCTGGTCGTAAAATATTCACAACGGTCTCGATGCCAAATACACCCATATCTCCAAGTTGTTTCTCAGTGGGTTGCGAAGAAAACGCTAGTGTATCAGTCACTTTATAAAGAACCGCATCTGGGGATGGTGGAAAGGAATTCAAAGGACTTGGATGTTTTGCCAAATGAATCAACTTGTCTCTCAAAATATTGTACCCTTTTTCGCAAACATGGTCAAGAAAAAGAACTTGCTGCGAGTCACCAAGATATTCGTCGTTGAAAAATACATGAGGCACCGTCGCAGTTCCTGTTGCTCGAATGAGAAACGCTATGAAGGCTTTCTCCGTCGTGCAGTTGACTCGCACAATATCCAAAGACCCTTCTTCCCCTTTGGCTGAAAGTTCCTTGAGGACACATGTACGGAAGCACTCCAATCGTGCGAGCACCTTGTTGCAATATGTGCAGTCGTCCTTTTCGAATACTGTGATTTGACCCATAGCTTGTCTTGAAACAAGAACTTCGTATCGATTGAGTGCTACTACTCTATCTATTTATTACTCTAAGAACCACCTCTTTTTCTTCTCCTAGAAATATACGGATTTCGTAGTTTTCACATGTCCAAAAAACGATTTTATATTTTTAATTTGCGACTGGAGTTCTAATGGATCTAATTCTGTAACATCTCGTAAGTGGCGTTTATGGTTCCAGTAACTATATTCCGTTTAGATCTTATTGAAACCAAACTATACAGATAAACTTACCCGCTAAAAACAACCCGACTCCGATGATGGCAAAATCAACGGATTTTTGAACGAAGCTTAGTCTATGTCCAAATAGCATCGCATGTAAAGAGGCTGGAAGAATTAGCGCTAGACTGGAACAAGCAAAAGCTCCTACAAGTGCTACAAAGTCACCGAAATGTGGGATCACAAGAGCCACCAGCACAGAAAACAAAACCACTCCAAAACGAGCTGCAAGTTTCACGGCAACATGACGGTTTTCTATCAACGGTAGATTTTCAAAAACCTACAAATTTCAGTCAAATTTAAATAATATAGTTCATCAGAGCACCACTTACTTTATGCACTGGAAACATCATTAGTGGGTAGGTGAAGTAAAGACCGAGACTCAGTGAAAATTTCACTAGAATTGTTACAGCTCCAGCACCGAGATTCAAGGTTATGATTTCCTTGGTGCCTTCCTGAAATGTAATATATCCTAAAACACCGAAAAGAGTGTACATACAAGTAACAACCGTCATCGTCCGTAATAACACCTTGTTAAAATCTTCCTTACGAGTCATGGATTCTTCGATATGAAGAATCACCCCAACTCCTTCAAAACAATAGATTGCGACTCCAAAGAAGTATATGAGATTACTCCAAACCAGTCCATATATAACTGACGACTTCGGATCGTATTTCAATGTTTCATTTATACCATTAGAAAGTGACGTGTTGAAAGTAAGAACATGAGGTGTAAAAGTAGGCAAATGAACTACATCAGCACCCAACACAGAAAATATCCCAGTAACTGTGCAAACATCTGCGACCATCGAAAAAACCGTAAGGTTCTCCACACGACGGATGAGAGTCATCAATAGCAGGCCTGGAGCGCAAAGAACAATAATTTCGCTTTTTGAAATAAACGAAAACACCGTATTCAAATTATTTCCAATGAATAAAAGATAGGCACAACAGAATGACACTTGGGTGAATACCACCAGAAAATCAATTAACACAGCTCCTCGTTTTCCCATCACGTTAAATCCTATATCTCCAAAGTTCGTCACCCGCTTCCCCTTGCGTTCCAATTCCTTCTTACATGCAACCAGTAGCATCATAGCATAGGTTGCGGCCGTACCAGTGATAGGTAGTACAATACAAGCACCTAACAAACCAGACTTCATGAAAGCGTACGGTAGTCCAAGAATGCCGGCACCGATAAACGAGATGAACATGTGCATCGAGGTCACTATGTTAGAGTTCGTCCCAGTTTTTGTTTTTGTATTTTCATCAACTCGCATCATATCAGGATCAGCCTCCTCCATAAGTCAACACAACGCTGAATTTGAAGAATTTTCACACTCCAATTATTATTTTGCGATGCGAACTGTCGTGGTAGGGCCACGGCGAGCAGGAAAAACCTCCCTTGTTAAAAGTCTTTCCAAGGAAAAAAGAAATTCTTACGAGGGACCTACGATTGCTCCAGCCTTCACTCTCCATTCAGTTGAAGATATGCACGGGGATACGATCCACATGCAAATTTGTGATACTGTAAGTGACATCGAGGAATACTAACAGGATAATAATTTATTCAAGAGCGGAGATCCGAAATTAGCCTGTCTGGGCTTTACGATGATGATGCACTTTGATGTATGTATTCTGGTATTCGATATCACCAAAATCGATGGTCTTGACGGGGTTGCCGACCTCAAGACGTCATTGTGTCGCCAAACGGGGATTGTACCATCACGCGCAACATTTATTCTTGTTGGTACATATTTCGATGAAAGTGATGTGCAAAACAATTCGCCTTCTAAATCAGAATGCAGTGTCCGCCACGAGTCTTTGAAAGATGCGCTGGTGCATTTAGATTGCGTGGAGTATTTCGAAACGTCTTTGACACCGCTTAGCAAAAACAATGATGTCTGTAAAATATTTGCATATGCTGCTTCATGCAATCAAGGAGAGAGGCGGAGAACTAGTTGTGTTTTATCTTAATTTATTTCTTTTTCAATCGAGGCAGTTTCAACGTTTCAATCTCCTTAGGCGTGTTGTCCTGTTGGAGTTTCTGCAACTGATCTCTAAGAGCTTTGATCTGAGAAGATTCTTGTACTTTGTTTGATTGATTGGTCACTTGCTTCACGCGGGTGGCCCATCGCAATGACTCTTTAGACTCTTGGGTATTACATTGGGAAGGAGATACGTTGACAAACATTAGTGTTTTTGCATTGCCTCCTAGACTGTCAGCCATTAATTCTGTTAATGGATGATTTCGATAAGGCACATGTTTAGATCCGCTTGTTAAAGCCTGTATTACATCTCCGAGGGCCAACAAGCTCTTGTTAATACTTTGAGCCTCTTTAAGTGCATCTCCTTTTGCGCCTGTCTTTGACGCTCGCTCGGTACCTGCAAGGTCTGCTATGGTTAGTTTACCATGTGTGACAACACCACTGGATTTGGATGTTGATTTAATCAAAATACTGCAGAGGAGATGTGCTCTGGCAGCTTTTTTCAAAGAGAATGCATGGCGCAGGTTCCCAAGCGCCTCTTCTGTTGTAACACAAACTTTCTTCGTGACATTTTCAATATCTACAACACCTTGAGGATCCAAATGAACATTCAAAGGTAAAGAGGCACTTTTGTCACGTAGTAGAAGGTCGAAAAGTTCATCTTTGTATAATTCAACTATATACATGGTCGTTTCAAACTCAAATCGTCGACCCTCCTTTCCCATAAGACTGAAAAGTTCCCTAATAGATCTAGTAGCAATTCCTTCATCTTGGTTACTGCCCATCAACGTGTAGGTCTTACCAGACCCGGGTTGTCCGTATGCAAAAACACAGATATTATATCCATCCACTGCAGTTTGAATCAATCGCTTGGCGTCTGCAAACACTTCTTCCTGAGTGGCTTCAGGATCAAAACATCGATCAAAAACAAATTTGAAGTCCGGACGTTTTCTATTGTTGGCACCCGTATCGTTGGTAACCATTAAATTCATATTGTCAATCACACTCACACTTGTAGATTCACCATCCGGTCGAACACGACAAAACACTCGAATTCGCCCCTTCAAATCCTCAATTTCATTAAAATACTGTTTACGAAGAGCTTGCTCTTGAATAAACTCATCGTATATTTCATCCTTTTCTACCTCCAAATTCTGAAGGAGTTGCTCCATTTCTTTTGTCTTGCTCATCAATTCCTCACTTCGTCTGTCTAACTCCGCTTTCCTTTCTGCATCCTCGTCGCTCTTGCTGGTCATTGCAGCCATCTTAGCTTGCTCCTCGCGAATACGAAATAATTCTTGTACATAGGCTTCTTTAGACCTGGATTCTTTATATATTTTGTCTTGCATGGTATTGATAGTGGTTTGCAAATGTTCCCTATTTCGTTGGCGCTCTTCCTCCAACTCATCTTTCGACCTTTTGAGTTCACCGATAGCCTCTCTAGCTCGGAGTTGTTCATTGTTCAGCAACTGAACAAGAGTTTGCTTTTCGGCATCCACTTTGTGTTGCTCCTTCTGTTTCAATGATTTCAGTTCAGCGTCCTTTTCCATTCGCAATTTTCTTTCATGTTCAATTTGGTCTCGAAGTCGCTGCATTTCTAATTCCTGGTCGCTCATCAATTGTTTTTTGGCGTTCTTTTCTTCCTCTGATAGGCGCTGAGCTTGTTGAAGCTGGGTCTCTCTATCTGCTAATTTCTTCTTTAAAAGTTCTGATTCTCGATCCCTTCCAACCCGACTCTCTCTCTCGGCTTGCAATTGGCCTAATAACCGTCGACCTTGACTTTGAAGCATTTCTTTTTCAGCTTGTTTCCGCATTCTCTCTCGTTCCCATTCTGTTGTCTGTTTCAAGATATCATCTTGAATACTCTGTAATTTGTCTTTGGTATTTCCCAATTCTTCGTTCATGGATATGCGCATAGCCCTCTCTTCCAAGAGTCTGGCATTCAATGCCTCCAGCTCGACGACAGCTTGAGACTGATTCAATCTCGCACCTTCTACTTCCCCATTGAGTCTATCAATATCCAGCGCGCTCTGCTCCAGTTGGGAGTTCAATTTCGATTGGCGAATTTGAAGCATCTTTGCATGTTCCTTGGCTTCAGCTGATAGTTCATGGGATTTCGCGAGTCTCTCCGCGTGCTGTTGTTGCATCATCGATATTTCACGCTGCACTTTCAAAAGCTCTTCTTTGTTCTTTGCCCGTTCGCTCTGCTCGTTTTCCAAATGTTTAGTTAGCATAGACATTTCACCATTCACGCAACTCAATTTTTGTTTCATTCTGTCAAGATACTTTGCAGTTCTTTCTCTTTCTAATCTTTCCTCTTCCAATTTTTGTTTCAAGTCAGCTAACTCGTTTGTGACTCGCGATTTAGCGTCTTGGGCTTCATGTAATTCTCTGGATAAATTCTCAACCACTTTTTCAGAAGCAATAATTCGAGCTCGCGCTTCTTGCTCCTTTTGAGCGAGATACTTGGCATCTTTCAAGCGTTCCCCAGCAAGACTTTTAATCTCAGTTTGAATACGATGCAATTCTTCAACAGCAAGTTGCTTTTCTATGACCTCTGAAGAGAGCGCCTTGCCCAACACGCTCATTTCACTCTCTGCATCCAAAAGCTGCTGTTCCTTCAATACACGCAAACGATTTTCATCTTCGTGCAATTTTTGCTCCTCTTCTAATTGCCTTTCAATCTTGTCCTTTTCAGTGTTAACTTGGTTTATCATTATCTGCGCATGTTTTGCGTTTTCTTGTGACCGACTGAGTTCCGACAATGCCTGTAACCTCATCACCTTTTCTTCCTCTAACTTTTTGCTCAAGTTCTTCATTTTTGAAGATGAGAGTTGATTACTTTTCAAAGCTTTTTCTAATTGTTGTACTAACGTGTCAATCTGTTTCATAGAGTCCTGCAGTTGTGATTCTAACGAACTTTTGGTTTGACGGAGCTCTTCAAGTCTCGTTTTCTGCTGTTCAGATAATCCCGAAGCCTCTTTTGCTTGAAGTTCCATTGCAGTGATTTCATCTTCAGTATCAGACAATGATTTCAATACCCTATCACGTTCTATCTGGAGCTGACTAAGAATTTTCTGAGTTTTCGATAATTCTGATTCTGAAAGTATCAAGTTATCCTGAGTTCGAATATGAGCCTCATGTTCTTCTAAACGTAACTGACGTTCTTCTTGTATTTCTTCAAGAATCATTTTCATTTGTTCCTGCGATGCATTTCGTCCATTTATCTGGTCTCGCAAGTCTTGACGTAATTGGTTCAACGTCTGGTTTTTGAAATCTACAATCCTTTTTAGAGATCGATGTTGAGCTTCACCCGCTTCAATAAGATGAAGACGAGCTTTAGCTTGTGATATCGCAAAGTCCATCGAATACTGTCGTCTTTTTTCAGATTCCTTGGCAACTCCTAATGTCCATGCAAAATTTGCAAATAGTTTCAACAGGTCCTCATCACTCCGTTTACAAGCCGGTTTCAGGCTCTCAAAACAGGTTTCTCCCGATATTCTATTTTTAAAATAGACTCTTTTCGAATCGTCATCTGTTAAGCGTTCCCATTCAATACCACTATCGGACTCCCTTTTAACAAAAAGCAAGTCTATACACTCTATGTTGGTAGGATCACAGTAATCAACAGGAATATACCCCGCTCTGTCCTGCTGCTTTACAGAGGCGCCTTGGAGGAGCAATAAAGACACAAGGGTCGGTGACCCAGTCTCTGCAGCATAATGTAATGGACTGCAACCATTGCGATCCGTATTGTAACAGGCAGCAGCACCTCCATATCGAAGTAATATATCTGCGATTTCAAAGGATATGAAATCCTTTTGACAGCAAAGATGCAAAGGAGTAAGTCCAACTGCGTTTCGAGCCCCAAGTAGTTGAGGTGTCAAATCAAGCGACTCTTTGAAGGTTCTGCCAATTTCGAGCAGAGTCGCAACAGAATAGTGATTTCGTGCTCGACACGCAGCTAAAAGCATTGTATCTCCTTTTTCATTCTTTTTGGTTACAAGTTCTACGATCTCAGAAGCGGAGCAACTATCAAAAGCATCCTTAATATTTTGTTTAACCGATAAATTCAATGCGTCATCATTTGGGTGAACAGTTTCCACAAGACAAAACAGAATATCGTGAAGCTCTGTATGCGTTGAAATAATGCTTCCGTAATTCGATATAGAATCACTGATGGATTTCTCTGAAGGTTTCTTTTCAAGCACAGGTGACGGAACTTCGACACTAATGTCTTCGTTGCCTACTGACTCGCCAAAAAACTCTTTCAGTACATAATTCATCATGTCAAATTCTCGTTTACTGTCTTCATGGACAATAGCGATGTTTTGAAACCGGTAGAATATCGCTCGAGTGCTGAATCGCATGTCTGCGTGAACCAGATTAATAGCTTGTACAACTTCATCAAACTTTTTCTTTGCCCAGAGAGCATCACCTGGAATATTTTGTAGCGTTCTTAGCCAAAAATAAGTAGCTAATACCACGACATAACTAGGTCCACTTCGCCCTCCACCGGTTCCATCGAACCCACTACAAATATTAAACGCTTCATTTATATGTTGTTCTGCCAACACCAAATCGTCTTCAAAAAGAAGCAGAATAATGGAAGCCATATTCAAACAGTCCACATACTCTTTAGAGGCTATTCCAGCAACCGATCCAATGTAAACCACTTTCGGAATCAGACTTTTAATTCTATCACGGTCAGGAAGGCATCGATGCAGATGCTCTTCAATGGTTTGAAGATGTTCACATGCATGTGAAGCTAGGAAAATCGCGGAATCTATATTTCCTCGATTACATTCCGCGGTAATTTCTTCGTAACACTTCTCCACTCCAACCAGTGGTGATGAAGCACCAGACCCCATAAACGGACAAAAACGACGGATTTTTTTTCAAGTTTCGCGAAGCCAGTAGTGACGAACCGTTGATCGAAAAGCTTTTCGGATGACATGCAAAGTTATGGCGCTGTTTTTTAAAATTAACTATATCAGAAACTGTTAATGGATCAAGATAAATAGATTATATACACTCGTGCTACTATTAAAATATGAGCAAATCAAGAATCTGGGAGTCAATGCCGCAAATATTCACTTCTGTCCCAGCAGGGTCACGCCGGTTAGTAGGACTTTCAATACTATAAAAGCGAGAACCAAATACTTGCATCTCGTCGGTAGTTACAGGACTATAGCTGGCGTCATTATTTCTGGAATAACTTGATTTCTTTGTCATTCGAGAAACAGCTTCTTCAAGAGGTACATCTGATGTGCGTTTATGGGATAATCCCTTTGGTTTCACCACTGTTCCGTTCCCTTGTATATCTCTAGGTATTCCGCTCGGTGATATAGTAGCAATTGAAGGATCCTTAAATACTTTTGTGGCGTAAGATTGTATGAGTTTCTCGTGGTATCCGAGGGTTTCAAATCCTTTATAACCGATGTTTACATTGTCTAAATCTTTAAAGCATGGCCAGACTCTAGGTTGCCTCAAATGCTTCAAAAGATCAGTCTCGACAGCTGGGGGAAAGGGTCTACATCGTTTCCTGCCACTCAACACTCCCTTAATTGCATCCTTGAATCTCCGAGGTGCATATATAGGTTCAGTCTCTCTTGTTATCAACCAACCTTCGAAGCATTCTTTGCTAAGTATTCCTGAAGCATCCACCCTACCGTTCGGTTCATATTTCACATAGCCGAGGAATAAATCCAACAGAGTCAGCTTGCGCTCGTCCATATTCTTCAGTTCCGTCGAAATACCCGGATGCTTTGGTGGACTATCCTTTTCTGTCGCAATCAATGGACAGTGCAGTCGTCTGTCAGCTAAGTTTTCCAACTTTGGAATACAGGTCGTGTATGAAATCGCAGTTTGAAACATTCGGTCATACATACTTTTTGAGTACGTTTTATGCTATAGAATAGAATAGTTTCGGGCTTGGATTAAACTAAATAAACTTCTACTGTAAAGTATTGGTGATTTGTTCAGGGTCAACAGAAAATATTTAGAGAATATGCTGAAAACGACGATACAAAAGAGAGTCGTATTGTTTACAATAGATGCACATTAATTAATATTTTTAATTAATTAAATGCCATCAGGCTCTTTTCTTTCAACAAGATACTCTTTTTTTTTTAACATTTATTTAAAAACAACAAAAATCGATGTTTATTAAGAAATTAGCATTTAGTAGTGCTTTAAAATCGATTTTTGTTGTGTTTATTAAATATCCGATACAAAACAAGAGAACTATGATGGTACTGCAACGGGTATGGTTGCCGTGGGGGGTGGTTGTTTTGGTGTTTATGCACTCTACTTGGCATACAATATTGCTAGTGATCAAGGCAAAGAATCGCTTAATGTAAGGATACTTGCAGGTGTACTGATTGTGATTGCAGGGCTCGTCGTCTTTCTAAACAACGGAACAGTAGGTGCTTTCCTCTTTGCGTCTGGTGTAATTGGTATCGTATTGTCCATGTTGACGAACGCAGGGGGCAAGGTACAAGAGACGATGATCGCTGCTCTTACTGAATCATTCGACGACATAAAGGAAAGGGTACCGATTTATCCGAGGCTAAAATGTGGATTTATCAGCAGCTCTATTATTACAGTTACCAGCCGCTGACGGCCGTTAAGGATTTAATAACACGCAGCAAGACACCTAGAATACAATTGCCATTCAAAAGAGTATATTTGAAATATTTCAGTATCGAGGAGCTGCTTTTAATCGCCAAAGAAAATATTGATATGTTTCCATCTGAAGCACAGTTAATGATTGGAGGAATTGACAGGCATATTAAAGATGCTTCGTTTAGTCCCGTAGATGAGCTAGAGTTGATAAAGGAACCATTAGGATATTTCGATGGTATAAGCGATGTTGACTATAATTAAATATCCGATACAAAACAAGGATTATGCATCGGATGGTGATGCGGTCCCCGCACCTGTAGAATAGACGCCTGTTTTAGAAAATAAAAGATCCGTTGAGAGAGTGAAGATGCGTGTTCGTTTGTTGACGGATTTAGATGCGTTTCAGAAGGCAGGGAGTATCATTGAAGTGTCGGAAGAATATGGGAGGAAATATCTTATTCCTCACAGATTTGGGGAGAAAGTGGTAGAGGAGAAACACAACGAGTGGGACCCTAAGGATTTGAACGATTCCGAATCCGGTGACCTAGAAGTGGTGAAGCTAGAATTCCGTAGACAGATGTTCAATGGAGGTATCAGAAAATGGAGTGTACGTGGTTTGAATCGTATTTTTGACTCGGTGGCGTAACAGAGCAATCAACCCAACAGCACTCTTGAAGACTGGGCGTTTGAAGAGGCTATTCGCAAATTTGGGGTTATTTTGAGCGAAAGAAGAATGAAAACACTGAGACGTTCTTTTGATACTATTGGTGATGGGTCCATCAATTATCAGGAATTTCTTCGTGGGATTCGTGGCCCTATGAATGCAAGGCGCTGTGGCATCATAGAAAAGACATGGAATAAAATATCCCTCGAAAATAGTACTCCCACTGTGAATAGTATTGTCAATATACATACTACTCATGATACGCATCCAGAAGTCTAATCTGGAGCGGCATCCTCGTGTGAGGTTGCGCATTCACTTTCAAGCGGACTTGAAGAATGGTCAGATGAGGATGGGAAAGTGATCGCTTGATGTTTTTCAACACTTTACTGATTTAAGCTGCACTATCGACAGTGATGAAATGTTTGTCACAATAATTCAAGGTCAGTTCAAGGTCTGAGAAGCTGATGCTTCAAAGAAAACATTAGATTTGGTTCGAAGATTTGGGAACCAACTAGTTGGAAAATTAGAATCGAAATCAAGTGAATCACCAGCAAGAACAATGTCAAAACGTTTTTGATTTGTCAATTCGGATTCTATGGGACAAATTTCTATGGAAGAATTTACCACAGTAATGACGCAACTTCTTGGATTTGATGAAATGGAAGTGAATGAGGTGTTCGAGTATTTTGATACCAATCAGAATTACGAGATTTGTGAAAAAGAATTTATCCGCGGAATAACTTCTTAAAACTTAATTTAATTCATTTTCGATTTTTGTAAAACTTCATTTTTGAGAAAAGGAAGATAAGTATGCTGACTAAAAACCGGAATATTTCTTGTAGTGAATGCTTTTTAAAATAAAACGATACACCATGGAAGTCAAATTTTGTGAACCGAGTGATGCAATTCAATTAAAACAGAAGCGCTTCAATGAGAATTCAGTCATATCTCACCTGTTTGTCGTTATAAAGCGTTCGTAGGGTTCTGTGAATAACAAAAATTAATTAATAACATGTTATAATCATTTTTGTCTGGTAGACCCTTTTTCCTATTCGCACTGGTGAATAGTGGTGTTAGGAACAATTTAAACCACATTCGCCGTAAGGATGGCCCCCCTTATTGTTCGTTCAGTGATAAAAATGCTCATCGAAGAAAAAAATCAGTTCGTAGTTCAGAGTAGCAAATGCTTGCTTCTGATGATGATGGCTCTACCTGTTCGCCCAGTAATAAAAGTGAGCGTGACGATGACATCAATTTAGAAATGGAGAACTTTACCGACTTGGAATCTCGTCATTGGCACATGACTATAATTAGCATGTCGATAATTGGGTTCTTCGTGAACTTTGTCCCGTCTGAAGCCTATCTCACCAAGTATTTGATGGACAATAAGGGTCTCACGGAATTAGATTTGAACAACCTAGTATGGCCGGTTGATACGTATGCTTACTTGGCTTTCATGTTACCTGTTGGAATTGCTGCAGAAGTGTTTGGATACAGGACCATCATTGTACTCGGGCTTCTAGCTAGACAAGCGACTCGTATACTGCTCATCTTCGGCCAGGGCATTGGAAATATGATGGCAATGCAAGGAACTTACGCTCTTGCGTCTGCCACGAATGTTGTTTTCTTTGCTTATGCAATGGTAATCGTTCCTCAAAGCTTTCGATGGAAATCTAGTGCTATAGTTTACGCGGTATATCATTTAGCCAATGTGATTGCTTCATTTATCGCTCAAATGTTGGTGGATAATCTCGATATTGATCTTTCATTGCTGTTCTATGTTTCTTGGATCTCTCAAATGATTGCGCTGGTTTTGTTCCTTCCTTTGATGCCGAGGAGGGTTGGGTCATTGGAAGGTTCTTTAGGTCAAGTTATTGTCCATGATGGCTGGAAAAAAGCTTGTTACAAGGTATTTTCTACATACAGATCTATGGATTTATGCGGATGGAGTTGGAGTCTATGGTGGGTATTTGCATACACATCAAATTCTTTCTTTGGCAATTACTACCAATCTCGTATTGCAGTGATTGACCCAGACGCCCCATTCGGCTATTTGACCATGGGAGTGGAATTTGCAGAGGTGCTCGGTTCTCTCAGTTCATTGTATGTGGCGAAGATATTCAAAAATGGGAGTCCCTCGAATGTATTGGTGAACCTCTTGGTGATCAATGCCTTTGGGACTGTTGTTTTGATTGGAGATTGGATGTCTTGGCTGACATCTAAAGTAGGGGTTGCTTTAACAGCCACTTTCATCCGTCAATATGGTAGTGCTATTCTATCGACTTTAGCTCCGCCAGCAATTTCACAAAGCACTACTTCCAAATACTATGCGTTGGTATTTACCACTAATTCTTTCGTTGCTCTGTGTATAGGATCTGTTATTCAAGCGGTATCTCAACACTATGGCTTGGATACGGTTGCCTATTTTAGATCCATCGTTTTCTTAGATGTCGGAGTGTATCTCACCTTGGTATTTGCAGTCCATCATTTTTGGAGCAAGATATTCCAGTCATAATTTGGTACGTTTTTTTTATGGATTCAGTCGCGATTTAACATTTGCAACAGGAATTTGTCTGTGGCCAGGGGTGCCGTGCTATATGAAGTTGGTTGTCAATTGATATAAAGTGCACGGCTGAGATTATACCCATTGAACCTGAACAGCGTAATTGCTGCGGAGGGAAGGCCTTTATTTGGTTTATATTTATTTTTATATAGACGTTTTTTTGTATTGACTTCCATCAACTTTAGAAGTGATTTTGCAAGTTTACAGATGATTTTCTTTCGAAAGAGGCGGGACGGTCCCCAACTGAACGAGAACGTTGCTGGAATGGAATCAATTCTGATTTTGTTTGAATCATTAATTGAAATATGATATCTCCAATGGAAGTAGGCGAGTGTTTAGTGGGTTGGTGCTCACCATCATCGCTCCTAGGAAGTGACATATGTGGTCAATATTGTGACTTGTTACGCCTTGAAGCAGTGAACGATCTATTCAAAGTATCTCGGGAGTTGTTCCAAGCTTTTGTCGACGACGACGTTGGTTGGACATACATGCATTACGGTCCGTTCTCATCCCCTGACCAATTTCACGAGTGGCTTAGCGGTCAAGCGGTGTCAAAAGACCCGTACTTCTATGTGGTGACCAGCAAAGACAAGCGCTCTTTAGGGTTCATCAGCTTCTTGCGAATCCAACAAACGATCGGCTCAGTAGAGATCGGCCATGTTCGTTTCTCTCCAGAGTTGAAGCGTACAATCATGGCAACCGAAGCTATTTTTATAATGATGCAATTAGTATTCGCACTAGGTTTCAGGCGATGTGAATGGAAATGTGACTCCCTAAACTGTGCCTCGGCTAATGCGGCGCGACGATTTGGTTTTCAATACGAAGGGACATTTCGACAGGCAGCTATTTACAAGAACCGAAACAGAGATACATTTTGGTTCTCGGTTATTGATAAAGAATGGCCACGAAACAAGCTTGGCTTTGAAGAGTGGTTGAGCTCCAGCAATTTTGATCACGATGGGCTACAAAAACAAAAGCTGAGAGTAAATACATAGGTTCATTTATTATACTGGTTCGAAACGAGATTTTTTCAACAATTTTGATTTCTTTTGAGCCTCTAGATGCAATCTTCGTTGAACTGGTTTAGCGACTCGTATGTCTGCAGGCACGTTTTTTTTGTGAATTAATTCAAATGGGGTCACATCGGCTGAAATTTCCCCGCATATCTTGCGACTCTTTCGACTTTGTGTTAATGCTTTCTCAATCAAAGTCGAAACATCAAAAGAAATCTGTGAAATAACTGCCATTTGCATTTTATCAGGACTAAAAAATGCTCCAGACGCACCAAATTTCGCTGGAGTTATTTTTTTAACCGGGATTTCTTTGTGAATAAGCGCTGGACTGGCTTTATGAGTAGAGGACAGCCCAAAGACACGTTTGATGGGCCCTCCAAACTCATAATGAGAATTATTCTTGCTGCTAACGAATGAATGAAGTTTAGAAATCTTCTGTGTGACATCACTGTTGCTAATTTTCCATGAACCAGTGATCACATTTCTCAATCCAGGATCGACAAACATTCCTAGCAAACATTTTGGCAGGTAATGGGCACAGTTGCTCAGCCGACCCATGTACCAAGGCTCTGTGGAATTTCCCCTTTGGTTTACAAGATTATTAAGCGAGGCTGCTTGAACAAATTCAACTACTAAGTTAGCATCGAAATGGTTTACAAACGACAAGAAGATGTCACATTCTTCTGACGCTGAAAAAACGGTATTTGAGGCCATAACAGAACAATCAAAAATAATAGCGAGAATCTTGGATATGTATGCTATAGTCATCAAGACAGGAGGGAGTATCCCCGAGACCGAGTTGCTCGTCGTCTCTCTGGCGCATTTAGACAATAGTCCCATTAAAATATCGCGATCATTGTGGAATTGCTGGAAAGTAACTCGACTCGAGGAGCGCAAATCCAGCGTTAAAGTATTCAGAATGATGGACAGACAAAGGTACACCGATGGCCGCACTGCATCGATATACTCAAACTTGACTGGATTGGAAATCATAAAACGAGAACTACAGGTGACCATAAGCTTCCACGCGGCATCTACGACGGAACGGTAGTGCTCATCCTTTTTCCCTACCTCAATTACAACAATAGATAAAAAACTAAAGCAATGTGCCAATGAAAGTAATTTTGTACCACGGCGTTTGAATTTTTCCTCACCAAGGTAACTCTTGGCGTGGCCTGCGATCCTATCGAATAGTTTTGGGTCTTTATTAACTTGGTTTATAAACATACAACAGCAATCCACAGTCACGGATTTTTGAGCTACAGTATCAACATTATGAAACGGAAGCTCGTCCTCCATTTTGTTCAAAAAGAAATGGATTACCTCGCGTTCCAATCCCATCAATTCACTTTTTCCTTCTCTGCTAGATTTCTCTTCTTCCTCCATAGCTCTTGAAAACCAGTACTCCAAAGGCCTTTGGCTCGACACAAAACCAATCAACATGCCTTCGATCAAATTTAAAAGCGCTTTCCTCTTTATGGAGTGCACCGACATGTTGGACATCATCAAAAGCAAAACATAGGTAGACCCTGAGTTAAAAAATGGAGGACGAGTATCACAGGGAGCAGTTGCGAATGGAACGAGCGAAGGAAGAGAAGCTATGTGAGCTGTTGGGTAATGGGGATCCGAAAGCACTGTTGTTAATGAAGCATATGTCGGCTGCAGTATCTCAAAATACATTTGATGAAGTGGTAAAGGAGAACATGGAGGAGTTTGAAATGAGCAGGGAAGAAGCTATTGAAGACGCCATTGAGCAATTGAAGAAACAAGGAGCCAATTTGCAAAAGGTGAACACAGAATAGTTCAAATACGTCTTGTAAATAATTCCTTTTTTTTTCTATTTATTCGTGCTTCTCCGTTTTGATTCAAATCTAGTTAAGGTTGCATGCGAGCCTTTTATTAGCTTTATATATCTACCCTAAATAAGATTTTTTTAATCTATTATTAAAACCTCACTCATCAATAATTGGTACCTCATGGTTTGGGTGATTTGAAAAGATGTACACGGTTGAATTCAAGGCAAAGCAAACTAAATCCGTTAACTATTAGCAATTACTGAGAGTGATATGAATACATATGGGTACGCCGTAGTCGATCTATCAATTGATTCTACTCGTGTTCTAGCAATTTATATAAATTTTCAGGACGCAGAATCATTTTGATCTACCATGGTATTGCGAAAATGGTTTGGTACACAAGTTAATACTGTGTACCCCAATATAAATACTCACATATTCGAAAAATGGGCGATTGGTTGGCGTATCGCCATTTTGACGGGAGATTGTATTATTACAGGAATGGCAAGTCTTCTTGGAAGAAACCTCCTGTTGCTTTCAGTACCGCTCTTAAAGTGGTAAATGATAGTGAGAGTTGGCAATGTTATCGTGATACATTGGCCAACAAGTTGTATTATTTTAACATTGTGACTGAGGAGTGCTGCTGGGACTGTCCTCCTGGTTGCAGATATAAAACTCCAATTAATCAATCATGGCGGGCATTCTTAACCAAGAACAACGAACGATATTACCACAACTCAATTACCAATGAGACCACCTATGATACGCCACAAGGTGGTTTGCAGCTTGCCATTATTTCAAGTTCCACTGAAGAAGAAATGGTTGTCAGAAACGAAGTAATAACAGAGCATGATGAAGAAGATGATGATTTTTATATTCCGAACGAAGAGCTACTTCTGGTTGAAGATCCAGAGTTACCGGTTGTTGTTGATGAAGTTCCAGTTGCGGTTGATAAACCTTCCCTTCCTCTAGTGTCACAGCAGGAAAATTATATTCCAGTGCAAGTGGAAGATTTTCGTGAGAGAATCTTTGGAATGTATTCTAGTCTTTTGGATGAGAAGGGTATCCAGCCATTCTCTCAATGGTCTGAAAAATGGATCGCCAAGTTGGAAAATGACCCCAGATACAATATTGTTCCAATTGCTGATCGTGCGATCATGTTTCGTGAGTTCGCACAGTCCCTTATAGGCAAGGAGAAACAAACGAGAAAACGAAGGATAGACGCTTGTGCTACGGCGTTGAGTATGACAGAACTGCCTTTTGGTCTGTCGTCACACGCAACCATCACGATGCTAGAAACACTGAAGCGCGATAGTTCTGCTGCGTTGGCTGCCTATAATTCGATGACTATATTGACTGAAGAAGATCAGAGACGAGCTGTTAAGAAATGGAGCAATTCTTGACTGTCATAAATGACGCTCAATGTGACATACTATATTTATTCATACACTATTCTTCCCAATCGATAATTTTAAATAATAAGCTATCATAACCGATGGCACGAAAGAGAAATCAGATAAAGTTATTTCGAAGTTCGAATCCGTACTTTATTAAAGCATATGTCCGACCTATGGTGCTCGTCTGCTACGCAATCGATCCATCCTGAAGAGCGTTATGATGTTTTCATTCACGCCGCCAATATAATGTAGACGCGAGAAAGATTTGAATTCAAATCCAGAGACAAGTTAACATCACGGTCCTAAGGCTCGGTACGATAGTGTTTCAGGAGGTATTCTCTTTTTTGGTATGCATAGGAAACAGTTTGAAACATGGGGGAAAAGATGTACTCGAATATGGAATTCATATAGTGGTTTTGAATGAACAAGTGCAAATAATGCAAAACTAAAACTCCGATAAAGAAACTAGCTGTATTGGCACTTGTGATTACTGTTTTGGTGGACTCTTGCACAGATGCCGCGAACCCCTGTCGTGTCTGGATTGCAGGTTCATAGTACGAATTTGAAGCTTCAAGACGAAATGCAAGAAAACATAGAGAAAAGAAACGCCTGAGAGCTCAGGAATCTATCTCTGGTAAAAAATGGATCTATTCTTATTTTGAAGCAGAGAAGTATTTAAATCGGGGTCACGAAGAATGTCTCAAGATATGTTATTTTCGAACCCCGAAGCCCCAGTACACACTTTTATTTCGACCTCCTTGCAAGTTATATCTACTATTTGAAAGGACCAATGGGCAATTGCTGTAGTTGGTTAGGACCCAATAAGGCATCATTGAATCGTGATCGGCCTTCGATTTATCTTTTGGAATCCATTGCAGCCATGCCGGAAGTTGAAGAATGGATTGATGAAAGTGGAGAAATTGTTCCGGAGATACCAGTAGCCCAGCAAGGCGTCTCCTTGGAGTTTCTTGAATGGTTTCTTCATGAATTTAACTTGAAGATGAAACCGCAGAAAACGTGCGACGTGGTTGCTGATATAGTGTTGGACATCACCAGAAAAAGCGGCAGCACGCTAGGAGAGTTGTTGATCCACGAAGATTCTAGAGGCCCTGCAACTCATCTAGCAAGTCATCCATGGAATAACAACTTTCATCATACGATTGATGCAGTAGTAGAACATTGTACAGAGTGGGAGAGTAAAACCAACAGCAAGGCATTTGTGTGGTTTGACATTTTCGCTCTCAATCAACACAAGATGGCGGCCCAAGTATACGGGCAAGATGAAATCAAATCGATGTTACTTCAAGCTGTAAACCAGACTGATGAAACCATAGCATGTCTTTATCCTTGGAACAAACCTGTTTACATCGAACGTGTATGGTGCTTGTATGAGGCCCATCACACCTTAGTGACCACCACAGCAAACAAGCAGAGCAATAAATTATTGACGAAGATGGCTCTAAAAGCCTCCCATGTTAAAAATCGAAAAAAACTCAAGTTCATTCTGTGTGCAGACGCTCGTCAAGGACTGGAGGCAGTGTTTCTTGGGGGAGAAGACACAATGGATGAAGTTGTAAGCGCGCTAGCCAATTTTGATGTAAAGAAAGCCTCCGCATTCAAGATTGAAGACAAGAAAATGATCCTCGAACAGATTGAGTCCTCATTTGGTGGGTCCAGTGGCTTAAATGAAAGCGTTGCAAGATCCCTTAGAGTTTGGCTTTTAGAGAGCGCAACCGAGATGCTTGAAAAGTATAGACGGATATATTCTTTCAACGAACCAAAACTAGCCTTACTGCTGAGGAATTATGGAAGATTACTTGGAGAAATAAGTGATGATTTGGTGCAAACTTCTAATGCGTTTGAGGAAGCTCTCAGTATCGATCGGAGTTTCTTGGAATTAGCCAAAAACGGAGACGTTGGAACTTTTCGGAAAGAAGAATTGAATGTAGCTGCGGATTTGCATTTAATTGGCCACAATTATTACATGAGAAAGGAATTTCGAAAAGCATTAGAAAGGTTTCAATTAGCTGAGACTATTTATGAGTCCAGTGATTCAATGGAATACGCAGTGACTCTAACAAGAATGGGACCTACATATCTAAAGTTGGGTGATTCCGAAAATGGCATCAAGGCCTTGAGAAAAGCTGTTTCCATAATAGATTCCAAACCCGACACACGTCAAAAAATTTTGAGACTGGCAGAAGGTACGTTTTATTCTTGATATTTGAGGCTTGCAATTGATTTCTTCAGCAACAAATCTTCTGGCGTATTTGCTCATGCGAACAGGTAAACCAGCAGACACAGCGGAATCAGCTATTTTACAAATGAGCATTTTGAAATTGCGAGTTCAGGAACTTGGACCTGAACATCCCGACGTGGCGCGCTCATGGGCTTCAATTGCAGAATTAGACGCAAGTCAAGGGAAACATCAAGAAGCCTCAGATAAGCTGAAGAAATGTTTTGACATATGCCGGAAAATTTATGGCGAGGATCATCCAAGATCTCAGGAGGCTCACAAATCCTATGTGTCTTCATTGGCCGCTCACACTTCATGGAAGGCTAGTACCATGCAAGAGAACGCATACGTGACAAAACCCACCTTTTGGAGCAGCAGTGAAAGTAGCAGGAATTTAAAATTTTGATGGTCGTAGAAAATAGTGAGTCTTTTTAAATTTTAATAAAACGGTATACCGAGATCAATATATATAGACTCACTAGTATTCAGCTCTTAACTAACCTGAAGCACTACTGCAGGTATTCCATTAAGGTTTATGATGAAATACTACTTAAAGGTTGCGTGGAGATAATTTCTGGTTCAAATTGTTCCGATATCTCGCTCAGTATTTGAATTCGCTTCTCAATGCTGGCAATCGCTTCTGGAATAATGTCTTTTGAAGGACATGGTTTTGAATTGTTAGGCTTCCCGTGATTTCTTCCTGTGAATAGCGACTTCACTGGTGCACGTGATACTTGTCGGTGCACTTTTTTCAAGATACTTTTCTTACTTTTATAAGGTTTGCTCTTGGTTTCGTTGAGACATCTTTCATACAATGATTTTGGTACCGGCTGTGGCGGTTGTACTGCCGGCTGCCTGGTACACACCTCTTTGGAAGGTTTGATAGAGTTAACTTCCTTTGAAATACCATATTTTGAACGGAGGTCGTCAAAGAAATCTAGACCAGCAACTGCATCTGTTAGCGACATTTCCGAAAGTGCTTTCTCCACAGAACATCCCAAGGATTTCACGGGGGAATTCAGAGAGATGCTACTTTCGAATTCAAGTGTTCCTGAATTCATATTCAACTCAACCATGGTGGTAAATCGATGAGATACTACCTGTTCCGTATCTATTTGAATATCCGACTTGACGACTAACAATGATGGGAACATGTTGGACCCGAAAACTATGAACATTCCTTTCGAAGCCTGCATGCGTTTCAGTAGTAATTCAATTTTATCCCTTGCTGTGGTGAGCACTTGATTATAGGGATACTTGGAAAGCCCTGTCAATGCAAATTGCATGAGACAAGGTGCCAGTGAAGGCAATCTACAATTGCCATTCTCGTCCGCAAATTTCTTGAATAGCTCACGGGTTCTCTTGTTACTAAGGAAATGGGGTATAAAATCAAATTCAGACACCATTTTGACAAAACCGTTTTCGTTCATCAATGGTGTGGCTCCTCCACATCGGCTTCCTCCTCGACACGGATCAGGAGAGGAATGTATACTGTAATAAAGGAAAATATCGCGTAAAACAGATTCGACACGCTTCATAAGAGCAACTGCTCCATTATCACATTTGCATTCTGTTGGCACCAATGACATATCCATACAAACGAGGTTCATGGGTGAAAAACAACTGCAACGACTATTTCGATCGCAATCAACGGAGCAATCTTGGATATTGTTCATCTGATGTCTAGTATCGATTATACGTCGAAACAGTTGGATATTTCTAGCTTGAAAACTGTCTTCATTGGATATGTATGATGACAACCCTGTCAATGCACTGAGAAACTGTGGAAAACTAATTCGATACTTGGACACTATTTCTTCATTCAGCAGTGGCTCTTCGGTCATTTGATTCTCATAACTTTGGCTAGCGCCATTTTTTAGCATAATTGCGGTGGCAAAGGAATGCACGACTGCCTTGGACTTCATATCACACAGCGCAAAATCCATCAGAAATTGCTTGAACCCCCCAAAGCACATGCTGGTACACCATTGAAATGTTCTTATTACCTTAATAAGCGAACATTCATTATGCATGGCGGTCTGGCCTAATAGCGGAACGGTAAATTGTTCTTTATTGCCGTAGCTGTAAGACCTTACTAGAAACTTGTCTTCATCCCCTCTTCGAACTCGCACTTTTGATTTGATCTGCGATCCACTACACCAATGCAAAGAGTAGCTATCGTATACTTGTTGCAGCACTAATAGGTCTGCTTTAGGTAGGTTAATAGCGTCACAAGACAATGTTTTGGATGTCATAGGCTGCATATTGGTGCCCACTGAATGCAAAGTTCCTGTGGAGTTCGTTAGATTTGTCGGCAAGTCTTCCGATCTCAGTGTTTGCATGGTACCAGTAGTTGAGGACCAGGTAGAGGGACATAAAGAGAGCAACGGAGTCGAAATTGCTTCTGTTGGGTCACTTGTACTTTCAACGGAACATCCTTCCGTCACTTCAACACTTACAACCAAAGATTCACTGTCGTCCGATTTGGTTTCATCGACAATATCGCTTTCTTCAATAGAGACTTGCACAAATGTTTTTTTATGTTCAGAAGCTTTCGAATTCGGTTTGCTCAACCGGATCACTCGGTGTATTAACTTATGCACCGCTTCATCGAACGAATCATGAAAAACAGAAACCGCCACAAGACCTATGGCTTCCATAAATTCTAAAAATGTCATTCCGCTTGACTTACTAATTGAACCGTAAATATCTTGAAGTAAATCGTCTTTAATATCGAGATCATTCATCAGCTTGAGAAACTTGGGCTCCGTTAGAGCAAACGTTCGCAACGAGTCTGATTTCGACAAACTTCCGTATCTACAATACTTTCTGAATGCATCCCGAAGAGCTTCATGCTCCTCCTGGGTAAGCTCACACGAATCCTCCCCCATACTAAACAAAACTTAGAGACCGTTACAATCTCCAACGGATCTTTTCGAAGGGTCTACCAATCTTGTCACATGTTGTGGCTCCTTGCCTGCTTGTGGCCAGCATTTGCAGCAGGGGATACCCCTGGGACTCTTTTATACACTCTTAACGTGAGTACTTTAATTGGGGGGGTCGATCAGCTTTTTGTATTTGCTGGTGACGATCCCGTGCTATCGGCGTATCAATTCTGCAAGGAGCGAAATTTGGAAACGGTTCAGTGCGATCCTTTAATGAAATATTTGTGTTCTAAAACAGGATTAAGATGCAGAAGTAAACAGTCGGTATTAGACGGCAATCCTGATGCAAGAGCTTTCCATGTAAGAGCTGAATGGGACTCGGTGTGTGCTATCCGAATCGATATCTCAATAAGAGATGCTGATCGGGCATCCCTGGTTAACATGAATAAAGTATCCGATGAAACTCAAAATGACTTGTTGCATTCTCTGATCAACCTTCATTGCGGTAATATAGCCACTTTCCGCTCATCTTGTTATTGTTTTGATTATGTTAGGAATAGTTTGTACGAAGAATTAAGTCAACAATTGAAAAACTATCGATGGAGCCTTCAAAGCACGCACTACACTAAACTTGGTCTTGATCGGCATGCCACCGTTCAAGATATTAAGAGAGCCTATAGAAAACTCTCTCTCCTATTTCACCCCGACAGAAATCCAGGCAACCCTGAATCACAAGAAATATTCTTGAAGTTGCAAGAATCCTACACAGCGCTTTCTAGTCAGGAAAGTAGATTCACTTACGATACCCTTGCTTTTGGTCAGCAATATACTACTAAGAATCATCTACCCAAGGTAAGAGAGGAAGTACACCACATGTTCGGAAATAGTGTATCCGTGTCCGTGGATGCACACGGGAACATTAAAATAGTATTTTGAAAATGATTACATTTGTTTCAAGACCCATTCCAAATGCAGCCTGATTATGTTTCCAGTAGCGATTCATCGACTGGTATGATACCCCATCCAGCAAGAAAGCTCTTGAAATTCTCAGGAATCAATTCAGTGCTCCAGTCGGATATCAACTGCACTACACTTCGGGCCTCGTGCGACCTCGGTACTTTTGTATTTGACAACCCATCCAGTCTTTGAATCCTATCTAAGTGGTTCACCATTTCCCTGGTCATTCCCTCGTCATAACCAGATTCAGATACATCATCACCGGCTTCAGATGCATTTTCATCCATTTCCTCCAAATGACCACTTGAAAAGAATCTTTCAAGTGAGAAGAAACTGGGACTATCTCGCCGTGATTTTGAAGCTCCATTGGGGCTGAATATCGGTGATGCTACTGTATATAGTTGCTTTAACAAATTTGGAGGGGTTAGTCGACCAGCTGATAATCTTTTTGACAAACTTTTTCTTTCTTTTCCTGGACCATTCTTTAAAACTGAGCACAGGTTCTCGGGATGAATGTAAGGCGATTCGCCTACCAAATGATTTTCGTCGTTTTCCTCTTTTGGATCAGATTGCATAGGAGAACCCATTTGCGATCTCGATCGTTTCTTGATTTTCTTATAAACCCAAAACACGGAGGTGGGGAGCCGGCGCTGCAGCTTAAAATCCCTGTTGACCTTTTTAAGTTCCTTGTCAGATAGCTCGCGGTCTCTGAAACGCCCTTGGTTCCCATCCCATATTTCATCATGAAAAGGAGCCATGTGCCAAGTACCTACACGAGTATCATACTCAGACCTCGGCACCACGTAATAGTCCAATGCATTTGCGAACTTAACTCCCATCCACGTACAATCGTTTTGATTTATTGGATTTGTCAATTATGAAAAGTGTGTACCTCCACGTGTACCATCTATATACGTTTAAAACATAGGACTATGCAGCCCCCCTCTTTACTTTCGTCATCTTTCCTCATTTAAATTGATTTTTGATCAGGCTTTTCTCAGTCCACGTGTCCGATTATCATGATCGTTTTTTGGATCGTTTTTTATTAAAGTTAAATTCATCATGGCAAAGTTGAATTTATGCAGATCTAGTTTAATAACCAAAAGGGAACGACATAGGTGACTCACTGTTTTAAAGTTTCGGATGGAAATAATGTGACGAAGTGATACAGCAACTTGGAATAGAATAAAGAAAATCAATGGTCATCGAGACGTTAATTTTAAATGATAGAAAATTGATTTAATATTTGCTCTGAAGCCTCTTCTATACGAAGCCTTTCAATTCATATGAATTTGTCCAGTATAGGTCATGTTCCTTTGATTGTTAAATTAGCACCTCAAAGTAGAGCCTTTATGATTGCAGAAGTTTCCATGTATAACAGAGAATCGCTCAGCGTATCTAGAATGATCTTTAACGAGGTACGAAGTAAAATGAATATTTACATCATTTTTAATTCAAAATCAGGGCAACAAAGAAATAGTCAAGAATATTCTTATTTAATTCCAAGTTCGAGAAATCGGCAACTCGAAGTCATGACAGTTCCAGAGAATTGCAGTGTACTCAGTAGTGTTTAAAATAATTAATTATTCATCAATCGCAAGAATCTCGAATCCCGTTTCTTCCCTTCCAAAGAAAAATGTTGTCGTCCCTACCTTCTGAAAAAAATAAATAAGGTGCACAATCAATTGCATCCGACCTAGTGTAAATGACTAACAAAACATACTAAGAAGACACCGTGTCTGGTAGTAGGGTAAAAACCGTCTTTGCTGATAATTTGAATTCGTCATTGGTTTGGACAGATTTTTACGCCGATTTTTAAAAGTGAAATCCGAATTGTGTATTTCAAACGTTTTCTAATGCACTGAATTCTCGACTCTTGTTTGAATTCGGATCTCCATCCAAGAAAGATTGAAAACAAAACATAAACTACAATCCGCTCAAAACACTTTATCCAACATGACTTCTTCACGTACATCTCGTCGTCGTTCGTCCCGTAAAAATAATGGAGTGACTTACGGCAAGCCTACCAAGGCCCTTTACTTGGAAGCCAGAAAAGATGTCCTTGAACGCCAAAAGTATCTGGAGGAGCATCCGCATAAATCCAGATTCGGTCCAGAAACCAATACGAAGTACCATTACCTATATGGCAAAAAGTACAACTTGCAAAAGTTTTATGACAAGCACCCAGGAGGTCGAGACATTTTGGAAATGACTGCAGGAATGGTTGACTCAACCCCGACCTTTGAATCATATCATGCTTTCGCAAACATGCCAAGCATTATGAAGCAGTTGGAGAAATATGAAGTTACAGAAGAGGAGGATGATGGACTACCTTGTCCACAATCTATATATGCTTTTGAAGAAGATGGGTTTTACAAAACCCTCAAACGAAGAGTGCGAGCCAAGTTTGGAGGCAAAGAAAACCAGAAGGATTCGCTAACAAAAGCAACCAAGGCCAATTCAGCATGGGCTGTGAAGGTATTGGCACAATTCTCTTTGTGGTTACTATTTTTCAGCCTTGCATTTCTCAGAAGAAGTCTTCCTACTCCAGTAGCTATGATATGTGCTGCACTTGCAGGCATGTTCATGATACAATGGGGATTCACTGCCATGCACGATGCTAGTCACTTTGCTGTTGCACCAAAGAACCATTGGCTCAATGCTGCTATCACGAAAGTGTGGTGCAGCATCTCTTTGTGGAACGCTAAAGTGTGGATGTACCATCACGCAGTTGTTCATCATTCATACACAGGTAGCACCTTGGACGCAGATGTTTTTCATGCTGCTCCTTACGTGAGGAAGTCCGCAGATTATCCAGCGAAGGCAAAAGGAGATCTTATTCAAAAAATTGGTGATCGTTTCGGAAATGTTGGATGGGCAGTATCGCTCATTATATTCTATGCGTTTGTTCCCGGAATGTGGCTAGGACAGGCGCAATTGTATTTGTTCTACAGGCTTGGTTTGAATAAGTTTTCAAGACTTTGGGGCATGCGTAAATTGAAAACGGTCGGTGGATACAAAACTCAATGGTGGGAAGAGGTTTTGTATGTTCTCACAATTGCGGTAATGCTCTCGCGTTTGAATTTATTCGTATTGTATGCCTATGTGGTATCTCTTAATATATTCTACAGCATGTGCATCGTAGCGGATCATGATCTACTAGAGAGTGCAATCACCAACCATGTTGATGTTGATATTTACGGAACTGAACCTGAAGGGGAACCAGGAACTGAAAGCGAAGCAAAAACGAAAACTGACTGGGGTGAGGTTCAAGTTCGTAACTCCACAGATTTTGTCAACGACAAGCATCATGTGTTCGCCAGTTTGCATGGGGGTATCAACTATCAGGTTGAGCATCATTTATTCCCGGGAATGAGTCACATTCATTTGGCAAGTATTGCTCCTATTGTTCAAGAAACGTGCAAAGAATTCGGAATTCCTTACACAACTTATCCATCTCTCTTTGATGCGTGGTATTCTTTCTTGTTAGTGGTAAAAGCAGTCATGACCAAAAAAGACAACATTAAAATTGATTAATTAAAAATTAGATATTCAAACTCAAAGAACATTTGGAATGCCAACTATTTTCACCTCTCGCCAAGCTTCTTGTATGCATTTCTCCAATTTAGGTTTCCAGGTGTTGCAGTTTGATAATTGGTTATCAATATTTTGAAACGCCACCTCAATTTCACGGCAAAGTACTCCCTCTCGTGTCCGAAGTTTACATATGTTGACTCTTAGTTTATGACTCAAGTTTTTTTGAGTATTCAAACCGTCCACCAAACCCTTAAAGGTTGCCCCACCTCGATGAATAATAAGAAGACGAGTTAATGTATCGGATGACAATTGGTCGAAAACATCTTGTACTAGATGTATCCAGGTATTAATAGATTCGGAAGTTTGCTCGCTAGGTACACCATGACGTGATCCTTTCTCAGATTCTCCAAGTTCCATATCACGAGCTTGGAGGAATGAAAGCAACTCAAGTATGTCACATTGCAATGAGTCAAATTGCGATTGCACCAAAATAAACTCAACGAATGAATTTCCTGCAACAGCTTGAACAATTTCAGCTTGTTCTGCATCTTCCACACCCCAGTTTATTTCAGATGACATTTCCGATCCAATCTCAATAGCTTCAATGGAACAAACAGGGTCTAAAGAAGCACCTTGAACATCGATATCATCACCGTTGAAATGGCGGCCAAGAATATCAGTTAGTGTTTCCAAGTACTCGGAGGATTCCTCCTCACCCAACGAATGAAACGTAAACGACAAAAATGTTTTGTAATAGTCCACAATCTCAACCAATCTGGCATTTTGGATCGTTCCTAATACCGTTTTTAGATATACAGGCAGTTCCAAATGTGCCATATGCTGAAGCTCGATACTAATTATATCGCCTGCTATTCCTAAAATATCGCAAGTATGTTGAAACTTTCGATCATGCTGAAGAATTGTATCTTCGTAGCTGCTTATTTTCCTAGAAATATCAACAAGTTCTTTTTGCAATGTGGCTACTTTTGCCCTCAACATTGGAACTTTTATTACAAGATTGTCACACAAGAGCATGGATATTGATGCTATGTGAACCGCTTTGGTTTCGAAATCCCTTTTGAGTGTCGCCCAGGCCTTCGTTTCATTATTAAGATACCTGCCCCACCAATCCTTCACAGCCCCCCCGTCCTTTTCTTCCATTTCTTCCACCATATTTACAATATCGAAATAATTCATCGAAACAGGATCCTTTTGAAGACTCTCACATGTAGAGCATAATTGAGAATGAAGCTCGCGCCATCCATCCGCTACGATTCCTTGACCTACCAGCATATCAAGAAGCTTGTCAAATTGCACTTGAATGGGAAGACTAGGGTCAGCTTTATAGAACCATGATGTCATCTCAACAGCGGGGGGACCGTACCAGCAACATACAATTGATTGAATCTAGGTAGGTAATTATAATTTTTAATTTAAATGCTTCAGTGGCTACATCATAGAAGTTTGAAGGTGATATTCATGCCAAGCTATTGGATGGAGCATACTCTGAATCCAGTGCACCATAATTGGGGTCTGATGTAATCGAAAACCATGAGGGGACTTAGCGTGATTGAGAAAATAGATCGCATGCCTCTCTCTCTGTTTCCACTACCATAAATAGCAAATACAATGGCAGGAATGATGGTAGTGATCATCATACATCGACAACAGCAGTTATCATACGCGGAAGCCATTTTGCTTTCAGTACACAGCCGAACGGAGGCGTCTGTGATGGTCGAATGAACAGATAATTCTCGATTCCATCCGAGTTGTCGAATGTAACACCTAACCAGATAGCACAGCGATCTGTAATCCCAAAATACTTTTTTTACCATTTGCAGTGACTTGAGTTTGTTGGTGTTCCCCAGATAATCCTTGATCATCTCTTGTATGTCCTTGGAACTTCCAGCCGACACAGTTATTTTCCCATAAGGGAATATGAAGTTGGTGATATCGACATTGTATTTGAAGTCTGTGCGTCTAACAGTCTCTGTACGAGAGACAGTCTTTCCGTTCTCTTGGTGAGTAGTATGTCTTGTTTCATGATGGTAGCCTTCAACGGTTATAAACATTATGGGTCTGGTGTTGTAGTAGTTGAAGAACTTGATAATTTCGTCCTCATTGTCTAAAATGGGATCACATGATTTAATTCCACCTTTATGCGTGCTATCTCTTTTGACGTATGCCTTCGAGAAAGCATGAATCATCACAGGCATGGCAGCTGTAGGTTGAAGCACAATTTGTGGAGCAATATTCTGACTTGGAGGAGGAGGAGCAGCATAAGCATCTTGCACTTTACCAAAGTCCACTGCAACAGGAATAGGTTGTCCTTGCAAAGTTTGAATTTCAGTGGCAGTGAAAAATGTTCCTTGTGGAGGAATTGCCTCTGCAGTGGGGGGGGATGTGTATTCTGGGTCAGAAGAATACTTAGAAACGTCAATACCCATAGCTTGATACTGAGAAATGATCTGGGCCTCCGGTACAGCAGTTGGCAGCACACTTGGATCCATAGGTTGAGCTTGAGGTATGGTTCCAGCTTCGCTAACTGGCATCGAATTCATTGGCATTCCCCTGGGTGTTGTTGATTCTCCCATAGCCTGTGGTGGCATTGCGTTGTCGGTCATCTGGTTGCTTGGAAACCCTGAAGAATTCTGAGCATAAGGATTGCCAGCGCTTTGCGAGTAAGGGTTGCTTCCATTCTCTTGATACGGGTTATTGTATCCGGGTAACATGAAACCACAGTCTGTACTAGGGGGTTAATCAAACTTTGTTTTTTTAAAACACAACCACAGTCTTGGAGTAATCAGGGTTTTCTTGGAACTTTCAAACTTTCAAAGTTGAAAAATATCTTCTCCTTGTAAGCTCTTCTCAAGCTTTCTACTATCAATCTTCCTTCCTCGGCTGTAAGATCGGGCTTCTGCTACGCAACAGAGGTTTGTGCTTCTGGTTCATAGACAATAGCGAGCTGATTTAACAGCTTCATTTCTTCTTTGTTTGATCTCAATTTACTCTTCCTATTTTCCTTTGCTAACAACCACTTATTCTCCGTAGTCCAGACTTTATCAACAAATGAATCTAATCGGATATCTCGCAAAATACTGTTGCGCATACTGGTCCAACGAGTTTCGCCTATCAACAGCAATGTAAGAGGATCACACTTTTTCAAA
>Ga0105054_10001753_pt1 | contig 35416 bp, 36 predicted proteins | sample BON02_FD_78091 | JGI IMG/M metagenome (GOLD analysis project Ga0105054, IMG submission 78091) | Freshwater microbial communities from Lake Bonney liftoff mats and glacier meltwater in Antarctica - BON-02 (megahit assembly) | ecosystem: Environmental > Aquatic > Freshwater > Ice > Glacier...
CTACGGTAATTCTTGGACAAGGGTCTCTCCTTCAGCAGATGTCAGATACCTGCAGAATGGCGAGGCCCTTGGCCATGCTGGTGGACCCCTATCTCAAGGCCCGAAACTCACACCGCCCCACACCCCAACGCGAAGAGCCCGTTATCGATTGGCCCGAGGCGCTGTGTTCTACCAGTCGAGTTCGGTGTCGAGGTCGAGCTGCACGAGCTCGACGACGCCGTCTGCTGCGAGCTGGCCAATGACGGAGAATCCCGCCACAAGCGTTCGGGACATCGCCAGGATCCGGTAGTCGTCACGCTCGGCAATCAGCCGCGGCAAATCATCGAACTCGACTGCGAAGCGATCGACGATCCGGATCAGCTCGAACACCGGGAAAGCGTTCGTCGACGGTTCGCCGTTCGGTCACGCTCGGATCGCAGCTGGCGGTCGGGGTCCTCGAAGAACCTCGGCGTCGCGCGAACGACGCGTCGCGTGAACTCACTTCTGCTCGGGAGCCGACTCGGTCTGGTCGATGTGTTGCTCGAGACGAAGGCGCACCCGTTCAAGGAACTCGGCAGGGACCTGGTCCAGATCTGTGACGACACTTGCGTCGAAGAGCGCTTGCTGCTCGGCTGGGCTCATCTTCTCGAGTTCGGCGGCAGTCACGACATTTCCGGACATGGCGTCACTTTATCTCTGGAGCAGGTCTCGTTGAGTTGACCACGCGGTCTGCCGGTGATTCGTTCGCTGGGGTGCGTTGTCGGGCCGTGATTATCGGGTGGGTCTGAACCGGAGCAGCATTCGCAGCGGGATAGTCAGCCCGCAGATTGCAAGCGGTACTCGCGTACCAGTCGTCCCCGGCCAGCTGACGAAGCTGGAGATTCACCGCGCAGGACGTCAGGGTCGAGATCGATCCCATTCGGCCAGCAGATCGTTCCGGCGACTGGATCCACCGCAACCAACGAGAACACTGCGTCGTCGTCGATCGACGCGAGGATGCCCGGGAGCACCCCGGCAAAGTCGATTTCGCGCACGAGGCCGTCAGTGAATTCGATCCGCAGCACGCGACCATCGATGTGCTCGACGTCGGTGACGCGTGCCAGACCAGCCATGCTCAGAGCCTACTGGAGCGGCTCGATCGTCGAGAGGGCGGCCGGCTCTTGAGCCTGTTCCCAGTTGCGCATCAATTCGGCCACGTGAAGTTCGCGCCATTGCTCGACGAGTCTGGCTGCGGTTCTCGGGAGTTCGCCGCGGATGGACGATCCGTCATCGATACGGATCAGCGCTTCGTGCTCGGCGTAGATCGCGTGGAAGTGAGGCGGGTTGTGGTCAACGAAGTACATGTAGACGACGATTCCGTAGAACTCGCTGAGTCTTGGCACACCCCAAACTTATGGACCGAAGCTGTGATCGGCGACCAACGTTCATCGCCGGTACCTCTGAACCGAGTCGCTGGCGGCATCCCCGACCAAAGCGTCTCGACTCGGCTACTTCGCCGGAATTATCGGACGGGTCCCGAAACAGATCAACCAGGTCGAGCTCGATGCTGGGCACCCCTCAATGCCTCATGGCGGGCGGGTCGTGACCCATGGGACGGCCGTGAGTATCGATCATCGTTGGACGTGTGACATCAGCACCTGCTTGTGCGGTGTCGCTCCCCGCCGATCGTCCGGCTCGGTGACCCGCCAGATGGACTGGACCGCAAGCGACAACTCCATGACGAGCACGCCGGGTTGGCGACCAAAGGCCACTCGTGCCGGACCAGCCTGTTGGTGTGCAGGTCGAAACGTTGGAGCAGATCGCCGAACGATTGGGGTGGACCCCGCAACGCCTAGCGGAGGCCCGAAACCGCGCCGCAGAGTCCCGCCCGACCAACATCAGCGACCGAGACCGAGCCCGAGCCGAAGCGCTCTCAGGGTCGGTCAGCCGGACACGGCAAGCACTCGACGCCGTCTCCTGACGAGATGCCTGCTCCCGACTGGCGGGCGCTGCTCCTCGTCCTCAATGACCGAGCCGTGATCTTCGCCGAGGAGTTCCCGGCGACGCTCACCGCTGTCGGGCCCGAGTTGGTGGAGGCGTTCACCCACGACGAGGCCCAAGGCTTGCTGTACATGTTTGCTGGGGCGTGGCCGGTGCTCGGACACGACGCCAGCGATCCAAAGAGTCGATTCGTATATCGAACAATCGGCGATCTGGTTTGTCGATTTCAAGGGATCGAGTTGGCGCCTGACACAATCGTCATCGATGACGTAACAAGTCTCTGATCACGCTCGCAACCTGCAAGGCACCGATCGCTGCCTGCCACATCAGGGACCAGCTGCGAACTCGACACGGATATTGGCAACTATTCGTGTATTCGGTTTGTCGCTCGTACCCCGATCGTCTGTTCCCCCACTCCCCGACCTGCGTCCGAACCGTGCCCAGATTGCAAGCGCTCTTTGCTCAATCAGTCGCTCACTTGAACTTCCACTGTCCGACTGCTCGAATGGCACCAACCGACGAACAGAGTCACCCCCGACCAGGCATTCAGACAGTTCCAATATCCGACTCTGCCGTTGAGACAGGCCAGCCGAGATCTCGTCACCGCCCTCGACGACGCCGGATGGCTTCGTGAAGCCGCCGTGCCACATGCCTGCCACGCACGGACGACAGCGATCGGCCAAAGCAAATCCGAGTGACCATGAATCTGTTGGACACTCGCCCAGTTGAACAACCGATCGATCGACGACGCCACCTCGGCGTCGCGTAGCTCGACCAGATGCTGATACCGCAGCGCCGCCCTCGGCGAAGAGTGGCCCATCCTCGCCATCGACTCCCGAATGCTTGCTCCCGCAGTCGCGTTGAGCGTGCCAGCGAGGTGACGGAGATCGTGGAACGTGCAGTCGACTCCGGCAGCGTCACGAGCGTTCTTCCACACGCGACGCCCCGTGATCGTCGGCGTCTCTCCCGTGCGCCGATCGACGAAGAAGAGGTCGTTGGCTTCAAACGGACCGAACGTATCGAGGTGCTCCTCGATGGCCGGCGTCAGCACTGCCGGAAGCGTGGGCCGCCGCACGCCAGCACTCGTCTTCGGCGGCTGGTGGATCGCTATGTCCTTCACGAAGACCACTGACGCATCGACGATCACCGACCACAAGCCGTAGGTCTCGACGAGATTCCACCGGCGCAGCGCCAAACACTCGCCGCGCCGGAAACCGGCGATCGCCGCATGCATCGCCATCAGACGGAATTCCGGCTTGATGACCTCAGCGACACGCAACGCCTCATCGATCGACGGGGTCGCACGCTCGACCGCGACGTTCTTCAACGTGCACGGATTGCTCCGCAGCATCATGTCGTCGACCGCCGCCGCCATGATCTGCCGAAGCAGCCGGTAGGCCTTCGCCGTCGTCACCGAACTCCGCGAGCCGGCGCTCACCACTCCGTGCCACCGTTGGATCGTCAACGAGTCCATCCTCGCCATGAGTACGTTCCCGAGGTGCAGGATCAGAAAACTGCGGAGCAAGTACTCGTACAGGGCGAGCGTCTTCGGCCGGAGGTCGGTTCGTCCATCGAGCCAGATCGTGGCGTACGACTCGAACGTCTGCTTCGAACCAGCCGGGTCGAGGACCTGCCCGCGGTCGAGGTCCACCTCGGCTTCGGCAAGCCAGCGGAGCGCGTCTGCCTTCGTGCGAAACGACTTGCCGGGCAGCACACGTTCCCGTGAGATCGGATGGGTGTACTCGGCGCCCCAGCGACCTGAACGATGCGTGCGCGTCGTGCCGAATGCTCTCCGGTGTCCCACCCTGGCGACCGTACGCGCCCGCTGCTTGATGTGAAAATGATGTGCAAGCGGCCCGGCGCCGAGAACGACGAAGCCCTCAGTAGCTCTGCTACCAGGGGCTTATGCGGTGGAGACGATGGGAATCGAACCCACGACCCCCTGCTTGCAAAGCATGCGGTTGCGATCTGGTAGTCCCTGGTAGATGGCTATCTACCAGGGGCGACACGAGCCTCCCCGCTTCCGGTATTGCCCCATCTTGACCCCTGTTCCCCACTGCTACTGGCACGCCAATGGCACGGACACTTCGCTGATTCCTCACCGCCGAACCTGGTCGAGCGGACACAACGTGCCGGGCGACCGGCACACGTCTCCCATTTGTGAAAGCCAGGAGCACAGCTCGAACAGTTGCGGGCGATGCTGCGTAGAACAAGAGCGTAGGAACGTCCGACCTTGGTCTTGTCGTCGGCGGCCAAACCCTGGGACCTCACGCCTCAGTCGTCGACGACGTCAATGTCGACACCAAACAGCACATCGGGACACCTCGCTCATGAGGCGAAGAATTGAGGACGACAAAGTCTTGGCATAGGAGACTGCGACCATCGCGATGTCGGCACTCCGCTTGCGCCCAAGAGTCAACTGCGGGAGATCTGCGCCGCCCTGCACGCCGAGCAGGCAAGCCGACCCCGGAACGAGTACGCGCCGTGCGATGTGGCTCGGTCACTCCGTCGTCTCGGCCTGGTCGGCGGTCATGAACCTGCTCCCAACTCGTCCGGATACCTATAGGAGCCCTCACGAGGTCAAGTTCCGTTACCAAGGTCTTGGGAACATCTCGCTTGCCCTGAGCATTCTTCGTCCGACCGTGCTGCAGGCCGGCGGAGGACAAATCAAGAGATGATGACTCAAACGATCGTCACACGGGCCCTCTTTGGGATGCCGCGAGAACGACGCCACGACAACCCCTCGGGTATTCAGCGTTGATCGGGAAGCGAGCGGCGAAGTGCTGTGGTTGCGCTCGCCAGCAGAGCGGTGTCGACGCCCACTGCAACGAGCCGTGCGCCGGCGGTGGTGTACCGCTCGACCAGTTCGGGTGACGTTGCCATCACCGCTGCCACTGCGCCGGTCGCCGCAATGCGACCGATGGCATCAGCCACGGTGTCGACAACATCGGGCAGTGTGCCACCAGCAAGATGGCCAAGCGATGATGCGAGATCCATCGGACCGATGAACACCGCATCGATGCCGTCGACTGCGCAGATCTCTTCGAGGTTCTCGAGTCCGATTGCCGACTCGATCTGCGCGATCAGGCACATCTGCTCGTTCGCTCCTGCGTGGTAGTCGATCGTCCGCCCCCACCTCGCAGCACGCGCCGACGACACGCCACGAACGCCTCCGGGTGGGTACCGAGTCGCCGCCACGAGATCGTTGGCCTGATCTGCGGTATCGACCATCGGCACCACGATGGTGCGGGCACCGACATCGAGGATCCGCTTGATGTCGGCGGCGTCGTGGTTCCAGCACCGCACGGCCACCTCGACGGGATAGCCGTCCACTGCCTGGAGCTGCGTGAGGATCGTGCGAAGGTCGTTCGGCCCGTGCTCGGCATCGATCACCACGGCGTCGAATCCAGCCCCGGCACAGATCTCCGCCGCAACCGGGTCGGCGAGGCTGGTGAACAGCCCCCACAGCACGTCGCCGTCCGGTTCGAGCAGACGCCGTTTCAGGTCGTTCGACGCAGAGCTGCTCACGAGTTGATCAGGGCCGCGAGTTGGCGTCGCCACTCCACCGACGGTTTGTCGGACTGCACGCTGGCAGTCGCCTGCTGGTCGAGCGGGAGCACTCCCGGAACCCGTTCCAGCATCACTTTGTCCTCCGCACCGATCGCGCGATCGAACTCGATGATCTCCTGAGCAGGGGTTGCGAAGTCGTCGTTGCGCCAGACGACGAAGGTGAAGTAGGACGTGGTGTCATCGACCGGTGTCGCGCACAGCAGCAGCAGATGGTCGAGACCGGTCTCGTAGTGGATCGTGCTGCGCACCACGAATGGGAGGTGGAAGCCGGTACTCATCCGACGATGGACCACATCTCCTTCCTGGCCCGACACGGCCGTGCCGCCGGTGTCGTTACGAGCGTCGACTTCATACTGGTAGCCGAACCAGCCATCGTCGAGCGCCTCGACGTGCAAGGTCGGGATCTCGGTCTTGTCCTGGATGCCGAAGGTGCCGACATGAACCCAGGGGAAGTGCGAGAAGTCCATGAAGTTGTCGGTCATGCGAGTTGCCGATGTCGCCCACGTCTCCACGCCGCTGTTGATGCGGCGGTAAGCGGAATCGTCCTCCGCTGACATCAACGGAATCGTGCCGTGCGGTTCGTCCGGGCACAGCCACACGAGGCCGTAGCGCTCCTCGACATGGATCGTCTGGAGATGGGCTGCAGGCGCAATCGGGCGGCCCTTGCCCGACGACGGAATCTCGACGCACTTGCCGCCGTCGCCGAACGTCCAACCGTGGTAGGGGCATGTGAGACACCCGTCGTTCACGGTCCCGATACTGAGCGGCGACTCGCGGTGCGGGCACCGGTCGGGTGCGGCAACCAATTCGCCAGCCGCCGAACGCCAGATGACGTAATCTGCACCGAGCAGCCGGACGCCGAGCGGAGCGTCGGTCACGTCGACGCCTTCGGCCACGACGTACCACTGGTGGCGCAGAGCCTCGTGTTCGACGAGCATGAGAGACGCCCTTTCCGATCCGATCGGATCACTCTGTTGGTCTGATGGTCTTACCATAGCAAGTCGTCGATGCTCAGTTCCGGGGCGAGCGCAGCGACCAAGGCGCGTACCGCAGGTCGATCTGCGCCGACAGCCAGCACGACCGCTGCGTCGGCAGCCACGGGCAGCCATGCGCCAGCTCGCCCGCGTTCGACGCAGGTTCTCGACTCGCCCGCCGGCGCTCCGACCACGACCGCCGACAACGCATGGCGAGCCGCGCCGACCGAGACCGAACTCAACGCTCCGGGTACGTCGGGGCCGAACATCTCACCGTGGTCGACCAGGACCCTGGTCGCACGTTCCACTCGCAACCGCAGGTCGAGCCGGCCGCTCGGCTCGCTGTGGCGCCCGAGCGCCACCTCCTCGACCACGACGCACGTCGCGCCGACGGCCAGGTGGACGGTGGTCGTCGCACGATGGAGCGACCCGGCGACCGACACGGTTGGCTCCAACCACAATCGCAGGTGTCCGCCAGCGGCCACCGAACAGCGCGTGGTCGACGACGACCAACACTCGATGGGAGCAGGCCACACCATGTTGGCCGCCACCGACCCGACATCGGCGCGAGCGTCGGGCCCCACATCGACGATCAACTCCAGCTCGTCGCCGCCGACAGGCGCGGCGGCCGATGCAGCCAGCAGAACCCGATCGCCGCAGCGACGGACGCTGATCGGAGCTTGACCGGAACGATCGACGATCTCGTCGATCCCGCCTCGGCGCTCCACCGCGATCCGGGCACGTGCTCTCACAGGTCGTGCCGCCAGTGCCGCACCTGTTGCCGGAGCCAGTCCGCGACCGCCGCAGCTCCCTGCACATCGACCAATGACGTGGGGAGCACCGGACGACCATCACGACGCTCACTCGCCTCGCGCAGCATCAACTCGACATCGGAACCCACGTACGGGGCGAGGTCGATCTTGTTGATCACGAGCAGGTCTGCGAGCGCAACACCGGGTCCCCCCTTGCGTGGGATGTCGTCACCGCCGGCGGTGTCGATGACGAAGATCTGGACATCGACCAAGCCGCGGCTGAAGATCGCCGTGAGGTTGTCGCCACCCGACTCGACCAGGGTGACCTCGACGTTGCGGTGGCGCGCTTCCAACCGCTCGACGGCATCAAGGTTGGCGGCGATGTCGTCCCGGATTGCCGTGTGCGGACAGCAGCCGGTCTCCACGGCCTCGATTCGGTCGGCAGGAAGTACTGCTGCCTTGCGGAGAGCGTGAGCGTCCTCGGAGGTGAAGATGTCGTTGGTGACCACCACCATCGACAGCTCGTCGCGCAGCAGACGACACAACGACCCGACCAGGGTGGTCTTGCCACTGCCGACGGGGCCACCGACGCCGACACGCAGTGCCCGATCGAGTCCCCGTTGGCGAGCGTCCGGCTCGTTGCTGAACAGTTCCGTCGGCGAGATCACGTCATGTGGTGGCACAGTTGCTCCTGGGGTTGGTCATGGCGGGTTCGTGGTGATCGTTCATGCGACGAACAGCCGGGCGTCGCGTCGGCCGTGCTCCTCGCCGAGTATCTCGGTGAGTAGTCCGCCGGTGGCGGGCAGATCGGATGAGTCGCAGCGTGCCCAACGCTCGACGTCGGCGGGCGCGATGGCGGCCGCCCGTGATGCTCGCGCCTGTACGGCGGCGAGTTCGATCGGGTCGAGGCCCAACAGCCGGATGCCGGCGGACGCGACCGCAGCACCGAGGTGATGCAATGCGATGGCACTCGCATCGGAGGGGGTGCCGCCCGCTGCGCCGACGACGACCCCGAGCACGACTGGTTGATGCCCGCCCTCCTCCGATGCCGCCAATTCGTCGAGCATCGGATGCGACCAGATCTGCCTCGCGGCACGGAGGAGTTGACGGCCGAGGCGGCGGCTGGTCGCCCGCAGATGCGGTGATTGCACGCGGGCGGAGTACTCAGTGTCGAGTCGCCAGAGGTGATCTGTTTCGACGTCGCCGATCAGCGCTGCGCATGCCGCAACAGCGAAAGCAGCGTCGACTGTTCCGGTGGTCGAGAGACGACCCGCCAAGTACCGCTCGAGTGTGGCGGTGTCGACGATGTCACCGATGTCGACGGCGGCTTCGACCCCCGCCGAGTAGGCGTGCGCACCGGCCGGGAAACGGCCATCGACGAGGAGCAGCAGGTCGGAGTGCATTGCGGCGGATCAGTAGAGGAAATAGCGCTGCGCCATCGGCAACACTTCCGCTGGGTTCTCGACGACGAGTTCGCCGTCGATCCGAACAGCGAACGTGTCGGGTTCGATCTCGATGGTCGGCATGGCGTTGTTGCCGATCATGTCGGCCTTGCCGACCGAGCGGGTGTTGACAACGGGCACCAGCGGCCGACGCACGTTCAACCGGTCGGGAAGTCCGTCGTCGAGCGCCGCCTGCGCGACCCAGGCCACGGACAACCCGGGCGCCACGCCGGGTGCGGCGCCGAACATTGGGCGCGGGAGCTGAGGTTGAGGTGTCGGGATCGAGGCGTTGGCGTCGCCCATCATCGCCCAGGCGATCATCCCGCCCTTGACCACCACGTGCGGTCGCACGCCGAAGAACGCCGGTTCCCACAGGACGAGATCGGCGAGCTTGCCAATTTCGACGGAGCCGACCTCGGCCTGCAAGCCGTGGGTGATCGCCGGGCAGATCGTGTACTTGGCGACGTACCGTCGCGCTCGATGGTTGTCGGCGGGGCCGTCGCCGTCGAGCGGCCCGCGACGCACCTTCATCACGTGCGCTGTCTGCCACGTCCGCAACACGACTTCGCCGATCCGGCCCATCGCCTGGGAGTCCGAGCCGATGATCGAGATCGCTCCCATGTCGTGGAGGATGTCCTCCGCTGCGATCGTCGAGGGACGGATACGACTGTCGGCGAAGGCGAGGTCTTCGGGCACCGACGGATTGAGGTGGTGGCACACCATCAACATGTCGAGGTGTTCGTCGACGGTGTTGACCGTGTGCGGGCGGGTCGGGTTGGTCGACGACGGCAGCACGTTGGGATGAGAGGCGACGGTCATGATGTCGGGGGCATGGCCACCGCCGGCGCCCTCGGTGTGGAAGGTGTGGATCGATCGGCCGCCGATCGCTGCCAGCGTGCTCTCGACGTAGCCCGCCTCGTTGAGCGTGTCGGTATGGATGGCGACCTGCACGCCTGACGCGTCGGCGACACGCAAGCACGCGTCGATCGCTGCGGGCGTGGTGCCCCAGTCCTCGTGCAGCTTGAACCCCGACGCGCCGGCGCGGAGCTGCTCCCACATCGCTTCCTCGTCAACGGTGTTGCCCTTGCCGAGCAGGGCCACGTTGATCGGCCAGTGATCGAGCGCCTCGAGCATCCGCTCGAGGTGCCATGCGCCGCCGACGGTGGTGGCCTTCGTTCCCTCGGCGGGACCGGTGCCGCCGCCGACGATGGTGGTGATGCCCGAGCCGAGCGCTTCGTCGAGGAGTTGCGGACAGATGAGGTGAACGTGACAGTCGATTGCCCCTGCGGTGACGATACGTCCGTTGCCGGACAGGATCTCGGTCGACGGCCCGATCACCAGCGCCGGGTCGATGCCGTCCATCGTGTCGGGGTTGCCCGCTTTGCCGATGCCCACGATCCGGCCGTCGCGCACGCCGATGTCAGCTTTCACCACACCCCAGTGATCGAGCACGATCGCCCCGGTGATCACGAGATCGGGGGCGCCCTCGGCCCGGGTGCGGGTCGATTGGCCCATCGACTCGCGGATCACCTTGCCGCCACCGAAGACGACTTCGTCGCCCCCTGCGCATCGATCCTCGGTGACCTCGATCCACAGGTCGGTGTCGGCCAAGCGAATCCGGTCGCCCGCAGTGGGGCCGTACAGGTTGCGGTATCTCCTGCGATCGATGAAGCTCACGGTCGGACCTCCTCGGCGTCGGCAGCATCGGCGTCGGCAGCATCGGCGTCGTCGAGCGGGCCGGCAACGGCGCCGCGAAGGCCAGGAATCACGCGAGCGCCGACGAACGGGACCAGGTCGACGTCCATGGCGATCCCCGGCTCGAAGCGCACCGCAGTTCCGGCGGGGACATCGAGGCGGTGGCCGCGTGCTGCAGTCCGATCGAACACGAGGGCGCGGTTGGCCTCGGCCAGGTGGTAGTGCGAGCCGACCTGGATCGGTCGGTCGCCACCGTTTTCGACTCGTAAGCGGAGAACCGAGCGGCCGGCGTTGATCTCGATCGGGTCGTCGGGGCCGACGATCTCACCCGGGATCACGGCGCCGATCCGATCGGCTCGTGCAGCGTGACGAGCTTGGTGCCGTCGGGGAACGTGGCTTCGACTTGGACCTCGTCGATCATCTCGGGCACGCCTTCCATCACGTCGTCGCGGGTGAGCACGTGTCGTCCCGCCTCCATCAGGTCAGCCACCCGGCGACCGTCGCGGGCTGCTTCGAGCACCCAGTCGGTCAGGATGGCGATCGCCTCGGGGTAGTTGAGCTGCAGGCCACGGGCCCGGCGCGCCCGAGCAACGTCGGCGGCAACATGGATCATGAGCCGTTCCTGTTCGTGTGGGCTGAGTCGCATCGTGCCTCGTTGGGTCCTGTCGCCGGTCGTGGCTGCCCGTCAGCGGCCGATGATGGCGTGGGACACGGCCGCGTGACAGCCGACCGTACCGTCGACGACCTGGGTGATGCCGAGATCAACGGCCACCGACGCCAGCGAGTACGCCTCGTCGAGAGTGAAACCACCCCGGTCCACGAGGAGCGCCAACATCTGCTCGGCGGCCATCGCCATTGCCTCGTCGAGGTCGGCACCGAAGCCGTGGGTGTAGAGGTGCGTGCCGGTGTCGAGCAGCGGCGCGCTCACCGATACCTCGGGAGCAAGCGATAGACGCAGGCGCACGTCGAGCGACGCCTCGATTGCGGTGCCGCAGATCTCGCCGTCGCCCTGCGCGAAGTGTGGGTCGCCGACGTAGAAGCCGGCGCCTTCAGCGAAGACCGGGTAGTAGATGGTTGTGCCGGGCCCGAAGCGCCAGTTGTCGACGTTGCCGCCGAAGACACCGGGCGGATTGCTACTGAGCCGCTCGTCGGTGTTCGGTGCCACACCCATCACACCGAGGTGAGGGCGAACCGGCACCGTCACCGGCCGACTGAAGGGTTCGCGCTTCGAGTAGTCGGGTTCGGAGATCACACCGGGGACGTCGTACAGCCGCAAGGCGGTGAAATCGAAACCGAAGATCGGCTGGGCCAACGAGGTGAAGGTGCCGTCGGCAGGTGGATCGATCAGTTCATAGATCGTGATGCGTTCCTTGCCCATCCGCTCGTGGAAGAGGCCCCAGTTCCCCGCACAGTTCGAGCCGTACGGCATCCGTGGACGCATTTCGAGCAGTTCTACCCGCAAGGTGTCCCCGGGCTCAGCGCCGCGCACGTTGATCGGGCCGGTCATGATGTGGACACCGGGAGCCCGGTCCGTGGTGGGGATCCCGTCCCAGATGGCTCGCACGCCGTCGTCCATCAACAGATCCGGCGCATCTCCGGAGTGATGGGTCACCGCCTCGATGGTCAGTTCGGTTCCCGCGTCGATTTCCAACACGGCCGGCTCGGCCTTGTCGAGGTAACCCCAGTAGCAGTTGTCGGGTGTCGCCACGAGTCGTTCGCTCATTGGTCTGATCATAAGACCAACCGATGAACGGGGTGTTTCAGAAAGATCACGGCCCTGAGTCGGCATTCAGCCCCACAGCCCGAGCAGGCGACCGGCGAGGAACAGTGCAGCGACGATCATAAATATCCGCACGAGTTGCTCGCCGCCACGCACCGCCAGTTTTGCACCGAACCAGCCGCCGAACGTGAAGCCCACCGCCAGCACCAGTGCTGGCGCCCACACCACATTGCCTTGGACGATGAAAACGGGAAGTGCGAACACCACGACCACCAGATTCACCATCACCTTGACGTTGTTGGCCGTGACCAGGTCGTAGCCCGCTCGGGTCAGCGCGGCCAGCAGGACCAGCCCTACTCCGGCCTGGAAAGCGCCCCCGTACAACCCGATCCCGGTGAACACCAGCGCCGTCACACTCGTCGACCACGGTATGGCGTCGAGCTTCGGTTTCGGCTTGATCACCGTGAGGATCACGATCGGGATCATCAACAGCCCGAGAATCTTCTCGAAGGTGTCATCGGCGAGCTGGCTGATCGTGTACGAGCCAACGATCGAGCCCACCACCGTGGGCACGAGCACCTTGGCGGCACCGCTGATGTCGGTCGCCTGCGAATGCCGAAACGACATCACTGCAGCGGCGCTCGATGTGAGGATGCCGACCCGGTTCGAACCGTTGGCCTGATTGCCGGGAACCCCGGCCAGCACGAGCAACGGCACCGTGAGCGCGGAACCGCCTCCGGCCATCGTGTTGACGATCCCGGCCACGAGCCCGCCGCCGACCAGGAGCAGCGCCTCCCACCATGTCATGGCGCGACCGTGCCGATGGTGTGGGGACGCCTCCTCACAGAATCGGGTACTTGGACCGGTCGGGCAGACCGGACCGGGTGACGATCGCTTCGCCGAGTTGCTGAGCCTCGGCCCACAGCGCGTCTTCGTCGATCGTGGTCATTCGGCTGTCCTCGACCACGATTGCGCCGTCGACCACGACGGTGTGTACACCCCGCCCGTCGGCCGACCACACGAGCTGGTTCATCACGTTGTGCAACGGACGCCACTCGGGCCGATCGGTGTCGTGGAGGACGAGGTCGGCTCGCTTGCCGACCTCGAGCGACCCGATCTCGTCCTGCATCCCGATCGATCGCGCGCCACCGATCGTGGCCATCTCGTAGGCCTTCTCCGCCGGGAACATCTGAGGATCCATCCGTCCGTCCTTGAACAGGCCCGCAACGAGGTACGTGGCCCGCATCAGATCGGAGTAGTTCGAAGCGTTGTTGCCGTCGGTGCCGATCGAGACGTTGATGCCCCGCTGCACCATCTCGGGCATCTTGCCGATCTGCGTCACGCCATAGCTGACTTTGAGCGCAGTGGTCGGGCAGTGAGCGACGCTGGTGCCCTTCGCTGCCATCACGTCGAGTTCGCTGTCGTCGACGTGCACGCAGTGCGTGATGCAGACGTCGTCTGCGAGAACCCCGATCTCGTCGAGGTGGATCATCGGGCGTTGGCCGAACTCGGCGATGAACCCGTCGGGGTCGATCTTCGCCGGCGACATGTGGAAGCTCATGCCTACGTCGTGTTCGTCGGCGAGCGCACGCGCCGCTTTCCAGAGTGGATCGGAACAGGTGGTGTGGCCGACGACTGTCGACCACGCACCGAGACGGCCGTCGGCCACGCTGCGATAGCGCTCGAGCTGATCTTGCAGGCGGGCGATCGCTGCATCGGTGTCTTGGCGATACACGTCGGGCTCGGGCGGAAGGTCCCATACCCAGGCGCCGAGCTTGCCGCGAATACCGATCGGTGTGAGCGCGTCGATCACCTCGTCGAGGAAACGGATCGTGCCTGCTTCCAGGAATGTCGTCGTGCCGCTGCGTAGCATCTCGACGGCTGCGAGCTGCGCCGAGCAGCGCTCGTCGGGCGCCTCGTGCGCGGCGTACAGGTTGGTCAACCAGACGAACACGTTCTCCTCGAACGGCGTGTCGTCGGGGACGAAGCCGCGCGTGAGCGGCTCGCCGGTGATGTGGATGTGGCTGTTGACCATCCCCGGGGTGAGCACGAACCGGTCACCACCGATGCGCCGCGCCGCGGTGTACTGCCGTTCGAGATCGGCGGTCTTGCCGACGGCGACGATCGCGCCGCCGTTCACTGCGACCGAGCCGCGATGGATGATGTCGCGAGTCTCATTCATCGTCACGACATACCAGGCGTCGATCAACAGGTCAACGGCAACAGGAGCGCTCGTGGTCGGGTCGGTGGTCTCGTTGCTGGTCATGAGTCGACGCTTTCGTGTGGTCGGGACGGAGGTGGTTTGGAGGCAATGAAGGCTTCCTGGAAGCCGATCGGTTCGATGAGGCGTACCGCCTCGAAACCGGCGCTGCGCAACCGATCGGCCACGTCGCCGTAGCCGAGGGCCTCACCGTGAACGGTGCTCGCCATCATCGTCACGCCCATCATCAGGGCGTGCCCGGCGAGCGATCGTTGGCGGTCGGCGAAGTAGTCCGACAGCACCACGCGGCCACCATGCTTGAGCGCCCTGAATGCGCGGTCGATCAACCGGGCCGCACCGTCGGCTCCCTCGGCTCTGCAGATGTGGCCGAGGATCACGAGGTCGTAGTGATCGTCCTCGATGTCGATCTCATGGAAGCTGCCGGGGCGATACTCGACTCGATCGGTGAGATCCCGCTCGGCCAGTTTGCGGCTCGCCACATCGATCACACCAGGCAGGTCATTGACCACTGCGGTCGCCGACGGATTGGCTGTCAGGATCGAGTTCGACCACGGTGCCCCCCCGGCGCCCAGATCGAGGATGCGCGGCGACTCCAGCGCCGAATACCGGATGAAGCCATCGGCACGAGCGGCCATGCGCGAGATCGTGGTGAACGTCCCTTCCACGAGCGGGACGTAGAACGCCACCGGGTCGTCGTCGACGGGATCGGCGGGCCGACCGGAGCGGACCGTCTCGGTCAGCTGCTGCCAGTTGGCGAGCGGTCCAGGCGACACGGGAACGAGCGCACTCATCGATGCTGCACCGTTGGTGGTCAGGTATCGGCGGGCGGTGTCGTTGAGTTCGAATCGTCCGAAGCGCTGGTCGAGCAGGTGAATGGCCACGACGCCTTCGAGCAACGTCGTCAGGTGTGTTGCCGACACGCCGAGATCGTCGGCCATCTCGGCACCGGTCGAAGGTCCGAGTCGCTCGAGCGCGTCGAACACGCCGAGTTCGATCGCCGACACCAGCACGTGGAACCGCCCGTATCCCTCGATCACGTCCCACACGGGTGCCGCTGGTGGCGGCTTGTAGTCGGTGAACGGCCGGCCGGTGCGGGCAATCGTGTGGGTGGTCTTCAGTTCGGGGTAGGCGGCATCACGCATCATGGGCTGAGGACGAACTTGCCGATCACGTCGTTGGACTCGAGCCGGACTTGCGCTACAGCAGCGTCGGCGAGCGGATACTGATCGTGGATCACCGACGTGAAGCCATCCGAGCAGAACGTGTCCCAGGTGGGCCCGAACTCCTCGGGCGGGTAGGGATCGGAACCACGAATGCTGATCCCCATGTGGAACACGAAACCAAGGCTCGGGATAATCGCCTGGTCGCCGCTCGTGTTGCCGCAGCTCACCAGTCGACCCTTGGGAGCAAGAGTGAACAGCGACGGCCCGAACAAGGCCGCGCCGACGTGATCGAGCACCATGTCGACCCCTCGACCATGGGTGACCTGCCGGGCCCACGCGATCACGTCGCCAGTGCGGTTGTTGAGCACATGGCTGGCACCGAGTTGCTCGGCGAAGTCGAGCTTCTCCTGCGTTCCGGCCGTGGCGATCACCGTGGCGCCTGCGGCAACGGCGAGCTGGATCGCGGCGACCGATACCCCGCTGCCCGCCGCGTGGATCAGCACCGTCTCGCCCTCGGTCAATCCGCCAACGGGGAACAGCGCGTGCGATGCCGTGAGGAAGCACGTCGGGAACGTCGAGGCCTGCTCGATACTCATCCGGTCGGGTACCCGGTAGACGTGACTCGCCGGCGCGAGGCAACGCTCGGCATAGCCACCGGCGACCGTGCCGCCGATCACACCGAGTTCGCCGAAGAGGTCGCCCTTGCCGGCGAGCTTGGAGCGTTCGTCGACACCAGCGAGCGACGGGTCGACCACCACTCGGTCGCCAACCGCCACATCGGTCACGTCGGCACCGACCTCCACGATCGTGCCGGCCACGTCCATGCCCGCGATGTGCGGCAGTGCGTACCCGGGAAGGGTGTAGTGGCCGGCACGTTGCACGAGATCGAGGCGGTTGAGGGCACACGCCTCCACACCGACGACGACGTCAACGGGCCCCGGCTCGGGGTCGGCGACGACGCCGTAGTGCAGGACGTCGACGCCACCGTGCTGGTCGTAGCTGATTGCCTTCATGCTGTTGCTCCACTGGGGGTGTCGGGGGATGGATGATGGGGTATTCGGCGCGACGCAACGGACAGACCAGGTGGTGTCCATCCGCGGTCGCCGGGGTTGAGGTCGACTCCAGGAGCAACGACGCCATCGATGGCGTCGAGCGTCGACTCGTCCAGCACGACGTCGGCGGCGGTGAGCAGATCGGCGAGTTGCTCCTCGGTGCGAGGACCGATGAGGGCCGAGGTCACCGCAGGGTGCTCGGTGGACCAGGCGATCGCCAACTGGGTCAGCGTGAGGCCGGCGTCCTTCGCAATCGTCGCCAACTGTTCGACGGCGTCGAACTTCGCCTCGTTGTCGACGTCGAAGTGGTCGGGATTCGTGTCGGCACGTGAACCACTCGGTGCAGCCGCACCGCGGCGGTACTTCCCGGTGAGCCACCCGCCTGCCAGTGGGCTCCAGACGATCACACCGAGGCCGTGGCGTCGGCAGGTCGGCAACACGTCGCGCTCGATGCCGCGCATGAGGATCGAGTAGGGCGGCTGCTCACTGTGCGGTGCTGCAACCCCACGACGCTCGGCGGCCCAGCAGGTCTCGACCAGGTCCTCGGCCGGGAACGTCGAGGTGCCCCACGCCAGGATCTTCCCGGCGCGCACCAGGTCGCTCAACGCGTCAACCGTCTCGGCGATGTCGGTTGTCGGGTCGGGTCGGTGCACCTGATACAGGTCGATCCGGTCGGTGTCCAGGCGCCTCAAGCTCGCCTCGACCGCCTGGGTGATCCAGCGCCGCGAGTTGCCGCGGGCATTGACGTCCTCACCCATCGGGTTGTGGAACTTGGTTGCAAGCACCACCTCGTCGCGCCGCCCGCTGATCGCAGCACCGACGATTTCTTCAGTCTCACCGAAGGCATAGACATCGGCGGTATCGACGAGATTGATCCCGGCATCGAGCGCCCGATTGACGATGCGTGCACAGGATGCGTGATCAGGGTTGCCCCACGCACCGAGCACCATCGAGCCGAGCCCGAGCGTCGACACCTGTATTCCGCTGCGACCGAGTGTCGTGTACTTCATCGGTGACCTCTGCCTTCGTCATGTCGGCAATAGTCGTTCGAATCGTTCATTGCGCGTCCACGTACGGCCACGGGTGCGGCACAGTGATACCGGTCCGATCGAGGAGGAACCGTTGGTGTTCGGTCGCGGCTACGGCGAGCGCGTCGACGTCGATCGACACGACCCTTCCCGACTCGACCACATGCCGACCAGCAACGAACACATCCCGAACGCTGCGCCCGTCGGTGCCCCAGACCAGCTGGAGCCCCACATCGCCTCGTGGCGTCCACCCCGGTGTGTCGGTGCGGTGAACGACCAGATCAGCCTGCTTGCCGACCTCGATCGAGCCGATTCGATCACTCAGTCCAATGGCCTCTGCTCCGGCGATCGTGGCCAGCTCGAAGACCTGGTGTGCACCGAAACGAGTGGGGTCGACGCGCATGTCCCGGGCGATTCCCGACGCCACCGCTGCGGTGCGCAGCATGTCGACGGAGTCGCCAGCGTTCGCTGCGTCGCAACCCAGTGCCACGCGACCCCCGCGTTCGACGATGTCGGCGTGACGACCGTGCTCGCAGACGCCCTGACCGAGCCGCAGGTACGCCCAGGGGCAATAGGCGATCGCCGTCTCGCTCTGGAGGATCAACTCGACTTCGAGGTCATCCAACCACACGCCATGGCCGATCAGCAGGTGACGGCCGAGAACGCCGAGGTGGTGGAGGTGTTCGACCGGGCGACGCCCGTGACGTTCGAGGTAGCGCTCCGGGTCGGACGACGTCGGCGACAGGTGCATCGTCATGCCGGTCCCGTAGTCGCGTGCGAGGTCGGCAGCGCCAGCCATCAGCGCGTCCGAGGCGAGGTCGTGGCCGACGAGCGTGACCCATCCCTCGACGAGCCCACCGGCGGGGTACGCCTCGACGACCGCTCGTTGTCGGTCGAGCACCTCGTCGCACGGCGCCGTGAACGGGCCTTCTTCGATGTCCCATCCCCACACGCCGAGCGTCGCTCGGAGCCCGATGGTGTTCAGGGCGCCCGCCACGCTGTCGGCATGGGCGACCGTGCCCGCCTCGACAACGGTCGTCACACCGCTGGTGAGTGCTTCGACCGCCGCCAACGACGCCGACACCTCGTCGTCCAGTGCGTCGTGTGCGCCGTGCAACGGCACCGACCATTCGAAGATCGAGGCGCCGGGCGGAAGCAGGTCCGGGATGCAGCTGCGTACGAGCGGGTCACCGGTCAGATGCTGGTGAGCGTTGATCATGCCGGGGGTGATCACGCAGTCGGTGGCATCGAACACAGTCGCCGACGGGTACTCGGCAAGCAGCGCACGCGTCGCTCCGACGGCGACGATGCGATCGTCGTCGACGACCACCGAGCCACCGACCAGTACCTCGCGTGCGGGATTCATGGTGACGATGTCGCCGCCGGTGATGATTCGTTGCATTGCAGTCCAGTCGTTCGATTCGGCGTCAGGATCAGACGCGCTGTCTCGCGCACGAGAAGAACACGAATGCTCGATGGAACAAGGGCTCAGTTGCGCCGATCATTTCAGCCCTCTGATGAAGGGTTGTGCCAGGGCCTGTGGCGGACGCACACGCTTGGCGAACACGGACATGGCGACGATCGTGACCACGAAGGGAAGCGATGCCAGGAGGTCGCCGCTGACGTCGTAGCCGAGCGCTGGGAGCGAAAGCCGAAACGACAACACTGCGCCGAAAAGTATGCAGCCCGCAAGCGTCCCGCGCAGCGTCCAGCCACCGAAAATCACGGCGATCAGCGCGATGAACCCGCGACCGCCGACGATCGAGTCCGCGAACTGACCGACTGCAGCGAGCACGAGATAGGTGCCTCCCATGCCGCTGGTCAGCCCGACCACATAGATGCTCTGTCGTCGACGCTTGTTGACATCGAGCCCCGAGACGTCGGCCGACTGCGGGTTCTCGCCGACTGCGCGCACCTCGAGACCCCACCGCGTGCGGTACACCAGCCACCAGACGAACGGCACGAGCAGATAGATGAGGTAGAAGAGCCACGATCGGCCGAACAGTGCCGCCCCGATCAGTGGGATCTCCGACAGCAGAGGGATCGAGATCGACGACGACTTGGTCGTGACCGGGTCGAGCTCGGACGCGAGGAAACTGGCGAGCCCGAGCACAAGGATGTTGAGCGTGAGACCCACCACGAACTGATTCGCTGCAAGACGGTGACTCATCTCCGCCTGCACGAAGGCGACCGAGAAGCCGGCGAACATCCCGCACAGCAAAGCCACCACTTCGCTCTGCGAGCTGCTGTAGCCGACCGCCGCTGCAAACGCAGCCGCGAGGAACATTGCCTCGATCGAGATGTTGAGTGTTCCGGACCGTTCGGCGACCCACTCGCCCGTTGCGCCGAACGCGAGGAACACGGCGAACGTCAACGCGTTGATGTAAGCCGCCTCGGACGTGAGCACATCGCCGAGGGCAGCGAGGAACGCTCCCATCAGGTCCGACTCTCCCGTGCCGCCATTGCCCGGCGTCGCTGCCGCAGGAACAGCAGTGCTGGCGGAATCAAGAGTGCGAGGACGAGCAGCCCCTGGACGACATCGGTGATCCGACGCTCGACACCGGTTGCTGCCACGAAACCCGACCCGGTTCGCAGTCCAGCGAAGATGAACGCAACGATGATCGTCGCGAACACTCGCTGACGGCCGACGAGGGCGACAAGGAGTCCGGTCCAGCCGATCTCGGCGGGAAAGCCCGGCACGAGCGTGTAGTTGCCGAAATCACCGCCGGCGAGCATGATGCCGCCCGCGAGACCCGCGAACCCACCACCCAGCAGCAGCGCTCCCGCCCCGTACCGCGACGCGGCCACGCCGGCGCGCTGCGCCGTGCGTTCGTTGTGGCCGAGCGCCCGCAACCTGAAGCCCCACACCGTTCGAGCGAGGAGGAACGCAACGAGCGCAGCGCCGCCGAGCGCGAAGAACACCGAGATCGGGAACTGATTGCCGAACATCGTCACGAGCGGGATGCGGCTGTCGGGGTCGAGTTGCTGACTGATCTGCTGGCGGTTGGCGCGACCCTCGGGCGGTGCGAGCAGCAGCCACTGGTTTTTCAACCCGTAGCCGGCGAGCTGTGCTGCAACGGTGACGAGCAGCAGCGTGGTGAGTACTTCGGGAACGTTGCGCCGGTATTTGAGGGCGGCAGCTATCCCCGCCCAGAGCGCACCACCGATCGCTGACGAAACCAGCAGGGCCAGGATCACCACAGGGCCCGGACCTCCGATTCGGGTGCCGACGTACGTAGCAAAGGCGGCGCCGATGAACAGTTGGCCTTCCTGACCGATGTTCACGAGCCCGGCGCGGTTCGAGATGATTGCACCGAGGGCAACGATGAGCAGCGGCCCCATCACACCGAGCGTCTCGCCGATCCGGCCGGGGCCACGGATACTCCCGTCGAGCAGCGCGGAGAACACGGCGAGAGAGTCACCACCGGTGAGCTGCACGATCAACGCAGACAACAGGAGCGCCGCAACGATGCACAGCGCGTAAAGACCGACCACCTCACCGGCCGAGATGATCCGGGCGAGGCCGGTGGGGCCCAGACGGCCGCTGCCGCCGGAGCGGGGTGGCTGCTCGGACATGTCAGGACTGGAGGCCGCGCCGTGGTCGATGTCGGCGCTCTCGAATCCCGTGGTCATGCGACCTGTCCTCCCATCAGTAGACCGAGCCGACCGAGATCGGCTTCGCCGCGTGCCATCTCGCCGATGATGCGGCCGTCGGAGATCACCAGGATCCGGTGGGCGAGATCGAGGATCTCCTCGAGTTCACTCGAGATCAGCAGGATCCCCACCCCCGCCTCGGCAGCTTGCCGGAGGCGATTGGTCATGTACTCGATTGCTCCGACGTCAAGACCCCGAGTCGGCTGAGCCGCGATGAGCACCTCCGGTTCACGAGACAGTTCTCGTGCGAGCACGACACGTTGCTGGTTGCCACCCGACAGCGAGAAGAGTGGCGCATCAGGACCGGCGCACGAGATCTCGAACTCGTCGATGAGTCGCTCGGCGGTGCTGCTCATCGCTCGGCGATCGATCACACCGGCCCGAGCGATGTCGACGATACCGACGAGCGCCAGGTTCTCTGCGACCGTCATCTCGAGCACGACGCCCGAGTCGTGGCGGTCCTCCGGGATCACACCTATTCCAGCCGCGGCCATCGCACCTGCGACACCGGTCTGCACGGACGCACCATCCACGCGCACCTCACCTGACGACAACACGATCAAACTCGACAGCACGTCGGCCAGGGGCCTTTGCCCGTTCCCCTCGACACCAGCGATGCCGACGATCTCACCTTTGCGCACGTGCAGGCTCAGATCGTCGAGCAGCCGCCGACCATCGCGGGTCATCACGGTCAAGCCGTCGATCTCGAGCACCACCGGTGCCGGTTCGAGATGAGTGTCGGGGACGTCGCTGCCGTCGAAATCGGCGTCGACCACGCCGAGCGCCACTCGCTCCGAACGCAGCGACACCGCTCGACCGACCATCGCTTCAGCCAGTTCGGCGGCGTCGACATCGCTGGTTCGCACCTGGCGGACAACCGCACCCTGGCGCATGATGGTCACTTCGTCGGTGGCACGCATGATCTCGTCGAGTTTGTGACTGACGAGCGCCACCGCCCGCCCTTCCTCCAGCACCACATGGCGCAGCGTGTCGAACAACTGCTCGCTCTCGGCGGGCGTCAGCACCGAGGACGGTTCGTCGAAGATCAGGATCGACGGGTCACGTCGCAGACACTTGATGATCTCGACGCGCTGGCGCATGCCGACGGGCAGGTCGCCGACCACCGCATCCGGGTCGACGGCGAGGCCGTAGCGGTCGGAGATCTCCTTGACGCGATCGCGGGTCGCTGAGGGATCGAGGCGCCCTTCGTCACCCAACGCCACGTTCTCCCACACCCTCAGGGGCTCGACGAGACTGAAGTGCTGGTGCACCATGCCGATCCCGTAGCGCGCTGCGTCGGTCGGGTCGACGAATCGAACTCGATGCCCATCGACGCTGATCGTGCCCTCATCGGGCAGGACGAGACCGATCATGATCTTCATCAGCGTGGATTTCCCGGCGCCGTTCTCTCCGAGCACGCCGTGAATGCGACCAGCAGTCAACGTGAGGTTCACCTCGTCACAGGCGGTCACCGCCCCGTACCGCTTGCTCACCTGATCGAGACGAATTGCAACACGTCCTGTTGCGAGGAGTCCACCGGGGACCGGGCCAGACGGCCCGGTCCCCGACTTGGGATGGTTCACCTCGTCGTGTGCCTCATCAGCCACCGAACGCCTCGCCGGCGATCTCGCCGAACTTAGCGTCGAGGTCGCCGCTCGCCACGAGTGCGTACGCCTCGTCCATTTCTGCCTGTTGCTCGGGAGTTGCGCCACAGATGACGGCACCAGCGACATCGGGCTCCTCGCCAGGCGAGTAGGTGATGATGTCGCCCTCGACCGCAGCGCCAGCGAGAATCTGCGGGAAGATTTCCCGCACATAGTCGCCACCGTCGAAGCGCACGGCGATGTTCCACGACAGGTCACCTTCACGGGTACAGACGTCCGATGCTCCTGCGCTCATCACGATGAGACCATTGGCATTGGCAAGTTGGACAACGGGCTCGTGCGCCCCACCCAGGTACGGGTAGATCGCATCGGCACCTTCGGCAGCAGCGTTCTCAAACGCTGCTGACGCGTTCTGGACGTTGTCGAAGTCGAACGGGAAGTCGCCGGTCGGCACGTACGTGAACGTGAACGACTCGTCGACGGACTTGAGTCCGAAGTCGTAGGCCAGGTAGTGCTGGATCTCGAAACCGAGATCGCAGCAACCGAGGAAGGCAACCGAATCGCCGCCGCTGTCGCGAAGTGCGATGCCGGTGGCCACACCGGCGGTGTAGGCAATACCGGCGCCGTTGTCCTGGCTCTGGAGGTAGAACTCGCTCTCCGGGAATCCGGCACCACAGTTGCAGTACCAGAAGATGTCGGAGTACTGCTCGGCGAGATCAGGCATCGGCTCGGCGATTTCACTCGCTCCGACGATCAGGATGTCAACCGGCTGCTGAGCCAGGTTCTCCAGTTCGGTGGCCGCGTCGGCGGCTTGGATGTTGTCGACGATGATCACGTCGCCGAAACCATTCTCCGCAGAGAACGACTCGGCGGCGTCCACGACGGCCTGGTAATACGCACCGTCGTCGCGTGGGCCGGCTGCGGCGATACCGATGCGGATCTCACCGTCACCGTTGGCGTCCAATTCCAAGATGTCGCCGGAGCCTTCCGCCATGGTGTCGGTGGTCTCCGTCGTGTCGTCGGTGGTCTCCGGCGCGCCATCGGTGGTCTCGGTGGTGGCGTCATCGGTCGTCGTCGCTGCATCGGTGGTCTCCGTCGCAGCGGAGCCTCCGTCGTCACTTCCGCACGCTGCGAGAACGAGCGCAAGTGCCCCGACCACTGCGACCGCCCCATGGAGACGAGAGCGCCCCCCCTGTGTCCTGCTGTTCATCCCTGCTTCTCCTCCTAGTTTGTGGCCTGATGGTCAGACCATTTTCGAGATGGTAGTGCAACCAGATTTCTGGCGTGTTACGAGACAGAGTCAGGCACTCGTTCGCACTCCACCGCGCCACATCAACGTTCTCCGAGGTGTCGGCGGTATCTCTGAACCAGCCATCGGTTGAATCGCACGTGGCTCTCCTCCTGCCAGGAATACCGCCCCCGCGGGGCAAACCTCGATCGCAGCCCACGCTGGACCTTGGTGGTTGCATCCTGGTCTTGTTCCACGAACACCTGAACGCCCACATCGGTCAGCTTCAGCTTGTGCTCGAACAGTGGGTCGTCGAGTGCCGACGGGTGGAAGATGTAGCCGATCTCGACGTCGATCGTCTCAGGCCCGGTGGGACGCACGAGGAAGAAGAAGCACTGGTCGGGTGCGGTTCCGAAACACAGCGTTGGTGGGATCAGCGCGAAGGTCGAGCGGGTGCGTTCCTCATCGGTCAGCTTCGGGAACACCGGCATGATCGCGTGATGGGTGGCATTGAAGCCACCATCGATGTGGGTGTAACCACCCAACCGAAAGACCACGTTCGAGCCGGGATCGTACTCGACGGGAAACTCGCTGAGGTTGCTCGGGCAGAAATCCTGGACGTACTGGTGGAGCCGGTTGGCGTGATAGCCGTCGTTGAAATTCTCGAACATCACCTTCCAGTTCCACGGGAGGTTCTCGAGCGTGAACGTCCCCGGGCACACGGCGTCAGCCAGGTCGTAGTTGGCGACGTAGGGCTCGTACTGAGCGAGCGTCGGTGCCAACGGTTCTGCATCAGCATCGAGGTTGACGAACACGAAGCCCTGCCAGATCTCGACGGCCAATTTCGGCAACCCGAAATCGGCCTTGTCGAAGTCGGCAGTGCGCTCCATGGCGGGCGCACCCAGCAGCCGACCGTCGAGCGCGTAGTTCCAATGGTGGTACGGACACTTGAACGTCGAGGAGTTCCCCTGGCCGTCGCAGACCTGCATTGCTCGGTGCTGGCACACCGCCGACATGGCGTTCACCTGACCTGCCTTGTCGCGGACGACGATGATCGGCTCGTCGCAGATCGTGATCGTGAACCAGTCGCCAGGGTTCGGGATGCGCTCGGCGCGACCAGCACAGAGCCACTCCTTCGCGTAGAGGGCGTCGCGTTCGAACTCGAGCACCTCCGGCGACGTGTAGAGCTCGGACGGCATCGTGACGGCATCGGCGACATCGACGGTGGAGGCGTCGAGGTCAGCGAGCAGGCCGTCGACAACAGCGCTGGTGGATCGGTCGATGGTGGTCACGTCGGTGCCTCCGAGTCGGGGGTTGGAATTGGGGTGGCGCCGACTCGAGCGGCGTCGGTGAGCAGGAACTTGCGGATCTTGCCGACGCTCGTGCGCGGTAGGTCGGCAACGATGACGTAACGATGCGGCCGCTTGGCCTTGCCAAGTCGTGACTCGGCCCATGCCGTCAATTCGGCGACGAAGACAGCGAGTTTGTCCGGGTCGTCGATGATGCCGACGCCCGGGGATGCTGCCGGCACGACGAAGGCCACGGGGACTTCGTCGCGTACCGGGTCTGGCGCGCCGACCACGACCGCGTCGAGCACAGCTGGGTGTTCCGTGAGCGCGCTCTCGACTTCGACCACCGAGACATTCTCGCCGGACACCTTGAGCACGTCAGCGCGGCGGCCGTCGAACCGGAACCGACCGTCATCGTCGCGCCATGCGCGATCACCCGTCGAGAACCATCCATTCCGAAACGACGCCTCGGTCGTCGACGGATCGGCGAGATACTCGGCGAACAACTCGATACCGCGACGTCCGCCGACGACGATCTCGCCGACCTCGCCCAGCCGACACGACCCACCCTCGGCATCGACGACGTCGACCGCACAACCACGGGTCACGTCGCCTATCGTGTCCGGTCGGGGGTCGTCGGGCCGATCGGTGAGCACTGCCGGAATCGTCTCGGTCATCCCGTAGAGCTGACGCGGGCGACAACCAAGCCATTCGGAAAGGGTCTCGTACTGATCTGTGGCGAGGTTCTGGGCGAACCAGCAGTGTCGAAGGTGCAGTGGCGGTCCGTTCGGATCTGGGGGACCACCTCGGGCGAGGATCATCCGCATCGGCCCGGCGAACAGGCTGGCGTGGGTGGCTCGGTGGCGCGCCGCCTGCGCCACGAACCCGCTGGCGGAGAACGTGTGCATCAGGGCAACCGATGCACCGACCGCGATGGCCGAAGCGAACGAGTAGTACTGGGCGTTGGCGTGGAACATCGGCAAGACCACGAGTTGGCGGTCGTCGGGCCCGAGGTCGGCAGCGGCGGCCATCGTCGTGCCGGCGAACGCGTAGTTGGCCTGGGTGATGACGACGCCCTTCGGTCGACCCGTCGTGCCACTGGTGAACATCACAGCCGCGCGATCGAGCGGATCGATGTGGTGCGACATCTGGATCGGCTCGACGGGCGTGAGCGCGTCGAGCACAGTGTCCACCTCGTCGATCTCGATCACTGCAATATTCGACGGCGCGAAATCGAACAGAGCCAGGTCGGCCACGGCCAGTTCGGCTGCCAACGAAACTGCGGCCCGGTAGGTGTCGGCGCGCTCACGGGAACACAGGCCGACCGCCGGCCGGGTGCGCTCCAGGTGGTCAGCGAGTTCGGCAACGGTCGCCATTGGATCGGATGGCACGATCGCCGCCCCGAGCCGGGTTGCAGCGATCCATGTCGCCACGAATGCCGGCGAGTTGGTGAGGGCGAGGTGCACCGGGGAATCCGGCCCGACCCCGGCGTCGACGAGCGTGGCGGCGACCCGCGCCGTCAGCGCGTCGAACTCGGTGTAGCTCCAGTCGGTGACGGTCCGGTCCGGCGCTTCGAAGGTGAGGAACGGTCGCGTCCCATGACGCTCGACTGCCCGATTCCAGAGCTCGGCCAAGCTCGCCACACCATCACGGGTCATCAGATCAGCTCGTCACTCCGTGATCGTTGGATGCGTCGCCGTATCCGCCGCCTCCGGGCAGGTCGAGTCGCACGACATCGCTGGCGTCGAGTGTCACCCGCGCCTGGGTGGTGACTGCTTCGCCGTTGACGCTGAACGCGCCCGTCGCGCCCGGCTCACCACCGAAGATCCCGAGGGGAGGTTCCGCCAATCGACTCGTGACGGCATTGAGTTGCCACGGCCGAGTGGTGTCGACCTCGAACTCGATCGTCTGGCCGAGCCCGCCGGTCTGAGCGCCCCGACCACCCGAGCCCTGTCGCAAAGCCTTCTTCGTGAAGAGGATCGGGGCCGACGCCTCGACCACCTCGATCGGCACCGCCGAGACCCCGGTCGGGTACGAACACGCGCTGAGGCCCGGCTTGGTCGCCCGTGCGCCGACGCCGCCCGCGTAGGTGAACATCGCAGTGATGAACGGGCTGCCATCGTCGTGGTTGCCGCTGACCTGCATGGTCCACACAGCGCCGGATCCCTCGGCCATGGCGGCTTCGGGCTTGACCTGGGCGAGCGCCTTGAGGAGTGCGTTCGGCAGGAACATGCCAACGACGTGGCGGGCGGTACACGGCTGCGGTGAGACGGCGTTGACGATCGATCCTTCGGGGGCGATCATCTCGATCGGCGCGAGCGAGCCGTGGTTGTTGGGGATGTCCGGATTGAGCACCGAGCGCACGGTGAACGTGGTGTAGGCGTGGGTGTAGTTCTTCACGACGTTGATGCCCCACGGGCTGGCATCGGACGAGCCCGTGTAGTCGACGATGATCGTGCCCGATTCGGTGTCGACCGTGAGTGCGCAGCAGATCACGATCTCGCTGCCGTCGGCGAGATCGAGCAGTGCCGACGCCTCGTACGTGCCCGCTGGCAGTTCGCGGATGCCGGCTCGTGTTGCCTCCTCGGAACGGGTGATGATCTCGTCGGCGAGGTCTTCGATGTCGTCGAGGTCGTGCTGGTCACAGAGCGCCAACAACCGTTGGGCGCCGATGTGACCCGATGCCATCTGCGCGTGCAGGTCGCCGCCCATGTGGTCGGGCTGGCGGACGTTCGACAGGATGAACTTCCAGACGTCGGTGTTGCGTTCGCCCTGCTTCATCAGCTTGACGATCGGGATCCACAGACCCTCCTCGAACACGTCGCGACCGCCGGCGCCGATGCCGTAACCGCCGACGTCGGTGTGATGGATCGTGGAGCCGAACAGCGCAATGATCTGCCCACAGCGCCAGACCGGAACGAGCACGGTGACGTCGAGTAACTGGCCTGCGGTCTTGTACGGGTCGTTGGTGATCAGAACGTCGCCTTCGTCGAGTGAGTCGAGTGGGTACTCCTCGAGGATGTTCACCACCGCCATTGCCAGGCTGTTGATGTGACCGGGTGTGCCGGTGACGGCTTGGGCGACCATGCGCCCTCTGCGATCGAAGACGGCATTCGCGAGATCGCCTGCCTCGCGGACGATGGGGCTGAAGGCCGAGCGCTGCAGAGCCTTGGCCTGCTCGTTGACGGTGGCGATCAGGCTCTGCCAGCAGATCTCGAGTTCGATCGGATCGAAGACTCGTGGGCCTCCGCCGGTGCGGTCGTCATTGATCGTGGCGGTCATGCGAGGGCTCCTGTCGAGGTGTTGCGGGTGGCGATCAGGCTGCCGTCGGCGCCGACTTCGACGGACCAGCCGGGTCGGATCACCGCAGTGGTTTCGCGTTCTTCGACGATCGCCGGCCCGTCGAAGGTGTCGCCGGCACCGAGTTCGCTGCGGCGATACACCGGTGTGTCGATCGGGTCGTGGGCACGGTTGAACACCACGCCGCGCCGGGTGAACGGAGCGCTTCCCGAGCCGATCGGTGCGGGATCGGGCTCGACCGGATCGGCATCGGCCGACACCGCGAGGCGCCAGGTGACGATCTCGATGGCCACGTCGGGAATCGTGAGACCGAAGATGCGCCGGTACTCCGACTCGAAGGCTGCGAGCACGTCGGCGTCGCTCGGCGTCCAGGTGTCACCATCGCCGATCCACACCGTCACCTCGTTGCCCTGGCCCGCGTAGCGGGCGTCGATGCCATAGCGGAACGTCACCGAGTCGGCCGATGAACCAGCAGCCGCCAGCACCCGTCGCCCCTCGTCGCGCAACGAATCGAGAAGTTGGTCGCGTTCGGTGACATCGATCTGATCGAGGCGACGTGGCATCGAGCGGGCGAGGTCGATGCGCACCGGCGACACCAGAGTGCCGAAGGCCGACAGCACACTGGCGTTGACCGGGAAGATGACCCGGTCGGAATCGAGGAGTTCGGCAACACCGCACGCGTGCACGGGACCGGCGCCGCCGAAGGCGAGCAGCGACACGCCCCGAAGGTCGACACCCTGCTCGACGGCATGCATCCGAGCAGCCGCAGCCATGTTCTGGTTGACGATCTCGTGGATGCCGGCGGCCACGTCGACCGCTCCGAGCCCCAGTTTGGCGCCGAGCGCTTCAGCCGCAGCGATAGCTGCAGCTGCATCGAGTGGCATGTCGCCACCGAGGAACGAGTCCGGATCCAGCATGCCGAGCACGACGTCGGCGTCGGTCACGGCAACATCGGTGCCACCGCGGCCGTACGAGGCGGGGCCCGGTTCGGCACCGGCCGACTCCGGGCCGACCTTGAGCAAACCGAACTGGTCGACATGGGCGAGCGAACCGCCACCGGCACCGATCTCGACGAGGTCGACCGACGGCACCGAGCAGGGAAAGCCAGAGCCCTTCTTGAACCGGTACACGCGAGCGACCTCGAACACGTTCGTGAGCTCCGGCTCACCGTGGTCGATGAGGCACGCCTTGGCGGTGGTACCGCCCATGTCGAAGCACAGCAGCCGCTCTTCACCGAGGCGACGGGCGAACCAGGTGCCCGCCAGAGCGCCGGCAGCCGGGCCGCTCTCGACGAGCCGGATGGGCACCCGAGCGGCATCGTCGGCCGAGACGACACCCCCGTTGGAGAGCATCATCAACACCGAACCGCCGAAGCCCTCACCCGACAACCACTTCTGGAGTTCGTCGAGGTACGGGCCGATCACCGGCATCGTGGCGGCATTGCATGCGGTCGTGACCATCCGCGGGTACTCACGGATCTGCGGCGATACATCAGCCGAGATGCACACCGGCACACACAACTCACGCGCGAGATGGTCGGCGATCGTTCGTTCGTTGGTCGCGTTGACGTAGGCGTTGAGCAGGCACACACCGACCGACTCGACGTCCATCGCCCGTAACTGTTCGGTGATCGCTGCGAGCTGATCGGGTGACGGCTCCACGAGCACGACACCGGACGCATTCGTGCGCTCGATGATCTCGACGGTGCGATCACGTGGGATCGGCGGCGGCGGGAACTCGATCTGCAGGTCGTACATGTCATAGCGATGCTCGTCGCGGATCAACAAGGTGTCGCCGAACCCCGAGGTGGTCACCAGCCCGGCGCGACCGGTCTTGCCTTCGATCAACGCGTTCGTGATCAAGGTGGTCGCGTGGACGATCGGTGCGGTGACGTCCGCCGGTCGGACCCCGGCGCGCGCCAACAGGCTGCCGATTCCGGTGCGCACACCATCGAGCGGATTCGACGGGGTCGTGAGAGTCTTGTCGACGATCACGTCCCCACTCGACGCATCGACGAGCACCACATCGGTGAACGTGCCACCGATGTCGACAGCGAGACGCCAATCGGCAGTCATGATGCAACTCCGTTCGCTGTCGTGTTGGTGGTGTCGCCGGTGCCGGCCGCAGGCGCCGCAGCGGCTTCTTGCGCAGCGCTGAAGTCGGGCCGCGGCGGCGAGAAGATGTCGAGAATCCAACACTCGTCGTACTCGTCGTCACCGAGAAAGACCGAGTCGCCGTGCCAGACCGACGCCGGCGCCAGGTACACGTCACCCTCACCCAGCACGCTGCGCACATCGCTGTCGGGGTCACCGATCCGGAAGTCCAGACCACCACGCACGATGATCCCCAACTGCTCGTTGGATTCGTGCTGATGCATGAACGATCCGGTCGCGCCTCCTGCGATACGCCAGAAACACAACTGCAGATGGGCGCCCGTGATGATCCGCTGACGGAACCCGGGTCGGCCTGTTTCGTGGAACGCCGAATCGTCGAAGAAATGGCAGTACTCGTTTGCGAGTTGGTCGGCGTTCACTTGGAGGACTCCTTCTGAAGTGCTGCAGAGCTCAACGGCTGCCCGGGCGTTGCTTCGGGCGGGGGCCACGCCGAACGGTGGGTCGTCGACCAGCGGTCGCCACCGAATCGTTCGGTGTCTCCCACCAGATCGAGCGGAGCGACGATCGCCTGATGCTCGGCCGCACCCCACTCCTCGGGCGGAACGAGCCACATCACCTCGAATTCGATGCCATCGGGATCATGGGCATACAAGCTCTTGTTGACACCGTGATCGGACGCACCCTTGAGCGCTCCCGCCTCCGAGAGGCGACGCCGGTGGTCTTCGAGGTCGTCGAGCGTCGGAACCTCCCACGCCAGGTGATACAAACCGACCGTGTTCCGACCCGCTTGCGAATCACCCGCCTCGCCACCGATCGTGAAACACGCCAGGTCGTGATGATTGCCCGAACCGGGCGCACGCAGGAACACGAAGGCGCCGGACGGGTCAGCCACGATGGTCTCGAAACCGAGAACCTCCTCGTAGAACCGCTGTTGACGCCGCGCATCTCGCACGTACAGCACTGCGTGATTCATTCCAGTGATCACTCGAACTCCCTCCCATTACCTACTAGGTCCGTAGGTCTGATGGTCAGACCATAATTCGATTGTCCGGCGCGCGCCAGCCCATTCCGTGACTCGCAGCCGACTACCGGTCAGAGGAAGCGGAAGCTTCCCCTCCCGCCCTGTTCAGACGAGGCGGTCGATCATGCCGCGCTCGACAGCGGCGAGGTGCGCTGTGCCCTCGGCGCGTGCGGCCTCGGCATCGCCGGAGGCAACAGCGGCGGCGAGCGCACCATGCTGGGCAGCTGCGTCGCTGACGATCCGGCGGACCTCTGCCCGGTTGGCTTCGTCGGAGAGTAGCGACTCGATCCCCTCGGATCGGAACAGGCGGGCAAGCACCTTGTTGTAGACCTCGACGAGGAGTGGGTTGGCGCATGCTCGTGCGATCAGTGCGTGGAACTCGTGATCGAGGCGTCGGAAGTCGGTCAGGCTCATGTCGCAATGGAACCGATGCGCGAGGGCCTGGATGTCGGCGCGTTCGCCATCGTCGGCGCGCTGCGCTGCGAGTTCAATGATCGGCAACTCGAGCAGTCGGCGCGTCTCGAACAGCTGGCGGACGAATTCCTTCCGATCGTCGATCGGATCGAAGCTGACATCCGGCAACCGTTCGACGACGAAGGATCGATTGCCTCGCCGTTCGATCACACCGAGCGAGATCAGCCCTTGCATTGCTTCGCGAACCGACGTGCGTGCCACTTGGAACTGCTCGGACAGCGCCCGTTCCGACGGCACCCGTGCGCCGGGTTCCATGACGCCGCTTGCAATGCGTCCGAGCAGTTGGTCACGGATCTGGGCGCTCAGGGTCTCCCGTGTGATCGGCGAGAAGGAGACGCTGTCGAGGCTTGGCGAGTCGGTGGTCAGGGTCATACGAGCTCTCGTTCACAACGGCCCGATCGTCAGACCATTGTAACCCGACCTTACCGCGGGCTTCCCGGGCCGAAACGGCTTACCTCAACTGCGACGTCGAGTCTGTCCTCTGGTCTGACCATCAGACCTTTGCTAAGATCGGTCCCTATGAGCTTCCCAAACACTCTGATCTTCGTCGACTTCCCTTCGAGCGAACCGTCGGCGTCAGGGGAGTTCTACGAAGCGGTCTTCGGATGGGTCGTCGAACCACGCCCCGCCGAGGTGTTCCATCGGATCGTGCCCGGACAGAATTTCCAGCTCGATGATGGCACCCAGGGGCCCACGGGCAATCTCCACATGGGTATTTACAACGTCGCGAATGCTCGGCCGCATCCTGACCCGGCCGGCGTCGCTCCTCGAGATCTCACAACCATGGGCCGGAGCCCACGAGTCTGGATCCTGGTCAGCGAAAACGATTCGATCGACAGGATCATCGATGAGGCCGTTTCTCGTGGAGCGACGCTGCTCTGGCGAGACCATTTCTGGGCGGAGTTCAACGGCTTCAATGCAGCATTCGAAGATCCGTGGGGCAACACGTTCGTCCTCTGGGTGAAGGCTGGAGAGAGCCCGCAGATTCCCGACGGATGGACCGACGAGTGAGCACACCCCGACGACCACACGACAACCAGCTTCGACGACCAACAAGGAGTTACCGGTGACCGATCCCACTCACGATTTACGACCCAAGGCGCCCCGGTGGACGCACATAGCGCTGCGTGTCGCCGACATCCAGGCCACGATCGAGTGGTACACGGAGTTCACGCCACTGCAGTTGCTCGACCGACGCGAAGACGACCTGAGCTATGGCGCATGGTTGGGGCACCCGGACAGCAGCGAGTTTCCCTTCATCTTGGTGCTTGCACAGTTCTTTCCCGACCGGGACCCGTTCGCTCCGGCGCCGATCGCCAAGCTCGCCCCGTTCAATCACTTCGGGATCGAACTACCGAACAAGCAAGACATCGACGATATGGCCGCCCGAGGCGCGGCGGCCGGCTGTCTCGGTATGCCGGCCACGTTGATGCCGTCGCCGATCGGCTACATCTGCATGCTGAACGACCCCGACGGCAACCTCGTAGAGTTCTCCTACGACCAGGGCGTCTACGAGAAGGCCCGTGAAGTCTGGGGATGACGACAGGAGATGAATACATGGGGATGACCGACGCAGCCGACGTCATCCGGTCCTACCTCGAAGCGCTGGGCAACGACGACCCCTCCGCGGTCGCAGCGCATGTCGCCGACGGTTTCGTCAACGAACACCAGAGCGAGATCGGGGGCGGCTGCGTCGGTCGCTCGGCGTACAGCGAACGCCTGCCGGGCTTCATGGCGAACTTCCCGAACCGTTCGTACACCGTCATCGAGGTCGTCACCGGCCCCGCTGGCGACGACACCGGCGACACCGACACCGTTGCCGCACTTTACCGATTCGGCGCCGATGTCAGCGGCCATCGCATCGACATCCCTGGCGTGATGTGGTTCGGCGTCAGCGGCGGTCTCATCACACGGCGCATCGACACGTGGGACTCACTCACCTTCTTCCGCCAGACCGACCAGCCACCGCCCGGCGCAGCTTGAGCATCAGATGAACCTCGGACTCAACGCGTTCAACGGGCGTGTGCATGACTCCCTGTCGACCTTTTCATAACGAGCACCTTCGAGGTCGCCATCGACGTTGACAGCTCCCTCGGCGAAGGCACGCTCTGGGACCATCGCCACAGTCGGCTCGTCTGGGTCGACACACACGCCGGCAAGTTGTGGAGCGACGACGGCCCAGGACGAGGAAGCCTGTGGTGTGTGTCCGACGGCCGGACCGACGAGGCCGTCTCCGGCGTCGACATCTCCAACAGCATCGACTGGTCATGCGACAACCGACGCATGAAGTGGACCGACACGCTCAGCCGCCGCATCGACGTATTCGACTTCGATGCCGGCTCAGGCACAGCGAGCAATCGCCCGCCGCTTGGCAGAGATCGTCGACACAGACGGCTACCCCGACGGACTCACGGTCGTCGATGAGAACCGGATCCGGGTGGCCATCTGGAGCGGTGCAGCCGTGCGCTGCTACGCCGCCGACGGCACCCTTGTGAATGACTTGGACGTGCCCGTCCAGCGAGCGACGTCATGCACATTCGGCGGCGGTCTCGACACGCTGTTCGTGACACCAGCATCGAACGGCGTTGACGAGCCCCACGGTGGAACGGTCTTTTGTGCGAGTGGCCTCGCCTCCGGTCGACCGGCGAACGAGGCACGGGCAGGCCTTGTCTGAGCCGCGGCATCCTGGTCACGCAATAACAGAGTCCCCGGAGCGGCGGTACCAAGCTCCCGGAGTTTGCATCCCGCCGACAACTGAGCGTGCCCGTAGGCAGAACGACCCCGCACCAAAGGGACCGTTCACACCCAGTTGAGTTCGAGTGCCACCGAAATCAACGCTCTGGACGTACGACTGGCGAACGAGGTGCGGCCCGCCCGGACTCGGGTGTGCCCGGCAGGCCCATACTGAGGGCGATTGACCACCTGCTGCTTCTGCAGGTGGTGTTCCGCAGAACAAAGGGCCTGACCTGGGGCGTTGAGTCCAATTGCCGTCGCTACCCCCGTCACCGAACGCCGCTCGTGCCAGTAGCAAGGGTCAACAGTGGCACGCAGTTGGCACGGACCACGAAGGTTCAATCCTAAAAAAAATCGTAACTACCAGGTATTTCGTGGTGGAGACGATGGGAATCGAACCCACGACCCCCTGCTTGCAAAGCA
>Ga0105054_10001759_pt1 | contig 35334 bp, 26 predicted proteins | sample BON02_FD_78091 | JGI IMG/M metagenome (GOLD analysis project Ga0105054, IMG submission 78091) | Freshwater microbial communities from Lake Bonney liftoff mats and glacier meltwater in Antarctica - BON-02 (megahit assembly) | ecosystem: Environmental > Aquatic > Freshwater > Ice > Glacier...
GCTCAACTCGGGCGCCCGATAGACCGAGATGCCAAGCTGGTCGCCCGCGCCGATGACGTATGACGAGTTGTCCGGGGTGCCGGCGGGTGCTGCGGCACCCGGTGTGCCCGCCGCGGCAACGATCGGCGCGGTGGTCGGGCAGACGTCGGCAATGGGACCGCTGCGCGGCGGGCTCGATCCGCATGCGGCCAGCAGCAGCGGCACGGCGAGCAGGCCTGCCAGCCGAAGATTGGCCAGCCGAAGATTGGCCAGCCGAAGATTGGCCAAGCGAAGTGTGGTGAACCGAAGAGCGGCGAACCGAGAGGTGGACCGGGTCTGGGTCATAAGGGTCCCATTGCTAGGGTGTTCAGGTAAGTCGGAGGGCTCAGGTGAACCGGGGTGCGAAGGCGGCGCGGGTGGAAAGTTCTGGTGGTGGCGGGATCGGATCCGGAGCCCAATTGAACCGGCCCTTGGTCATTGGCAAGGCAAGCAGGCGCGGCGTCGGATGGTTATGGCGGAAGCGAAGATCCAGCGGGTGCAATAGGCGCGGAAGGAATTGAACCCCCAACCTCTGCCATGTAATGGCAGCGCTCTGCCTTTGAGCTACACGCCTTCAGACTCGGTATGGCCCCGCGCGTGGCAAGACCCGGCCCGCAGTCATCAAATCGTATCCATCCAGCCCGCATCCCTTAAGCTCAACTTGGAGCTGGTTACGTCCGCATCAGATCCATCTCCATGCACCGTGCCGTTTCGATCACTGCGCCGAACAGTTCGGTAGCGCCTCGCGGGGGAGTTATGCATTGCCGCTGTTTACAATTCCTTACCATGTCTATCATTGCAGGGTAAAGGCTGGGTTGACGACCGGTTTCGCTTCACCATGGGGTGACCTGTACGTTTCGTGTCCCCGCCGCCGCGCCTTCGGGGATGTTGCTGTCGCCCCAGCATTCGCGCCGGCTGTACGTTCCATTTCAGGAATCGTCCATTTCAGCAATCGTCCATTGCAGCAATGGACGATTGCAGAGGGGCTCCGGTGCAGCAACCACACCTGACACAGGGCGACCAACCGCGTCCTAAGCGGCGGGAGCGCCGGCGCGGCGGTGGTTGGTGCCAAGGCGCGGGTCGCGCGGACACCATGGCGGCGGCACCTGATAAGCATGCGCGGATCATCACCCGCGAGAGGTTACAGAAAGCTCTCCACCGGAACGGATGCACGTTTTCTGGCACAAACGAGAGGTCGGGAACAAAACGCAGTGTCGCGGCCTCGGCGAATCGCCGGTAACTCGGCGCGCGCTCAGCGTTCCAGTTGTAAGGCAATGCTACCTTAAGTTGTGCTAGCGAGTCGACGGTCAAGGTGTTGTGAATGGCACATGAAGAGCCTTTCCGGCACATTGTTCCGGGATGGCGGGACGAGGGGAGAATGTTGCATGCAGGTCATCAGATGCGGTAACACTCCGTTGCTTGTGTTTTTCATTGCGTCCCTGCCAACGGCAGCCTCAGTACATTTTTCCTGGAGCTATCCATGACGCGTTTTTTTGACGGATTTGTAGCCCTGGAGATGGTTGCGCTCGGGGTCTTGGAATTGAGCCTCTGTTTTCTCGTTTTCTACATTCTACTCCTGCCCGGAGATGTGGCGGCTGCGGTGGTGGCCGATGGCCCGTTCGGCCTGCACGGCGCAACTGCCAGCCATGCCGGCGTTCTGGCGCTGACCATCGGTGCCATTTCCATGACAATCGGGATGTATCGCCCCGAAATCTGCCTGCAGACGCGCCGCCTGCTGGTCAATTCGGTGGTGGCGGGCGCGCTCGCCTTCCCAGCGGTGCTGGCGCTCAGCATGGTCACCGACCTCGACCCCAGCTTCATGCTGGGCGAGGACGCGCTTTGGCCGATGAAGATCCTGCTGTCGTGGATCCTGCTACTGTTTATCACCCGCCTGTGCTTCCGCGTGATGCTGCGCAGCGGCCTGCTGAGCCGCCCGGTATTGATCGTGGGCTCGGCCGAGCAGGCGACCGCCACCGAGGCGGCGATCCGCTCGATGCGCGGTGGCTTCTTCAGCCTGGCCGGCGTGATCGCCCCCGAGGCAGCGCTCGCCCTGGCCGCCGACCGTGGGCGCGCGCGGCGCATCTGGGGCATGGTCATCACCGCCGATGCACAGCACGCACCGGCCATGCGGAACCTGCACGCCGCCCCGCCCGCTGGCCTGCGCGTCTTCGCGGACGTGGTGTTCCGTGAGCAGCAACTGCGCCGCCTGGATTTGAACCACCTGGCGCCCGGCTGGCTGACCGCCGCCGAGAGCCTGAAGGCCGGCGCGCTGGAACGTTTCCTGCGCCGCGCCGGCGACGTGACGATCAGCCTCGCCGTCCTGGCGCTGACCTTGCCGGTGATAGTGGCCACGGCGCTTCTGGTGCGGCTGACCAGCCCGGGCTCCGTCTTCTACCGCCAGGAGCGCGTGGGCCTCGACGGCCAGACATTCGTGCTGTTCAAGTTCCGTTCCATGTACGTCAATGCCGAGGCGCAGGGCCCTGCCTGGGCGGCGCATCACGATCCGCGCGTCACGCCGCTGGGCCGGCTGCTGCGGCGCTGCCGCATCGACGAGTTGCCGCAGTTGCTGAACGTGTTGCGCGGCGAGATGAGCATCGTCGGTCCGCGCCCGGAGCGCCTGCATTTCGTGGCGCAGCTGAACAGCCTGATCCCGTTCCACGCCGACCGCACCCGCGTGAAGCCCGGCATCACCGGCTGGGCGCAGGTCAACTACCCCTATGGCGCCTCGGTCGAGGATGCCCGCCAGAAGCTCGCCTATGACCTGTACTATGTGAAGCATCGCAGCCTGCTGCTCGACCTGCACATACTGGTGGCCACCGTGCGCGTGATCCTGTTCCAGGAAGGCGCGCGCTGAACGGGCGCGGCTGCAATTTCGCAGCCGTTTCCGCCCCGTCCGGTGCGATGGGTGTTGCCGTTCCGGCTGGCGCCGCGCACGCTGCGCGGCAGACGGGGCGGCTGCTGGGGTGATGACGATGTTGTCGACGGTGATGCTGGCGCATGCGGGGTGCGGGGCGATCTATGCCGCGCTCTCGGCGCTGATCCTGGTGCGGGCGCGGCTGAGCACCACCGGCTGGCTGCTCGCCGGCGCCTCGGCGGTGACCGCCGCCTGGGCCATCGGCGTGGCTCTATACCCGCAGGACCCGCTGAGCGGCATTCCCGGGGCGCTCGACCTGGTGCGCTCGGTGGCCTGGTACCTGTTCATCCTGCACCTGTACCGGCGCAGCGTGCGCAGCCCGCGCCAGTTGACCCAGGCCTTCGTCATGATGGGCTTCGTGGCGCTGCTGGTGGTCGGCGTCACGGTGCTGGTGGAACGTCCTGCGCCCGGCGGCGGCATATCATTGTGGTCGGCGGGCACGGCGGTGCGGCTGGGGATTGCGGTCTGCACCATCCTGCTGATCGAGAACCTGTACCAGAACGTGTCGGACGAGGCGAAGTGGTACATCAACCTGCCGTGCATCGGACTGGGCGCGCTGTTCGTGTTCGACATCGTGCTGTCGGCCGACGCGGTGCTGTTCCGCCAAGCCTCGCCCACGTTGCTGGCCGGCCGGGCGGTGGCCACCGCCATCGTGGCGCCGCTGCTGGCGGTGGCCGCGGCGCGCAACCGCGACTGGAAGATCGACATCCACGTCTCGCGCACCGCGGCGTTCCACAGTGCCACCCTGGTGATCGCCGGCGCCCTGCTGCTCGGCCTGTCCGCGGTGGGCGAGGCGGCACGCTACTTCGGCGCCACCTGGGGCGGGGTGCTGGAGATCAGCCTGGTGTTCGCCTTCGTGGTGGCAACCGCGGTGCTGCTCACCTCGGCCAACGCCCGATCCCGGCTGCGCACGCTGGTCGTCGACAATTTCTTCAGCAATAGGTTCGATTATCGTCGCGAATGGTTGCGCTGCATCACCACCCTCTCGGCCTCGGAGAATCCGGCACCGTTGCCCGCGCGGGTGATCCGCGCGGTGGCCGACGTGGTGGACAGCCGCGGCGGCATTCTCTACCTGCGCCCGGTGGGCGGTGGGGCGGAGGCGCCGTTCCATTGGGCTGGCGCGCTCAACCTGCCATCGGGCGGCATGCCGGTGCCGGCCGGGGCGCCGCTGATGGCAGCGTTGCGCGACGGCACCTGGATCGTGGAACTCGATGGCGCGACGCGTCCGGCCGAGGCGCCGGCGCAATGCTGGCTCGCTGTGCCGCTGCCACTGAGCGCCACCGCGGGGGGCAGTGCCACCGCGGCGGCCGGCGACACGATGCTGGGCTTCATCCTGCTGGCGCCGCCGGTCGCACCGTTTCGATTGGACCGCGAGGTGTTCGACCTGCTGCGCATTCTCGGCCGCGAGGTGGCCACCTATGTCGCCGAGCAGCGTGCCACCGAGGTCCTGCTGCAGAGCCGCCAGCTGGCCGAGTACGGCAAGCGCTTCGCCTTCGTGGCGCACGACATCAAGAACGTGTCGACCCAGTTGTCGCTGCTGCTGTCCAATGCCGAGCGCCATATCAGCAACCCCGAGTTCCAGCGCGACATGCTCACCACCGTGCGCGCCTCGGTGCAGAAAATCTCCGCCCTGCTGCGCCGGCTGGAGGCGCCGGAGCCCGAGCCGCCGGCGGCCACGCTGCAGCCGGTGGACCGGCTGGCGCAACTGGTCGAGTCGGTGGGCCGCAACCAGGGCGTGCCGGTGCGCCTGGAATACGACCGCACCGGGGTGGGCGTGGGCATTGCGGCCACGGCCTTCGACACGATCGTGACGCACCTGCTGACCAACGCGATCGAGGCCATGCTGCCGCATGCCGCACCCGAGGAGGCGCGCGATGTGTCAGGCGCGATCGAGCCGGTGCGCATCGTGGTGGGCCACGACGGCAACCGCGTGCTGGTGGACATCATCGACCGGGGGCAGGGAATGACGCCTGAATTCATCCGCGACACGCTGTTCCGGCCCTTCGGCACGGCCAAGCGCGGCGGCACCGGCATTGGCGCCTTCCAGGCGCGCGAACTGCTGCGCGATGCCGGCGGCGACCTGGTGGTCTCCAGCCGCCCCGGCGAGGGCACCACCATGCGCATGGTGCTGCCGGCCGCCGCCGCGACCCCGCCTGGCGCCCCGGTTGGCACCCCGATTGGCACGCCGGTTGGCACCGCGCCTGGCACCCGTCCGCCGGCCCCGGTTGGTGCGACAGTGGCATGACCGGCCATTTGCGTTTCGGCTTCGGCCCGACACTCGTGTAGAATACCGGAATGGCTGTGGGACCCACCAAACCGAAACTGCTGATCATCGAGGATGACGAGGGGCTGTGCAGCCAGTACCGCTGGGCATTCCCCGAGTACGGCCTGCTGATCGCCCATGCCCGCGCGCCGGCGCTGGCCCTGGCGCAGAAGGAGCAGCCGGCGGTGGCGATCATGGATCTCGGCCTGCCGCCCGACCCGGACGGCGTGAGCGAGGGTTTCGCCACGCTCGAGGCCCTGGCGCGGCAGAACCCCGACATGAAGGTGATCGTCGCCACCAGCCACGGCGACCGTACCCACGCGCTGCGTGCCATCGGCAACGGCGCCTATGACTTCTGCGAGAAACCGGCCGATATCGACCTGCTGCAAACCATCGTCGCCCGTGCCCTGCGCCTGCGCGACCTGGAGGACGAGAACCGCCGCCTGGCCGAGGAGCCGTCGGGCTCGCCGATCAAGCGCCTGGTCACCACCAACGAGGGCATGCTGAAGGTGTGCCGCACCGTGGAGAAGCTGGCCACCGCCAACGTCTCGGTGCTGCTGCTCGGCGAGAGCGGCACCGGCAAGGAGGCACTGGCGCGCGCCCTGCACGATTTGGGCCCGCGCGCCCGCCAGCCCTTCGTCGCCATCAACTGCGGCGCCATCCCCGAGAACCTGCTGGAAAGCGAGTTGTTCGGCTACGAGCGCGGCGCCTTTACCGGCGCGGTCAAGCAGACCATCGGCAAGATCGAGGCGGCCAACCGCGGCACCCTGTTCCTCGACGAGATCGGCGACCTGCCATACCAGCTTCAGGTCAAGCTGCTGCGCTTCCTGCAGGAACAGGTGATCGAGCGCGTCGGCGGCCGGCAATCCATTCCAGTCGATGTGCGCGTGGTCTCGGCCACCAACATGATGCTCGACGAACAGGTGGCCGGCGGCAAGTTCCGCAGCGACCTGTTCTACCGGCTCAATTCGGTCACCGTGCGCATCCCGCCGCTGCGCGAGCGCGGCGGCGACGCGGGGCTGCTGGCGCGCTTCTTCCTGGCCCGGTTCAACCAGGAATTCGGCCGCAGCCTGCGTGGCTTCACCGACACGGCGATGGCCGCCATCAACGCCCACACTTGGCCCGGCAACGTGCGCGAGCTCGAAAATCGCCTGAAGCGGGCGGTGGTGATGGGCGAGGGGCGGCTGATCGAGGCCGCCGACCTGGAACTGGCACCGGTCGAGCCGGAGGCGGACGACCTGGACCTGCGCGCGGCGCGCACCCGCGCCGAACTGAACGTGCTGCACAAGGCGATCGCCCGCAGCAAGGGCCGGCTGGCCCACGCCGCCAAGCTGCTGGGGGTCAGCCGACCCACCCTGTATGCCTTGCTCGAGGCGCACAGCCTGACAGTGGACAGCACCTCGGCCAGCCTCGCCGATGCCGAACCCGGTGGCCGGGGTGAAAACCAGCCTCTGCACAACATGGACTGACCATAATGTTCAAGAAGATCCTTCTCGCCTTGGTGCTTGTGGGCGTGCTGGTCGGCGGTGCCGGGGTGGCGTGGTTCAAGTTCATGCGCCCGGTCGACCCTTTTGCCGCCGCCAAGGTGGCGATGGAGAAGGGCGACCTGCGCACCGCGATGATCGAGCTGCGCAACACCGTGCGCCAGGACCCCACCAACGCCGAGGCGCATTTCCGCCTGGGCGCGATCCAGTTGCGCATGGGCGATGCGGTCGCCGCCGAACGCGGCCTGCGCCAGGCGCGCGACAACGGCTTCGACCCCCGCCCGATCGCGCCGCTGATGGCACAGGCCTACATGGCGCAGGGCCGCTTCCGCGACCTGCTGCGCGACTTTCCCGTCGATGGCGTGCCGCAGGAACAGCTCGGCTCGATCCTGGTGATGCGCGGCCTGTCCCACCTGCAGCTCGGCGAGCTCGACCCCGCCTTCGCCGCCTTTGTCGAGGCCGAGAAGGCCGCGCCGACGGCGCTGGAGCCGCTGTTGGCCGCCGCGCGCGTGCAGATCGCCCGGCGCGATTTCGCGGGCGCCGAGGCGCGCGTGGACCGGGCGCTGACGATGAACGCCAAGTCCGCCGACGGCCTGGTGCTGAAGGCGCAGCTGCTCAACCTCAAGGGCGACCGCCGCAACGCGCTGTCAGCCCTGGACGGCGCCGTGCAGAACGCGCCCGGCATGATCGCAGCGCGGCTGGAGCGGGCTAACCTGCTGGTGGCGCTCGGCGACGACGCCAAGGCGAAGGAGGATGTCACCGCCGTGCTGCGCATGCAGCCGCGCAGCGCCGGGGCGATCTACCTGGAGGCGGTGATTGCCGCACGCGCGCGCGAGTTCGCCGCCGCCGACGAGGGGCTGACCAAGATCGCCACGCTGCTGCCGCGCTTCCCCCGCGGCTACTACTTCCTGGCGGTGGTCAAGTTCCACCTCGGCCAGGCGGAACAGGCCGCGGACGCGGCGCTCAAGTTCGTCTCGCGCAATCCCGCCGACCTGGACGGGCTGAAGCTGATGGCGCGCATCAACATGGTGGGCCAGCGTGCCGACGACGCCATCAGCGTGCTGACCAAGGCGATCAATGCCGGGGTGCAGCCCGATGCCGAGACGCTTGACCTGCTCGGCCGCGCCTATGCGCAGAACGGCCAGCAGCAACTGGCGCTGGCGACCTATGAGCGGGCGGTGGCGATGGCGCCGGACAATGCGGATATCCGCACCCGGCTGGCCTCCATCCGCCTCGGCCTCGGCGACGCCGGCGGTGCCGCCAAGGACCTGGAGCAGTCGCTGGACCTCGAGCCGAAGCGAACCGATGCCGGCGAGGCACTGATCGTCGCGGCCCTGGCCAACGGCGAGGTGGACCGTGCCGCCGCGGCGCTGGAACGGGTGAAGGCGTCGGGCCTGCGCACGGAGAACATCGGCGTGTTGGAAGGCATGGTGCGTGCCGGCGAGCTCAATTTCGAGGCGGCGCGCGAGGCTTTCACCGCCGTCCTGCGCGATTTCCCCGGCTCCGTGCGCGCCCGCATCAACTTGGCGCGCGTGGCCATGCTGGAAGGCAAGTCCCCCGAGGCCGAGCGTTACCTGGCCGAGGTCCTGCGCCAGGAGCCTGCCCATGACCAGGCGCTGACCAGCCTGGTGAACCTGCTGCTGGCCGATGGGCGGGTAGGGCCGGCGATCGCGGTCGCCGAGGCGGCGCATGCCGCTGCACCGGCCAACAACGCCCTGACCGCCTCGCTCGCCGGCCTGTATCTGCGCAACAACGAGGCCCGCAAGGCCTTGGAGATGGTGGAGGCGGCACAGAAGGAACAGCCACCTTCGCCGCCGCTGATCGCCGCGCGGGCCCGGGCCCAGGTGGCGCTGGGCATGCTGCGCGAGGCGCAGGAGGGCTTCCGCGAAGTGCTGGCGCAGGACCCCACCGATGCCGGGGCACGCCGCGCGCTGGTAGAAGTCATGCTGCGCGACAACAGCGCCGAGGCGGCCCGCGCCCTGCTGCGCGACGGCTTGGCCGCCACCCCCGGCCACCCCGCCCTGGTGCAGACGCTGATCGCCATTGACCTCAAGGAAGCCACCCCGGAAAAGGCGCTGGAAACCCTCGCCGAACTGCAGCGCGACCCGAAGAACATGGCGGCCTCGCGCGGGCTGCGCGGCGACATCTACATGACCGCGAACCGCTACAACGAGGCGGCGGTGGCCTATGTCGACGACCTGCGCACCGCATCCAGCACCGAGCTGGTGGTGCGCGCCGCCGGTGCGCTGAACGCCGCAGGCCGCACGCCGGAGGCCAACAAGCTGCTGCGCGAGTGGCTGGCGCGCAAGCCCGACGACCGCGCCGTCATGATGATGCTCATTTCAAACGAACTGAAGGCGCGGAACTTCGCCGAGGCCGAGGAACTGCTGCAGAAGCTGCTGGAGCAGCAGCCGAACAACGTCATCGCCTTGAACAATCTCGCCTGGGTCTACCACCAGAAGAACGACCCACGCGCCCGCTCCATCGCCCAGAAGGCCTATCTGCTGGCGCCCTCGGCGCAGGTCTCCGATACCTTCGGCTGGATCCTGACCACCGAGGGCGAGGCCGTGCGGGCGCTACCGCTGCTGCGCCAGGCCAGCCGCGACCTGCCCAACGAGCCGACCGTGCAGTACCACTTTGCCGTCGCCCTCGCCGAGGCCGGACAACGCGACGAGGCGGTGACCGTGCTGCGCCCGCTGGTCGGCGATGGCAAGAGGTTCGACGAGAAGCCGGAGGCCGCGGCGTTGCTGGAGCGGCTGAACCGCCGCTGAGCGCCGCAGCTCCGCCCATGGTGCAGCCGCTTCGCCTGCTGACCTTCACCTCGCTGTTCCCCAACAGCGCGCAGCCCAACCACGGCATCTTCGTGGAGAACCGACTGCGCCACCTGGTCGCCGGCGGGGCGGTGCACAGCACGGTACTGGCGCCGACCTGGTGGTTTCCGTTCCGCTCGCCGCGTTTCGGCACATGGGGCGCCTATGCCCGGGTGCCGGCCCGCGAGGAGCGCCACGGGCTGGTGATCCACCACCCGCGCGCGCTCACCGTGCCGAAGCTGGGCATGAACACCGCGCCCTATGCGCTGTACCGCGCCGGCCGCACCGCCCTGCGTCGCCTGATCGCCGAGGGACAGGCGTTCGACGCGATCGATGCACATTATCTGTATCCCGATGGCGTGGCGGCGCTGTGGCTGGCCCGCGAATTCGCCCTGCCTCTGGCCATCACAGCGCGCGGTTCCGACGTGACCGAGCTACCCGACTACAAGGTGCCGCGCCGACTGATCGGCCGTGCCATCGCCGGCGCCGATGCGCTGATCGCCGTCAGCGGCGGGTTGAAGCGCCGGCTGGTGGAACTTGGCGCGCCGGAGGACCGCGTGACGGTGCTGCGCAACGGCATCGACACCGCGCAGTTCCACCCGCCGCCATACGACGGCATCGGCGATCGCGCCGCCGCCCGGGCAAAGCTCGGTCTCACCCGCCCCACGCTGATCTCGGTGGGCGGGCTGATCCCGCGCAAGCGCCACAACCTGACCATCGACGCGCTGGCGCTGCTGCCGGACTGGGACCTGCTGATCGTCGGCGCCGGGCCGGAACATGCGCGCCTGGCCGCTCAGGCGGCTTCGCGCGGCCTCGGCGGGCGGGTGCGCCTGCTTGGCCCGCAGCCGCACGCCGCCCTGCCGGCATTCTATGGCGCGGCCGACGCGATGGTGCTGGCCTCCTCGCGTGAGGGCTGGGCCAACGTGCTGCTCGAATCGATGGCCTGCGGCACCCCGGTGGTGGCCAGCGACATCCCCGGCAACCCCGAGGTGGTGCAGACCCGTGCGGCCGGCCTGATCGTGGGCGAGAACACCGCCGAGGGCATTGCAGCAGCGGTGCGCGACCTGTTCGCCACCCCAACCGACCGCGCCGCCACGCGCCACTATGCCGAGGCCTTCGGGTGGGAGGAGACCAGCGCCGGCCAACTTGCCCTGTTCCGCCGTATCACCGGGGCTGCCCCCGCCTACCCCGCGCATCCCGTCGTGCAACACGCGATTCACGGCGCCTCTTCGCATCCCTCCGGCCAGGCTGCCTGATGCCGGGCCAGCCGCCCCGTCCGGTCCGCACCGCGGTGCGCGGCCACCGGCTTCGCATCCGCCGTGGCGCCACGCGGGCCTGCCGCCGCAGCAAGCCCCACGGCGAAGCCGCGCGCGCCGTCGGCCCTGTGCTGCCACACGCCGCGCCCCCGCGCGCCGAGCGGCGGACGCTGGACCAGCCCTGGAAGCTTAACTGAATGTCGCCGCTGCGGGAGATGTTCTCCGGAACCCTGTGGGTGGTCGCGGCGCGCTGGGACATCCGCGGCATCGGCCTGGTCAGCACCGTGGTGCTGGCCCGCCTGCTGACGCCGCACGATTTCGGCGTGGTGGCGCTGGCCATGCTGGTGGTCGGCATGATCGAGGTGTTAAGCGATACCGGGATGGTCGTCTACATCATCCGCCACCCCGACCCGCAGCGTAGCCATTTCGATACCGTTTTCACCATGCGGCTGATCGTCGGCGTGCTGCTGGCCGCGGTGATCTACCTGGCCGCGCCATGGGGTGCCGCCTTCTTCTCCGAACCGGAGATCGAGACCGCGATCAGGATACTGGCGCTGCGGCCGTTGCTCTACGGTCTGGAGAATCCCGGCATCATCTGGTTCCGCAAGAACATGCGGTTCAGCAAGGACTTCGAGTTCATGGTGCTGAACAAGGCGGTGACGTTCGTCGTCACCGTCACCGCCGCGGTGATCCTGCGCAACCATTGGGCGCTGGTGATCGGCATCCTGGCCGGCGGGGTGATCGCCACGCTGCAATCCTACCCCATGCACCCGTTCCGCCCGCGGCTGTCGCTGGCCGAGGTGCGCCACATGTGGGGCTTCTCGGCATGGATGCTGCTGGTGAACCTGCTGGAGTTCGCCAACAACAAGCTCGACGAGATCATCATCGGCCGCGTCCGCTCCACCACCGAGATGGGCTACTACAATGTCGGCTCCGACGTCGCCGCCACCCCGGTGCAGGAGATTGTCTATCCGATGACGCGGGTGTAGATCCCGGCCTTCGCCAAGCTGGCGCACAACCCCGTGGCGCTGGCACACACCTACCGCTGGGTGATCTCGGCGGTGGCGATCCTGGCGCTGTCGGTCAGCGTCGGCCTGGCGCTGGTGGCGCGCGACTTCGCCTACGTCGTGCTCGGGCCGACCTGGATGCCGGCGGTGCCGGTGATCCAGATCCTGGCGATTGCCGCGGGCATGGCGGCGATGACCCTGCCGCTGACGTCGGTATTGGGCGCCACTGGCGATCCCCGGGTGGTGGTGGGCCTGGCGATGGTGCGCACCGTGCTGCTGTTGGCCACCATGGTGCCGGCGGCGATATGGTACGGGCTGCCCGAGGTGGCGCTGGGCCGTGCCGTGTCCACCGCCATCGCGCTGGTGGTGTCGCTGCTGGTGTTCGAGCGGGTGGTGAAGCTGGCCCCGCTCACCCTGATCCGCGGCATGGTCCGCCCGCTGGTTGCCGCCCTCGCCATGAGCGGGGTGGTGCTGCTGGTGCAGGAGGTGGTGCCGGCCATCGCCTTCGTGCGCCTGGTGGCCTGCGCGGCGGCGGGGGCCGTCACTTTCGTCGCGGCCCTGCTCGGCCTGTGGGTCATCGCCGGGCGGCCGCCGTCGGTCGAGCATGACGCGGTGGTCCTGCTGGGCGGCTACCTGCGCGCCCTGCGCAGCCGCTGGGTGGCGCCGGACAGCCCGTGAGGCTGAACGAACTTGCCGCCGACAGGCTTCCCGCCGGCCGCGCGCGCTATTCCGCCGCAGCCAGGGCCGGGGCGGGGCGCACTTGGCGCAGGGCAAACACCGCCACCACGGCGAGCATGCAGGCCAAACCGGCCGCGAAGAACGCCGGCAGGTAGGTGGCCAGTGCATCGCGCGACAGGCCGGTGCCGAGTGCGGCAACCGCCCCGCCGAGCTGGTGGCTGGCGAAGGCCCAGCCGAACACGATCGGCCCCCGCGCGGCGCCGAAATGCTGGGCGGCCAACTTCACCGTGGGCGGCACGGTGGCGATGAAGTCGAGCCCGAAGAATACCGCGAAGATGGTCAGCGCGAACATGTCGAAGCCGCTGAACGGCAGCCACATCAGCGACAGCCCGCGCAGCCCGTAGTACCAGGCCAGCAGCTTGCGGCTGTCGAACCGGTCCGACAGCCAGCCCGAGCCGATGGTGCCGACGAAGTTGAACACCCCCATCGTCGCCAGCAGCGATGCCGCCGCCACCTGCCCCACGCCGAAATCGGCACACAGCGGAATAAAATGCTGCTGCACCGTGCCGCTGGTGGACAGACCGCAGATGAAGAACGTGCCGGCAATCACCCAGAAGGCCCGCGTGGCCGCCGCCTCGCGCAGGATCGCCACACTCATCGTCACCGCGTTGCCGGCCGAAACCGCCGGCGGCTTCTGCACCACCGTGTCGCCATAGGGGGCGAGCCCAAGATCGGCCGGCCAGTCGCGCGCCAGCAGCATGTAGGCCACCGCGCACACGGCGCAGCCGATGACCGCTGGCAGCACCGCCACGCGCCAGCCGTAATGTTCCACCAGCCAGGAGTTGGCCGGCAGGAACACAAGCTGCCCGGTGGCCACCGCGGCGGCCAACACCCCCACCACCAGCCTGCGCCGCTGGGTGAACCAGCGGTTGGCCACCGTCGCCGACAACACCATCGCCGTGGTGCCCGCCGCGATGCCCAGCACCAGGCCGAGCGTGATCCACAGGTGCCACAGCCGCGACATCTGCGTGGCCCCGGCCAGCGCCAGCACCGCCAGCATCGCCGCGGCCACCACCACGCGGTGCTGACCTTCATGCGTTCATGATGACCATCATGACAACGGACGCCAAGCGGAAGCCGCCCGCCTCAGCCCGCCATCCAGCGGGCGAATCCGTGCCACCCCTCGGTGTGCATGATCGCCAACTGCACCGCCTGGGATGCCAGGATGAACAGCCCGCCCCACACATAGGCTGGATGCACCCGCCCGCGCGTGCGCAGGTCGTGGACGACCCCGGCCACCACAAACAGGTCAGTCAGCGCGAAGAACACCGGCGGGAAGGCGGCGATGTCGAATGGCATGCGCGCCACCGCGGCACCCAGGATGGTGACAGTGGCCATCAGCATCAGTCGCTTGTGCGCCTCGGCCCGGTGGCGCAGCCCCACCGCCATGGTGACGAACAGCGCGAAGGTGACGATGGCGAAGAACGGGATGGCAAAGAACGTCAGCGGCGCCGGCGCGCCATCCGGCGAGGTGCCGCGGTGCACGGCGTCGATCGTGGCATCCACGCCCATCACCACCATGACGGCGGCCAGCACCGCGCCGGCCGCGCCGAGGCGGCGATGCAGGTCGATGCGCCCGCGCGCCACCAGCTTCGTCTGCGCGACGAACAACGCGATCCAGGCGGTGAACACCAGGCCATGGGTCACCAGCAGCCAGTCCAGCGGCGGCGCCGCCACGATCGGCTTCAGGTAGAAGCTGGGTCCGAAGCCGATGACGACGACCCAGGCGCAGGCCAGCGCCATCAGCCCGTAGAACCGCCGCACCGGCGGCTGGCGTGGGCCCTGCGGCGGCAGGGCCAATGGCAGCGGGGGCAGGGGCGCCTGCAACGGCGGCTGCCTATCGTTCGACAGGGTGTGGCCTGACATCTTGTTTCCCCATGGCGGGCAGGGCCGGGTCGGGCGGGTCGGAACGCCCCAAGCCTAGAGCATGCGCGGCGCCGATAGAAGCACTCCCCGCCGCATAGGCGCCCAGGATGATGTCCAGCACATGGGCCTGGATGTCCAGGCTGCCGGTGCTGTGCACCCCGGCGCGGATGTCGGCCACGAAATCGCCGACGATGTTAAGCGGGCCTGGCGGCAAGTCGGGCCTGATTTGCCGGCAGTCCGCCCCGTCGAACCGGGCGGGCGCGGCGTCGCCGGGCAGCCCGCGATAATCGCCGTCCGGGCGGAACACGTACACCGCGCCGTCCGCCACGCCGAAATGTAGGGTACCCTCCCGCCCGAACACCACCGAGCGCGCCCGCGTGGCATGGTGCGACAGGCTGCCGTTCCAGCTGGCATGCACGCCCACGGCGATGCCGCCCTCCAGCAGCAGGCTGATCATGGCGCTGTCCTCCACGTCCGGCGTCACCACCGTGCCGTCGTCCAGGGTGCGGGTGGCGAAGTGACGCGCGCACAGGGCGCTCATCCGCGCCGCCGGGCCGAGCAGGGTGGCGATGGTGGCAAGCTGGTAGATGCCCAGGTCGAACAGCACCCCGCCGCCGGCCACCGCGCGGCGGTAGAACCAGTCGGCATGGCTCGGCCCGCGATGGCCGCGATGCAGTTCCGCCCCGGTCACGGCGCCGATCGCGCCATCGCCCAGCAGGCGGGCGACCAGCCGGTGCTCGGCGGTGGCGACATGCGGCAGGGCGAAGAAGGTCAGCGGCTGGATTGCCTGGCGCGCCCGCACCGCCGCCACCAGCCGCGCCGCCTCGGCCGGGCTGCGCACCAGCGGCTTCTCCACCATCACGTGCTTGCCCGCGCCCACCGCCAACTCGGCATGGTCGGCATGGCTCTCAGGCGAGGTGAGCACCAGCACCGCGTCGATCGCCTCGTCGCGCAGCATCCGCGCCGGGTCGGTGTAGCAGGCCGGCACGCCGAAGCGCGCGGCGCAATCGCGCAGCCGGCCCGGGTCGCGCCCGGCGATGGCCACCAGTTCCGCGGTGCCGCCGAGCGCCTGGATCTGCGGGAAATGCCGCCGTTGGGCGATGTCGCCGCAGCCGATGGCGGCGATGCGCAGAACCATGGTGGCGGGAACCTTCAGCTCGAAACGGGTTCGGCGGTGTCGCGCGCGGCGGCGCGGATACCGGCCTCCAGGATCGCGACGGCGGCGAGGTTCAACGGCAGGTCGAGCGTGGGGTGCAAGGGCTCGCCGCTTTCCAGGTGGTGGATGAATTCCTCGGCGATGTTGCCCCGGCCCGCCGGCAACGCCTCGCCCTGCAGCACCTCGGTCGGCGTGGCCACCCCGCGCTCGCGGTAGATCAGGATGTCGGCCCCATCCACCACGATGGCGCCATGCGTGCCCAGGATCACCGGGCCGTTGGCCACGCCGTTGTGGAACGTGGTCCAGCTCGCCTCCAGGATCGCCGTCGCCGCGGGGTAGTGCAGCAGCAGCGTGGCGTTGTCCACCGCATCGCCCGGGCTCATCAGGTTCGCCGCCATGGCCTGCACCGACAGCGGCGCGGCGCCGAGGAACCAGGCGGCCAGGCACGCGCCATAGCAGCAATAGTCGAGCAGCGCCCCGCCCCCGACATCGGCCTGGTGCCACCACTCCGCCGCCTTCTCCGCATCCGACACCAGGCCGGATACTACGGTGGCGCCGGGATGGGTACTGCCATGGGCGAGCGGGCCGAGCGAGGGGCCGTTGCGCCACTTCATCTGGAACACCGTGCCGATGGTGCCCGCGTCGAGCAGCGCCTTCACCCGGCGGATCGCCGGCCGCCAGGTGATCGGCCAGTTGGTCGCAAGGGCCACCCCCGCCGCGCGGGCGGCATCTTCCATGCGCCGCGCATCGGCCATGCTGCCGGCCATCGGCTTCTCGGTGAGCATGTGCGCCCCGTGCCGCGCGATCGCCTCCGCCACATCGCCATGTTGGCTGATCTCCGGGCAGAAGATGGCGATATCCAGCCTCTCGTGGGCCAGCAGCGCCCGCCAGTCGTCATACGCCGTCGGCCCGCCCGGCAGCGCCAGGGCGCGCGCGAGATTGGCGCGGCGGCTGCCCTCCACCGCGGTCAGCGACGGCGTGCGCGGCACCGTGTCGGCGCAGGCGACGATGTCCGCTCGCCCGCTCGTGGCGAAGCGCTCCACCAGCTCGTTCACGTGCATGTGCGCGAAGCCGATCACGCCCACGCGGTAGCGGCGCCCCGGTGCTGCCATGGTCAGGCCTTGGCGGCGGCCGGCCGCGCCGAGGCGGGGCTTTCCAGGCCCAGCCCGCTCACCGCGCCGAACAGCTCGAACAGCCGCGCGAGATCGGCTGCCGGCAAAGGCGGGCGCAGCAGCGAGGCGACGTTGGCGCGCAGGTGATCGGCGCTGCCGGTGCCGAACAGCACCACGTCCACCCCGGCGCTGTGCCGGACAAAGCGGTAGGCGGCATCCGTGGTGCTGGCCGCCCCCCCGGGATGCACGAGGAAATCGAGCGGCCCGTCGCTCTGCGCCAGTTCGGCCGGCACCTTGCCCGCCTTCGCCAATTCGCGGACCGAGGCGGCGAGGAAGTCGGGCCGGGCGAAGATGCTGCGCACCGCATGCATCACGAGCGTGCCGATCCCCTTTTCCCCAGTCAGCGGGAACAGCCGGTCAGCGGCGGTGCGGTGGAGCATGTTGAACGCCACCATCACCACGTCGAACACGCCGTGCCCAGCCGCGCGGTGCAGCATGTCGTGCTGGTGGTCGCCCGCACCCGATTCGGTGATGCCGAGGAAGCGGATCTTGCCCTGCTCGCGCGCCCGCAGCAGCGCCGGCACGAAGGTCATCGCCCGGTCGAACTCGTGCGGCGCGATGCCGTGCAGCTGGAAAATGTCCACGTGGTCGGTGCCGAGCGCCCGCAGCGACGCCTCCAGGCTTGCGATCATGTCGGCCTCGCTCAGCGCCCGGCCGGAAACCTCGATCTGGCTCTTGGTCGCCAGCACCACGCTGTCCCGCGCCACGCCGCGCAGCGCCTTGCCCACGATCGCCTCGGTGCCGTACTGCGCGGCGGTGTCGATGAGGTTGATGCCGCTGTCCAGCGCCAGTCGCACCAGCGCCACCGACTCCGCCTCGCTCTTGCCGGTGGACACGCCCAGCCGGCTGAACCCGCCGCAGCCCAGCCCCGCCACACTCACCAGCAGGCCGGTGCGTCCCAATGTGGTTAATTGCATGGGGGTCGTGAATTCCGTGGGTGTCGTGATATCCATGCAGCGAAGTTCCCGTTCCGGTGGGCCCGGCCCAGGGAGGCGCCTGGGCGGGCATGAGGTTAACACCCTAATGGTGCGATCCAAACGCTTGCTATCCAAGCGTTTGGATCGCACCATAAAATCAAGATAGTTGTCCCACCCGACCCCGGCGTCACGCGCAGATCGCCGGGACAGGGGCGTGGCGGGTGGCGGCGCGGCCGTGCTCAGCGCCCCGGATAGCACCACCCCGCCGGCGCCTGGCCCAGCAGTCGGTCGGCCTCGCCCGGCCAGTGCGGCCGCCCCGCCACGTCCATGCCCCAGGCCGAGCCGACGCCCTGCACCTGCAGCCCGTCCTCGGCATGGGCGCGGTAGCCCACGTGGTGGTGGCCGTGCACCACCAGCTTCGCACCCATGGCGCGGGCCAGTCCGTCCAGCACCGCCACCCCGCTGCGATGGCTCGACGGCGCCTCGTGCGTCACCAGCACGTCGGCGCGCCGGGCGGCCAGCGCTTCCACATCCTCGGGCCAGATCGCCAGCGAGGCGAGCGAATGCGCCAGGGCGGCGGTGGAATCCGCACTCCACCCCGGGCCAAGCGTCGCCATGTCGGCCACCAGGTCGGCCCGCCCATGCAGGCGTGGCGCCGCCGGCGGGTTCCACACCCGCGGATGAAAAGTGCCGCCGAGGCCGGCGACAAGCAGACCGCCGATCTCCACCACCCGCCCGTGCAGCGCGCCGGCGGCGGTGAGTGGGTTGCGCGCGGGATCGGCGAGGTTGGACCACATCTCCGGCCCGCCATCCAAATCGTGGTTGCCGAAGATCCAGTGCAGCCGCGCGCCCCGCCGCAGGATCGGCGCGGCCAGGCTGTCGAGCGGCGCGTGGCACTCGATGTCGCCGAGCAGCACCACGTGCCGGGGAGGCTGTTCCAAGGAAGCTAGGCCGCGCAGAACATGGTGCCAGTGGCGATGCAGGTCGCCCACAAAGATGATGCCGCCGTCTTCGGGGCCGGATAAGTCGGGAAAGCTCAGGTCACATCCTCCGCCACTGGTCAGGCTGCCAGGGTGCCATCCTTGGCCGGTGCCGCCAAACCGCGTGCGAGCCGAGGGAACCCGGCGGCGCGTGGGCCTGTTCTCTCCGGCCAGTGCGCGGTCCAGGCAGCAGGCTGCCCCCAATGGCCGGCACGTTTCACAGATGAGGCGAATGTGAGTGACGACAGCGACCAGGCGTGCCGAGCCACCGTTTCCGGCCCTGCTGCAGGGGCGGCGGACCCCGATTCCCCAAACCCGGTGCCGGGCAGCGAGGAGCTTCTGCGCCTCGTGTGCGAGAGCGCCACCGGCTACGCCATCTTCACCACCGACCAGGATGGCCTGGTCACCAGCTGGAACACCGGCGCTCAGCGCTTGCTGGGCTATGCCGAGGGCGAGATCATCGGCCGCTCCGCCGACGTGCTGCTCCCCGCCGAGGAGGGTGGGCCGCACGCGGCGGAGGAGCGCGCGCTCGCCCTGCGCGACGGGCGCGCGGAAGACGAGCGCTGGCACATGCGCAAGGACGGCACGCAGTTCTGGGCCAGCGGCCTGCTGATGCCGCTGGCCGAGGCGGGCCCGGGATTCGTCACGATCCTGCGCGACCGCACCGACAGCCGCCTCGCCGAAGCCCGGCTGCGCGAAAGCGAGGAGCGGTTCCGCCTGCTCGCCGCCAACATCCCGCAACTCGTGTTCCGCTCCAACCCCGACGGCATCCATACCTGGGGCGGGCCGCAATGGATCGAGTTCACCGGCCTGGAACTATCGGAAAGTGTCGGCCTGGGCTGGCTCGATGCGATCCACCCGGACGACCGCGAGGCGACGATGGCGGCCTGGTCGCGGGCACAGGACGAGGGCGACTACTACGTCGAGCACCGCGTGCGCCGCGCCGTCAGCGGTGAGTACCGCTGGCACCAGACGCGGGCACGGCCGATGCAGCGCGAGGCCGTCGGCGACGGGCACGACTGGGTCGGCACCATGACCGACATCCACGACCTGCGCGGCCTGCACGAACGCCAGCAGGTGCTGCTGGCCGAGCTGCAGCACCGTACCCGCAACCTGCTCGCCGTCACCCAGGCGGTCGCCAGCCAGACCATCCGCGGCAGCAACTCGCTGGGCGAGTTCCGCACCAAGTTCGAGAACCGCCTGTGCGCCCTCAGCCGGGTGCAGGCGCTGCTGGCCCGGACCGACCACGATGAGATCGACCTGCGCGAGCTGGTCACCGTGGAACTGGCGGCCCATGGCGGCGGCGACCCGGGCCGGGCGCACATCGACGGTCCGCCGGTGACCCTGCCGCCGGCCGCAGCCCAGGCGCTGGGGCTGGCGCTGCATGAACTGTCCACAAACGCGGTGAAATACGGCGCGCTGTCCCAGCCGCAGGGCCGCATCGCGGTTACCTGGCAGGTGGGCGCGCGCGACAGCCAGCCGGAGGTGGAGCTGGTGTGGTCCGAATCCGGCGTCGTCGTGCCGCAGACGGACATCGTGCCGCGAAAGGGCTACGGCAGCGACCTCATCGAACGCGCCCTGCCATACCAGCTGGGCGCGCGAACCTCGCTGGAGATCGGCGCGGGCGGCGTGCGCTGCCGCATCGCCGTGGTGCTGGACACCAGCCGGGTGGCGGGCCTGAATGGCTGACCGCCGCCCATCGGGGGGGCAAGGGGGGCAGCCGTGAGCGAATTCCGCAGCGAAACCGACAGTTTCGGCGAGGTGCAGGTGCCCGCCGGCCGGCTATGGGGCGCCCAGACCCAGCGCTCGTTGGCCTTCTTCAGTATCGGCACCGAGCTGATGCCGCGCGAGATGATCGGCGCCTATGCCATCCTCAAGAAGGCGGCGGCACAGGCCAACACGGCCCATGGTGGGCTGGACGGCGGCATCGCCCGGCTCATCGCCCAGGCCTGCGACGAGATCCACGCCGGCCGGCACGACGGTGAGTTCCCGCTGTTCGTGTGGATGACCGGCAGCGGCACCCAGTTCAACATGAACGTCAACGAGGTGGTCTCCAACCGCTGCTGCCAACTGGCCGGCACCGCGCTGGGCAGCAAGGCGCCGGTGCATCCCAACGACCACGTCAACATGTCCCAATCGACCAACGACACCTTCCCCGCCGCGATGCACATCGCCGCCGCCCTGGCCACGGTGCGCCGGCTGGTCCCCGCGGTAGGTGCCCTGCGCGACGCGATGGCCGCCAAGGCCGAAGCCTGGAAGGACATCATCAAGATCGGCCGCACCCACTTGCAGGACGCAACGCCGCTGACCCTGGGGCAGGAATGGTCGGGCTATGCCGCCATGCTCGACGCCGACCTGCGCCGCATCGATTTCGCCATGGTGGACATCCATCACCTCGCCCTCGGCGGTACTGCGGTCGGCACCGGCATCAACGCGCCTTCGGGCTTTGCCGCGGCGGCTGCGCGGGCCATCGCCGAGGCCACCGACCTGCCCTTCGTCACCGCTTCCAACAAATTCGCGGCCCAGGGCGCGCACGATGCCCTGGTCCACCTGTCCGCCACGCTGCGCACCCTGGCCGCCTCGCTCTACAAGATCGCCAACGACATCCGCCTGCTGGCCAGCGGCCCGCGCGCCGGGCTGGGCGAACTGCTGCTGCCCGAGAACGAGCCCGGCTCGTCGATCATGCCCGGCAAGGTGAACCCCACCCAGGCCGAGGCGCTGACCATGATCGCGGTGCAGGTGATGGCCAACGACGTGGCGGTGGGCTTCGGCGGCGCCGGCGGCCACCTGGAGATGAACGCCTACAAGCCGCTGATCATCCATAACGTCATGCAGTCGATCACCCTGCTGGCCGATGGCTGCACCAATTTCCGCCGCTTCCTGGTGGAGGGCACGGCGCCGAACCTGCCGCGCATCCAGGAACACGTCGAACGCTCGCTGATGCTGGCCACCGCGCTGTCGCCGGCGATCGGCTACGACAAGGCCGCACAGATCACCCACCATGCCGCCAGCCACGACCTCACCCTGCGCCAGGCCGCGCTGGAACTCGGCTTCGTCACCGCGGCCGAATTCGACCGGCTGGTGGACCCGGCCCGGATGGTCTGATACCAGCCGCCGTTGGTAATGACCGATCCCAGAAAGGCAAGACCAGGGCGCTGCCCTGAACCCGCCAAAGGCCGAGGGCCTTTGGAAACCCATCTATTTCAATGATATGAGGTCCAGGGGCTCGGGGCAGCGCCCCGTGCTTGCTTTGGAGCGGTCATTCATTGCGGCGGTTGGTATGAGGTGGGGCGCCGCGTCAGCCCTGGATGGTGACCGGCTGTGTCGGCGTCAGCGGTCCGAACGGCCCGCCGGGCGGGCGCAGGTGGCAGGCGACGAAATGCGACGGCTTCACCTCCTGCAACGTCGGCACCTCCACCCGGCAGCGCGCCTCGGCATAGATGCAGCGGGTGTGGAAGTGGCAGCCAGGCGGCGGCGCCATCGGGCTCGGCACGTCGCCCTGCAGGATGATGCGCTTGCGGCGCGCCTCCGGGTCGGGGATCGGGGCGGCTTCCAGCAATGCCTCGGTGTAGGGGTGCAACGGCTCGCCGAACAGGTCGGCGTTGTCGGCCAGTTCCACGATGCGGCCGAGATACATCACCGCGATCCGGTGGCCGATATGCTCCACCACGGCCAGGTCGTGGGAGACGAACAGGAAGGCCAGTTGGAACTCGTCCTGCAAGTCGATCAGCAGGTTCAGCACCTGCGCCTGCACCGACACGTCCAGCGCCGAGACCGGCTCGTCGGCCACGATCAGCCGCGGGTTGACCGCCAGCGCACGCGCGATGCCCAGCCGCTGGCGCTGGCCGCCGGAGAACTCGTGCGGGAACTTGGCCATCGCATCGGCGCGCAGGCCCACGCGCTCGAACAGCTTGGCCACCCGCTGCTCAAGCTCGGCGCCGCTCGCCAGGCCGAAATTGGTCAACGGCTCGCTGACGATCCGCCCCGCCGACAGCCGCGGGTTGAGCGAGGAATACGGGTCCTGGAACACGATCTGCATCTGCCGGCGATAGGCGCGCAGGTCGTCCTGGTCGAGCTTGGTGATGTCGGTGCCGTTCAGCTCGATGCTGCCGGCGGTGGGGTCCTGCAGGCGCATCACCGTCTTGGCCACGGTGGACTTGCCGCAGCCGGACTCGCCCACCAGGCACAACGTCTCGCCGCGGCGGATGTCGAACGACACGCCGTCCACCGCGTACACTTGGCCCACCACGCGCGACAGCAAGCCCTTGTGCACCGGGAAGTGCTTCTTCAGGTCGCGCACCCGCAGCACCACCTCGCCGTGCTGGGGCGGCGCGTCGGCCTCGGGGGTCTCCACGGTGGCGCTCATGGCCTGATCTCCACGGCGGGGGTCTCCACGGCGGGCGTCGCCTCGGCGATGCGCGCGGCCTCCCAGCAGGCGGTTGTGTGTCCGGGGCGCAGCAGTTCCAGCGGCGGCTGCTCCACGTGGCAGCGCGCCACCGCATAGCCGCAGCGCGGCGCGAAGGCGCAGCCCGGGATCTCCTCGCGCAGCGACGGCACGATGCCCGTGATCTCCTGCAGCCGCGCGCGCACCGCACCGCGCCTGCCCTTGGCGGTGCGCCGCGGGATCGAGCCCATCAGGCCGCGGGTGTAGGGATGCAGCGGGTGGCGGAACAGCTCCTCCACGGTCGCCTCCTCCACCTTGCGCCCGGCATACATCACGATCACCCGCTGCGCCGTCTCTGCCACCACGCCGAGGTCGTGGGTGATCAGCACGATCGCCGTGCCCAGCCGCTCCTTCAGTTCCAGCATCAGGTTCAGGATCTGCGCCTGGATGGTCACGTCCAGCGCCGTGGTCGGCTCGTCTGCGATCAGCACCGCCGGGTTGCAGGCCAGCGCGATGGCGATCATCACCCGCTGGCGCATGCCGCCGGAAAGCTGGTGCGGATACTCGCGCGCCCGCCGCTCGGGGTCGGCGATGCGCACCAGCGTGAGCATCTCCACCGCGCGCGCCATCGCCGCCTTGTTGTCCAGCCCCTGGTGGATGTGCAGCGACTCGGCGATCTGGTCGCCCACCGTCAGCACCGGGTTCAGCGAGGTCATCGGCTCCTGGAAGATCATCGAGATACGGTTGCCGCGGATGCGGCGCATCTCGTTCTCCGACAGGGCGGCGAGGTCGGTGCCGTCGAAGCTGACCGAACCGCCGACGATGCGCCCGGCATCCTCGGGGATCAGCCGCATCACCGACAGGGCGGTGACGCTCTTGCCGCAGCCGGACTCGCCGACGATGCACAACGTCTCGCCGCGCGCCACGTCGAACGACACGCCGTCCACGGCGCGCACCACGCCGTCGCGGGTGTGGAACTGGGTGCGCAGGTCGCGCACCGACAGGATGGCCCCGGCCGCGCCGGTCGTGGTGGCCCCGGCCGCGCCGGTCGTGGTGGCCCCGGCCGCGCCGGTCGTGGTGGTGGATGACATGTTCGGCCCTACATCCGCCGCGAGATACGCGGGTCGAGCGTGTCGCGCAGCCCGTCGCCGACGAGGTTGATCGCCAGCACGGTGATGGCGAGCAGGAATCCGGGGAAGAAGATGATCCACGGGGCGAGTTGGAAGAAGCTGCGGCCGAGCGAGATCACGTTGCCCCAGCTGGGAATTTCCGGCGGCGTGCCCGCACCCAGGAACGACAGCCCGGCCTCGGTCAGGATCGCCGAGGCACACACATAGGTCGCCTGCACGATCAGCGGCGCCATCGTGTTGGGCAGGATGTGGCGCACCATGATCAGCAGGTTGCGCGTGCCGCTGCCGATCGCCGCCTCGATATACGGCTGGGCGCGCACCGTCAGCACCACGCTGCGTACCAGGCGCACCACGCGCGGGATCTCCGGCAGGGCGATGGCAACGATGACGATCGTCAGGCTGGCCTTCATCAGCGTGATCAGCGCAATCGCCAGCAGGATCGACGGAATCGCCATCATGCCGTCCATGATGCGCATGATCACCGCGTCGGCGCGCTTGTAGTAGCCGCAGACGATACCCAGCGCGAGGCCGATGGCGGTTGCCAGGATCGCCACGCTCACCCCGACCGCCAGCGAGATGCGGGTGCCGTAGACAACGCGGCTGTAGACGTCGCGGCCGAACTGGTCGGTGCCGAACCAGAACTCCGCCGATGGGCTCTTCAGCCGATTGGTCGGCTCGAAGGCCAGCGGGTCCTCGGCCAGCCAGGGCGCCAGGAAGGCGATAACGACCAGCGTGGCCAGGATCAGCACGCCGATGACGATGGTGGGGTTGCGGCCGAGCCAGACGCGTGTGGAAGACTTGCGCCCCGCTGGGGCCGCCGGGGCGGGTGCGGCGATGCCGGTGGAGGTTGCCATCGCTGGGGTCCTAGTAGCGGATGCGCGGGTCGAAGAAGGTGTAGCTGATGTCGATCAGCAGGTTCACCAGCACCTTGGTCCCGGCGAAGATGATGATGAGCCCCTGGATGATCGGGTAGTCGCGCTTCAGGATCGCATCCACGGTCAGCCGCCCGAGGCCCGGGATATTGAACACCGTCTCGGTGATCACCACGCCCGAGATCAGCAGCGCGAAGCCGATGCCGATCACGGTCACGATCGGCACCGCGGCGTTCTTCAGCGCGTGCTTCAGCAGCACCGAGGGCTTGGCAACGCCCTTGGCGTGGGCGGTGCGGATATAGTCCTCCGACAGCACTTCCAGCATGCTGGCCCGGGTGATGCGCGCGATCAGCGCCATGTATACCATGCCCAGCGCGAAGGCCGGCAGCACGATCGAGCGCGCCGTGCCCACCACGCCCTCCGACAGCGGGCGGTAGCCCTGCACCGGCAGCCAGCGCAGTTCGATGGCGAATATGTAGATCAGCAGATAGCCGATCAGGAACACCGGCAGGGCGAAGCCCATCACCGAGAAGCCCATCACGATCCGGTCCAGCGCCGTGCGCACCTTCCACGCCGCCAGCACGCCCATCGGGACTGCGAACACCACCGCCACGAACAGGGTAGAGAATGCCAATACCACCGTCGGCTCCAGCCGCTGCATCACCAGCGTGGTGACCGGCAGGTTGGAGAAGATCGAGGTGCCCAGGTCGCCGCGCAGGAGGTTCATCACATAGATGCCGAACTGCACCCACACCGGCTGGTCAAGCCCCAGCTTGCGGCGAATGCCCTCGATCTCGTCGGGCGAGGCGTCGTCGCCGGCGATGATCGCCGCCGGGTCGCCCGGGGTCAGGTGCAGCAGGAAGAATACGAACAACGCCACCACGAGCATCACCGGAATGGTGGCAAGCAGGCGGCGGAGGATATAGGCGCTCATCGCGGCGCCTCACCAGAAGTCGCGCAGCCGCTGCGGGACTGCATCGTTCGGGCCGGGCACTGGCCTGTCATCGTCGGGCTCTCAATTGTCATGGTGGGCAGGGGTGTGAGCTGCCAGGCGCGACAGGCGGGCCGCCGAACAGCGTGTCGATGCAGCCTCCCCCGCCACGCCACCGCCTCGGCGATGGCGCACCAGGGGAGGCCGCGGTCAGGCTACTACTTCTTCTCGATGTTCCACATCGGCGGAACGCTGGGCACGCTCAGCACGCCCGAGATCTGGTCGGAGCGGTAGGCAACCGGGCTGCGCCACTGGCCGAACGGAATGAACGGAACCTGCTCATAGGCCATCTTCGAGATGTCCACGGCAATCTTCTTGCGCTGCGCGATGTTGGGCGCGAACGCCCAGTCGCGGCGCAGCCCCTCGAACTTCTCGTTGCAGGGCCAGCCGAACCAAGCCTTGTCGCAGCCCATGCCCAGCGCGGTGTTGGTCACCGGGCTCGATGAACTGAGCACGGTGGTGCCGGTGATAAAGATGTTCCAGCCGCCCTGCGCCGGCGTCTCCTTCCTGGCGCGCCGCGCCACCACCGAGCCCCAGTCCATCGCCTGAACGTCGAGCTTCAGGAAACCGGCCCGGCGCAACTGCTGGATCATCACCAGGTTGGCCGGATTGATGTAGGCGTGGTCGGTAGCGTGCAGGATGGTGATCGGCTCGCCCTTGTAGCCGGCCTCGCGGAACAGCGCCTCGGCCTTCTTGTAGTCCGCCGGCGCCTTGTAGGCCTCGCTGCCGGCATCGGTCTCCATCGCCACCCCGCAGCCGAAATAGGAATAGCAGGGCGTCTGCAGCTTTTTGTCCGCCGCAATGGTGTTCAGGAAGTCGGGCAAGTTGATGATGTGCAACATCGCCTGCCGCGCCTTCACGTTGTTGAAGGGCGGGTGGAGGTGGTTCAACTGCAGGATTCCGATGGTTCCGGCCGCCGGGTGCACCGCCAGCGTCACCCCAGGGGTGGATTCCAGCATCGGCAGGAAGTCGGGGGCAGGGTTCTCCAGATAGTCGATCTCGCCGGCCACCAGCGCCGACTGCGCGGTCTGCGGATCGCCCATCCAGATGAACTCAACGCGGTCCACCTTCACCACCTTGCCGCCGGCATGGCCGGAGGCCGGTTCCTTGCGCGGCATGTAGTCCTGGAATTTCGCGTAGACTGTCTTGTTGCCCGGCCGCCAGTCCTTGCGTTCGAACGTGAACGGGCCAGAGCCAATCACGTCCTCGATCTGCTGGAACGGGTCAACCATCGCCTCCTTCTCGCGCATCACGAAGGGGATGGAGGTGCCGGTCTTGGCCAGGATGTCGATGAGCAGGCCATACGGCTCGGTCAGCGTCCACACGAAGGTCTTGTCGTCCTGGGCGGTCAGCGACGCCGTGAAGCCCATCAACTGCTTGCCCGCGCCGTCGCGCTTGCCCCAGCGGCCCATCGAGGCCACCACGTCGCGGCTGGTCACCGGCGAGCCGTCGTGGAATTTCAGCCCGTCCCGCAGCTTGAAGGTATACACCTTGCGGTCATCGCTGACCGTCCAGGACTCGACCATCTGCGGCTTCGGATCAAGGTTCGCGTCGCTGGAGAACAGCGTGTCGTACACCATCAGCCCGTGGATGCCGGCGATGGTCTGCGTGGTCCAGAACGGGTCGATCGTGCGCACATCGGCATGCATCGTCACCCGCAGCGTCTTGGTGGGCTGGGCGACAGCCGGTACCGCCGCAAGGGCCAGGAAGCCCGCGGCAATGGCCGTGACGGCCGCACGCCGGTGGCCCCCGTGTTTTGAACGTTGCATGATTGCTGTCCTTTACGATTGATTGCGGAACAGATGACGGAAAAGCGCCGTGATCGGAGCGGGCGATCGCCCCAGGAGAACACGCCTTATCCATGTGTTTAGCGCGATGCTGCCTTGCGGATCAATAGCGTGTGGCCAAAATATGACATCCGACCCATGTCCGGGCGCCTGCACGTCCGGCGGGCATCGTCTATTTAATTGCCACATATCAACGTCGTCGCCGGGCCGAGGGAGCGCCGTCAGGCCACCAGCCAGCTCTTGCGCTCGCCCGCATAGGCCGCCCCCGGGTTGCCGCTGACCGTGGTGCGCCACATCACCCGCTGCTCCTTCGCCGCATCGAACCAGGTGGCCGCATGCACCGTGCAGCGGTTGTCCCACACCACCAGGTCGCCGCGCGTCCATTCATGGGCATAGACGAATTCCGGCCTGGTGATGTGCGTCATCAACGTCTCCAGCAGCCGCCCTCCCGCCCCGTCCGGCCCCGGCTCCAGGCCGACGAACGGGCCTTCCAGCCAGTCCATCTGGCCGTATTCGCACAGATACAGCGAGCGCTTGCCGGTCAGCGGATGCACCCGCACCACCGGCTGGCGCACCGCGCGCTCGTGCGGCGCCAAGTCGCGCGGCGGGATGCCGGCCAGCACCGCATCGCGCTTGCGCCCGGCGCCGGAGGCGATGTGCAGCCCCTCCAGCCCGTCCACCTGCGCCTTCAACCCTGGCGGCAGCGCCTCGTAGGCCGCGGTGCAGTCGGCGAACAGCGTCTGCCCCTGGCCCTGCGGCACCGGGATCACCGCCAGGAACAGCGACACGTCCGGCGGCGGCCGGCGATAGCTCTGGTCGGTGTGCCACCCGCGCCGATGGGGGAACTGGGTCGGCAGCCTGCCCTCGGCGGTCAGCTTCGGCTCCGGCATGGCCGGCGGCTGGCGGAACACCGGCGGGATGTTGGAGACCACGAAGATCTCCGGCACCGTCGGGTGCACCATATTCGCTGCCATATGCGTCTCGCGGTAGTTCTCCACTTCCGGCCCGAAGATGCGGCTGAGCCGCAGCAACAGCGCGGGGTCGTCGGCCATCGCCTCCATGCCGGCCAGCACCATCACCCCGTTGCACCGCGCCAGTGCCGCCGGCAGCGCCGCCGGATCGGCCTCGGCGGCGCGCACCACCTCCAGCGCCCCGGCTCCGCCCTCCAGGCGCACTCGCCCGCCGAACCCGGCACCCGCCAATGGCTGTTCCAGCCGAAACCCCATGTCCATCCGTGCACCCATGCCTGCCTGTTCGGGAAACGAAGCCTATCGATTGCACCGCCCGCCGGTCAACGTGGACCAGCCGATCTGATGGGAGACGGTTGCCTTCGCGCCGCCCCACGGGGGATGATGCGCCATGCCCGCAACGGCCACCGATTGAACCGCGGCCACGCGCACGCATCTAGATAAGGGATCCCGGAGCAACGGGGTGCCAGGAGGAAACATGAGCCGTCACGCGGCCTGGAACATCGAGGTGGCGCGCAGCCTGCTCGACGGCCTGCAGGGCCAACCCGGCGCGGTGCTGCCCATGCTGCACGCGCTGCAGGCGCATTTCGGCCATATCCACCCCGAAGCGGTGGCTCTGGTGGCCGCCGCCGCCAACTTCTCCCGCGCCGAAATCCACGGCACCATCAGCTTCTACCACGATTTCCGCACCGCCCCGCCGCCCGCGCGGCTGATCCGCCTGTGCCGTGCCGAAGCCTGCCAGGCAGTGGGCTGCGAGGCCCTGGTCGAGGTGGCGCGCACCCGCCTCGGCCTGGAGATCGACGCGCCGCAGCCCGGCGGCGAGGTGGCGATCGAAACCGTCTATTGCCTGGGCAACTGTGCCCTCGGCCCGGCGGCCCTGGTCGACGGCGAACTGGTCGCCCATCTCGACGCCGAACGCCTGGCCGCCCTGTGCGAAGGCGCGCCAGTCGCCGCGGTGCAGGCCCTGCCGGCATGACCCGCCCCCCTGGCGTGATCCCGCGCATCTTCATCCCCCGCGACGCCGCCGCGCTGTCGGTGGGCGCGCAGGCGGTGGCCGAGGCGATCGCCGCCGAAGCCGCACGGCGCGGCATCGCCCTCGACATCGTCCGCACCGGCACCCGCGGCCTGCTCTGGCTGGAGCCGCTGGTGGAAGCCGACGGTGCCGATGGCCGAATCGCCTACGGCCCCCTGCGCCCCGCCGACATCCCCAGTTTGTTCGAGGCGGGCTTCCCCCACGCCGCCGGCCATCCGCTCTGCCTTGGCCTCACCGAGAACCTGCCCTGGCTGCGCCGCCAGTACCGCCTCACCTTCGCCCGCGTCGGCCTCGTCGACCCGCTCTCGCTCGACGACTACCGCGCCCATGGCGGCCTCGCCGGCCTTCACGCCGCCCGCGCCCTGTCGCCCGCCGAGGTGGTGGCGCGGGTGGCGGCCTCCGGCCTGCGCGGCCGCGGCGGGGCGGGCTTCCCCACCGGCATCAAGTGGCGCACCGTCCTGGGCGCCGACGCCGCGCAGAAATACATCGTCTGCAACGCCGACGAGGGCGACAGCGGCACCTTCGCCGACCGCATGCTGATCGAAGGCGACCCGTTCAGCCTCATCGAGGGCATGGCGATCGCCGGCCACGCCGTGGGCGCCAGCCAGGGCTTCATCTATCTCCGTTCCGAATACCCCCACGCCGAACACGTGCTGCGCCAGGCCCTGGCCGCCGCGCGCGAGGCCGGCGTTCTCGGCGGGATATTCGACATCGCGCTGCGCATGGGCGCCGGCGCCTATATCTGCGGTGAGGAGACGGCCCTGCTGGAAAGCCTGGAAGGCCGCCGCGGCGTGGTGCGCGCCAAGCCGCCGCTGCCAGCACTCGCCGGCTTGTTCGGCCAGCCCACTGTGGTGAACAACGTGCTGTCGCTCGCCGCCGTGCCCTGGATCATGGCGCACGGCGCCGAAGCCCACGCCGCCCTGGGCACCGGCCGTTCGCGCGGCACGCTGGCCGTGCAACTCGCCGGCAACATCCGCCGTGGCGGCCTGTTCGAACTCCCCTTCGGCATCACGCTGCGCGCGGTGATCGAGGATTTCGGCGGTGGCACCCGCACCGGCCGCCCGGTGCGCGCCGTCCAGGTCGGCGGCCCGCTCGGCGCCTATCTCCCCGCCCACCTGCTCGATACACCGCTCGACTACGAGGCGCTGGCCGGCGCGGGCGGCATGCTCGGCCATGGCGGCATCGTGGTGTTCGACGACACCGTGGACATGGCCCGCCAGGCCCGCTTCGCCTTCGAATTCTGTGCGAAGGAAAGCTGCGGCAAATGCACCCCCTGCCGCATCGGCGCGGTGCGCGGGGTGGAGACGGTGGACCGCATCATCGCCGGCACCGACCGCGCCGCCAACCTCGCCGTGCTCGACGACCTCACGGCCTTGATGACCGACGCCTCGCTCTGCGCCATGGGCGGCCTCACCCCGCTGCCGGTGCTCAGCGCGCTGCGCCACTTCCCCGAGGATTTCCACCGCCCCGTCCCCGCCGACGCGGCCGCGTGAGGAGCCTGCTATGCCCCTGATCCAGGAAACCGATTTCGGCACCCCGCCTCGATCGTCCGACACGCGGGTGACGCTGCGCATCGACGGCCAGGAAGTCACCGTCCCCGCCGGCACCAGCGTGATGGCCGCCGCCATGGCGCTCGGCACGAAGGTACCGAAACTATGCGCCACCGACAGCCTGGAACCGTTCGGCTCGTGCCGCCTGTGCCTGGTGGAAATCGACGGCCGCCGCGGCACCCCGGCCTCCTGCACCACGCCCGCCGAACACGGCATGACGGTCACCACCCACAGCGACCGCCTGGCGAAACTGCGCCGTGGCGTCATGGAACTCTACATCTCCGACCACCCGCTGGACTGCCTCACCTGTGCGGCCAACGGTGACTGCGAACTGCAGGACATGGCCGGCAGCGTCGGCCTGCGCGAGGTGCGCTATGGTTACGACGGGGAAAACCATTTCGCCGATGCAAAGGATGAATCGAACCCCTACTTCACCTACGACCCCGCCAAGTGCATCGTCTGCAACCGCTGCGTGCGCGCCTGCGAGGAGGTGCAGGGCACCTTCGCGCTCACCATCACCGGGCGCGGCTTCGGCAGCCGGGTGGCACCCGGCCCCACCGACTTCCTCGGCAGCGAATGCGTCTCCTGCGGCGCCTGCGTCCAGGCCTGCCCAACCGCCACGCTGATCGAGAAGAGCGTGATCGACCACGGCCAGCCCGAGCATTCCGTCGTCACCACCTGCGCCTATTGCGGCGTCGGCTGTTCCTTCAAGGCCGAGCTCCAGGGCAGTCGCGTGGTCCGCATGGTCCCCTTCAAGGAGGGCCGCGCCAACGAGGGACATTCCTGCGTGAAGGGCCGCTTCGCCTGGGGCTACGCCACCCACCGCGACCGCATCACCAGCCCGATGATCCGCGCCCGCATCACCGACCCCTGGCGCGAGGTGTCCTGGCAGGAGGCAATCGGCCACGCTGCATCGGAGTTCAAGCGCCTGCAGGCCACCCACGGCCGCGACAGCGTCGGCGCCATCAGCTCGTCGCGCTGCACCAACGAGGAAGTCTTCCTGGTGCAGAAGCTGGTTCGCGCGGCGTTGCGTAACAACAACGTCGACACCTGCGCCCGCGTCTGCCACGCCCCCACCGGCTACGGCCTCAAGACCACCTTCGGCACCTCCGCCGGCACCCAGGATTTCAAGTCCGTGGGCAAGGCCGACGTCATCCTGGTGATCGGCGCCAACCCCACCGACGGCCACCCGGTCTTCGCCTCGCGCATGAAGCGCCGCCTGCGCCAGGGCGCGAAGCTCATCGTCGCCGACCCACGTCGCATCGACCTCGTGAAGTCGCCCCACATCCGCGCCGCCCACCACCTGCAACTCCAGCCCGGCACCAACGTCGCCCTGGTCAATGCGCTCGCCCATGTCGTCGTCACCGAGGGCCTGGTGGACGAGGCATTCGTGCGCGAACGCTGCGACCTCGCCGATTTCGAGGCCTGGGCCCGCTTCATCGCCAGCGAGCAGAATGCGCCCGAGGCCACCGAACCCTTCACCGGCGTGCCCGCGGCCGACGTGCGCGCCGCCGCCCGCCTCTACGCCACCGCGCCGAACGCGGCGATCTACTACGGTCTCGGCGTCACCGAGCACAGCCAGGGCTCCACCATGGTGATGGGCATGGCCAACCTCGCCATGGCCACCGGCAATATCGGCCGCGATGGCGTCGGCGTGAATCCCTTGCGCGGCCAGAACAACGTGCAGGGCGCCTGCGACATGGGCTCCTTCCCGCACGAGTTCTCCGGCTACCGCCACGTCTCCGACGACGCCACGCGCGACATGTTCCAGGCGATCTGGGGCGTGGCACTCGACGCCGAGCCGGGCCTGCGCATTCCCAACATGCTCGACGAGGCGCTCGCCGGCAGCTTCCGCGGCCTCTACATCCAGGGCGAGGACATCGCCCAGTCCGACCCCAACGTGCAGCACGTGACCGCGGCCCTGCGGGCGATGGAATGCGTGGTGGTGCAGGACCTTTTCCTGAACGAAACGGCCAAGTACGCCCATGTCTTCCTGCCCGGCGCCTCGTTCCTGGAAAAGGACGGCACCTTCACCAACGCCGAGCGCCGCATCAACCGCGTGCGCAAGGTGATGGAGCCACTCGCCGGCATGTCGGAATGGGAAGTCACCGCGGCGCTGTCCACCGCCCTCGGCTACCCGATGGCCTATACCCACCCGTCCGAGATCATGGACGAGATCGCCCGCCTGACCCCCAGCTTCGCCGGCGTCAGCTATGCCCGGCTCGAAGAACTCGGCTCCATCCAGTGGCCCTGCAACGCGGCGGCGCCGCAGGGCACGCCGATCATGCATGTCGACCGTTTCGTGCGCGGCACGGGGCGCTTCATGATCACCGAGTTCGTGCCCACCGAGGAACGCACCGGCCCGCGCTTCCCGCTGATCCTCACCACCGGGCGCATCCTGTCGCAGTACAATGTCGGCGCGCAGACCACCCGCACCGCCAACACCGCCTGGCATGACGAGGACGTGCTGGAGATCCACCCCTTCGACGCCGAGCAGCGCGGTATCGTCACCGGCGACCTCGTGGCGCTCGCCAGCCGGTCCGGCGAGATCGCGCTGCACGCCGTCGTCTCCGAGCGTATGCAGCCCGGCGTGGTCTACACCACCTTCCACCACGCCCGCACCGGCGCCAACGTCATCACCACCGATTTTTCCGACTGGGCAACGAACTGCCCGGAATACAAGGTCACCGCCGTGCAGGTCCGCCGCACCAACGCGCCCTCGCGCTGGCAGGCCGAGCACGGTGCCGAGGCCACCGCGCTGCGCCGTATCGCCCCGGCCGCGGCGGCGGAGTAGCTTCATGCTTCCGCCCGCCACGCGCTCCACGGCCGGCCGCGTGGTGCACTACGACGGCACCGCCGGCGCGGCCGTGAGCGTGGAGGTGGCCGCCGAGGTGCCGGTCAACATCGTCTATGCCACGCTGCCCTTCGCGGTGATGATGGCCACGCCCGCCGACCTGGAAGACTTCGCCACCGGCTTCAGCTTCACCGAAGGCGTGGTGCGTGAACCGGACGAGATCCGCGCCATCGCGCTGACCGCACAACCCCTTGGTATTCTGGCCGAGATCGACCTCGCCCCCGCCGCCCTGCGCCGCCACATGGCGCGAAGGCGCAGCCTGTCAGGCCGGACCGGCTGCGGCCTCTGCGGCATCGAAAGCCTCGAACAGCTCCCCGCAGCCACTCCCGTGCGCGCCCCGCCCCGCCCCGTCGGCCCCGCCGCCATCCGCCGCGCGCTGGGGGCACTCGACGCCGCCCAGACCCTGCACCATGCCACCCACGCCGTGCATGCCGCCGCCTGGTGCGACCGCGACGGCGGGCTGCTGCTGCTGCGCGAGGATGTCGGGCGGCACAATGCGCTGGACAAGCTGATCGGCGCCTGCCTGCGCGCGGGTCTGGCGCCTGACGCGGGCTTCGTCGTGCTGACCAGCCGATGCTCATTCGAAATGGTCGAGAAGGCCGCCGCGTACGGTGCCGCAACGGTCGTGGCCATCTCCGCCCCTACCACCCTGGCCATCGACCGGGCGCTGGCACTCGGCATCAGCCTGGTCGCGGTGGCCCGCCACGACGCGGCGATCCGCTTCACCCCGGGCGCCGTGGCCGCCAGCCCCCCGGTGCCGGCATGACCGCCGCAGCACCGGACCACGCCGCCAAGCTCCGGCGCATGGCCTGCCAGATCGCCCAGTCCTTCCAGGCCCTGCCGCCGGACCAGCGTCCCGCGGCCATCGCCGGGCACATCAACCAGTTCTGGGCGCCACCAATGCGCCGCGCCCTCGCCGACACGCCAAGCGGCACACTGCCGCCGGAGGTGCGTGCCGCCCTGAAGCTGATCCGGTTGCCGGAACAGGCAGCCTAGCAGCCTGTCGGAGTTATACCAGCCGCCGTTGGTGATGACCGATCCCAGAAAGGCAATACCAGGGCTCTGCCCTGGACCCGCCAAAGGCCGAGGGCCTTTGGAAACCCCTCTATTTCAATGATATGAGGTCCAGGGGCTCGGCCCGTCGCGCGAAGGCGCGCGCCGGACCGGGCGGGGTGCGGGGCAGC
>Ga0105054_10001775_pt1 | contig 35172 bp, 33 predicted proteins | sample BON02_FD_78091 | JGI IMG/M metagenome (GOLD analysis project Ga0105054, IMG submission 78091) | Freshwater microbial communities from Lake Bonney liftoff mats and glacier meltwater in Antarctica - BON-02 (megahit assembly) | ecosystem: Environmental > Aquatic > Freshwater > Ice > Glacier...
CTGGCGGTGCTGTGGGTGATGGCGCTGCGTGGTGGGCCGGGGGGGGGCGGGGCCAGCCACCGCGCGCCCTGGCTGCTCGCCTGGCTCGGCTTCGGGCCGATCGTGCTGTTCGTGGTGATCTCGCTGTGGTCGCCGCGCGTGTTGTTCCACTGGGCGGCGCCGGGCTACCTGTTCCTGTTCCCGCTGCTGGGGCGCTGGGTTGCCGGACAGATCGATGCCCGGCCAGTGCTGGCGCGGCGCGCCCTGCTGGGCACGGCGGCGGTGCTGCTGGTGAGCATCGGTGTCGCCACCGCCGAACTCAACCTCAACCTGCTGCGCCTCAACGGCGACCCGCTGCGCCAGGGCGTGGACTGGCGGCCTTTGCGCGCGGCGCTGGCGCAACGCGGCCTGCTCGACCAGCCGATCGCGGCCCCTTCCTGGTCCGATACCGGCAAGCTCGACTACGCCCTGGGCGGCAACCCGCGCGTGCTGTGCCTCAACCGCGACTGCCGGCAATACGCTTTCCATGCCACCACCGCCGGCGACGCCATCGGCCAGGACGTGCTGATCCTCGCCCCGCGCCAGGACGAGGCCCGCATCCGCGCCGACTACGGCACGCTGTTCGACCGCATCGAAACCCTGCCGCCCGCCGTCTATGCCCTGCCGGGCCGTCCGCGCGTCGAGATGAACCTGTTCCTCGGCCGCCGCCTGCGCGAGGTTCCGGGTTGACCCGCGCCGCGCCGCGCCGGAACCTGCACGCCTGACCCAGGAGCGAACATGGCTTTCGTGTGCACCATCCCCGCCGTCCCCACCGTGCAGCAGGACGACGACAACGTCCGCATCACCCGCTGGGACTTCGCGCCCGGTGCCGTCACCGGCTGGCACCAGCATGCGTGGCCGTATTTCGTGGTGCTGCTCACCCCGGGCATCATGCGCGTGCACAACGGCCGCGAGGTGACCGAGACCAAGGTGGAGGTCGGCACCGCCTATGGCCGCCCGTTCGGCGCGGAGCACGACGTGATGAACGGCTCCGACCATCCGCTCAGCTTCATCGAGATCGAGCTGAAGCGCGCGCAGGCGGTGGCCTATCCGCCGCAGCCGCAACCGGCATGAAGGCCGTGCCACACCTGTTGCGCGCGATCGAAACGGAGGGATGGATGGCAATGGCCGGGGAGCACGGATGAACGCGATGGACGAGGACGTCATCGACCAACTGGCGGGCATTGCCCCGGGCACCACGCTCGACGCGGTGCGCCGGCAGCGGAGCGACGCGCGCACCCATGCCCAGGCGAGCTTCACCGCGCTGTTCGCCCCGCTGGATCCGGCGGGCTTCAGCCTCACCGAGCGCTGGGCAGTCGCCGCCTTCGTGGCCGCGCTGCACGGCCAGGCTGAAACGGCGGCGTTCTACGCGGCGCACCTTGCCGAAAGCGATCCCAAGGGCACATTGGCTGCCGCGGTGATCGCGGAGGCAGCCCAAGCCGTGGCCCAAGGCCCGTTCGGCCGCTACCCGCCCGGCCCGCTCTCGGCGGAGGACACGGCGGGCACCGTCCACCGCATCGCAGCCGACCGGCGCGCGGTGCTCGGGCCCCGGCTGGCCGCGGCGCTGGAGCATGTCCACATGCTGGTCTACCACCCCCGCGATGCCGCGCCGCCCTGGTTGCAGGCCCTGGTCGATGCCGGCTGGACCACGCCCCAGATCGTCACCCTGTCCCAGCTTGTCGCCTTCCTGTCTTTCCAGATCCGCGTCGTGCTGGGGCTGCGCGCCATGCAGACCCCCACGGCCACCACCGCGTGAGGGCCCGCCGATGACCGATCCCGTCCACGCCCCGCAAGTCCACCCCGTCCCCACCGCCTTCACCCGCGACATGCTCGACTGGCTGCCCTGGCTCGAACCGATGGCCGAAGCCGACCTCACGCCGCGCCACATGGCCGGGCTGGTGGATGCCCCGCGCGCCAAATCGCCCTATTTCCGCCTGCTGGCGCACGATCCCGAGGTGCTGGAGGCGCGCACCCGCACCGACAAGGACATCTTCTACAACCCCGAAGGCGGCCTGCCGCGCGCCGAACGCGAACTGGCCGCCACCGCGGCCTCGCGCCTGAACGGCTGCATCTACTGCGCCTCCGTCCATGCCCGCCACGCCACCACCTATTCCAAGCGCGGCGACGACGTGCAGCGCCTGCTCGACGAGGGCGTGGCGGTGGACCTCGGCGAACGCTGGAACGCCGTGGTGGCGGCCGCGGTGGCGCTGACGGAAATGCCGATGACCTTCGGCCCCGCCCATGTCGCCCGCCTGCGCGCCACCGGCATGGCCGACCTGGCCATCGCCGACGTGGTGCAGGCGGCGTCGTTCTTCAACTGGGCCAACCGCCTGATGCTGTCGCTGGGCGAGCCGGCACCGCTGCGGAAATAGCGTTTCGCGGCAAAGCCCGCCGGCTCAGCCAGCCGGCAGGCGCAACACGAAGCGCGCGCCGCACACCTGCCCGCCGGCATCGCGGCGGTTCTCCGCGGTGATGCGGCCCTTCAGCGCCTCGGCGATCTGCCGGCTGATCGACAGTCCCAGCCCGGAATGCTGGCCGAAATGCTCGCCCTGGGGGCGTTCGGAATAGAACCGGTCGAAGATGCTCTCCAGCGCGCCTTCCGGAATGCCCGGCCCCTCGTCCTCCACGCTGACCGCCACCCACTTCCCCTCGACCGCGGTGCCCAGCACGATCCGCCCGCCTTGCGGGGAGAAGCTCTGGGCATTGCCGATCAGGTTGCGCAGCACCTGCACCAGCCGGCCCTCCACCGCCTGCACCACCGCCTTCCCGGTGGAAGGGGCGAGGACCAGGCGCGGGCTGTCCGCCCGGCGCGTCGCCTCGTCGATCTCCACCAGGACGGCCAGGATCGGCGCCACGTCCACCGCCTCGGTCGCCGCGCGCGACAGTTCGGCGTCGATGCGCGACGCGTCGGAGATGTCGCTGATCAGCCGGTCGAGCCGGCCGACATCCTCGGCGATGATCGCCAGCAGCCGGCGCTGCTTCTCCGGCTCCTCGATGCGGCGCAGCGTCTCGATGGCGCTGCGGATGGACGACAGCGGGTTCTTGATCTCGTGCGCCACGTCCGCGGCGAACCGCTCGGTGGCGTCCATGCGCGTCCACAGCGCGCTGGCCGACTCGCCCAGCGCATGCGCCAGGTCGCCGATCTCGTCGCGCCGGCCCAGCAGCGTGCGCGGCACCGCGCCTGCCCGGCCGCGTCCCTCGCGCATCTGCTCGGCCGCACGCGCCAGGCGCAGGATCGGCCGCGCGATGGTCAGCGACAGGTACCACGACAGCGCCACCGTCAGCCCCAGCGCCAGCGAGAACAGCCCGAGGATCGACAGCCGCACCGCCAGCAGGCTGTCATCCACCTCGCGCGCGTCGCGGGTCAGCAGCACGATGCCCACCGTGGTCCGGTTGCGCACCACCGGCTCGGCCACCGTCACCAGCAGCCGGTTGTCGGAGGTGCGGCGGATATAGGGCGGCGTCTCGCGGCTGGTGTTGGAGCCGGACAGCCGAAGCTCCTCCTTCACGTCCGGCTGCCAGTCGGGCCCGGCGGCAGTGGGGCTGGTATCCAACCGGGTGCGCCGCTCGTCATGCGGCAGCCAGGCCATCACCCGGTCGTAGATGGCGCCCACCGTGCCCAGCACGGCACCGCGCTGCACCGCCGGCGGCAGCGGCTCGGTTACCACAGCGCCGCCGGGGCCGGTGCGCACGCGGGTATCGGCGACCACCTGGCCGTCCGGGGCGTACAGCTTGGCCTGGGCGTTCGGGGTCGGCTCGGTCAGGCGACGTAGCAGCGGGCGGGCCTGGTCGGGCACCAGCTTCGGCGTCTCGGTGCCCTCCTCGCGCACCGCGGTCTCGGCCAGCGCGCCGGCATAGATCCGGGCCTGCTCGCGCAGGGCGTTGACCTCGGCTTCCAGCAGGCCGTTCTGGTATTGGTCGAGATACAGAAGGGCCGCCACCAGCAGCACCAGCGGCATGGCGTTGACCAGCAGGATGCGGCGCAGCAGCGGTGACATCCAGCCCGAGCGGATGCGGCGCGCCGGGGCGGGCGCCGGCCGCACCACGACAGGCAGGGCGCCGCTGTCCGGCATGGCGGGATCAGGCTTCCTTGTAGCGGTAGCCGATGCCGTAGAGCGTCTCGATGGCGTTGAAGCTGTCGTCCACGGTGCGGAACTTCTTGCGGACGCGCTTGATGTGGCTGTCGATGGTCCGGTCGTCCACATAGATGTTCTCGCCATAGGCCGCGTCGATCAGCTGGTCGCGCGACTTCACCATGCCCGGCCGGGTGGCCAGCGTCTTGACCAGCAGGAACTCGGTCACCGTCAGCTGGATGTCCTTGGTTTTCCATAGGCACTGGTGCTTGGTCTCGTCCAGCACCAAGTCGCCGCGCGTCAGCACGCCGGTGGGCGTGGCGCCCGACCCCTCGGCCCGGCTGGTCTCGTTGCGGCGCAGCAGGGCGCGGATGCGCTCCAGCAACAGGCGCTGGCTGAACGGCTTGGTGATGTAGTCGTCCGCCCCCAGCCGCAGGCCCATCACCTCGTCCACCTCCTCGTCCTTGCTGGTCAGGAAGATGACCGGCAGCGAGGTGCGCTGGCGCAGGCGCTGCAACAGCTCCATGCCGTCCATGCGCGGCATCTTCACGTCCAGCACGGCAAGGTCGACCGGGCGGGCGATGATGCCCTGCAGCGCGCTTTCGCCATCGGTATAGGTGCGCACCTGGAAACCCTCCTGCTCCAGGGTCATCGCCACGCTGGTCAGGATGTTCCGGTCGTCGTCGACCAGGGCGATTGTCTGTTTCATGAGGCATTCCCTCTCTGGGAGAACCCGCCTGCGCGAGCACGATGCCGGGTGCGGCATTCGCCCCAACATGGCAAGCTTCGTCAATGTGGTGGGCAATTGTGGCCTATCTAGGTTGGAAGGTGAACAAACTATGGCGGCATCGCCGGACGACCGGCAGGAAGCGGCCTGGCAGGCCCGCCTGCTGCTGCGGGCCACGCGGCTGGCCACGCTGGCAACGGCCACCGCGGGCCAGCCCTTCACCGCGCTGGTCACGCCGGCCTGCGCGCCCGACCTCTCCATCCTCCTGCTGCTCTCGTCGCTGTCGGAGCACACCCGCCACCTGCTGGCGGAGCCGCGCTGCGCCCTGATGGTGGTGGGCCCGGCCGAGGGGGCGAACCCGCAGACCGCACCGCGCCTGACGATCACCGGGCTGGCGGCCCCCGCGGCGGACGAGGCGCTGAAGCGGCGCTGGCTGGCGGTGCACCCCTATGCCGCGCTGTATGCCGATTTCGGCGATTTCGCCCTGTGGCGCATCCGCCCCGCCGCCGGCCTGCTGGTCGGCGGCTTCGCCCGCGCCACCCGCCTGCGCCAGGCCGACATCGTCCCCGATCCCGCCGCGGTTGCGCGCCTGGCCGCTTCCGAGGCCGACATCATCGCCCACTGCAACGCCGACCACGCCGCCGCACTCGCCGAACTGGCCGGCGCACCCGGGGAGTGGCGCATGATCGCCGCCGACGTGGATGGCTGCGACCTCGCCCTGGGCGAAAAAGTACGGCGCATCGCCTGGTCTGCACCGGTGGCCGAGGCCGACGGCGTACGCAAGGAGTTGATCCTGGCGCTGCGGGCTTTGCGCCAGCCACGCCACTGACATACGGACGCGCTCTGGACCGGGTGGCCCATGGCCTGTATCACCGCTGGAGGGGGTGCCGCCCTAAGCGGTGCCCGCGCGATGCGTGCATGGGAGCAACGTCTTTGACCACTGCGTCGGCCGTGAAGGCCCTCAAAGCCTCAGCCTTGTCCGGTTCCGGCGTCCATGCCGGCCGAGCGGTCCACGCCAACCTCACCGCCCCCGCCCTGGTGGCCGCCGCGATCCGCCGCGACGAGGGCTCGCTGTCCGCCGATGGCGCCCTGATGGTGCAGACCGGCGTGCACACCGGCCGCTCCGCCCAGGACAAGTTCGTGGTCGACGAACTGGCGACCACCGCCGACATCTGGTGGGGCAACGTCAACAAGAAGATGCCGCCCGACCGGTTCGCGGTGCTGACCGCCCGGGTGCAGGCCTATCTGCAGGGCCAGGAGGTGTTCACCCAGGACCTCTATGCCGGCGCCGACCCCGCCCATCGCATCCGCGTCCGCCTGGTCACCACTCAGGCCTGGTCGGCCCTGTTCGCCCGCAACATGTTCATCCGCCCCGATCCCGCCGACCTCGTGGGCTTCGAGCCGGACTACGTCATCCTGCATGCCCCGCAGTTCCTGGCCGATCCGGCGATCGACGGCGTGCGCAGCGCCACCGCCATCGCGCTGTCGTTCGAGAAGCGCCAGATCGTCATCTGCGGCACCGAATATGCCGGCGAGATCAAGAAATCGATCTTCACCGTCATGAACTGGCTGCTGCCGCCCCGCGGCGTGCTGCCGATGCACTGCAGCGCCAACACCGGTCCGGACGGCGACGTCGCCCTGTTCTTCGGCCTGTCCGGCACCGGCAAGACCACCCTGTCCTCCGACCCCGCCCGCCCGCTGATCGGCGACGACGAGCATGGCTGGTCGCCCGACGGCGTGTTCAACTTCGAGGGCGGCTGCTACGCCAAGGTCATCAACCTGAGCCAGAAGGCCGAGCCCGAGATCTGGGCCGCCAGCCATCGCTTCGCCGCCGTGCTCGAGAACGTCGTCGCCGACCACCACGGCCGGCTCGACCTCGATGACGACCGGCTCACCGAGAACACCCGCAGCTGCTACCCGGTGGACTACATCCCCAACTGCGTGCCTGCCGGGCGCGGCGGGCAACCGCGCAACGTGGTGATGCTGGCCGCCGACGCCTTCGGCGTGCTGCCGCCGATCGCCAAGCTGAGCGCCGCACAGGCGATGTACCACTTCCTGTCGGGCTACACCGCGGTGGTGGCCGGCACCGAAAAGGGTGTCAGCGAGCCGACGGCCACCTTCAGCGCCTGCTTCGGCGCCCCCTTCCTGCCGCGTCGGCCGGAGGTGTACGGGCAGATGCTGTCCGAACTCATCGCGCGCCACGGTGCCGATTGCTGGCTGGTGAACACCGGCTGGAGCGGCGGTGCCTATGGCACCGGCAGCCGCATGGCCATCCGCCACACCCGCGCCCTGCTCGCCGCGGCACTGGACGGCAGCCTGGCGAAGGTGCGCTTCCGGCCCGACCGCTTCTTTGGCCTGATGATCCCCGAGGCGGTGCCCGGCATTCCGTCCGCAATCCTCGACCCGCGCGAGGCGTGGGAGGACAAGGCCGAATACGACCGCACCGCACGCGCGCTGCTGGCACGCTTCGAGAAGAATTTTGCCACCTTCGCCGAGCATGTGGGCGAGGACGTGAAGGCCGTGGCGCTGCGCGCGGTTGCCTGAAACCCGGGTTTCAGGCGCCCCAGATCGGCTCCTTCAGCCGGGCGACGAACGCCGCATGGGCGGCGCGTTCGGCCTCGCTCGGCTCCACCAGGCGCGGCGTGCGCGGGCCCACCGCGGCATACTGCGCCACCGGCATCTGCCCCTGGCTGTCATCCTCGTCGCGCGACAGCAGGGCGCGCTGGCGCCCGCCGGTCAGCTCCACATACACTTCCGCCAGCAGCTTGCAGTCGAGCAGCGCGTTGTGCGTCGTGCGGGCCGACAGGTCGATGCCGAAGCGCCGGCACAGCGCGTCCAGGCTGTTCGGCATGCCCGGGAAGCGCGCCTTGGCCAGGGCCAGCGTATCGACCATCCGCCCGCGTGCCAGTGCCGGGCGGCCGCAGCGGGCTAATTCGGCGTTGAGGAAGCCGAAATCGAACGGCGCGTTGTGCGCCACCAGGCTGCCCTCGCCGAAGAAGGCCAGCAGATCGTCGACGATCTCCGCGAAGCGCGGCGCGTCGCGTACCTTGTCCATCGTGATGCCGTGGATGCGCACCACCTCCTCGGGGATGTCGCGTTGCGGGTGGATCAGGCGATGGAAGTGGTTGCGCGTCGGCAGGTCGTTGACCAGCTCGATCGCGGCAACCTCCAGCACCCGGTCGCCGGTCAGCGGGTCGAGCCCGGTGGTCTCGGTGTCGAACAGCACCGACCTCATCGCGGCGCCCCCGCCCGGCGCCCGCGCGCACGGCCCAGCCAGGCCCGGCCGGGCGGAGTGTTGTCCACTGCCCTCATCTCACGAATCCGTTGCACATGCGGCTTCGGGACGAGCGTGCCGCTGCGCAGCCCGGCCAGCAGGCGGCGAAGCTGGGCCACGGCGCAGAACTTCGACAGCCCGGTGCGCACCACCGCATCGGCCCGCCGGCGCTTCTCGGCATCGCCCATCTGGCGCGCGATCACCGCCTCGATCTGGGCGCGGTCCATGCGCCTTCGCAGCCCCACCCGATGGATCTGCACGGCACGCGGGGCGGAGACGGCGACCACGAAATCGATGCGGCGAATGCCGTCGATCTCCAGCAGCAGCGGAATGTCCATCACCACCGCCCGCGCCCCGTGGCGGCGCGCCCGCTGCACGAAACGGTGCTCGGCCTGGCGCACCAGCGGATGCACGATGCCCTCCAGGTGCTTCAGCGCATCCGGCCGGCCCAGCACCGCCGCCCGCAGTGCCGCCCGGTCGATGGTGCGGTCATGCACCGTGCCGGGGAAGGCGGCACCGATCGGCGCCACCGCGCCGCCACCCGGCGCCTGGAGTTCGTGGACCGCCGCATCGGCGTCGAACACCGGCAGGCGGGCACGGCGGAAGAAACTGGCGGCGGTGGACTTGCCCATGCCAATGCCGCCGGTAAGGCCGATGATCTTCATGCCGCGAGTCTCGACCGCCGCGCGGTAAACCGCAAGCGGGGCAAATCGCAAGCAGGGCATGGGGCGGATTTCGCCGCGCGCGGCAATCGCCTATCACGTGCCAACCACGCTGGAGCACGATGTGTCGCACGCCCTGGACCGCCGCCTGGAAACCGCCCTGCGCCTGGCTGCCGAAGCCGGTCGCCTCGCCCTCTCCCTCGCCCCGCCGCCCGGCGCCCCGGTGGCCAGCCTCAAGCACCACCAGGACTGGCTGACCGAGGCCGACGGCGCCGTCGAAGCGTTCCTGGCCCGCGAATGCGCCGCCGCCTTCCCCGAGGACGGATTCCAGGGCGAGGAGACCGGCACCGGGCCCGCCGGGCGGCTCACCTGGGTGGTGGACCCGATCGACGGTACCTCCAACTTCGCCCGCGGCGCCCCGCGCTGGTGCGTCTCCCTCGGCCTCATCGAGGATCGCCGCTCGGTGCTCGGCGTGCTCGTCGCCCCGGCACTGGGCGAGACCTTCGCGGCCCGCGACGGCGGCGGCGCCACCCTGAACGGGGCACCCATCCGCGCCGCCGCCACCACCGACCTTGCCCGCGCCATGGTCGAATGCGGCTGGTCGCCACGCCGGCCCAACGCCGGTTACTACACCCTGGTCCAGGGCGTGATGGATTCCGGCGCCATGCTGCGCGCCACCGGCTCCGGCGCGCTGGGCCTGGCCGATGTCGCCGCCGGCCGGATCGACGGCTATGTCGAGGCGCACATCAACCTGTGGGACGTCGCCGCCGCCCTGTGCCTGCTGGCCGAGGCCGGCGCCACCGTCTCGCCCTTCATGGCCGGCGACCGACCCGCGCACGGCAACCCGATCCGCGCCAGTGCCCCAGGCGTGGCCGAGGCGCTGGCCGCCATCGCCGGGTTCTGACCGACCCGCTCGCGCAGCGGGGCGACAACACCCCAACACCGGGGCAGACTGCCGCCAATGACCCCCATGCAACGCCGCCTGGCCCTCACGCTGGGCATCACCCAGGTCCTCGCCTGGGGTACCACCTACTACGTGCCGGCGACCATGGTGGGGGCGGTGTCGGAGGAGCTTGGTGCCTCGCGGCAATTGTTGCTCGGCGGTTTCTCCTGGGCGGTGCTGCTGTCCGGCCTGTGCGCCCCCTGGATCGGCCAGTTCATCGACCGCCACGGCGGCCGGCCGGTGCTCGCGGCCGGGCAGGTGGTGACCGCGCTGGGCCTGCTGGTCATGGCCAGCGCCCATTCCGTGCCCTGGTGGTATGCCGCCTGGACCATCCTGGGCGTCGGCATGGCGCTCGCCCTGTACGACACCGCCTTCTCCACCATCGGCCGCCTGCTCGGCGCCGAATCGCGCCCGGCGATGACCGGCGTCACCCTCATTGCCGGCTTCGGCGGCACGTTGGGCTTTCCGCTTGGAACCTGGCTGGTGGCCAACTGGGGCTGGCGGCCAGGGCTGGTGCTGTACGCCGCCATCGCGCTGTTCGTCATCCTGCCGCTGATCCTGTGGCGCATCCCCCGCGCCGGCCCCCCACCGCCCCCGCCGGTCCGCACCGCTACCGACCCTCCCGCCCCCAGCCCGGCCGGGCGCCGCCGCATCTTCCTGCTGCTCGCCACCTTCTTCACCCTGCGCCAGGGCTTGAACGCGCTGCTGAACGTTCACCTGCTGCTGCTGTTCACGGGGCTTGGCCTGTCGACCGCCGAGGCCGTGTTCTGCGCCATGGCGATCGGCCCGGCCCAGGTCGGCAGCCGCCTGCTGGAATGGCAACTGGGCCGCCGGCTGAACCCGCTGACCTCGGCCTGGATCGGCGCCGTGGTGCTGCCGGTCGGCGTTGCGCTGGTGCTCGGCGGCGCGCCCGTCCTGGTGTTCGCCATCTGTCACGGCATCAGCAACGGCATCCTCACCATCACCCGAGGCGTGCTGCCGATGCATGTGTTCGGCCCGCAGGGCTATGGCGCCATGATGGGCCGGCTGTCCTTCCCCAGCCTGGTGGCCCAGGCGGCAACGCCGACGCTGTTGGCGCCGGTGGTGGAATTCGTCCCGGCGATCTGGATCCTGGCCGGCATGGGCGTGGTCTCGGCGCTGGCCCTGCTGTGCCTGGTGCCGCTGCGAAGGATCTGATCGCACGGTGGCCGACGGCCCCACACCGGAAGCAGAGGGTCTGGGGGCTCGGCCCCCAGCGGGTCGAGGGCAGCGCCCTCGCCTTGCCTGCCTCAATGCCCCCGCAGAATCTGGCTCAGGAACAGTTTCAGCCGGTCCGTCTGCGGGTCCTCGAACATCCGCACGGGCGTGCCGCTTTCCACCACCTCGCCCTGGTCCATGAACACCACCCGGTCGGCCACCTGGCGCGCGAAGCCCATCTCGTGGGTGACGACGACCATGGTCATGCCGGACTCGGCCAGTTCGATCATGGTGTCCAGCACCTCCTTGATCATCTCCGGATCGAGCGCGCTGGTCGGCTCGTCGAACAGCATGATCTTCGGCCGCATGCACAGCGCCCGCGCAATCGCCACGCGCTGCTGCTGCCCGCCCGAAAGCTGACCCGGATATTTCTTCGCCTGCTCCGGGATCTTCACGCGCGTCAGGTAGTCCATCGCCAGGGCCTCGGCCTCGTCCTTGGGCATTTTGCGCACCCAGATCGGCGCCAGCGTGCAGTTCTCCAGGATGGTCAAATGCGGGAACAGGTTGAAGCTCTGGAACACCATGCCGACTTCGCTGCGGATCGTGTCCAGCGCCCGCGTGTCGTCGGTAAGCTCCGTGCCGTCCACCACGATCCGCCCCTCCTGGTGCGTCTCAAGCCGATTGATGCAGCGGATCAGCGTGGACTTGCCGGAGCCCGAGGGCCCGCATACCACCACCTTCTCCTGCTGCGCCACGCTCAGCGAGACGTCGCGCAGCACGTGCAGCTGGCCGAACCACTTGTTGACCTTGTCGAGCACAATCGCGTCGTGGCCGCCGTTGGAGGTGTTGCCGGTGGGGGTGTTCATGCGTGGGTTCCTCAGCGCCGGACGGACTGGCCGAATTCGCGTTCCAGCCCGCGGCTGTAGCGCGACATCGAGAAGCAGAAGCAGAAATAGATCAGGCCCAGCATGATGTAGACCTCGGTTGAGAACGCCTGCCAGATCGGCTCCGTCACCGCCACCTTGCCCGAGGTCAGCAGGTCGAAGATGCCGATGATCAGCACCAGCGAGGTGTCCTTGAAGAAGCCGATGAAGGTGTTCACCAGCGGCGGAATCACCAGCCGCAGCGCTTGCGGCAGAATGATCAGGAACGTCTTCTTCCAGTAGCTGAGGCCCAGCGCGTCGGCCGCCTCGTACTGCCCCTTCGGCAGCGCCTGCAGCCCGCCGCGGATCACCTCGGCCAGATACACGGCGGCGAACAGGATGATGGCGATCTGCGCGCGCAACAGCTTGTCCGGGTTCAGGTCCGCCGGCATGAACAGCGGGAACATCACGCTGGCCATGAACAGCAGGCTGATCAGCGGCACCCCGCGGATCACCTCCACATACACCACGCACAGCAGCTTCACCGCCGGCAGACTGGTCGAACGCCGGCCCAGCGCCACCAGCACCGCGATGGGAAAGGCGAAGGCCAGCCCGAACGTGGCCAGTATCAGCGTGATCGGCAGCCCGCCCCACTCGTCCTGCGGCACGTAGCGCAGGCCGAGCACCCCGCCCCACATCAGCACGCCAATGGCGGTGAGCGTGGCGATCCAGATCAGCGCCAGCTCCGCGCGCCAGAACCGGCGCATGGCCGAAACCACGTACAGGCCGAGGAACAGCACCACCACGATCGCCGCGCGCCACTGCTCGTCGAACGGGTAGCGGCCGAACAGGATGAAGCGGTAGCGGTCCCAGATCACCGCCCAGCAGGCACCGCCTTCTTCCTTGGCCACCCGGCAGGCGGTCGGGTCCAGCCGCCCGGTCGCCGGGTCGGTCGGCACCGTCCACACGCTTTTGATGAACGCCCAGTCGATCAGGCTGATGGCGTATTTGATCAGGAAGTACGACAGCGCCAGCGTGACCAGGCTGGACCAGACCGAGTTGAAAAGATTGGCGCGCGCCCAGGCGATCGGCCCGGCCACCAGCATCGGCGGCTGGTCGCGCCGGGCGACCGAGGCGTGGGTCGTGGTGGCGGTGCTCATGTCAACGCTCCACCAGCGCGATGCGCGCATTGTACCAGTTCATGAACAGCGAGATGCTGAGGCTGATGCTGAGGTACACCGCCATGATCAGGGCGATGCCCTCGATCGCCTGGCCGGTCTGGTTCAGCGTGGTGTTCATGATCGACACCAGGTCGGGGTAGCCGATCGCCACCGCCAGCGAGGAGTTCTTGGCCACGCCGAGATAGGTGCTCGTCATCGGCGGAATGATCACCCGCAGCGCCTGCGGCAGCACGATCTCGCGCAACGTCACGCTGCGCTTCAGGCCGAGCGCGCCGGCCGCCTCCCACTGCCCGGACGGCACCGACTGGATGCCGCTGCGCACGATCTCGGCGGCGAAGGCGGAGTGGTACAGCACCAGCCCGATCATCAGCGCCATGAACTCGGGGGTGATGGCGCCGCCGCCAGTGAAGCGGAAGCGGCTGCGCACCGGCATCTCCATGGTGAACGGCGCGCCCAGCACCAGCCACACGGCCAGCGGCACCAGCAGCATCGCCACCACCGCCACCGGCCACACCCGCGGCCGCTCGCCAGTGGCGTTCTGGATGCGCCGGGCACGGCGCTGCGCCAGGTAGGTGCCGATCCATCCCGCGATGAAGGCCAGCAGCGCCCAGCTATGCGCCGGCTCCCACACCAGCAGCGGCACGCGCAGGCCGCTGTTCGACAGGAACATGCCCGGCAACAGCTCCATCGCCTCGCGCACCGTCGGCAGCGTCAGCAGCATGGCGTACCAGAACAACAGGTGCAGCAGCAGCGGTACGTCGCGCATGACTTCGACATAGGCATGGCACAGCCGCGAGAGCAGCCAGTTGTGCGAAAGCGAGGCAATGCCGACGAAGGTGCCGAGAAGGGTGGTCAGCACCACGCCAACCACGCTGACCATCAACGTGTTCAGCACGCCCACCATGAAGGCGCGGCCGTAGGTGTTCACCGCCGGGTCGTAGGGGATGAGGTACTCGCCCACCGGAATGCCGGCGGTGCGGCCCAGGAAGTCAAAGCCGGTGGCGATGCGGGCCTTTTCCAGGTTGGCCGCCGTGTTGTCCACCAGGTACCAGATGCCGGCGGCGATCAGCCCGATGATCACCACCTGCCAGACGATGGCGCGCAGCCGTGGGTCCGACCAGCTCAGGGTCAGGCCCTTGGCGGGCGCCCGGCGCGGTTCGGAGAGGCGCGGGTCGGTGGAGGTTGACGACATCGTCCACATCGCCTTTCGGTGGCTGGCCGGCGTGCCGGCGGGGGGGGGGGGGGGGCGGGCCACCCGGAACCGTCTCACACCGCATCAAGCACCAGGGCAAGGCACCCCAGCCAATGCATGCTACTAAGTATGCAAGAAGAGCGCCGCGTGAGACGCGATCAATGCAAGCCTGCTAGGCCGGATACTGTCGCAAACTGGGGGTAAAGATCAATTCTGGTGCGGCGGCGGGGCAGGGCCGGCAGGCGGCCCCGAGGCAAGGCACAAAAAAAGCCGCTCCGAACACGTCCGGAGCGGCCCTTTCGCAATGACGCTGGCCGTGGATCAGCGCAGCGGCGGCGCGTATTGCAGCCCGCCCTTGTTCCACAGGTTGTTGATGCCGCGCGGCACGCCATACGGCGTCACGTTGCGGTCCCAGATCTCGCCGAAATTGCCCACCGACTTGATGACGTTATAGGCCCACTTGTTGTCGACGCCGAGCGCCTTGCCCATGTCGCCCTCAAGCCCGAGCATGCGGCGAACCTCGGGAACGGTGCTCTTCAGCGCCTCGTCCACGTTCGCCTGGGTGATGCCGTGCTCCTCGGCGATCAACTTGGCGTAGTAGGTCCAGCGCACCAGGTCGAAGAACTTGTCGTCGCCCTTGCGCACCATGGCGCCCAGCGGCTCCTTGCTGATGATGTCGGGCAGGAGAATGTGCTCCTCCTTCTTGTCGCCCTGCTGGAAGCGGAAGCCGGCCAGGCCCGAGGCATCGGTCGAATACGCGTCGCAACGTCCGGCGAGATAGGCGTTCTGGATCTCGTTCACGTCGGCGATGATGATCGGCGTGAACTTCATCTTGTTCTCGCGGAAGTAATCGGCGACGGCGAGTTCGGTCGAGGTGCCCGGGGCCACGCACACGCTGGCGCCGTCCATCTCCTTGGCGCTCGTCACGCCGAGCGACTTCTTCACCAGGAAGCCGGTGCCGTCATAGAAGTTCACGCTGGCGAACAGCGTGCCAAGATTTGCTTCGCGGCCAAGGGTCCAGGTGGTCGACCGGTACAGCAGGTCCACCTCGCCCGACTGCAGCGCCGTGAAGCGGTTCTGCGCCGTGGTCGGCACGAACTTCACCTTCTTGGCGTCGCCGAAAATCGCCGCGGCCACGCCACGGCAGAAATCGGCATCCAGGCCGCGCATCACGCCCTGGGCGTCGGGCAGCGAAAACAACGGCGAGTTGCCGGCCACGCCGCAATTCAGGTCCCCACGCTTGATGATGGCATCCATGGTCGGAGAGCCGGTGTTTTGGGCCATCGCGCCGGATGTCGCGACAGTCATGAGAGCGCCGACGGCCAGCGCGCCTAAAGCTTTACGCATCATTATGAAGTCCCCCTGCTTGGCGGGCACTGACCCGACTCTGTTCAAATAGTGGCGAAGGTCATCCGAAAGTCAACAGCTGCAATGTGCCCCACGCATCGCTCCGACGCCGCCAGACATTCCCCCAGCCCGCGCCGCCTGCCTCAGGTGGCGAGCGGGGCAGGCGGCACATACCAGGCGGGCTGGCGCTTGTCGCGAAAGGCCGCAGTGCCCTCGTGGCCCTCCGGCGCGTTGCGCTGCATCCAGCTTTCATGGGCCAGCAACGCCATGCGCCTTGCATCCAGCTTCAGGTCGTTGGCGCCCAGGAAACTGTCCTTGGTTGCCGCGATCGCCCCGGGCGCGCCCAGGAAACAGGCATCCACCACCTCGGCCAGCCGCGCCTCCATTCCCGCCGCTTCCACCATCTCATGCACCAGCCCGATCCGAACCGCCTCGGCGGCATCGAACCGCTCCCCGGTCAGCGCATAGCGCCGCGTGTGCCGCAGCCCCATCGCGTTGACCATGTGCGTGCTGATCGGCGTCGGCGCCACGCCCACGCGGATTTCGGTGATCCCGAACAGCGCATCCGGTGCGGCCAACGCCACGTCCACGCAGCACACGATGCCCACGCCACCGCCGAAGCAGGCGCCCTTGACGACCGCGATGGTGGGCCGGGGAAACTCGTTCAGCTTCTGCATGGCCGTCGTGGTGGCCAGCGACGCGGCATAGGCCCGGTCGGGCGGGTAGTGTGCCGCTTGGCCCAGCCAATGAACGTCTGCCCCGGCCTGGAAATGCTTCCCCGCCCCGCGCAGGACCAGCACCCGCACCTGGGGGTCGGCGGCCAGCGCATCCAGCCCGCCGATCAGCGCCGCCAGCATCGCCTCGTCATAGGCATTGCCCCGCTCCGGCCGGTTCAGCGTGGCCGTGGCCACCCCCCGGGCGTCGATATCAACCAGTACCGGATCGCTCATCGCCAGCCTCCCCTCAACCCACAACCGTCGCCGGATCGGTGTTCGCCCCGCACACCAGCACCCCCACAAGCGCGCCGGCAGGCGGCCGCCAGGCCCCGCTCAGCACGGCCGACAGCGCGGTCGCCCCGCCCGGCTCGGCCACCAGCCGGAACCGGTCCCACAACAGAAGCTGCGCCGCGATGATCGCCGCGTCCTCCACCAGCACTGCCTCGGCCACGTGGGCGCGGGCAATCGGGAACATCTCCGCGCCGACCTGCCGCGCCCCCAGCGCATCCGCGGCGATCCCGCCCACCGGCGCGGGCACCGGCGCGCCGGCGGCCAGCGCGTCATGCAGGGCAGGGCACCCCGTGGGCTCCACGCTGACCACCTTCATCCGGTCGCCGATCCACGCCGCCATGCCGCCGATCAGCCCGCCGCCGCCGGTGGCCACCAGCATGTGGGTCAGCCCCGGCACGTCCTCGGTGAACTCTTTCGCCGTCGTCCCCTGGCCCGCCAGCACCGCCGCGTGGTCATACGCATGCACTTCCATCGCGCCCGTCTCCGCCTGGCGCAGGCGGCTCGCGGCCAGCGCCTCGGCATAGGTCTCGCCGCCGCGCACCAGCCGCGCCCCGAAGCTTTCGATGCGGCTGCGCTTGGTGGCCGGCGTGTGCTCGGGCACGAATATCTCGGCGGTCAGCCCCAGTGCGCGCGCGGCATAGGCCACCGCCGCGCCATGGTTGCCGCCCGACGCGGCGATCACCCCGGCTGCCGGCAATTCCCCCGCCTCGCGTGCCAACAGGATGCGGTTGAACGCCCCGCGCGGCTTGAAACTGCCGGCGTGCTGCAGAAGTTCGAGCTTCAGCACCATGGCAAAGCCCAGCCCCAGCTCGCCCTCGGGCACCGCCAGCACCGGCGTGCGGCGCACAAAAGGGGCGATTCGGGCGGCGGCGGCGGTGATATCGCTTCGGGTCACGGTCATCGCCAAACGCTCGCATGGCCGCGCCGCGGCTTCAAGGTCGCGCCGGCTTGTTCGAATGGGCTTCCGTTGCGCGCCCATCCGCGCCATGGTCCGGTCCCATGCAAATACACGCGAGCTGCGCCGCCCGCGCCGGAGAGGGTGTTCTGCTGCTGGGCCCCCCCGGCTCCGGCAAGTCGGACATGGTGCTCCGTCTGCTGGACCGTGGCTTCACGCTGGTGGCAGACGACCGGGTCGAGATCGACGGCGGCGACGCCTGGGCCCCGGCCGCGCTGGCCGGGCTGCTGGAAGTGCGCGGGCTGGGCATCGTCCGCCTGCCGTTCCTGGCGCGCGCCCGCCTGGTCCTGGCCGTCGAACTGGGCACGCCGCCCCGGCGCCTGCCGCAGCCGCTGCGCTATGCGCCGGCCGACCTGCCGCTGGTGGTGGTGGATGCCGCCCGCCCGGCCGCGCCGCAGATCGTCGCGCTGGCGCTCGACTGCGCCACCGGTGTCGTGCAGCAAGCCGCCGGCGCCTTCCATGGCGAGGCACCCGAACAATGAGCGAGACCGCCGCTGCCGAGCGCCGCCGCGTTGCCCTGGTCACCGGCCTTGCCGGCGCCGGCCGCGCCTCGATCCTGCGCGCCCTGGAGGATGTCGGCTACGAGGCGATCGACAACCCGCCGCTCGACCTGATCGACGGGCTGGTGGGCAGCGTCGCCGGCGGCGGCGCCCCGCTGGTGGCCCTCGGCCTGGACGCCCGCTCGCGCAGCTTCACCCCCGAGCGGGTGCTGCAACTGCGCGACCGCCTGCGCGCCCTGCCGGACATCCGCGTCGACCTGGTGTTCGCCTGGGCCGAGGAGACGGTGCTGATGCGCCGCTTCACCGAAACCCGCCGTCGCCACCCGCTCTCGCCCAAGGGCCGCGTGGCCGACGGCATCGCCGCCGAGGTGCGGCTGATCGCCCCGCTGCACGAGCGCGCCGACTGGATCGTCGACACATCCGACCTGCCGCTGGCCAAGCTGCGCCAGCAGATCGACGGCTATTTCGGCCCCAACGCCGTGGACAGCGAGCGCCAGGCGCTGTCGATCACGCTGATCTCCTTCGCGTTTCCCGCAGGCCTCCCACGCGAGGCGGAGCTGGTATTCGATGCGCGATTCCTGCGCAACCCGTTCTATGATCCCGCATTACGTCCAGGGACTGGCATCGATCGGGCCGTCGCGGCCTATGTCGAGGCCGACCCCGACTACGCGGCGTTCTTCGCCCGATTGACCGACATGCTCGCCCTGGTCTTGCCCCGCTTCGTCCAAGAGGGCAAGAAATACGCGACCATCGCCATTGGCTGCACCGGCGGACGACACCGCTCGGTGGCTCTGGTAGAACATCTGGCGTCGCATCTGAACGAAGCAGGCTGGCGGGTGGCTTCCACACATCGTGAATTGGCACGTGAGGGCATCTTCCCGCGGCAGAATATCCGCAATGAGGCGCCCCCACCGCCTGCGCCGGATACCGATAACCCCGATACGGACACCCCGGAGAACCATGCCTTGAGCAGACCCGATCGATGACGGGGATTCCCCGACTGATGACCCCCATGAAGGGTAGTGCAGCCAAATGATCGGACTCGTCCTGGTCACCCACGGCCGCCTGGCCGAGGAATTGCGCCTGGCGATGGAGCACGTCGTCGGTGCCCAGCGCAACGTCGCCACCGTGTGCATCGGCCCCGACGACGACATGGAGCGCCGGCGCACCGAAATCCACAACCGCATCAACGAGGTGGACAGCGGCGACGGTGTCGTCCTGCTCACCGACATGTTCGGCGGCACCCCCAGCAACCTCGCCATCTCCCAGATGGTGCGCAAGGGCGTGGAGGTGCTGTCCGGCGTCAACCTGCCCATGCTGGTGAAGCTGGCCAAGGTCCGCGGCAGCCAGCCCCTGGCCGACGCCGTCGATTGCGCCCAGGCGGCCGGGCGCAAATACATCGCCGCCGCCTCCCATATTCTGCCGCATTGCCGCGACGGCGCCCCGCCCTCCAAAATCAGCGACGGGTCCTGCGAATGACCGCCGGCGAGGCAGGCGACGCACAGGACGTCCCGCCCGACAACGCCGATGCCGCGGTGCTGCGCCGAACCCTCACCGTCTGCAACAAGCGCGGCCTGCATGCCCGCGCCGCCGCCAAGTTCGTCACCCTGGCCGAGCGCTTCGGCGCCTCGGTCGAGGTCGAGAAGGACGGCCAATCCGTCTCCGCCCGCTCGATCATGGGCCTGATGATGCTCGGCGCCGGCCTCGGCTCCAAAATCGCCCTGCGCGCCGAGGGATGGGACGCCAAGGAAGCGCTGGAAGCCCTCTCGGCCCTCGTCGAGGCCGGCTTCAATGAACAGGACTAGCGAGACGGACCCCGCAACCCCCGGCGACCTCCCGCCACCCCCCGCCAAGCCCGCCGAGGCACCCCGCCCGGAGCGGCGCTTCACCGGCATCGCCGTCTCGCCCGGCGTGGCCATCGGCCGTGTCTTCGGCGCTGTCGAGGCCCCCGCCGTCGTCGCCCGCGCCCGCATTCTCGCCTCGGACATCGCCGCCGAGGCCTCGCGCCTGGAAGCCGCCATCGCCCAGTCGCGCAAGCAACTGCTCAAGCTGCGCGCCCGCCTCGCCGTCTTGCCCGAGGACAGCCAGGCCGAAATCGCCCCGCTGCTCGATGCCTACCTGCAGATGATCGGCCCCTCCCGCCTCGTCCGCGGCGCCCGCAAGCGCATCGCCGACAATCTCGTCTCCGCCGAAACCGCCGTGATGGACGAGAGCGAGGCCATCGCCGAGGCCATCCTCACCTTCCCCGGCAACGACGACCGCGCCGGCCGCCGCCGCCGCGCCGAGGAGGTCCATGAGATCGCCCGCCGCCTCGTCCGCAACCTCACCCGCGCCCCGTTCCGCAGCTTCGCAGCCCTCCCCGCCGGCGCCGTCCTCGTCGCCGAATACCTCCGCCCCGCCGACGCCGCCCTCCTCGACCCCGCCCGCCTCGCCGGCGTCGCCACCGACGAAGGCGGCGCCGACGGCCATACCGCGGTGATGCTGCGCGCCCTCGGCGTGCCCACCGTCCTCGGCGTCGCCGGCCTCTCCGACGCCGCCCGCCCCGGCGACACGATCGTCGTCGACGGCACCGCCGGCACCGTCACCGTCCACCCCACCCCGTCCACCGTCGCCGCCGCCCGCCGCCAGGTCACCGCCTTCGCCCGCGAACAGCAACGCCTCGGCCGCCTCCGCCGCCTGCCCGCCATCACCGACGACGGCGAGGAGGTCGAGCTCCAGGCCAACCTCGAACTCCCCGCCGAACTCCCGCTCATCGCCCAGGCCGGGGCCGCCGGCATCGGCCTCCTGCGCAGCGAATTCCTCTTCATGAACCGCGAAACCGTCCCCAACGAGAACGACCAGTTCGAGGTCTACCGCAGCGTCGTCGAAGCCATGGCCGGCGACCCGGTCACCGTGCGCGTGCTCGACTGGGGCGGCGAAAAGGACATCGAGGCCCTGCAAACCGAAGGCCTCGTCCCGCTCATCACCGAAGCCAACCCCGCCCTCGGCCAGCGCGGCATCCGCATGCTCCTGCGCCAGCCCGACCTCTTCGAAGCCCAACTCGCCGCCATCCTGCGCGCCAGCGCCTTCGGCCCCGTCCGCGTCCTCCTGCCGATGGTCACCACCGTCGCCGAGGTCCGCGCCGCCCGCGACATCTACGACCGCGTCGCCCGCCGCCTGCGCCGCCGCGGCGAACGCATCGCCGAAAAACTCCCCCCCCTCGGCATCATGATCGAAATCCCCGGCGCCGCCCTCTCCGCCGACGCACTCGCCCTCGAAGCCGACTTCTTCGCCATCGGCACCAACGACCTCACCATGTACACCCTCGCCGTCGACCGCGCCGACGCCGACGTCGCCCCCCTCTACGACCCTCTCCACCCCGCCGTCCTGCGCCTCATCCAGTTCGCCACCGAAGCCGCCCTGCGCCTGCGCATGCCCGTCTCCGTCTGCGGCGAAATGGCCGCCAACCCGAAATTCACCAAGCTCCTCCTCGGCCTCGGCCTGCGCAGCTTCTCCATGAACGCCGCCGCCGTCCCGCGCGTGAAACAGGTCGTCCGCGCCCTCAACATCGACGACTGCGCCCGCTTCGCCCGCAAGGTCATGGAACAGTCCGACCCCACCGCCATCCAGCAACTCATCTACGACACCCCCGCCACCACCCCATGACCGCCCCCCTCAAGGTCGCAATCGGCCTCGGCTTCACCGAATTCCCATTCGAAACCACCGCCGCCTTCTGGCGCTGGGTCGACCTCTGCGAACACGGCGGCGTCGACAGCCTCTGGCAAACCGACCGCATCGTCTCCGCCACCCCCATCCTCGAATGCATGTCCGTCATGGCCGCCCTGGCCGGCCGCACCACCCGTCTGAAATTCGGCGTCAACGTCGTATCCCTCGCCATGCGCGACCCCGTCCTGCTCGCCAAGCAATGCGCCACCATCGACGTCCTCTCCGAAGGCCGCCTCCTCCCCGGCTTCGGCATCGGCTCCCCCCGCGCCCCCGAATGGCAAACCCTCCACCTCGACCCCACCACCCGCGGCCGCCGAACCGATGAAGCCCTCGAAATCATCGCCCAACTCTGGACCGGCCAACCCGTCACCTACGCCGGACGACACTTCACCCTCACCCGCGCCCAGATCACCCCCAAACCCGTCCAGCCCGACCTGCCCATCTGGATCGGCGGCGCCTCCGAAGCCGCCATCCGCCGAACCGCCAAATACGGCACCGGCTGGCAGGCAGGCGCCGAAACCCCCGCCCAACTCGCCACAATCGTCGCCGCCATCCGCCAGGCTAGCGCCGCCGCCGGCCGACCCATCGAGAACGACCACTACGGCGCCGCCTTCCCCTTCCGCTTCGGCCCCCCCGCCGACCCCAGCCTCGACCGCCTCAAATCCGCCTACGCCAAACGAACCGGCGCAGACCCCAACACCTACTTCGCCATCGGCGACGCCCAAACCATCCTCGACCGCATCACCGACTACATCGAAGCCGGCGCCCAGAAATTCATCCTCCGCCCCCTCGGCACCGACGGCGACGACGTCACCCACCAAACCCGCCTGCTCATCAACCACGTCCTCCCCGAAGTCGCCCGCCGCTGGCCCAAACCCAAGCGCGCGAAGTAATACCAACCGCCGTCAAGAACGATCCTTCGTTAGACAAGGCCAGGGCTTCGCCCTGGACCCACCAGGTCCCGAGCGCGCCTCCGCGCGACGGGCCAAGCCCCTGGACCTTAACTATATGATAATAAAATGGTTTCCAAAGGTCGCCGGCCTTTGGTGGGTCCAGCGCAAAGCCCTGGCCTTGCCTTTGTACATCGGTCAATCAATAGGGCGGTTGGTATCACTGGTCCGCTTCGCAGGGACGAAGGGTCAGTCCTCGTCGTGGGTTCGGCGGACGAGGATTTCGCGTTTGCCGGTGGGGGAGGCGGGGCCGACGATGCCTTCGGATTCCATTTGTTCGACCAGGCGGGCGGCTTTGTTGTAGCCGATGGCGAGTTTGCGTTGGATGTAGCTGGTGCTGACTTTGCCGTCGCGGGCGACGACGTCAACGGCCTGGTCGAAGAGGGATTTGTCGTCGTCGCTGGCGCCGCCGATGCCGGAGAGGATGGGGTCGTCGTTGAGGGGGGCTTCGGTGACTTCCTCGACGTAGTTGGGTTCGCCTTGTTCGCGCAGGAAGGCGACGATGTCTTCGACTTCGCGATCGGTGACGAAGGGGCCGTGGACGCGGGTGATTCGTCCGCCGCCGGCCATGTAGAGCATGTCGCCCATGCCGAGGAGCTGTTCGGAGCCTTGTTCGCCGAGGATGGTTCGGCTGTCGAACTTGCTGATCACCTGGAAGCTGATTCGGGTGGGGAAGTTGGCCTTGATGGTGCCGGTGATGACGTCGACCGAGGGGCGTTGGGTTGCCATGACGACGTGGATGCCGGCGGCGCGGGCCATTTGGGCGAGGCGTTGGACGGCGGCTTCAATTTCCTTGCCGGCGACCATCATGAGGTCGGCCATTTCGTCGATGACGACGACGATGAAGGGGAGGGTTTCGAGTGCGAGGGGTTGGTCTTCGAAGATGGGTTTGCCGGTTTCGGAGTCGAAGCCGGTTTGGACGCGGCGGTTGACGACTTCGCCCTTCGCGCGGGCGTCGGTGACGCGTTCGTTGTAGCCGCCGATGTTTCGCACGGAGAGGCCGGACATGGCGCGGTAGCGGCGTTCCATTTCCTTGACCGTCCATTTGAGGGCGACGACGGCCTTGGCGGGTTCGGTGACGACGGGGGCCATGAGGTGGGGGATGCCCTCGTAGACCGAGAGTTCGAGCATTTTGGGGTCGATGAGGATGAGGCGGCACTGGTCGGGCGAGAGCTTGTAGAGCAGCGAGAGGATCATGGCGTTGATGCCGACGGACTTTCCCGAGCCGGTGGTGCCGGCGACGAGGAGGTGGGGCATGCGGGCGAGGTCGGCGATGATGGGGGAGCCGCCGATGTCCTTGCCGAGGGCCAGCGCGAGGCGGCCGGCCTGGTCGTCCCACTCCGGGGTGTTGAAGAGTTCGGCGAGGTAGACGGTTTCGCGCTTGGAGTTGGGGACCTCGATGCCGATGACGTTGCGGCCGGAGACGGTGGCGATGCGCACGGCGGTGACGGAGAGGGAGCGGGCGACGTCGTCGGCGAGGCCGATGACGCGGGCGGAGCGGATGCCGGGGGCGGGTTCGAGTTCGTAGAGGGTGACGACGGGTCCGGGGCGGATGGCGACGATCTGGCCCTGGACGCCGTAGTCGGCGAGGACGGATTCGAGTTGGCGGGCGGTGCCCTGGAGGGCTTCGGCGGTGGGGGCGCCGGAGGCTTCGCGGCGGGGGGCGGGGGCGAGGAGGTCGAGCGAGGGGAGTTGCCAGGCGCCTTCGAGCGGGAGTTCGACCTGGCGGATGGGGGCGGGCTTGCGCGGGGGCGGGGCCTTCACCGGGGCGGCGGCGCGGCTGGGCGGGGTGGGGGCGGGACGCGGCGAGGCAATGGGGGCGGCGGCGGTTGCGGGAGGCGGTTCGGGCGTGGGGGCGCGGGGGGCCGGGCGGGGCGGCTGGGGGATTTCCAGGGCGGGGGCGGCTTGGTTGTCGGCGAGGGCGGTGGCGGGTTGGATGGCGGTGCCGTTGACGCGGTTGATCACCCAGGCGCCGGCCCAGGCGACGCGGCGCATTCCGTAGGCGACCCAGGCGGCGGCGTAGCGGACGCGGCGGGCGATGGCGGCGATCCCGGCCATGGCGGCGCGCCATTCGCGCAGGCTCAGGCCGAGGGCGAGCAGGATCAGGACGATGGCCAGCAGGGTTCCGAGGAGCCAGACGACGAAGCCGCCGGAGGGGCCCATCATGCCGAGGCCGGCGGCCATGGCGTCGGCAGCGACGATCTGCCCGGCGGCGCCGCCTGGTCCGGCGGGGGTGGGCCAGGCGAGGGTGAGGCCGAGGAGCGTGGGCAGGGTTGCCAGGGAGGCGGCGAGGACCGGCATGGCGACCAGGAGGGCTGCGAGGCGGCCGGGCAGGCCGAATCGGGCATCGTCGCGGCTGGCGCCGAGTCGCCAGGCCCAGGCGAGGAGGGTGATTCCGGGGAGCGCGCCGGCGAGGCCGAGGCCTTGCAGGAGGAGGTCGGCGGTGATGGCGCCGGGGGTGCCGAGCAGGTTGCGCGGGGATTGGGCGGTGGCGGTGTTCAGCGACGGGTCTTGCGCGTCGTAGGTGGCCAGGGCGGCGAGGAGGGCGAGGGCGCAGGCGGCGAGGAGCAGACCGCCGAGGCCGGCGATGCGGCGGCGGATCAGCGTGCGCAGTTCGCTGGAGGCCAGGCGGCTGATTGAAAGGGCCATCGCCATCGGCCACGTTCTCCTTGTTCCGGCGCGGGGGCGCCTTCGACGGTTTTCGGCGCGACCGCGCCCGGGCGCGCGGCTCCCACCCCGGCACAGGTATACGCGAGAACCCGCTGGACAAGTAAGGTCTTGTTGCGGTGGTGGTGGAGGCTAGTGGTCCGAATCTGACGGATAGTGCCGTCAGATTCGGACCACTATCTTGATATTGTGGGGCGATTCACCAAACGCTTGGATAGCCGGCGTTTGGATAGCACCACTCGGCGGGCGGGGTCAGAACTTGTCCTTGCGGGCGCGCAGGTCGGCGAGTTCGGCGACGTCGGTGGCGCGCAGGAAGGGGTTGCAGGCCAGCTCGTCGGACAGGCGGCTGGGCAGGGTGGGCTTGCCCTGGGCGCGCAGGGCCATCACGTGGTCGGCATAGGCGCGCAGGTCGGTGTTGTCGGGGTCGGCGTGCAGGGCGAAGCGGGCGTTGGATTCGGTGTATTCGTGGCCGCAGCAGACCAGGGTTTCGGGCGGCAGGGCGGCGAGGCGGGTGAGGCTTTTGTGCATCTCGGCCGGGGTGCCTTCGAGCAGGCGGCCGCAGCCGAGGCTGAACAGGGTGTCGCCGCAGAGCAACACGCCATCTTCCCCGGGGCCGGCCTTGAAGTAGTAGCTGATGTGGCCGCGGGTGTGGCCGGGGGTTTCGAAGACACGGGCGGGGGAGGCGCCGAGGTCGACTTCCGAGCCTTCCCAGACCTCGCGGTCGAGCTTGGGCAGGCGGTGGACGTCGGCGCGGGCGCCCACGACGGCGGCGCCGTAGCGCTCGCGGATGGCGTCGGTGCCGGCGATGTGGTCGCCGTGGTGGTGGGTGAGCAGGATCAGGTCGAGCTTGCCGCCCTGGGCTGCGATCGCGGCGTCGATGGCGCGGGCCACGGGGTCGACCTCGGCGGGGTCGACGATGGCGCGGCAGCCGCTCTCTTCGTCGTACAGCAGCCAAGCGTAGTTGTCGGACAGGATGGGGACGGCGGACACCTTGATCATGAGGGGATGTTAGCATCGGGCGAGCCGGTCGCAAACGACGAAGCGGTGACAGCGCGATCTGCTATAAGAGGGACATGGTGTCCGATACCCATGCCGCCGCCGATTTCTATGCCACGCGCCGGGGGGCGCTGGCCGCGCATCTGCTGCGCCAGCGGATGGTGGTGCTATGGCCGGGGCTGGCCGGGCAGTCGATCCTGGGGCTGGGCTATGCCGCGCCGTACCTGAAGCTGTGGCGGGAGCAGGCAGCACGGTGCATCGCGCTGACGCCGGCGCAGGTGGGTGCGGCGCGCTGGCCGACCGGCAGTGCCAGCCTGTCGTGCACCGCGGAGGAGGACGCCTTGCCGTTCCCGGATTTGTGTTTCGACCGTATCCTGGTGGTGCATGGGCTGGAGGCCGCCGAGAATGCCCGGCGGATGCTGCGCGAGGTGTGGCGGGTGCTGAAGGACGACGGCCGGCTGCTGGTGGTGGCGCCGAACCGCAGCGGCATGTGGGCGCATGTGGAAAGCACGCCGTTCGGCCATGGCATGCCCTATTCGCCCGGGCAGGTGGGGCGGCTGATGGCGGATACGATGTTTCGGGTGGAACGGCGCGACACCGCGCTGTTCGTGCCGCCGAGCCGGATGCGCCTGCTGCAGCGTGGCGCACGGCTGTGGGAAACAACAGGTCGGCGCTACGTTCCCCGCCTGGCGGGGGTGACGATCACCGAGGCGGTGAAGGATGTTTATGCGGCGATTCCGGCGGGTGCCGGCTTGCGGCGGCGGGTGGTTCTGGCCGAGGCGGCGTAACGGGCGCCCTGCCCGGTTGATCGCGCGGGTGCTGCCCCTGGTGCTGCCCCTGGTGCTGCCCCTGGTGCTGGTGGCGCTGCTGGCGGCAGGTTGCGCGGAGAAATGGGCCAAGCCCGGGGCCAGCGAGCCGGAGTTCCGTGCCATGGCGGCGCAGTGCGATGCCTATGCCTTCGAGCGCTGGCCGCCGCTGCTGCGCGAGCAGGTAATGTTCCCGGCGCGCTGGATTCCGCCTTTTTCCCAGTGCGGGCCGCATGGAAGGTGCGTGTTCTATCCCGGCTATTTCGAACCGCCGCACACCATGGTGGTGGACGACAATCTGGGGCGGCGCAACCAGGATCGGCGGGCGTGCTACGTCGCCAACGGGTGGACGCTGGTGGACGATTGAATGGGGGAGCGGCGGTTTGTAGGCTGCCGGGACGCGGGCCAGCGCCGCGCAGATCCGTGCGAGCGAGCAGATAGCCGGGGGGCGTGAAAATGCAGCTTGTCCAGGGCCTCAACCGGGCCGCGACGATCAATCCAGGCGGCACCGCGACGGTTTTTCGGGAGCGGCGCAGAAGCTGGGCGGAGGCGTCGGCGCGCATCGCGCGGCTTGCCGGGGGGTTGGCGCGGCTGGGCATCGGGCGTGGCGACCGGGTGGCCATCCTAGCGCTGAACAGCGACCGGTACTGGGAGGCGATGTATGCCATTCCGGGCCTGGGCGCGATCATGGTGCCGCTGAACACGCGACTGGCGCCGCCGGAAATCGCCTTCATGCTGGCCGATAGCGGGGCCAGGGCGCTGCTGCTGGACGATGCCTTCGCCGCCCTGCCCGGCCAGCTTGCAGACCTGGCCGGCGTGACCGCGCTGATCCATATCGGCGAGGGCGATACGCCCGCCGGCATGGTCGCCTGGGAGTCGCTGCTGGACGAGGCGTCGGTGGGCTATGGCGAGGCGGGCGGGGACGACGTGGCCGGCATATTCTACACCGGCGGGACCACGGGGCGGGCGAAGGGCGTGATGCTGACGCATCGCAACCTGGTTTCCAACGCCGCGATGATCATTCCGGCGGTGGGATACCGTTTCGACAGCGCGTACATCCATGCCGGGCCGATGTTCCATTTGGCCGACGCCGCCTCGACCTTCGCGATCACGGTTGTGGCGGGGACGCATGTGTTCATCCCGCGCTTCGATGCGGCAGACATGCTGGGGGAGATGGCGCGCAACCGCGTGACCAACGCGCTGCTGGTGCCGACGATGGTGAACGCGACGGCGAACTTCCCGGAGATCGGCCATTACGACATCACCAGCCTGCGGGTGATTCCGTATGGGGCGTCGCCGATGCCCGACGCGGTGCTGCAGAAGGCGAAGCAGACGATGCCGGGGGTGCGGTTCCTGCACGTGTATGGGATGACCGAGGCGGCGCCGCTGGTGACGGCGATGGACCTGGCCATCGAGCCGGACGCCAAGCGGTCGCAGAGTTGCGGGCGGCCGGCGCTGCTGGTGGATGTGCGCATCGCCGATGCCGATGACCGCGAGGTGCCGCGCGGCACGGTGGGCGAGGTGCAGGTGCGCGGCCCGAACATCATGCTCGGCTACTGGAACCTGCCGGAGGTGACGGCGCAGGCGCTGCGCGGCGGGTGGTACCACAGCGGCGATGGCGGGATGATGGACGAGGACGGCTACGTCTATATCGTCGACCGGTTCAAGGACATGATCATCAGCGGCGGCGAGAACATCTATTCCGCCGAGGTGGAGAGCGCGATCTCCACGCTGGACGGGGTGGCGGAAGTGGCAGTGATCGGCATTCCCGACGAGAAATGGGGCGAGACGGTGCACGCCGTGGTGGTGCCGCGGCCGGGGCGGGAAGTATCGGCCGATGCGGTGGTGGCTCACTGCCGGGGGCTGATCGCGGGCTACAAGGTGCCGCGGAGCGTTGAGGTTCGGGGGGAGTCGCTACCATTGTCGGGCGCCGGCAAGGTGCTGAAGACGGTGCTGCGGGAGCCGTTCTGGCGGGGGCGGGCGAAGCAGGTCAGTTGAGAAGGCCTTCTTTTTCTGAAGAAAAAGAAGCAAAAAGACTTTTTCCTTTTGCACGATGCGCCATGCGTGCCAATGGGAAAAAGTTTTTTGGTTCTTTTTTTCAAAAAAGAACATTCTTTCTTCTACAGAAAGCTCACCGGGTCGATATCGACTTCGACCTTCACGCCGCGGCCGGTGGGCACGGTGGCGAGCCATTCGCGGATGAGCGGTTGGACGGGGACGTCTCGGCGGGCCTTGAGCAGGAGGCGGCGGCGGTGGCGGCCGCGCAGGATGGCGAGCGGAGCGGGGGCGGGGCCGAGCACCAGGATTCCGTCGCCGGACGGGGCGGCGCGGCCGAGGTCGCGGGCGGCGATGTCGGCGGCTTCGGCGGTATCGGCGCTGACGATGAGGGCGGCGAGGCGGCCGTAGGGCGGCCAGTTGCCGGGGCGGCGTTCGGCGGCCTCGTTTTCGCGGAAGCTGTCGAGGTCGCCGGAGAGCAAGGCCTGCATGACCTTGTGCTCGGGCGAGAAGGTTTGGAGCATGACCTTTCCCGGGGCTTCGGCGCGGCCGGCGCGGCCGGCGACCTGGTGGAGCAGTTGCACGGTGCGTTCGGCGGCACGCAGGTCGCCGCCGGCCAGGCCGAGGTCGGCATCGACGGCGCCGACGAGGGTGAGGTGGGGGAAGTGCCAGCCCTTGGCGACGATCTGGGTGCCGATGATGAGGTCGACCTGGCGGTCTTCGATGGCCTGGGCGGCGTCGGCGGCGGCCTGGGGGCCGGTGAGGGTGTCACTGGCCATGACCATCAGGCGGGCGTTGGGGAAGGCGGCGCGGGCTTCCTCGGTGATGCGTTCGACGCCGGGGCCGACCGGGGTGAGGCTGTGTTCGGCGCCGCATTCCGGGCAGGCCGGTGGGATGGGGATGGTGTGGCCGCAATGGTGGCATTGCAGAATGCGCCGGGCGCGGTGTTCGACGAGCCAGGCGGTGCAGTTGGGGCATTGCATGCGGTGGCCGCAGGCGCGGCACAGGGTGAGGGGGGCGTAGCCGCGGCGGTTGAGGAACAGCATGGCCTGCTCCCCGCGGGCGAAGGTTTCGTTGATGGCGGCGACCAGGGGCGGGGCGAGGAACTTGCCGCGCTCGGGCGGGGTTTCGCGCAGGTCGATCAGTTCGATGTTCGGCAGGGCGGCGCCGCCGAAGCGGGCGGGGAGGTGCAGGCGGCGGTAGCGGCCGGCCTCGGTGTTGGCGATGGTCTCCAGGCTGGGGGTGGCGGAGACGAGCACGGCGGGGGCGGCGCAGAGGCGGGCGCGAACCACGGCCATGTCGCGGGCGCTGTAGACAACGCCGTCTTCCTGCTTGAAGGCGGTTTCATGCTCCTCGTCGATCACTATAAGGCCGAGGTCGGGGAAGGGCAGGAACAGGGCCGAGCGGGCGCCGACGACCACCGGGGCGGCGCCGGCGGCGACCTCGCGCCAGGTGGTGCGGCGGATGCGCGAGGAGAGATCGGAGTGCCAGACCGCGGGGGCGACGCCGAAGCGGCGCTCGAAGCGGGCGAGCCACTGGGAGGACAGGGCGATCTCGGGCAGCAGGACGAGAGCCTGGCGGCCCTGGCGGAGGCATTCGGCCACGGCTTCGAGATAGACCTCGGTCTTGCCGGAGCCGGTGACGCCATCGAGCAGGGTGACGGAGAATTTCCGTGCCGCGGCGGCCGCGCGCAGGTCGGCGGCGGCGGCTTTCTGGTCGGCGGACAGGCCGGGGCCGGGGTGGTCGGGGTCGGGGCGGATGAAGGGGGGCGTGATCGGCAGGGCGGCGGGGACGAGCAGCCCGGCATCGGCCATGCCGCGGATGACGGTGGAGGAGACCTCGGCCGCGCGGGCCAGTGCGGGGCCGGGCAGGCGGGCGTCGCCCAGGGCATCGAGCACGCGCTGGCGGGTGGGGGTGAGGCGGGAATCGGGCAGCGGGTCGGCACGTTGCCAGCCGATCGGCGGCGGGTCGGGCTGGGCGGCGTTGACGCGCAGGGCCATCGCCAGCACCTCGCCGGGAGGGGCCAGGGTGTAGGCGGCAATCCAGTCGACGAGCTGGCGGATGTCGGGCCGCATCGGCGGGATGTGCAGCAGGCCGGAAATCGGGCGCAGGCGGTTGTCGCCGACGGTGCCGTCGGGGGGGCCGTCCCACACCACGCCGACTTCGGAGCGGCGGTTGAGGGGGACCATGACCACGTCGCCCGGCGCCACGTGCATACCAGACGGCACGCGGTAGTCGAAGGGACCAGCGAAGGGATAGGGTAGCAGCACGGGCACGACTTGGCCGTGTGATTCGGCCACAAGCGGGGAGCGCGGCGGGGGTGCCGCGCGCCCGGTGGCCGGCGTCTTGTATTCAGCCCGCTTCCTGTTCCGCTCGGCCATCCGCTATGGTCCGCTCCATCACCGCGTGCGCGAGCGGTTACCCGCCCTCGCTCGTCTTACTGGCCCCCTATCCGGAAGAACCACCATGAAATTCTTCGTCGACACCGCCGATACGGCCGAGATCACCGCGCTTGCCGCCTCCGGCCTGCTCGACGGGGTGACCACCAACCCGTCGCTGATCGCCAAGTCCGGCCGCCGCATCCTGGACGTGGTGGCGGAAATCTGCGCCCTGGTCGAGGGGCCGGTGAGCGCGGAGGTGGCGGCCACCGACTATGACGGGATGATGCGCGAGGCCGCGGTGCTGAAGAAGGTGGCCGCGAACGTCACCATCAAGCTGCCGCTGACGCCCGATGGGCTGCGCGCCTGCAAGGTGTTGACCGGCCAGGGGGTGATGACCAACGTCACACTGTGCTTCTCCGCCGCCCAGGCGCTGTTGGCGGCCAAGGCGGGGGCGACGTTCGTCAGCCCCTTCGTCGGGCGGCTGGACGATATCGGGCAGGACGGGATGGGGCTGATCGCCGACATCATGGCGATGTACCGCAACTACCCCGCGTTGAAGACCGAGGTGCTGGTGGCGAGCATCCGCCATCCCATTCATTTGGTGGACGCGGCCAAGCTGGGCGCGCATGTGGCCACTCTGCCGCCGGCGGTGCTGCGGCAGCTTTATCATCATCCGTTGACCGACAAGGGCCTGGCCGCCTTCCTGGCCGACTGGGCCAAGACCGGCCAGACGATCGCGTAGTCCGAGGGGCGATGAACCAGGACGAGCAGGTCGCGGCGTTCCTGCGCGACCATCCGGCGTTCCTGGCGCAACGGCCGGAACTCTATCGGGCGCTGACGCCGCCGGCACGGGTGCATGGCGAGGTGCTGGCCGACCACATGGCGGCGATGCTGCAGGCCGAGCGCGACTATGCCGGGGCGATGGCCGAGCGGGCGGACGACGTGCTGGCGGCTGGGCGGGCGGCGGCGGGGCTGGCGCTGCGGGTGCAGGAGGCGGTGTTGGCGCTGATCCGCAGCGACAATCCGGCGGAGTGCGTCAGCGGCGAGTTCCCGCCCCTGCTGGCGGTGGATGCCGCGAGCCTGTGCATCGAGGGCTATCTGCCCGGGGCGCGCACCCTGCCGCCCGGCCATGCCTCGCGGCTGGTCGGCCACCGGGCGGTGGTGTTCCGTGCCGGGGGGGAAGACGCGGTGCTGCTGCACGGGGAGGCGGCCCGGCTGGCGCGGCATGAGGCGCTGCTGCGAATTCCGGGCGAAGGACCGCCGGCGCTGGTCGCGCTGGTGACGCGCGATCCCGCGACGCTCGACCCGACACAGGGGCCGGGGCCGCTGGCGTTCCTGGCGCGGGCGGTCGCGGCGGCTTTGGGGCGGTGACGCGCGAGAAGGATAAGGCCAGGCGCCTGACCGCTTCGTTGTCGGACCATGGTGCGGTCGTTTATTCCTGCCTGAGAAGGCAGGGGGCGTGGTTGCAGGTCCCTTCGATTGGTGCGGGTTAGGCTGGGGCCCTGCCGTTGCCGGATTCGAAATTGGGCAGATGATACCAACCGCCCTATTGATTGACCGATGTACAAAGGCAAGGCCAGGGCTTTGCCCTGGACCCACCAAAGGCCGGCGGCCTTTGGAAACCAATTTATCATCATATAGTTAAGGTCCAGGGGCTTGGCCCGTCGCGCGGAGGCGCGCTCGGGACCTGGTGGGTCCAGGGCGAAGCCCTGGCCTTGCCTAACGAAGGATCGTTCTTGACGGCGATTGGTATGAGGTCTTGCGGGGCCCAGACTTGTACGAGAGCACGGAGACGAGAACTCGTAGGGTGTGTGTGGACGGCCCCTCCTTTGCAAGTCGTGTCGGAAGAAAAATCTGATCTGGTGCGAGAGCTCTCGTGTGTCCGGCCTGTTTTATGCGGCACTGGTGCCGCTGGCCCAGATGGGTTCCGCGATCCACTCCCAAACGCAATGGCGGCCTGTGCTGGCCATCACCCTACCCGGGTTCTGTGGATCGTCGGCTCGCCCGATCAGCATCTCCTCCTGTCAGCCCTGCACCGGCGGCATCACGAGCGGTTCAGGTGGCGACCGGCACAGGCTGCCGGTAGGTCTCCCCGCTCGTCATCATGGCCCAAACGATGCGGGCCATCTTGTTGGCCAGGGCGACGGCGGCCAGCTTGCGCGGCCGGCGCTCCAGCAAGGCGAGCAGCCAGGCGGATGCCCGCCCCGGCTTAGCGTGTTGGATCACCGCGGTGGCCCCCAGCACCAGCAGCTGGCGCAACCGCTCATTGCCCGCCCGCGTAATCCCGCCCAGGCGCTGCTTGCCTCCGGTCGAATGATCGCGCGGCGTCAGCCCCAGCCAGGCCGCGAAATGCCGCGCCGACTTGAACTGCGCGGCATCAACACGCAGCACTATATTGAGGGCACCGATTGGCCCGATCCCCGGCACCTCCGCCAGCATCCGGCTCTCCGGCGTTGCCTTGTGCCGAGCCATCAGCTTGGCATCGGCCTGCCGCTCGGCGGTTTTGACGGCCACGCTCGGCATGCCCGGCCGGGCGGCGGCCTCGCTGATCGCCTGGGCGTCGTTGCGATCGTTCTTGCCGCGCTTGACGAACGGCTTGACGTATTGCGGCGGGATCAACCGCACGCTGTGCCCCATGGCTTGCAAGCTGCGGCCCCAATGATGCGAGGCCCCGCACGCCTCGATGGCGACCTCGACGGGCGGCAGCTTGGCGAAGAAGCCTGCGACATCCTGGCGCCGCAGATTGCGCCGCAACACCGGCCGGTCCCGGGCATCGACGGCATGGATGGTGAAGACGGACTTGGACGTATCGATGGCAACCCGTGTAATCTCGGTGATGGACGGCTCCTGGTTCTGCTCAACGGCGAACTTTGGCACTCGATGCCGCGGGGCCGTCCACCCCAACGCAATGCCCTTTCGCATTGCACCACTTCACCCCGCCACTATCCCCTCTCACCCCAAATCCCATCCGCATCCCCACCCCCAACCCAATCCGCCGGATACACGCCCCGCTCAACCGCCCGCCGAAACGAAGAAAACGGCCAATACCCCGGCCCCTCTACCAACCCATGCTTCACCGGGTTGAAATGCACATAATCCACATGCGCCGCATAATCGCGCTCATCCCGGATCGTGTGCTCCCAGAACCGCCGCTGCCAAACCCCCCGCTCCCCCCGCCGCATCCGCCCCTCCGACCGCGCCTCCCCACCCTCCAATCCCGCCGAAAACATCCGCTTGATCGACCCCCACCGCGTCGAAAAATCGTCATCCCCCTCGGGCAACGTCCAAACCGCATGCATGTGCTCTGGCAGCACCACCCACGCATCCACATGAAACGGCCGCCTCACCCGCACCCGCCACACGCACTCCCGCAACAAATCAATCCGCTCCACCAGCAACGAACCCCGCCGATCCCACAGATTAGCGGTAAAAAAGTAACACCCACCCGCCACCCTGTTCCGCCGATACTCCGGCATTCACCCTCCCGTAGGGTGCAATGCCCTTTCGCATTGCACCATCCAGCACGTCACCCGAAAAAAGCGCACCGATGTTCACACGGGCGTGCCCTCACGAACCCAGCCGACGCGCGACCTCAACATCCTCGAACCGTCCACGCTGCCCATCGTAACGTGCAATGCCCTTCCGCATTGCACCACCCCGCTCCCCCCCAACCCCCCCCCCCCCTTCCCCCCCCCCCCCACCCCCCCCCCCCCCCCCCCCCCCCCCCCCCCCCCCCCCCCCCCCCCCCCCCCCC
>Ga0105054_10001776_pt1 | contig 35169 bp, 32 predicted proteins | sample BON02_FD_78091 | JGI IMG/M metagenome (GOLD analysis project Ga0105054, IMG submission 78091) | Freshwater microbial communities from Lake Bonney liftoff mats and glacier meltwater in Antarctica - BON-02 (megahit assembly) | ecosystem: Environmental > Aquatic > Freshwater > Ice > Glacier...
CAAGTTGTATAACCAAGAGCTTAAATACCTTTCTCTAAGATACACCAATAACGATGAACCGAAATTTACAGACCAAGAAATCATGACATTATATCTCTATGTCGTTCAGCAGGAACAACGTTTCAGCGTACAGCAGATTTATGATTTTACAGACCTAGCCATCAATGCCAATTCTTTTATGCTTACACCTGTCAAAGCCGTGAAAGGACAGCACGAGCTCACTAAACAACGAAATAAAGCGGCTGATGACCTGTTCTCTAAAGCTGTCTCCACTGTCAGGCAACCAATCGAGTCTCTCTTTAACTGGCTCATTGCCAAAACCGACATTCAAAGAGCTCGTAAAGTGCGCTCTACAAAAGGGCTACTTGTACATGTCTTTGGTAAAATTGCCGCAGCTTTTATTTACCTCATATTTTAACCCTTGATTCGCATTATTAATTTTTGGCTTTTTCATCTCTTCGTTGTTTAAATATTTGCGTCTTTAAGTGAGGTATAAATTTATTACTTAATTAGAAGCAGCATCAAAAGTATTTTCAGGAAGAATCCCATAGATCTTTGGTCGGGAATACATCCGTGAGCTATTGGGATCAAACCAGTGGGTAGCGAGGTCTTAGCGAGACACTATAACTAGAATTGTACGTCATTGGGATACGCAGTGGCGTAGACGCAATCTCATTCTCCTCAAGCCGATAACGAGATTGCTTCGTTCATAAAAGCCCGCGCAATGACGCTCCGATTGGTGATTTATTCCTTAACTTAATGACATTGGAGACGCTGCAACCAGACAGCGATCTTTGGTCGGGATTTGTACTCCCGACCAAAGATCATTTACTAAATCAATAACGAGCAACACGCTCGTTTTCGAGCATATCTGAAGAGCTAAAAAGCTGCATCAAATAATGTATAAATTATTTTTTTATTTTTAATCCACTCTTTTTATGTTAGTTACAATTTTAGTTTATTATAAAATAAGGCTTTTTTTTTTTTGGCTGACCCTTTGACTAGTTGTTAATAGAGATAATCCGTCTCTCATATTAAGTACGGATGTAAACAATTTTATTAATTACAAAATGGCTGTTGAAAAAACAATCGGTTCGTCAAGTTTGGTTGAAGTAATTGACCGTATCCTAGACAAAGGTGTAGTAGTTGATGCATGGGTTCGTGTGTCATTGGTAGGTATTGAATTACTTGCTATTGAAGCTAGAGTAACAATTGCATCGGTTGAAACATACCTGAAGTATGCAGAAGCTATTGGTTTAACTGCAAGAGCTGCGTAGGCTTTAAAAGCAATTAGTTGAAAAGAGTTCGCTTGCCAATCCATCCTTTTTAGTTTCCGCTTAAAAGCATGATTTGCCAAGAGTTCTTTTATTTTTAAGTAAAATTTTTAAATTAGAATAAAATTAGGATTTGCTAGGTTAATTTGTAAATAATTAGATAATAAATTTTAATGATGGATTTGGAACAGGTCTTCACTAATTTACATAGAAAGACAAAATAGAATTAGAAAAAATATAACAGCAGAGAAAGATTAGGATTGAAAATAGGTATAGAGCTAAAAAATAAGATGAGCACAACACCACAAAGTACCATTAATGATCTTTTGGAAGACATCATCACTTCTTACGAAGATCGAATCCAGAAAATCAAAACCATCTTTAATACCTCCCAAACTGTTACTGAGACTTACCACATTTTATTGAATGATTTTCAACTTTCCTTACAAGAACTCAGGAAAGAGAGAACGGCTTTAAATACCATGCTTCGCGATAATATGGCCAAAAATGGTTCATTACGTAAAAACGATTACGACATTTTAATGAGTGATATTTTCTTTCTGTTGGATGGGAAAGAGAAAGAAGCAGAAGATGAGTTTCACAAGTATATCGAAGATCAACGTGCAATGGCTCATTTTTTACGTCAAGGAATTCTTGGGATAAAAAACACCGAACAAAACGATAATAAAGAAAAAATTGATGATTTTAAACTAGGACTAGAGACCATTTTATATGGACAGCAACATAGAAAAGAGTGTGCTGTCGCAAAATTCTTAGAATACCAAGATATACATAAAAAAATTACACGCTATCTCCAAGCTTTACTCGATCAGGATGTTCATGTAAGTTTTAAAGATATAAAAAAAGTGAAAAGACATTTATTGGAGAAATTAGTCTGATCCGACAAGTATCGGATATAACCTTAAAAAACAAAGAAAAAATGGGAATGGCACAACAAATGAAAACCCTCAGCGAAGAGATCATAGCCTCTTACAAAAACAGGCTTAAAGGAAATGAAGAACTTGTTAAAGAAGTTCAAAAAACTATGGATGGTTTCCGCAAGGACCAAATGGAAATGGCGGCAACGCTAAATGCAAATGCTGTAACCCTCCATGAAAATATTTCGAAAAAGCAAAAAGAACGACTAGTATCTTTTAATGTGATGATGACAGGAGTTCGTAAAGATGTTAAGGATATTCAAATTTCAACCTCAGATTTCCTGAAAGCTTTTACTGTTTCGCATCATGAAATGGCGGGAGAAATGCGCAATATGTTTGCTCAGGATCAGGCCGACAGATCAAAATGGAATACCGATAGAAAAACATTGAATGCGGACAGACTGAAAAACTTTGAAATTCAGATGAAAGGCATTCAGGCTGAGGTTATACAAATCTTCAACAATACTCATAATTTGTTGAAAAAATTTGATAAGGAGCATCTCGACATGACAACCGAAATGAGAAATGAATTGCATACAAATCTTATTGAACGGGTAGCTTACACAAAAGAGATGTTGTCAACATTTCAGCAAAGATTATCTGAAATTAGTCATGAAAATCAAGAAATGGCGAAAGCGCTCAGAAAAGATCTTTCTCAAAATGATGCCCAAAGACTGAAGGATTTCAATGTTATGTTTACAGGTATTAACGTTAATCTCACTGATATTCAAAAAAGGGTTCACGAAATTCAAAAATACGCTACTAAATTTATTAATGAATTTTCGACCGACAGAAAACAAGGAGCTGCTACATGGGCAAAGATGACAGAGTCGATTGCTACTATGAGAAAATCATTTGGAACCGTTCCTAATCCAGCAAAACGGGTTGCCAAAAAGGAAGAGGCACCAATAGAAGCGGTTGCCGTAAAAGAAGTTATAGTTGAGGAGGAAGTTATCTTAGCCGAAGTGGTACCAGAAGTCGCTGGGGCTCAAAAAGTGCTGAACCTGGAAGAAAAAGTGCTGGATTACATTAGCAAACATAAAGATGGAGTAAGGGTTTCTGGTATGGAAGGGCCTCTTGGTGAAACAAGGATGAGAATAGGATTTATCACTAAGAAGTTGCTAGATGAGGGAAAAGTTCGAAAGATCGAGAATAGTTATTATCCGATAGCTTAAAACAACGGTAATGAGCACAAAAATCAAGTGTAGTTTTTGTGATGGGAAAGGAAAAGCCCCCTTTAATTTGCTTTGAAAGCACTCTAAATGTGTGGTATGTAGTGGATTGGGTACTACGGAAATAGATACGCCATTCAGGAAATGTATTTTCTGAATAGGATAGGGAAAAGTCCGTTAGGAGCAAGGGTTTATTGTATTGTTTGCAAAGGGAAATGGAGTAATTCAATTACTAATGAAGTAATATGTGAAAGATGCAACGGAAGTGGCAGGGCATCCGATGGACTACCCTGCCTCGTTTGCAAAGGGATAGGATATAATAATCTGGATAAAGGAAAAGGTTAAAAGCTCGATAAAAATGATTATCCGTCAACCTAAATACAGCAGCGATGAACACAAAAATCAAGTGTAGCTTTTGCGAGGGGAAAGGAAAAGATCCTTTTAATTTGCTATCAAATACCTCGCAATGTCAGGTATGCAGTGGATCGGGAGATGTAGAAATAGATGTGCCATTCAGAAGTTGTGTTTTTTGTGCTGGAAAAGGTAAGAATCCCTTGGGAGCGCGTGTTCCCTGCATTGTTTGTAGAGGGAAGGGGAATATTTCAATTACGAGTGAATTAATTTGTTTAAAATGTATTGGAACTGGTAGGGCAGCCGATGGACTACCTTGCATTGGTTGCAAAGGAATAGGATATAAATAAAAATAATAATAAGGAATAGACCATGACTAATGAACGTAATGCAGTACTGGCGCCTGCACCACAAACTGATTTTGTTGAGACACAGTACATAGCTGATATAACAAATCGTGCAGCAACGTATATCAAAGCAGGTTTTCCGGTACATTTTAGGGGACCGTCCGGAACAGGAAAAACAACAATCGCCTTGCATCTTGCAAGTAAGCTTGAAAGACCTGTGGTGATGATACATGGTGATGCCGAATTTAAAACTTCTGACTTAGTGGGTGGTGAAAGCGGATATAAAGTTAGAAAACTGGATGACCGTTTTATCCACACGGTACATAAATATGAGGAAGATGTGTCAAAACAGTGGTCGAGCAATCGCCTTACCATAGCCGTGAAAAATGGTTTTACCTTGATTTATGATGAATTCACTCGTTCACGCCCCGAAGCTAACAATATCTTGCTGCCAATCCTTCAGGAGCGTATGATGAGTACGCAATCAAGCCAAGGGGAAGAAACCTATATCAAAGCACATCCCAATTTTTGCGCCATTTTTACATCTAATCCTGAGGAATATGCTGGTGTAAACAGAACACAGGATGCCCTCCGTGACCGAATGATCACGATAGATATTGATCATTTCGACTATGAAACGGAATTACAGATAGTGATGGCAAAATCGCAGCTTGCTTGGGAAGATGCTGATAAAATCGTGAAAATTGTTAGGGGATTGAGAGATTCAGGGAAAACTGAATTTGATCCAACCATACGGGGATCAATCATGGTTGCAAAAACGATGGCCACATTGGGAACAACACCATCCGAATCAAAAGAATTGTTTACGACTATTTGTCAAGATATTCTCACTTCAGAAACCAGCCGGATTGGTTCAAAAACTAATCAAGAGCGGGTACGGGTTATCGTGAATGAACTAATTCAACAATATTATTAATATTTTATTGTAACCAATTTATAAAAAAAAAGTACACTATGAAAGGTTCAACTTCTATAAAAGGTATTCATAGCATTAAATCAATGCAAAGCATAAAGAAAGATGCTGAAGAAAATAGCGAGAATCCAGATTTCTTAAAACTTTATATGCTTGAAAAAGAGCAGACACGGTTACGTAATGAACAAACACGCTTACAAATAAGATTGGAACCGATTGAGGCCCGGCTGAAGGAAATCGAAGAATACTATACTGCCTCCCTGGGAACAAAAATCAATACCGGTTCAGGTAAAAAGCAGGGCACCATTCAGGATGATGAAAAATCGGATTGGGAAACTGTTGAAATTAAGTACTAAAAGGAATTCTTAAATATGGCCGATAATATTTCACATTCCGTCAATTCGACCAATCTTGCCGACATACTCGAAAGAGTACTCGATAGAGGAATTGTCATTGCCGGAGATATCAAGATACAAATTGCAGATATTGATCTGTTGACTATCAAAATCCGCCTTGTGGTGGCTTCTGTTGATAAAGCAATGGAGATGGGAATCAACTGGTGGCAAGACGATACTTTCTTGTCTTCAACAGCTTATGAATCCGAATTAAAACAACAAAACGATAAGTTGCTTGAGCGGATAGAGAGACTGGAAGCAACCATTAAAGGTTGAAAGCCAGCGAATTATTGAGTCAAAAGATTAAAGATTTGAAATCTTAAAAGAATTTAAATAAATGATCATGGAAAAGAAAAAAAATTCAGAAAACGAGAATGAAGCGGGTTTCGACATGCTCGGATTAGGGGGCTTATTCAAAGGGATCGAGAAATTAGTTGACCTTGCCGGTAAACTTCAAGAGGGAAATCAGATTAACAAAGAAGGAGAGATTAATTTTGATCATCTCAGAAAAGGGATGAAGGGGGTTTATGGTTTTACCATCAAATCAGCTACCGGCGGAGGAAAACCTACTGTTGAGACCTTTGGTAACATTAAAAAAACACCAGAAGGTCCGAAAGTGGAGGAGGAACGTGAACCAATGACCGATATGTTTGACGAAAAGGATGAAATCGTTATCATCGTCGAAATGCCCGGAATAGAGGAAAGTGACTTAAAGATTGATCTCAAAGGAGATATTCTCGATATTTTTGCTGAAAGCAGTAGCCGAAAATACCGTAAAGAGATTTTACTTCCAATGCAGGTAGAAACGGAGAAAATGAATTTTAAATATAACAATGGCATCCTTGAAATCAGGATAAAAAAATAGGAAAATGGGGCTGTCCGGTTTTGATAATCCTGATCTTAAATTGATCCTGTTTGGTGGCAAAGGAGGTGTAGGTAAAACGAGTTGTGCAACTGCAACTGCGATAGGTTTGGCTGAAACTTATAAAACGCTTATAATTTCCACCGATCCGGCACATTCTACCTCCGATTCCTTCGATCAAAGCCGTAAAAACGGAATTCATCCAGTTTCTGGCGTAGAGAACCTTTCGCTTATAGAAATAAATGCCGATGATTTATATTCTGAGTTTAAAAAAGAAAACGAAGAAGAGTTAAAAAACTTTTTTGAGACCTCAACAACCCTTGATGCCGAGGATATTAACGACTTGTTAAGGTTGTCTATTCCAGGCATTGATGAGGTGATGAGTTTGAAGGCGATTATTGATCTCATTGAAGAAGGCGGCTATGATAAGTACGTTGTTGATACGGCTCCAACGGGACATGCATTGCGTTTGATCGCTTCACCAACGTTGCTTGATCAATGGGTTAAAGTTGCCGCTAAAATGAGGTGGAAATACAGGTATATGGTTACACGTTTCTCGGGAGCCTATACCGAAGACAAAACCGACGCATTGCTTTTAAATCTAAAAAAAACGGTAAAAAAAATCGAGCGTTTATTTCGAGATAGTAGACGATGCGAATTTATTCCCGTGTGCATTCCGGAGGCGATGGCGGTTTTAGAAACCGAACGATTAATTTCAAATCTTCGGGGTTATAATCTTTTAGTTCGTCAAATAATCATGAATAATGTGATGGAATCGGAAGGATGTAGTTTTTGCAGAAAACGCATAATAGTGCAACAGAAATATCTGATGCAGATGAATAGAAATTTTCCGAAGCTTAACAAAGTCATCATCCCGTTATTTGAAAATGATGTGAAAGGGTTAGTAGAACTAAATCAGATGAAAGCTTTTCTATTTAGCCAAAAAAGATAAAAAATAAATAAATAGCCTCAAATAATATGGAATCTTCTCAAAATACGGTTATTCTCAAGGTTAAAGAAGCCTTAGTAAAAGATGTTGGCCGGGCCATCGCAAGGATGGATCCCAAAGACATGAAAGCCAATGGGCTCGAATCGGGAGATATAGTTATTATTGAAGGCAAGCGTAAAACTCCAGTAAAGATTATGCCATGCTACCAGGAAGACAGAGGAAAACGAATCCTTCAAATCGATGGTATCACTAGGGAAAATACTCAGGCAGGAATTGACGAAAAAATCAGAATTGAGAGAACTACCTCTAAATCTGCCACAATAATTAGGCTTCAACCTGATACGGGCAGCGGTTCGCAAAAGAATAACGATTCCAAGTATATTGGTTCGCTTATCGATGGGTTACCGGTATCAAAAGGCGATAAAATCAGAGCTAACCTTTTTGGATCGCGATCAGTAGATTATATTGTGATGGACACAAACCCTAAAGGGATTGTGCTTATTAATCCTAATACAAAAATCGATCTGAATCTACCGAAACAGGGTGAAAAAAAATCAGCCAAAGTATCTTATGAAGATATCGGGGGACTTGGAAACCAAGTACAACGTATTAGAGAAATGATTGAACTACCGTTAAAATATCCAGAAGTATTTGAACGCTTGGGTATTGATCCACCAAAAGGTGTTTTCCTATATGGACCTCCAGGAACTGGAAAAACCTTAATAGTGAGAGCTGTTGCCAATGAAACGGATGCCTATTTCCTACATATCTCCGGTCCGGAGATTATGGGCAAATTTTATGGGGAAAGCGAAGAACGGTTACGTAAAGTTTTCGCAGATGCACAAGCGCATGCGCCAGCAATAATTTTTATCGACGAAATTGATGCCATTGCCCCCAAAAGAGAAGATATGGGAGGGGAAAAACAAGTTGAAAAGCGGGTAGTTGCTCAGCTTTTATCGTTGATGGATGGCTTGGAATCACGTGGAAAAGTTATCGTAATCGGGGCGACAAATATCCCTAATACTATTGATCCAGCGTTGCGGCGGCCAGGAAGGTTTGATCGTGAACTGTCCGTTTCTATTCCTGATAGAAACGGACGACTTGAGATCTTGCAAATCCACACCCGCGGGATGCCATTGGCAATAGACGTAAGCCTTGAAAAACTCGCCGAAATATCCCATGGTTTTGTTGGTGCCGACTTAGAAGCATTGGCAAGAGAGGCTGCCATGACAGCAATTCGGAAAATTCTTCCAATGATTGATTATGAACTAGCTGAAATTCCTTACGAACTGCTGATGAAGCTAGAAATTTCTATGGACAATTTTTACGATGCTATGAAAGAGGTGGAACCATCAGCCATCCGTGAAGTATTTGTAGAAGTGCCCGATGTTAAATGGAAAGATATTGGTGGACTTAACGAAATTAAAGAAGCGTTGAAGGAGGCTGTGGAATGGCCATTGAAATATGCTGGATTATTTCGTAAAGCTAATACAAACCCTCCTAAGGGAATTATCCTATACGGCCCCCCAGGAACTGGGAAAACGTACTTGGCTAAGGCAGTAGCGAGCGAGAGTGGTGTTAATTTTATTTCCGTTAAAGGTCCCCAGATTATGAGCAAATTTATAGGGGAATCAGAAAAAGGAGTAAGAGAACTGTTTAAAAAAGCCAAGCAAGCTGCCCCTACCATTCTCTTTCTCGATGAAATCGACAGCATCTGCCCCCGTCGTACCAGTGACAGTTCCGGTGCAAATGTTACCGACAGGGTGATCAGTCAGTTCCTGACTGAAATGGATGGTATTGAAGATCTCAAAGGAGTTGTAGTTCTGGCCGCTACCAACCGGATAGACTTGATTGACCCGGCGTTGTTACGAAGCGGCAGGTTTGACTTGATGTTTGAACTACCTGCTCCCGATGAAAAAACTAGAGAAAAAATCTTTCAAATCCATACTGGTAACAAGCTTATGCACAAGAGTGTTGACCTGAAAAAATTAGCTAAGGAGACGGAAGGTCTGGTAGGTGCCGATATTGAGTTTATTTGCAGGAAGGCCTCCGTTATAGCCATCCGCGAAATAATTGAAACCATGAAGGAGTCGGATCAGGAGCCAGATGTTGACATTGTTATTAATGAAAAACACTTTGAAAAGGTCGTTCAGCTTGTTAAAATGCAAAACCTGATAAAAAAATAAGAAATGGATAAGGATATAAACATAGAAGGTTTTTACATATACGGAATTGTTCCAACCTATTATGAAACAGCACAGTTCAGAAAATTAGAGAATACTCATGTTTTTAACGTCCCATTTCAAAAGGTATCAGCCATCGTATCCAAAAAAAGTATGGTTGATTACAGGCAATTGGGTACAGAAGAGCTTGCGAGGTTACTTGTTGATCATCAGAAGACTATTGAAAGCTTAATGAATATGGGATTTACCACGATCATTCCCATGCGGATCGGCACCTTCGCCAATAATACTTCTGAAGTACTCAGGATTCTTGAAAATGGCTACGATAGTATAACCGAAACTATTGAAAAAGCAACCAATCTACTCGAAATAGATATCGTTGCGAGCTGGTCAGATTTTGGCCAAATTTTGGAGGAAATTGCACTAAATCCTCAGGTTTTTGAAATGAAAGAAAAAATCGAGAATAGTGAAACTGGCATTACAGAAACCGACCAATTATCCATCGGGTATCTTGTGAAAACTATGCTGGATACGAGGAAGACTGAATACGCAAACAAGATGCTCGAAGCACTCAATCCTTTTTGCCATAGTACAAAGCAACATGAGCTTCAGAATGATCAGATGGTATCCAATACAGCATTTTTGCTTGAACAAAGTCAATTGGTTTTACTTGAAAAAGCCCTTGATCAATTGGATGAAAGCCTAAATGGCAAACTTAATTTTAAATGGGTAGGTCCACTTCCATGCTATAGTTTCTACACTATGGAAGTGAAAGAGCTCTATTTTGAAGAAATAGAATTGGCTAAAAAGGTGCTTGGATTGAACAATTCAACCTCAGAAAAAAATATTCAACAAGCTTACCTCGATAAGGCCAAGCTATTTCACCCAGACATGAATCCGGGCGATGATGGTGTTATAATGTTCAATCGGATCAAGAAAGCATATCATACCTTGCTGGATTATATAAATACCATAAAATCGGAATCACGAGACGAACAATTTTCATTGTTAATTGGTCCAATGACCGAAAATTTATTTTTTATTAAAATAAAAGAATAAAATGCAAAAAGACGGTAAATATATTTATTGCATCATAGCTTCAAACTACGACTGTAATTTCGGGCACATCGGGGTTGGAGGGCGAGACGATCTGGTAACTACCATCGGATTTGAAGGTTTATGCATGGTAGTAAGCGATCATTCTCTCAACGAGGTTATGGTGAATCCTAAAAATATTCTTTCACACCAGAAAGTAATCGAAGAGGTGATGAAAGAATTCAACAGTATCCTGCCCTTAAGATTTGGGAACATTGCAGCTACCCCAGATGAAATAAGGAACCTACTCAACCGGAGGTATAGTGAGTTTATGGAATTGCTTCGCACATTCGAAAATAAAGTGGAGATAAATGTCAAGTGCTCCTGGAAAAATATGGATCGCATTTTTAAAGAAATCGATGAGGAAAATGGAGGTTTTATAAAAATAAAGGAGGATGTTAAAAAAGAAAATGATAATGGAAGGAAAGAGAAAAAAATAGCGGAAGCCGGTAAAATGGTTGAGAAACAGTTAAATGAAAAAAAAGAAAAAGAAGCCGAATCAGTGCTGATTGCATTTAAAAAGGCTACGTTTGAATATAAGTTGAATAAAATAACTGGTGATGCTATGTTTTTTAACACTGCTTTTTTGATAAACAGCGGCCGGGAAAAGGAGATTGATAATATCATGTCAGATATGGGTGAAAAGTATAAAGACAGTATTGATTTTAGTTATACCAGTCCTATGCCTATTTTCAACTTTATCGACTTGAAGATATTCCCGGAGAAGTGGGAGGTATAAAAATTATGAATTTAGAATGAGAAATAAGGATTTGAGATTACTAATTCCTTATTATTCATTACCGATAATTCCTTAATCCCAAATGATTACAAAAAAGAACGAACATAGAATGGAAAACAAATTTGAAACAAACAAGGAGGGTATTTATTTATACTGCGTTATCAGGCATACTGATATGATTGAATTTGGCCCTATCGGTATTGGTACACGTTACGACAGAGTTTATGGAATCAACTATAAGGATATATGCGTAGTGGTCAGTCAATCTGAGGTGATGCGATATGAGGCGAGGCGGATTAATTTAACAGCCCATTCACTTGTTATAGAAGAAGTAATGAAGCAATTCTCGGTTCTTCCCATAAGGTTTTCAACGATATCAGGATCCTATAATGAATCAAAGGTTTTATCAATTCTTGAAAAGCAGTATGATAAATTTTCGGATTTATTAGAAAAAATGGAAGGTAAAAAAGAGCTGGGGCTAAAAGTATTGGCGCTGGAAGAGCCTATCTATAAATACATTTTGGACAAACACCATGATATCCGTGCATTGAAAGAAAAGCTGGCTAAATTAGATCCTGAAAAAGCGCATTGGCAGTTGATGAAAATCGGGGAGATGGTTGAAAAGGCACTTATTAAGGAAAATTCGAATTTCAGCGCTAACATAATAAGTATGCTGACCCCGCTGTCGGATGAAGTGAAAGTTAATGACAAATATGGCGAACGGATGATTCTAAATGCAGCTTTTCTCGTTAAAAATGAAAACGAAACCGAATTCGATAAGGCCATCAATGAATTCGATGAAGAATTTGGGAAGCTTGTTTCTTTGAAATATGTAGGCACCTTGCCACCTTATAATTTTGTAACCCTTGTTATAAATACGGAGGAGGATTAAAATGATATTTAAAGGGCTCATCTTCATCGCAGAAAAAATTGATGAATTAATGCAAAGAGAGATATCCGATGAAGGCAGGATTAAAGAACGCCTCATGGCGTTGCAGTTGAAGTTTGAGCTGGATGAAATCAGCATGGAAGAATTTGACAAACAAGAAGAGGAACTGCTTGGGTTGATTGAAAATATAAGGTTAAAAAAAGAAAATAATCAATAACCCTAAAAAAAAGAGGACAAAGCCATGAGTAAAATAATAGAGGTTAAAACCGCAGTTGTTAAGTTTCTGAAGGGCAACATTGCTTGCCATGAAATAACGGTCATCAAGCTTGATAAAGTGAATGAGAATTGGGAGGCGATAGCAGAAGTGTATGAAGATGATTCATTCTTAAAGTCAATGAATTTACCGCCAAAAAACGTGAGGCTTTATTATTCTGTTAAGATGGATGAAGAAAAGGAAGTACTTGCTTTTGAACGATTAACGGAATATTTTCAATAGCAGCCCGCTTTTAAACCGGAACGAAATGGACAATGAGTTAATTTACGTGTACTGTCTTTCAGATAGTCCGCTTCGGCTGGATCACATTTCGGAGCAGGAAAGTCTGAAATGTCTCATATTCCAGGGATTTTACGCCATCGTGAAACAGGTTTCACCAGACGAATTTTCAGAAGAAAACCTAAAGAAAAATTTTACCGATTTACCCTGGATTGAAATACATGCCCGCGATCATATCCGTATAATCGGGGAGGTAATGCAAAACAGTACGGTAATCCCTTTCAAATTCGGCACCCTATTCAATTCAGAAGAAAGTCTGGGAAAATTTATTCGGAATTATTCCGGTTCGTTAACCGAAAATCTTAAAAACATAAAAGGGAAAGAAGAATGGTCGGTCAAAATTTATTGTAACCTCAGCTTGTTAAACCAGCAAATCGGTGAGATCAGCAAGGATGTACTTACAATGGAGCAGGAGATATTGGAAAGTATGCCCGGCAAAGCTTTTCTTTTAAAACGCAAAAAAGTTGAACTGATTGATAAGGAGGTTCAAAAAGTAATGCAGATTTGCGGTCAGACCTGTTATGATGAATTGGCAGCCCTAAGCGAACACACTAAAATCAACAACATCTTACCCAAAGAATTGACCGAACGAACGGATGACATGATTTTAAATGTTTCCTGCTTTGTAAATCAGGGCAGGGTAAATGAGTTACTCAGCGTCATTGATGAATTACTGAAAAAGTATAAAAGTGTAGGCTTTGACATGGCTGTAGCCGGTCCATGGCCTCCGTTTAGTTTTATTTCGATTAAAGAAAAGTAATGCAGGAAAATGTAATAAATCATTCGAAAAATATCACTATTCTCGAGATATTAGACAGGGTGTTAAACAAAGGGGTAGTTATTACCGGCGATATTGTCATCTCGGTGGCTGATATCGACCTTGTTTATGTGGGATTGAAGTTATTGTTGACCTCTGTAGAGACGATGCGGGAAAAGCGTCTGGCCATTGTGAAACCAAATCAGGAAACTAAATAGCTATGAAGTGGAAAAAATTATTTATGCCATAATCGCATCAAACCGAAGTCATTCTGAGTTGAGCGATTTAATGAAAGACATTCAGGGAATATCTGGTTCAACCGTAAATGCCCTTTCCTTTAATGATATTTCTGTAGCTGTAAGTGACTTTACGTCTCAGAAATTTACAATAAACAAAGAACTGGCCATTGATTTTGCGAGGGTTATTGAAGAGCTGTCACAAAGCGTAACCTTGCTACCGGTTCGATTTGGCACCTTTCTAAAATCTGACGAAATTATAAATCAGTTATTGATCAATCACTATGATTCATTTCTCAAAAATCTTCAGCAAGTAGAAAATAAATATGAATTTGGACTGAAAGTGTTGTGGGATTATGAGAAATCTAGTAAGCAAATCAGCGTAAAAGTCGAATCAGAAGAGGTAAAAGCAGGCGACTACTTTTCCACAAGTACCAGCCATACCAATTATTTACTTGAAAAAATCAAAAAGCACAGATTGGAAGATGCTCTGCTGAAACATGTTGAACAGTTGATTGAAGAGATCAGCTTGAATTTGGAGCGAATAAACCCTGACTGCAAATTCAAAAAGATGGTAACCAACAGTATTATTCTTGATGCTGTTTTTCTGGTTGAAAAAAGCAAAAAAGGTGAATTTATTCAGGCTATTGAGTCATTAAAGCAGCAACAGGCAGATTTAAGTTTTCTGCTTACCGGCCCCTGGCCTCCTTATAGTTTTGTTGAAATAGCAATAGATTAATAATTTTAGGCGATGAATGATAATAAGATACTACTGAATTCAGTTTCGATTGATGAACTTGAAGGTGCAATGGAAAGAATTGAAAATACAGCAACTTCAAGGATCAACGCCACTCCTGATAATGCCAGTCACGGATTGGCAAAACTGGTTCTTACCCTGATTGAGCTTATCCGCAAGTTGGTCGAAAAACAGGCTATTCGAAGAGTTGAAGGCGGATCATTGTCGGAAGATGAAATTGAAAGGTTAGGAGAGACCTTGATGAAATTAGAAATAAAGATGGATGAATTAAAAAATACTTTCAACCTGACGGATGAGGATTTGAATCTGGACCTTGGGCCCTTGGGAGACTTGATGTAATATGACTGTCCGTTACTTATACCATTAATAAAAATGGCACACTGATGACACACATTGAACAGATTTTCACTGTTTTCTTTATTTGTTCAGAGATTTAAAGCACCTATTTGCGTGAGTAATGGAGAATCACACCTGCTCGCCTCAGGCGGGGATTTATTCTGCTTCGTAGATTATAAAATCAGTGTTTATCCATCCGATCTGTGTCATCCGCATTCCAAAACTTTAAAACTAGTCCGCTTGGCGGACAGTCATATAATATACAAGGAGAACATGAAAATGGGTAAAATTTTAGGAATAGATTTAGGAACTACAAATTCCTGTATGGCTATTATGGAAGGAAACGAACCGATTGTCATCCCGAATAGCGAAGGATTCAGGACAACACCTTCAGTTGTATCATTCACTCTGGGCAGTGAACGTAGAGTTGGAGCTTCGGCAAAACGACAGGCTATAGCTAACCCGGAAAATACAGTTTATTCCATTAAACGTTTCATGGGTGAATCATATGACATAGTTGAAAAGGAAATTAACAGGATTCCGTATCAGATTTCAAAAGGAGAAAATAATACTCCCCGCATATCCATTTTCCGAGAGTTGTATTCGCCACAAGAAATTTCGGCCATGATTCTTCAGCAAATGAAAAAAACAGCAGAAGATTACCTTGGGCAGGAAATTATGGAAGCAGTAATTACCGTTCCTGCCTATTTCAGTGATTCGCAACGTAAAGCAACAAAAGATGCCGGAGAAATTGCCGGTTTGACAGTAAGACGCGTCATCAACGAACCCACAGCAGCAGCATTGGCCTATGGGCTTGATAAAAGGCATTCAGATATTAAAGTAGCCGTTTTTGATCTAGGTGGCGGAACTTTCGATATTTCTATACTCGTCTTAGGAAATGGTGTTTTTGAAGTAAAGTCAACCAACGGAAACACACATCTTGGTGGCGACGACTTTGATCAGGTCATTATTGAGTGGTTAGCTGATGAATTTAGGAAAGATCAAGATGTTGATCTTTTTCGGGATCCGATCACTCTTCAGAGATTGAAAGAAGCAGCTGAAAAAGCAAAGATCGAGTTATCAGACTCGCTTGAAACCGATATCAGCCTTCTATATATTATGTCGGTTGATGGCGTTTCCAAACACTTGGTAAGGAAACTTACCCGCGCCAAATTTGAACAACTGATTGATAGCTTGATGCAGTCAACTATTGCCCCATGCCAATTGGCACTAAAGAATGCCCGAATGAAGGCTTCCGATTTAGATGAAATCATATTAGTTGGCGGTTCAACCCGAATCCCGGCTGTAAAAAAAATAGTTTATGATTTTTTTGGAAAAGAACCTTCTGCAGGTGTAAATCCGGATGAAGTTGTAGCTATTGGTGCTGCCATTCAGGGTGGGGTTCTTTCGGGAGAAGTAAAGGATGTATTGTTACTTGATGTTACGCCACTTTCGCTGGGTATTGAAACCCGTGGTGGGGTGATGACCAGGCTGATCGAATCCAACACCACTATTCCAACCCAACAATCCGAAATCTTCACGACTGCGGCTGACAACCAATCTTCAATTGAAATTCATGTTTTACAAGGTGAACGGCCAATGGGTGAGCACAATAAAAGCATCGGCAGGTTTCACTTTGATGAGATTCCGCCTTTCCGCAGCGGGATTCCAAAGATCGAGGTAATTTTTGACATCGACGCCAACGGAATTTTGCAGGTTACTGCGGTGGATCAGCTGACAGATAAATCGCAGCAAATAAGGCTTGAAGCTTCCTCTGGTCTTACGAAGGAAGAAATTAGTCGGATGAAGGATGAAGCCAGGCTGCACGCAGTTGAAGATCAGGAAATTAAGGAAAAGGCGGAGAGAAACAATAAAGCAAACATGCAGATTTCCCAGACTGAGAAACAATTAAAGGAATTTGGAAACACTATTCCGATAGAGAAAGAAAATGCGATCAAGGAAGCTCTCGATGCGCTGAAATCAGTACATCAGGAGCAGAACTTTAACGATATCGATGATGCCATGGCTATCCTGAGTGCCGCATGCAAGGCAGCTGGAGAAAAATCAGATGATGATTAAACTGAAACATAAACTCAATCTATTCTAATGAGAACACTGATCTATATCCCCATCATTCATTCAGGCGCCGATATGGGATCCATGTCAGCCGAGCTAACCCGGAAGAGTATTGATGAATTTGGGAGAGAATTTTGGGAAACACATGTTGATACTGTTAACAAATACTGGGAGGTAATAAGTCAACATTGTGATACTATTGATTTTGGCGATAAAGCTATAAAAATATACCAGGATGGAATGGTTTCGGATGGAGATATCGCACTAAAAATCATTGAAGACAGCGTAAAGGCAGGAAGTAAAAATTATGAAATTATTTCAAGACTGGTCAAACGGGGAGCTACTATCGTGCAAACAGAAGATCTTTCATTGGTTAGAAAAGAGCTGGAAATGCTCAAATCGATACCATCTTCCGGCGCATTGATCATGAAACTGATCAGGATTATCCGGTTTAAAATTAGCCGATCCAACCTGTTAAACCAACGGGATAAATACATTGCTGGCAGGATTGCTGCAACACTCGGCCCAAATGAAACGGGTATAATTTTTCTTGGGGCTTATCACACCATTTTAGATAAACTACCAAAAGACATACTAGTAAGTGAACAAAAAGAAGTTCATAAAGTACGAGAATACCAAAAAATGCTTCCGTTCCATGTCAGGAAAAAACAACGTTTTGAAGAACTCTCTCAATACCTGATGAAATCTATAGTGGTGGGGGTCAGCAAGGGTTATAATAATAATGGCTAAGTCTGTATCCATCTAAGTATCCTACATAGTTTGGGCTAGGAATTCAGTTAATTCTGTGCTGTTTCCAGTTTGAATGTAGAAGCTGATACAGGTCTTTTTGCTTATGGCTCTGGATTCTTTCAAAGACATCCTTCAGCCATGCAAATTCATTGATCTTGTTCTTTTTGCAGCTGGACATGAAGGAGTACATCCCCGCAGCCATCTGGGCTGCCTGATGTGATCCCGCAAAAAGGAAGTTCTTTCGGCGGATTGTCAATGACCTATCTGTATTTTCTATTAGGTTGTTGTCAATTTCCATCTGGCCAATAAGTATGTACGCACTCAGTCCCGCCCATCTGGGCAGGGTATAGTCGATGGCTTTGACTCGTCCTAAAAAAAGTTTACAGATTAGTGTTTAAATACTGATATAGATTTACTGTTCTGACTCGTCCTGCAATAGGTTTACAAGTGTAGGCTTTTTAGTGTAATATTTTTTCCACAATCTTTCAGTTTTTTGATTTGTTCGATGGACTTGTTCTGGTGTAAGATTACTAATGCTCATATGAGGTCTTTGTTCGTTTTATAGTTTTACATCCTTTTCCAAAAGCAAAGTTGCCGGCTCAATAGTATTGAACTTACGATTGTCCATGTCCAGATCTTAAAAACCTCTTTGAGAACGAGTTCGTTTTCGAAACTTGTTTCTTTAGCCCGCCAGTAAAATCGATGATAAGCCTGTCTGGTAATTCCAAATAACAGACAAAAATGACCTAGAGAGTGCCGTAGATGCCTTTCCTTTAAGGTAGCTATTACTTGGTGACGGACTTTTTTCTGATAGGGATTTTCAGCTCTTTTTCTGAAATCTCAATCATTATTTCAACCCCTTCGACTTTCTGGTGGGCTTTCTCTAGCTGTTTCTCCAGCTCCTGGATGCGAAGTTGAAGCGCATAAGGATCATCTGTAGTAGGTAATGGCAAGGTTTCCAGGTTTAGGTTAGCCGATTTAGCATATCCACATTTTCTTTCATCAGAAATATATCCAAGTTTTCTCATCCAGTCCAACAGCATTCCATGCTCATTGTCTTGACCTATATACTTTTACCAAAGTTCCACTTTTGTGTACTGTCCGGTGAGGTATTCTTTGATCATGGACTCTCGTTCTTTTAAACTTGATGAGCCACCTGTTCTCGTTCTTTGTCTGTTCATAGTTCACATTTTTGCGTAAACCTATTTTAGGACAAGGCAGTCACTCAAATCAGAAAAAGTAGTGCTCTTGTCTTTTTGAAGGGGGTAGTTCATTAAACTGTCATTTGCATCTTATTTGGCTACTGGAATCATTGCGGATACTCACATCATTTTTTATAAGTTAAAATACTACCATCGCACTCACCCCAAGTATTTCTGATATTTTTATTGTTTTTATATAGCAATAACTCTTTTTCTAAACCATAACAATCACCCGCAATTGAATCTCCTGCAGTATATAGTAGGTGAAGATAAAACTTCACATCAGGATATTCATTAGGAGGCGTGGGCTCGGTTGTATATGTGCCAGAGGCTTGGAAATTACCATCTTCTGAGCGCTGAGTTTTAGTAAAAGTTCCGTCCTTATTAAACTGATACGTTTGAGAGTAGAACATATCTGATCCTTCAGATACTTCACCAGTCCATGCACTTTGCATTGAGATTAATTTCCATGTGCCTTTTAGCAAGGATTCAGGATCGTTTTTGTCTGTACAAGCCGTGACAGCCAAACATAGAAACCAAAGGAGAATTAGATTTTTCATAGGTTTTATTCGATTACTTAGCTGATACGCAAAGTATAGTTTCTTTGCTACAAGGGGAGGTGATTTTTTTTTGACCTGAATTCTTGTAATTAAAAAGTCATGGCTAACGTATCCTAGTTGGGATACTGGGATTAATAAATACAAACTTTTGTATGCTGTCAAAAACCTGGTAATTGTTCGTTTTTACCTTGGTGAAAATCTTTGTTATGCCAACAGATTTACTATAAGTGTCAGATTATTTGGTGTTAATGACTTTTTTTAGCCAATAAATTTTAATTTGTAAAGAGTTTTCAGATTGAATTGATGAGCAAATCAGTTCTGATGTTCAATCGGTTTTTGAAAACCCCCAGATGATTTTTTTTTCATCTATAGCTTACCATTTGGGCAACCCTGCTAGATGAATAGCAAGCCTTGCCTTCCATTGTTGAACGGGTATTTTACCTATAACCTAATAATTTTTACCTATGGCTACTTTGAAAATTAAGCTTAAAGGACATGATCATTCTTCATTCCACACAGGAGATGACAGCGGGTTTGATCTCTATCAATTTGATCAGGCATATACAGTAGAAAGTCCCACCAGAGGTGATGTGCCTGAGCAGCTACTCGAAATCGGTGATGATAGAATAGTAGAGTTTGAATTTGAAGATAACACGGTTTGGATGGGAGATAATGAATCAATCACCACACTTTTTCCGAAGGAGGTAAAGCGCTCAGCAGATGGGAATGAGCTCTTTCTTCCCGACGAATTAGAATCGGACGAGCTGGAAAGGGGTGTCTTTTCAAAGGTAGCAATCAAGCTGGTGAAAGTCTTTGTCAAAAAGAAAATCATCAAGCCCAAGATGTTAGTAATGGCAAAAAATCTGGAAGATAAGCAGTTGGCTTACCCTGGCGAAAACTTCAAACAGGTAGAGTATGGTATGTTGGCAGCTTGTTCGCCCGACATTGAACTAAGTAATCTCAAGTTTAATGAGCAAGGCGAAGCAGATATAGATGTTGCAAATCGCTATTTACTTCTGCTGCATGGTACAGGTTCCTCCAGCGTAGGGTCATTTGGGGAACTTAAAGAATCAGACGATTGGAAGAGATTTATAACAGGTTACGGTGTAGCTCAATTGTTGACTTTCCAGCATAGATCTCTTACTTCAAGCCCTTTACAAAATATACTTCAATTAGTAAAGCAACTTCCTTCTGGTATAAAATTGGATCTCTTGAGCCATTCGAGAGGCGGGTTATTAGCGGATTTGCTGGCTAGATTTTCTACCAGCTCAGAGGGATTTGATGAAATAGAAAAGTCACTGTTTGATCGACATGATCGCGTGGTAGATCTTAATGTAATCAAGGAGATTAAGGATGTTCTTACTGCCAAAGAAATTACAATTAGATCTATGGTACGTGTGGCTTGTCCAGCTAATGGCACTACACTAGCCTCCAATCGCCTAAATATTTTTCTAAACGTCACTTTCAATCTGGCTGGATTGGCAGTAGGTCATATCGGCAATCCTATTTTTGTTGCTTTCAAAGAGTTTATCATGGAGGCAGTAGCATGTAAAGATGATGTGGATGTATTGCCTGGTTTGGAAGCGATGAATCCCCAGTCACCTTTTATCAAAGCGCTGAATTATCAAGCTTCAGATATTGAGGTTGATTTCCCTCTTTATGTGGTTGGTGGAAGCAGTGAATTGAGTTTGAGTTTTAAGACTCTTGTGGTGATACTAGGTAAGTTTTTCTTTATGAGAAAAAATGACCTGGTAGTAGATACCGAAAGTATGACTTGGGGAGCTAGACGTACTTCTGGGAAGGTTTATGTATGTATCGAGAGAAGCGGTGCTATCAATCACTTCAAGTATTTCTCAAATCCTGACACCTTGAAGGCAGTGTTAGCTAGTCTTTCGGCTGAAGAGGGAGACGTTCTTCAAGATTTTGAACTGAAATTAGTAACTACGAGTAGAGGAATAGCGGGAATAGAATCGGGAGTTTACAAAAGCGACAATGTTTCTGGAGACCGCCCGATCGCAGTAGTGATTCCTGGGATCATGGGATCGAATATAGGAGATAATGATGATTTGCTATGGATCAATTATTGGCGTTTTGTTAAAGGGGAATTGGACGAGCTTGCTTATGATGTAGATGTAAAAAGCAGCCTTTCCCCTCATTCATTGATCAAAACTTCCTATGGTGATCTTGGAGAAAAGCTTGCTCAGAATTATGATATAGTTACTTTTCAATTTGATTGGAGAATTTCACTGAAAGACAGCGCGGCACTTTTGGATGGCAAAATCCAAAAACTTCTCAGTAACAATCAGCCCATCAAAATTGTAGCTCACAGTATGGGAGGAGTGTTATTTCGGGACTTTATTGTTTATCATCAGGACACTTGGCAAAAACTCAATAATTCTATTGGCTTCAGGGCTGTGTTCTTAGGTGCGCCTCTTGGCGGGTCTTATCGTATTCCTTACGTACTTTTTGGGAAGGACAGTCTAATTAAATTGCTGGGGAAAATAGATATCAAGCATTCTACTAAAGAGCTTTTGGAAGTATTCTGCGATTTCCCGGGAATTCTCAACCTACTTCCAATGAGCAACAATACGAGTCTTCATGATTTCTCAGACAAGAGATTATGGGAAAGAATGCGCGCTGCCTCAGGGGATGATTCCTGGCCAATACCTTCAGTGAAGGTTTTGAAAGAATTCGGGGAGCATCAAAAGATAGTATTGGAAAACGTAGATAAAATTGACTATTCCAATATCACCTATATCGCTGGACAAAGCGGGAAGAATAGCTTTACCGTCTCTAACCTTGACATAGAGAATGGAGAATTGGTGTTCTCTGCTACCAATGCGGGAGATGAAAGTGTCACGTGGATGTCTGGAATTCCAAAAGGTTTTCATGACAAGAACCATGTTTATTATGCAAATGTGACCCATGGCGGACTTTCTAAAGAGAAGAATCTTTTTGGTGCCATTGAAGATTTGCTGATCTATGGAAGTACGAAGAGGCTACAGAATAGTCTGCCAAAATCACGTGGGGAAGAGAAAGATTTTGCACCTACAGAGACTGAGATTTTTGATATCAGCGAAGAGAATGTTATGAATACCATTTTAGGCATGGCAGTCCAGGAGGAGAAATGGCAAGAAGAAAAGCCTATGCTTGTTTCTGTGACTCATGGAGATTTGAAATATGCCAAGTACCCAGTGCTGGCTGGTCATTTTGAATTTGACGCAATACTTACTACTGAGCTTGCGATTGACTGCCAACTTGGGGGCGAACTGGCTAGGTTACACGGATTAGGTTTGTACCCTGGTCCAATTGGCTCCAATCAAATTGTTTTAAATGAGAATCTCACCCAATCAGGATTTAAAGGAGGCGTGATTGTAGGTTTGGGCGTACCAGGGGAATTGTCGGGATTTGCTTTGATGAATTCAGTAGAAAAAGGAGTCGCTAGGTATTTAACGATTAAGAAGGATAATACGACTTCTCGGGTAAATGAAAATAATTCAGCTACAAACGGGATTTCGGTGATTGCTATCGCAAATGCCTATGGGGGATTAACCACAGAAAGTTCAATTCGCGCTATTATTTTGGGAGTTCAGCAAGCAAATAGAAATATCCATTCTGTTTATAAAGGCAAGATAAAAGGGATAGAAGAAATAGAAATTGTTGAGATTTTCAATGATAAAGCACTTGCTGTTTTGAAAACTATTCAGCGCCTGGAATCAGATGATAGCAGGGAATTTAATGTAGTCTTCAACGAAAAAGGACTCAAATATAAACTGGGCAGACGTTGGAGAATTCCATATGACAATGCAAATGATTGGTGGACAAGGATAAGTATCTCTCATGAAATGAAATTAGGGGATACGGACGAGCCGGAAGAATCTATACGAATGTCCATAGCCTCAAATGGAGCGAGCGAAAAGGTGGAATATATGCCAGCCAATGACAAGACGCTCGATGTCTTGCTGAAAAGAATGACCCAAGAGAATCAATATTCTCCTGAGATAGCCAAAACAATGTTTGAGCTATTGATACCCTATCAGTTCAAAGAAGAGGTGAAGCGACTCAATAACGTCTCTTGGATTTTGGATCTTGCTTCAGCTGAATATCCTTGGGAAATGATCCAAGAAGACATTGATGCAGTGCCATTGTGTGTGCATACAGGGATGATCCGGCAGTTGTCGACTATGCAATACCGTAAAAAACTGGCAAGAGTTACCAGCAAAACAGCGTTGGTAGTTGGAGATCCGATGCTTGATAAATTTATGCCTCAGCTTCCCGGAGCTAAGCGTGAAGCAGAGACTGTGGTAGGTATTTTAAGGAAAAATGATTACCAGATTCAGAGCTTGATTAGTAGTGCAGCAGCGGATATTATTCTTAAACTTTTTTCCAGAAACCATAAAATCGTACATCTAGCGGGTCATGGTGTCTTCAAGTATGGCCCAAATCGCTCCACTGGAATGGTAATAGGCAATGACACCTTTCTGACACCCGCGCAGATAGCTGGGATGAGTTCTTCGGCAGAACTGGTATTTGTGAACTGCTGCTACCTCGGATTGATGGACAGGGACTCCGAAGAAAGAAGCCAATACAGAAATAAATTTGCGGCAAATATCGGGACACAATTAATCAATAATGGAGCGCGGGCAGTGATCGTGGCAGGTTGGGCAGTAGATGATGCTGCTGCGCTAGAGTTTTCGCGACAGTTCTACGAGAATATGTTTGACGGATTGGGATTTGGTGAGTCAGTAAAGCGGGCCAGGAAAGAAATTTATAAGGAATTTGGGCGCAGAACGAATACCTGGGGCGCTTTTCAATGCTACGGAGATCCTTTTTACAAGCTGACAGAAGTTGGTGTATGGAGAGGAAATGAAGATGAATTGTTGGTGTGTGAGGAAGTGGAAATTGAATTGAAGAATACCTTCGAATCGATGTCTGCCAACGAATACGATCATGAGAAAATTCTTGGTAGAATCGATGAAATCATGGAGAAAATGCAAAGTAGAAACATGCTCAATGATAACATTCAGGAGCTTTCTGCTAGCATTTATGCAGGATTGCAGGAGTACGAGAAATCTTGTTCCTGCTACGAGAAATTATTGAAATCCAAAAAATCTGAATTTACCATCAGGAGTTTTGAGAGATACTGTAATACACAAGCCAAGCTTACATTACAGAAATTTGCTGCCGAGAAAATAGAGTTGAAAGAGGCAGTGCAACTGATCGATAAAGTAATCTCAGATCTTGACGGACTTGGTAGGCATTTCGGAGAAAGTGCTGAACGATGGAGTTTAATAGGAAGTGCTTATAAACGGAAGATGCATCTCTTGAGAGATTCTGCCAGTGCTGATATAATGACAGCGCTTGCAAAATCCATCCAAGCCTATAAGGAAGCCAGCAAATTTTCTGAGAATAAGGATGCCTACCCACTTACTAATTGGTTGACACTTGCACAGATTCAGCTTTTGCAAGAAGGGAAAAAAGGGATCAAATTAATTGATTTGGATGCTAGGAAGGCATTACAGAAGATTTTTGATGAGACGAGCGACACCACAGATGATTTTTGGGATATGGCTCATCATGCCAATATTTTATTGACGCAGTATCTATTGGGAACTTCCAATCCTACTAAAGATGAAATCACTGCGGCATACTTGAAGCTTTGGAAGCTTGCCGGCAATAAAGGACAAAAAGTAGCAGAGCTAGAACATTTTGAAATTATAGGAACTGTACTGGGGAAATTAGAGAGTGAAAGGGCAAAATCTTTAAGTACTACAATTATGTCCATTAAAAAAGAATTAAAGGAGGCTCTTTAGCACCTTTAGTTTCCGAATACACGCTGAATAGCCTCTAAATAATCGAATCCGTGACCTTCAGTAGGTTCGATGTAGTTACCTTCCAAGTATTCGTTCCAGCAGCAGATCATTACTGTGTTTCCGTTGCTGGAACGATATTTTTTTGAAGTCTGCTGAGCTTCTTTCAGCATAGCTGTGAAGGATCTCTTGTCGCTGTGTACAAGATCTTTTTGAGGTTCACTTGGGAATCCTGATAGCTGTGGCCACGTGCCGCCTGCAGGTCTCATGTCCCAGCCCATAGCTACAGGAACTTGATATTCGAAATCTGGATCATTTTTGAATTTCTCGCTCCACATGTTCCAATGACCTTTATATGTCTCCCGCATGTCTGCAAAAGAGGTATTGTCCTTGTTCATGAAGTTATGATACACATATCCGGTCATGCCCTCGAATCCCATACTTTTCAGTCTTGGAACATATTCTTGTAGCAGTTGCTTGTTTTGATAGCTTCCACCTTCCCATGGTCTTTGCTGATTAGTTGCTTTCCACAGGGTGGGAAGACCATAAACTCGTTCGTTTTCAAGCATTGGCCCAGCGGTCACCGCGATGAATTTTATTCCGGGCAATCCTGCTTTTTTTGCTGTTTTCTGAGAATGATCCAGTAGATCCTTCAGTGCTAAGCCATAGTAGGCTGCCCGGGATTCTGCATTTTGTGGAAAATAGAAATAGACAATAGGACGTCCGTCTTTTCCCTTCAAATAATCCTTGCGACTGAAGTATTCATCAATCCAAAGCTGCGTAATTTTCTCATGAACTTTCAGATATAACTCTTTATCAGGAATCTCTCCCGGGTAGTTTGCTTTCCGAGCCAGTTCTTCGGGAGCGCCTATTTTGAGCCAGTGCATCCAGCGCTCGTCGCTATCATCGCACCAATTCAGTGCCCATTTCATTTGCTTATCATTGGGCAAACTTGCATTCACTTCCAGCATGACTTTCAGCTGATCCCCCCATTCTACCAAGCCAGGAATAGCCACACGGCCACTTCGGTTGGAATCGGTTTCCCATCCTTTTGGGTAGTATATTTTGGATTGAGGGCCAAAGTTTAAGTGGTAGTAATAATTCCTGCCATAAAACCAATCGTATGCAAAGAAGTCAATGCCGTAGCTTTTCATGTACTCTAGCTGCTTTTTGATTACTTCTGGGTCATCTCGCTTGTAAAATCCTTTCAGTTCTTCAATTGGCTTTCGGTCTAAATATGGGCCTTCATAAGGATACTTTTTAGAATAAATTCTTCCTTTTGGACCCCAGATACCAGGGTTTTGTAAGCTGGAACAATCACCTTGCCCAGTGAGACAAGACCAAAAACTATCACGATCTACAGCAGGATCAGAGGAAGTATTCCAAGAAGGCATAAAATATACCCCAACTAATTCATCTTCTGTCGCATCACTGGAAGTGGTGGGTGAACTGATGTTGGCAAAGTTCGCCCCTAGGTTTGACTTAGCTTCGGTATTTTCTTTTAATAGAAATAGAATGAGGACAGCAATAAAAATGGCTGAAAGAGAATAAAGTACAGATTTCAGCATAGTTGCTTTTTCTTAGTAATAATTCGTTCAATCGGCAGGTGGAAATTGGCGTATCTCCAAAATATATTTCAATTCAAACTTTTCCTCAAAATTTGAATTCCCCGATATTTTGGACGTAATTTTTTGTATTCTAAATGATAAGTGAAAAGCCACTCAAATCCCATTTTTCTATAGAAGCGTTGCGCCTGCAACTGCGTGTCCATCACTTCAAGCCAGATATATTTCAACCCTCGTTCTCTCGCTTTGGACTCGACCATTTTCATTAGTTGAGCAGCTATTCCCTTGCCCTGGTATTCTTTGCTGATGTATATTCTGTGTAAATGCAGCGAATTTGGTAAATCAATCAAAGCCGGTGATTCGGGATAGCTATACTTTAGAATACCAATTTTCCATCCTTCAAAAATCACAAAGTAATAATGGCTTTTTGGGTTATCCAGATCTTTTCCGAAGGCTTCAGGATTATACATTTGTTCCAAATACCATTCACCAGAGTCAGACCAAATATGTTTATAGGACGGAATATAAATTTCCCTCATCAATTCAATAAGCTCCGGCTGATCTGCAGCAGTAAGTTTTTGGATACTTAAATCTCTTGAAAGATTAATCATTGAAATAGGTTGAAAATAGGGTGGGTTAGAATGAACGACAATCTTGGACGTTTAATCTGTGGTAATTCTATTCAAAGAAATGTATTTCAATTGTCTTGCCAAAATATATGTAAAGAGATTTCTGAGTGATTTAAAAATATTTTCAAAACAAAAACCACAACCTCTTTCGAAGCTGTGGTTTTGTAAATGGAAATCAACTCTGTGATCACAAAGAATTACGCTTTGATCACAATTTTTATGTACTTCTCACTTCAAGAAGACTGGCGTTGCAAGACCTCTATAGCTAACCCAAGCCGCTAGGACTTGGAATTAACAGTGAAATTTATTTTTGTAAGCGCTGAAAAGAAAGAAATACATTCTTGTTGATCTGCTTTTCCAGAAGCAGTTCGTGTCATTACTTTCTTGCCAATACTTTCTTAGCTGCAGTTACAATATTAGCAGCGTTCAGACCGTATTTCTCAAGCAACTGGGTAGGAGTGCCAGACTCACCGAAGCTGTCATCTACACCCACATACTCCATTGGAGCTGGATTGTGTTTTGCTAGTGTTTGTGCTACGCTGTCACCCAGTCCACCGTTGTATTGGTGTTCTTCAGCAGATACCGCACATCCTGTTTTAGCTACAGAATCAAGAATTGCTTCTGTGTCCAATGGCTTGATTGTGTGGATATTAATCACTTCGGCCGAGATGCCTTCGCTTCTCAAGATCGCCTCAGCAACTACCGCTTCCCATACCAAGTGGCCTGTTGCGAAGATAGTAACGTCAGTTCCTTCGATCATTTTCCAGGCTTTTCCGATCTCAAACTTCTGAGCTGGATCGGTGAAAATAGGCCAAGATGGACGGCCAAATCTTAGGTAAACAGGGCCTTCATATTCAGCAATTGCAATGGTAGCAGCTTTCGTCTGGTTGTAATCGCAAGGATTGATCACAGTCATGTGCGGCAGCATTTTCATCATGCCTAGATCTTCTAGGATCTGATGCGTAGCACCATCTTCTCCAAGTGTCAAACCTGCGTGAGATGCACAGATCTTTACGTTTTTGCCTGAATAGGCTATAGACTGACGAATCTGATCGTACACACGGCCGGTAGAGAAGTTGGCGAAAGTACCTGTGAAAGGAATTTTACCATTGATAGTCATACCTGCGGCGATGCCCATCATATTCGCTTCTGCGATACCTACCTGAAAGAATCGCTCGGGAAACTCCTTTTGGAATGCCCCCATTTTCAATGAACCGATCAAGTCAGCACAAAGTCCTACCACATTTGGATTTTTACGACCAGCTTCTAGTAAGCCGTCACCAAAACCTGAACGTGTATCTTTTTTTTCTGTATAGTTGAATTTTAAATCCAATGTCTTTTCCATGATTTCTTTTGAGTAAATGGTCTAAAAATTTGTGGATTTAATAATCCCCAATTGTTTCTGGAAGTTGTCCCAAAGCGTCTGCTAGCTGCTCGTCACTTGGAGCGATCCCATGCCACTTGTGCGTACCAACCATAAAGTCAACTCCGTAGCCCATTTCGGTGTGAAGTAGATTTAACACTGGCTTGCCTTCACGAGTCAGATTTTTGGCTTTTTCAAGACCTTCAAGCACCGATTTCATGTCATTACCAAGAAGTGTATCTACGACTTCCCATCCGAAAGATTCATATTTTGCTCTTAGATCGATCAAATTCATAATCTCTCTTGTAGGGCCATCGATCTGCTGTCTATTCAAATCAATAGTAGCGATCAAATTGTCCACTTTCCAGTGTGCCGCATACATAGCAGCTTCCCATACTTGACCTTCTTCTTGCTCGCCATCACCCATGAGTATATAGACAGTGCTGTCGTCTCCGTCTATTTTCTTGGCCTGAGCTGCGCCGATTGCTACGGACATCCCTTGACCTAGAGATCCAGAAGCGATTCTTATTCCAGGAAGACCTTCTTCAGTTGCTGGGTGACCTTGTAGTCTTGAGTTTAATTTTCTGAATGTGTTCATTTCTTCAGGAGAAAAATATCCTGATCTAGAAAGCACACTGTACCAAACTGGTGAAATATGTCCGTTGGAAAGGAAAAATAGGTCTTCACCTTTTCCTTCCATTTTAAAATTTGAGTCGTGATTCAATCGGTTAAAGTACAGTGCTACAAAGAATTCTGTACAACCTAATGAAGCGCCAGGGTGTCCTGACTGTACCGCATGAACCATTCTAAGAATGTCCCTACGAACCTGTGATGCAACGCTTTCGAGTTGTTCGATTGTTTTTTTTTCCATTTCGGATAGGTCTATTTAAGGATTTGAGAGGTATGTTCTTTTGTATTTACTTTTTCGATGATCTCAGCGATTTTACCCACTTCGTCGATCACGAAAGTGGTTCTGACAGTTCCCATATAGGTCTTGCCAAACGTGTTTTTTTCTTGCCAGGTTCCAAAAGCTTCGTGTACTTTAAGGTCAACGTCAGCGATAAGTGAAAAAGGTAGCGCTTGCTTTTCTTTGAATTTTACATGCGACTTTTCCGCATCTGAACTGATCCCAAAGACTACATATCCTGCTTTTTGCAAAGCATCATAGTTGTCCCGAAGATTACATGCTTGCGCAGTACATCCCGGAGTAGCGTCTTTTGGGTAAAAATAGAGAACCACCTTTTTCCCTCGATAGTCAGAAAGCTTGATCGTTTCTCCTGTTTCAATTTTCGCTTCAAAATCTGGGGCCATCTGGCCTTCTTCTAGTTTCATGTGTTTATGATTTTGTAGTTATGCTCACATAGAATCTCGCTTGGCTAACATTCAATCCTGAGCGTTTTGCCTGCAACATGCTCGATTTCATATGCTTTTGTTTAAGCCGCCCAATTTAACCAATCGTTCCTTTCCATTCAGCAGTATTGCCGGCTTTATCGGTAACTTTTAATAAAACTTCTCCTTTGAACGCTTCATTTGCTAATTTTTCAGACCAGATCACTGCTTGCTTGTACTCATATCTCATGAGCACCCATTTGCCATTTACATAGGCTTCATAGCTGTCGATGCCGGACAAATCATCCCGAATCACAAAGCGCATATCAGAAGAGTTGACTTTTATCACCTTGATCGTCGGCTTTGTGTTGTCTTGCAAAATGGATATTTCTCCCAAATATCTAGAGCCGAAATTCAAGGTATCACCATTCCAGGTCCCTCCAAGAAATGATTTGGAACCAGTAGAAGTATAATAAGCATGCGATCGATCTTTGTTCCCAGAATATCCGGGTACATTCCACAGAATGTTCACCGCATTCCATAGGTATTCACGGTTGCTATTGACTATCAAGCGGGGTGAAGTTGAAGACCCATATTGAGAAACTCTTAAGAACAAATCATTCAAAACAGTCTCGTGGTTGAAATTTATCTGAACATTTTGGGCTGCGTATGAAATTTCTTTTCCGGCAGGAACTAGCGCATTGATGCCTGGAATGACCACTTCTGTGCAAATGTCAATTTCCTCAGGAATACCAAAATTCATATCCCAAAGGTACGTGCGGCTGTTTGCATCCTGATAGGCTGGAAGCATTTCAAATGCATTGGCACCGACATGAAACTTCGCCAACCCGCCTTTTGGAGAGATTGGAGCCTTGATTTTTAAAATGTTATTGATATAATCCAGAGATGCACGGGAAGGAGCAACACCGTCATTTACATTTGTCTCCAAATCCTGACCTTGAAGCGTAAAACTGATTTGACTCTCGTTTCCGTACGCATCACGAAGTTTTAGTTTATACGCTTTTTTCACGCCAGGCTCCAGCTCCAAATGACCGGCTGTCTCTGAATTTGGACTGATAAATTCAAACTTTAAGTTCTTCTGAGAATAAAGCCTCGAATAACGATTTTGATAGGTGTACAGCAGGAATTGTCTGGTGTAATTGAAGTCTACTTTGTCCACCGTCAAGTTAAACACAGCCCCTTTTTCATCTGCCAGCTCGAAAGTGGGAGAGCCATTTCTATTGCTTGCTCCATCCAATTGATCGTAACTGCGGATTTCAATACCTACTTTTCCAGTAATCTTTATGTCACTTGGCAAACGATAGCTGGTTCCGCTGGCTACAGGAGTGACTTCAAGTCTAGCAAATTTACCATTCACCCTTGAATCAATATCCAGAGGCACTATTGCGATGCTTTGAGGAACAGGCGCGGTATTGTCGAGGATTTCGGGAAAACCAAACAGGAGCGGATCCATCGCCCTATCCAGACTATCACGAATCTCGAAATGTAAATGCGGTCCACCTGAACCACCCGTATTTCCGCTATCAGCTATTCGCTGTCCTTGCTTCACAGGTAATTCTCCTGGTTCAGGAAAAACTTCCAGCTCAATGGCTTTGGCTTCATACATTTTCTTGCGCATGTATTCGCTCAGCTCTTTGTTGAAATTGCGCAAATGCCCGTAAAGCGTGATGCTACCGTTCGGATGCTTCAGGTAAATGACATTGCCATAGCCAAAAGAGGTAATCTTCATCCGATGTACCCACCCATCGGCAGCCGCCAAAATAGGGAGGCCTTCCTGACCGCCAGTTTTGAAATCCAATCCAGTATGAAAGTGGTTCCGTCTTAATTCTGCAAAGTTTCCTGCCAGATAATTTCTGGTTCCAGGATTAATAGGGTTCTTGAAATAGCCTTTTACCACTTCTTGAGCACTCAACTCAAGCGTAATGATCATTCCAAGAAATAGGAGCGCGTAGCTTAGCTTACTTAACTTCAAAATCCAACAACTTTTCTGTTCCGATAAATCCTTCCAACTGATCTCCAATCTGCACCGGACCAACTCCAGCAGGAGTGCCAGTATAGATGAGATCTCCTTTTTTTAGCATAAAAAACTGGGACACATATGCTATGATTGTGTCAAAATCAAAAAGCATCAGAGAGGTGTTGCCTTTTTGCCGAGTCTCCCCATTGATGGTCAAATGAAAATCGATATTCTTCAGATCCTCAAAATCATGTACAGATTTGAAGCCTCCAATCGGAGCAGCGCCATTGAAACCTTTAGCTATTTCCCACGGCAATCGGTTCGCTTTGCATTGATCCTGTAGATCACGTGCCGTGAAGTCTATCCCCATACCGATTTCATCAAAATATCGTTGAGCAAATTTCTTCTCGATGTACTTCCCTTGCTTTGAAATCTTCAGAACTAGCTCAGCTTCGTGATGAATGTTTTTGGAGAAATCTGGATAAAAAAACGGAGCTCCATCTTTCAGAAGTGCAGTGTCCGGTTTTAAGAAAACAACCGGATCTCCGGGAGTTTCATTTTTCAATTCCTCTATATGAGCCGCATAATTGCGGCCAATGCAAATGATCTTCATAGTGATAATTAATCTACAGCTTGGAAAGTCATCAAAGTCTCTCTAGTCCCATTCATAAAGTAAAGTTGGTTGTTTTCAAGTTTATATCCTCGGGTATCGATAAGAGCTTTGGATATAGGGAGCCTCTAAAAACTACTTTTCAATAGCTTCTTTATCTTACCAAAATGGTAAAGTGAAGAACCTTAAATAATATGATTTTTACAAATATCTTATAATCAGATAATTGACTTTTTAATTAGTTGGGATTGGGCGTAATCATACCATTGTAGCCACCTTTTTCAGTTGCACATATCTGCAGATATTATATACAATGTTCATCATGCTTTTTTTGCTGCCGCCCTTGTCGTGCTTATTGTTTTGAAGTAAGAACCGTTCTTACTGTTTTCCACAAATCAGAATATATACTCAACCCTTGCCCTGACGTTGGATTTTTCTCGATTCGTTTTTTTTGGGTCTCAGTTAGCGTTCTGTTTTTGTATCCTTTTTCGATTACTCTACCCACTACTTGATATTTGGCGGAGATCTCTTCGGTACCTTTCCCAGTGTATGCATTGTCTGCATAGATCTCCTGCCCCTGATCCGTGGCGTCCAGCAGTTCCCGGAGAATCTGTGAATCACACACGGAGGCATCCGTAACTGCATATTTTCGAATCAGCTTTGTTTTGATGTCAGCTTATACGTGGTTTTGTACTCGTAAAAACTCACTTTTTTCTACTTGGCCCAGCGGGTATATGTGCCTTTCAGCGCCAGTCTGTATAGGCTACTCTTCCACTCGGAAGGGACTTTCCCGTCTTTGATCTATTTGTTTTCCTCCTAGTTTTGCGCTGCAGTGGAGCTTCCACAAAGCTGACATCAATCTTCTTCTCCTCCTTGGCAAACATCTCGGATCAGTCCAGTGGGGCATTGAAGGCAGAGAACAGGAATTCGATGGAGCCTGAGGCGATTAGCTGCTCCCTCAAATGCCAGTAAGTCCTGCTGTCCGTGACGCGGTCACTTTTCTTCAGGCTCAGAAAAACCTTGAAATTCGTCCTGTCCAGAATCTGGTATTCCAGCTGATCGTTAGAAAGATTCTAGAGGTTCTGAATGATTAGTGTTTTGAATAGCATCAATCTGTCTTAAGGGTGACGTCCTCCTTTTTTTCTTTTGCTGTCTGGCTTTCAACCGACTCGTTTACAATCTATTCAAATATTCCCCAATCAATGAAACGGTCTAGTTTTTCCAGTGGGTTGCCTTGTTTAATAAGTTTCTGTGTCAAAAAATGACCGTCAAATGAACAAATTGGATTGATGTTTTCAGGCTCTTATCATTTGCCTAAACTTGCACATTTATCAGAACTTTTTTAGTAGTTTAAATTTTTAGAAGTATCCTTAAAACTAAAAAATGAATAAAATCATCACCATCACGTTTCTTGCAATCGTTTTTCTTTTTGGATTCGCCAAGACTGGAGACTGTCAGAAAACTGATAAAGATTCCCTGTTTACCAAACAATTTACCTATACCACGCTTAGCCCTTTACAAAATAAATTGTTTGATGATTTTGTTGAAGAAGAGTTTCCAAAAGGGCTGACTGTGCAAGATATTCTGAATCAAAAAGCGAGTACCCGAAATAAGATGCGGCTAGCCGAAGCTCTTTTTTTCAGAAACCAAAACGATGACATTCCGGACGCAATCAATATAATCCGCTGGGTCATTTCCCTGCAGGATACAGTTGAGAACCATAAAAGTTTTGGTAACTGGAAAGGCGGTGTTAACGATAAAGGCTACGATGAGAACATGCGCGAGTTTATTGGCACAGATCTGATTATCGTATATCATAAATTTAAAAATAGCTTGCCCGAAGATTTCAGAAAAGAACTGGAAGCCTCCTTGATAAAAGCGGCTAAAGGCGATTATGTCCGTAATGTCAAAGCAGATTATAGTAATATCTCAATCATGAGTTCTTTTCTACAAGATTATGTGGGACATACATTTGATCTACCCATAATTCAAAAAGCAGGATTGAATAAAGCGAAGGAGATCCTTTCCAATTTTCAGCGGTATAATACCTTATGTGAGTATAATTCTCCTACATATTATGGAGTAGATTTTACTGGTCTTGCGCTGTGGCGCGAGATAGCGATATCTCCGGAATTTAAAGAAATGGGTAAAATACTGGAAAAGGAATTATGGCTTGATGTAGCCGCTTTTTATAATGCCAACCTGCAAAATATTGGTGGCCCTTATTTACGGAGTTATGGAATTGATATGAAGAAATACACGGCCATTGTAGGTGTGTGGATTGCCGCAGCTGTTAATGATGTTTTACTTGCAACAGTTCCTGCACAAAACGGACCACACAACGAGTCTAATTTTATTGTCTCCATTTTTAATCTGGGTATATCAATGCCGCAAAAAGCATTAGATGAATTCAGACAATTCAGCACTCCAAGATTTTTATCAAGAGTCACCCCCAATTACTATGAAGGCGACAAACTTAAAAAAGTAACTGCATATATCCAGACAAACTGGATGATGGGTGGCTTATGGG
>Ga0105054_10001781_pt1 | contig 35105 bp, 34 predicted proteins | sample BON02_FD_78091 | JGI IMG/M metagenome (GOLD analysis project Ga0105054, IMG submission 78091) | Freshwater microbial communities from Lake Bonney liftoff mats and glacier meltwater in Antarctica - BON-02 (megahit assembly) | ecosystem: Environmental > Aquatic > Freshwater > Ice > Glacier...
CCGAACAGGCCTTTACGATCCTTTTTGAAGGTGATGCGACACCCAGCCAGATCGGCGGTTTCCTGATGGCGTTGCGCACGCGTGGCGAGACGGTGCAGGAATATGCCGCTGCCGCCGCAGTGATGCGCGCCAAATGCAACCCGGTGACAGCACCCGCAGGGGCGATGGACATTGTCGGCACCGGCGGCGATGGCAAGGGCACGCTCAACATATCGACCGCAACCGCATTTGTGGTGGCGGGCGCAGGGGTGCCAGTCGCCAAGCATGGCAACCGCAATCTATCGTCCAAATCGGGTGCTGCAGATGCTTTGGGACAACTCGGCATCAATGTCATGGTCGGCGCGGATGTGGTTGAACGCGGGCTGCGCGAGGCCGGGATCGGCTTCATGATGGCGCCGATGCACCATCCCGCGATCAAGCATGTGATGCCGACGCGGGCCGAACTTGGCACAAGAACGATCTTCAACATATTGGGACCGCTGACAAATCCTGCAGGAGTCAAACGGCAACTTACCGGGGCATTCTCTCGGGCGCTGATCCGGCCCATGGCCGAGACTCTGGCAGAGCTTGGCTCCGAAAAAGCCTGGCTGGTGCATGGCGGCGACGGCACCGATGAACTCAGCATCTCCGGGGTCAGCTGGGTGGCGGCACTTGCCGATGGCCAGATCACCGAATTCGAGCTTCACCCCCGCGATGCGGGCCTGCCTGAACATCCATTCGAAGCCATCCTCGGCGGCACCCCCGCCGAGAATGGGGCGGCCTTCCGCGCGCTCCTCTCCGGTGCGCACGGCGCCTACCGCGATGCAGTCCTGCTCAATGCAGCCGCCGCCTTGCTTGTTGCAGACAAGGTCGGCGATCTGACCCAAGGCGTTGAACTGGCCTGCCAAAGCATCGACAGCGGCGCCGCCCTGCGCGCCGTCGAAACTCTGGCCCGGATCACCCAACAGGGCTGAGCGGACCTCGGATCGCGGGCAAAATCATCGCCGCGCCTTTCCAACTGGCGACATGGCCGCTAGAACGGGTCCATGGATATTCTCGACAAGATCAAGGCTTACAAGCTGGAAGAGCTCGCTGCGCGCAAGGCCGCGACGCCGCAATCCGACATTGAAGCGCGCGCTGCGGCAGCACCGCCCACCCGCGGCTTTGCCCGTGCGCTGGCGGAGGCCACCCGCGAAGGCTATGGGCTGATCGCCGAAATCAAGAAAGCCAGCCCTTCCAAGGGGCTTATCCGCGCCGATTTCGACCCGGTGGCACTGGCGCAGGCCTATGCCGAGGGCGGGGCCACCTGCCTTTCGGTGCTGACCGACACACCCTCGTTTCAAGGCGCCGATGAATATCTGACCGCCGCACGCGATGCCGTCACCCTGCCCGCGCTGCGCAAGGATTTTCTCTATGACCCCTGGCAGGTTGCCGAGGCACGGGCGCTGCATGCCGATTGCATCCTCATCATCATGGCGTCGGTCAGCGATGCGCAGGCGGCAGAGCTTGAGGCAGCGGCGATCGAGTGGAAAATGGATGTGCTCATCGAAGTGCATGACGCGGTAGAACTTGAGCGGGCCACGTTGCTCAAATCGCCTCTGATCGGCATCAATAACCGCAATCTGCAGACCTTTGAAGTCACCCTCGACACCACCCGCAAACTTGCGCGCCGGGTACCTGAAGGGCGCCTGATCGTGGCCGAAAGCGGGCTGAGCACACCCGAGGATCTGGCCGATCTGGCCCGCTACGGCGCGCGCGCCTTCCTGATCGGAGAAAGCCTGATGCGGCAGGATGATGTCGCCAGCGCCACGCGCCGCCTGCTGGCCAATCCCCTGACCGCGCATGGTGGGATATGACGCTCACCCATTTCGACGCCGCCGGTCAGGCGCATATGGTTGATGTCAGTGACAAGGACAGCACCGCGCGCATGGCTATTGCCGGGGGCTGCGTTCGGATGCTGCCCGCGACACTTGCGCTCTTGCGTGAAGGGCGGGCCGGCAAAGGTGACGTGCTCGGAATTGCCCGCGTGGCCGGGATCATGGCGGCCAAGAAAACGTCCGATCTCATCCCGCTCTGCCATCCCCTGCCCCTTACCAAAGTCGGAATCGAGATGGAACCCGACGACACCCTCCCCGGTGTCCGCATCACCGCGACCGTGCGCACCACCGGGCAGACCGGGGTCGAGATGGAGGCGTTGACGGCAGTGTCCGTCGCAGCCCTCACCATCTACGACATGCTCAAAGCCGCCGAAAAATCCATGCAGATCGGCGACATCAGGCTTCTGGTCAAGGATGGCGGCAAATCCGGCCATTACAGCGCGCCATGATCTCGGTCGCGCAGGCGCAGGCCATGTGCCTCGAACTCGCACGGTTCGTCCGGCTTGCGACCGAAACGGTGCCACTGGCCGAGGCAGCAGGGCGCGCCCTCGCCGCCCCGGCGCACGCCACCCGCGCGCAACCGCCCTTTGATGCGGCAGCGATGGACGGCTACGCCGTCGCGGCCGAGGCGGTGGCTATCGGCGCGCAGTTCACAGTGGTGGGCGAATCCGCCGCCGGGCATGGCTGGACCGGCACGCTTCTGCCCGGTCAGGCGATCCGCATCTTTACCGGCGCGCCGGTTCCGCCCGGTGCCGGTGCTGTGGTCATTCAGGAGGATGTGGCGCGCGACGGCGACCGGATCATCCTGCAGCCCAATCTCGGCAATGGCACGAACATCCGGCCCAAAGGTACGGATTTCGCCAGGGATCACACCTTGAGCGCCCCGCGCGTGCTCGGCCCAGCCGACCTCGCCCTGCTGGCCGCGATGAATGTGGGGCAGGTCAGTGTCCACAAGCGCCCGACCGTGGCCCTGCTCGCCACCGGCGACGAGCTGGTAATGCCCGGCGAGGCGCCAACCCCGGACCAGATCATCGCTTCCAATGTTTTTGCGCTCAAGGCGATGATCGAGGCTGCGGGCGGCACTGCCCGGATCATGCCCATCGCGCCCGACAATCTGGACAGCCTGATCGCCGCCATGATCGCCATGTCCGACGCGGATCTGCAGATTACCATCGGCGGCGCCTCCGTCGGGGATCATGACCTTGTGGCCAAGGCGGCACAGACACTGGGCGTAACCCTTTCCTTCCACAAGATCGCGATGCGGCCCGGCAAACCGCTGATCGCAGGGCAAACCGCGCGAGGCGGACCTTACCTCGGCCTGCCCGGCAATCCCGTCTCTGCCATTGTCTGCGGCCATCTCTTTGTGCTTCCGATGATCCGCCAGATGCTGGGTCAGACCGATGTGCTGCCCCGGTGCTTGCCCGCCCGGCTCTCCGGGCCGCTTGCACCCAACGGGGCGCGCGCGCATTACTTGCGGGCGCATTTCCGCGAGACTGAGGTCGGGCGCGATGTCAGCGGCTTTGAGCAGCAGGACAGTTCGATGTTGACCATCCTCGCCGAGGCCAACTGCCTGCTGCTGCGGCCCCCCAATGATGCAGCGCGCAACATCGGGGACATGGTCCAGATTTTCCCATTCTGATCGAGGCCGTTGACACAAAACGGGAACATGCGTAGAACATAGGCTAAACGCCACGCATTTTAACGGCCCTGAGGGGGAACATCGGATGCTGACCAAAAAACAGCTGGACCTGCTCGATTTCATCCACAAACGGGTGCAGCGCGACGGGGTGCCGCCATCGTTCGACGAGATGAAAGAGGCGCTCGATCTGCGCTCGAAATCCGGGATCCACCGGCTGATTACCGCACTGGAAGAGCGTGGTTTCATCCGCCGCCTCGCCCACCGGGCCCGCGCGCTGGAGATCCTGAAACTCCCGGATGCGATGATCGGCCAACCTGAGCGTAAATCCGGGTTCGCGCCACGCGTCATTGCCGGTGATCGCCCCGCCGCGCCCCCACGCGGTGCGATGGCGGTGGAATCGCTGGGTGCCATTGAATTGCCGGTCATGGGCCGGATTGCCGCCGGTGTTCCGATTTCGGCGATCAGTGAAGTGTCGCATTCCGTGGCGGTACCGCAGTCGATGCTGGGCGCGGGCGAGCATTACGCGCTTGAAGTCAAAGGCGATTCGATGATCGAGGCCGGGATCAACGATGGCGATATCGTGGTAATCCGCGAAACCAATACCGCGAGTAACGGCGACATTGTCGTGGCTTTGGTCGACGATCACGAGGCGACGTTGAAACGCTTTCGCCGCCAGAACGGCATGATAGCACTTGAGGCGGCCAATCCGGTCTATGAAACCCGGCTTTACCGCGACGATCAGGTCAAGGTGCAGGGCCGTCTTGTCGGGCTGATCCGGACCTACTGATCTGCCGCCGCAATTGCCCGCTCCCGCCGTTGCGGGGGCCGGGCCCAGAGCCTGTCACCGGTCACATCCGCCACCGTGATCAGATCGAGTTTGCCAGCGCGCAGATATCCGGCGACGGAACCGGTCTGGCGCAGACGTTGCAGGTCAAATACCTCGCAAGGCCGGTCAGTCGGGGCCACAACAGAGACAATGAGGATATCGGCACCGTCGCAATCGGCAATCCCGGCCAAGGCTGTCTCACCCGCGATCTGTAACACGCTCGCCCCTGCAAGCCTCACCCGCGTAATCCGGTCTGCCTGCATCAGGCCGGACCGGGCAAACGCCTCTTCCTGTGACGTGACCGACCCATCATTCTCCAGCCAGTTATCCGCCGCAAACCCATCGCCGCGCGCTTTGGACAGGACCCGTCCCTCGGCGGTCATCACCCCGATCAGCGCCCCGCTGTCAGCAATCAGCAGCGCAGGCCGCTCTTGCGCGACCCACAGGCCAAGTGCCACCGCAGGCAAAGCCAACCCCGCCAGCCGCGCCCACCCCTGCCACAGGATCACCCAGAGCGCACCAAGCGTCAGTAGCGGCAAGACCGCGGCAGGTGGCGCGATCACCGCCGATATCGCCCCTTCTGCCGAAGCGACCGTTTCAGCAACATAAAGGATCCAGCGGCACCCGGTCTCGATCAGCCAGAGCGCCGGTTGCTCCAGCCCGAGCGGGCCGAGCAAGGCCAGAATGACCGCCCCCGGCATCACCAGAAACCCCATAACCGGCATCGCCAGCAGATTGGCGATCAGCCCGTAATGCGCCACCCGGTTGAAATGCGCCGCCGCATAGGGTGCCGTCGCCGTTCCCGCGACCAGCGACGAAAACACCAGCACACCCAATGGGATCAACCAGCGCCACGGACTATCCCGCTGTTCCGGCAACAGGCGCAGACCCTGAAATGCAAAGATGAGCGCAACCACCGCGGCAAAAGACATCTGAAATCCCGGATTGATCAGCCCCTCTGGCCGGATCAGCAACACGATCAGCGCCGCGATAGCCACTGACCGCATGGTCAGCGCCTGCCGGTCGAGCAGGATAGCGATCAGCATCACCGCCGCCATGACAAAGGCGCGCTCGGTCGCCATGTCGCGCCCCGCCAGCGCCAGATAGAATGCCGCCACAGGCAATGCGACCAGCGCCGCCACCTTCTTGGCCGAGACCCGCAGCGCCAAGGGCGGTACCAGCGCCACGCCATAACGGATCAGCGCAAAGACGAACCCGACCAGCATCCCCATATGCGTGCCCGAGATCGAGACGATATGATAAAGGTTGGAATCCCGCATCGCGTCATTGGCTTGCACCGACAGTCCCGACCGGTCGCCGGTCATCACCGCAGCGGCAAGGCCCCCGGCATCACCTGCGATGCGGTCACGCACCGCCTGTGACAGCGTCAGGCGCAGCCGGTTGAGGATCAGCGCCATGCTCCCCTCCGGTGCCGGGCTCTGGATCAGGACCGGACTGCGGGTATAGCCCACAGCACCCAGCCCCTGGAACCACGCGAGCCTGCGAAAGTCGAAATCGCCCGGCTCCACCGGCCCGTTCGGCGGCGACAGATGCCCGGTCAGCATCACCGTGCTGCCCGGGGCCGCCACAAACCAGCGCTGATCGCCATGCAGCGAGACTCGCACGCGCGCCGGAGTCCGCGCAGGCGCCATATCATCCAGCACAACCCGGTCCAGCGTCACGCGCGGCACATCGCTGACCGAGCGGTCCACATCGACGATCCGCCCCGAGATCGGCCCGTAATAGCGAAAGCCAAGCACCGGTTCGGCCACCAGATGCCCGCGCAACCCCGCCAGTGCAAAACCCGCCAGCATGATCGACAGACCCAACAGGATCGGACCAAAGGCCGCGCCCGCAGGCCGCACCAGAAAGCACAGCATAACACCCGCCAGCACAACTGCCGCATAATGCGCCGTCCCCGGCTCAAAAGGCAGCGCGAAATATATCCCGATCCCCAACCCCAGACAGACCGCGATCCAGGGAAACAGATACCCCCGCTGTGCAATCAGCGCCTCTTGCATGGCTGTCAGCGCGCGCACTTGTCCTTGGTCCCTGACCTGAGTATCCCCTGCCCATACCCTAGGTCCGCCGTGGTTAGCGAAAGGTTAACTTCCCCCATGTCCCAAGCCCCCGTCGTCACACGCTTTGCCCCTTCGCCCACCGGGGCGCTGCATATCGGCGGCGCGCGCACGGCGCTGTTCAACTGGCTTTATGCGCGCGGACGTGGCGGCAAATTCCTGCTGCGGATCGAGGATACGGACCAGAGCCGCTCCACCCCGGAAAACCGGCAGGCGATCCTCGACGGGCTGACATGGCTCGGCCTTGACTGGGATGGTGATCCGATCAGCCAGTTCGAACGCGCCTCGCGTCATGCCGAAGTGGCGCGGCAGATGCTGGCCTCCGGGATGGCCTACAAATGCTTTGCCACGCAAGACGAGATCGAGGCCTTTCGCGCGGCAGCGCGCGCTGCCGGCACCTCGACCTTGTATCACTCGCCCTGGCGCGACATCCCCGAGAGCCATCACCCCGATGCCCCCTATGTCATCCGGATCAGGGCCCCGCGCGGGCGCAATGGCGGCACCACGACAATCCATGATCAGGTGCAGGGCGATGTGACTATTGGCGATGATCAGATGGATGACATGGTCTTGCTGCGCTCTGACGGCACGCCGGTCTATATGCTGGCCGTGGTGGTGGACGATCATGACATGGGCGTCACCCATGTGATCCGGGGCGACGACCACCTCACAAATGCGTTCCGGCAAAAGATGATCTATGATGCGATGGGCTGGGACGTGCCGGTCATGGCGCATATCCCGTTGATCTTTGGCCCGGACGGCAAAAAGCTGTCAAAGCGGCACGGCGCGACGGGCGCTGCGGAATATCAACTGATGGGCTATCCGGCGGCAGGCATGCGCAATTACCTCACCCGGCTTGGGTGGAGCCATGGGGACGCGGAATATTTTACCGATGCGCAGGCGCGCGACTGGTTCGATCTCAACGGTATCGGACGGTCGCCTGCGCGCTTTGACACCAGGAAACTCGAAAACCTCTGCGGACAGCATATCGCCGCCAGCGAGGATGCTGCGCTGCTGCATGAACTTGAGGCATTTCTGCGGGCAACAAGGGCCGAGCCACTGGACAAAGTACAGCATGATGGGATGCTGCGCGCGCTCTATTGCCTGAAGGATCGCGCAAAGACCCTGCCACAAATCATTGAAAAGGCTTATTTTGTGCGGTCGCAGCATCCGATTGTGCGCGACGATGCGGCGCTGGCGCTGCTCGACAAGGTATCCCGTGGTATACTGCTTGAATTGACGCCGCAATTGCACAATGCTACGTGGAACCGCGACACTCTGGAAGGCATCGTGAACACCGTGGCACAGGCGCATGGCCTGACACTCGGCAAAATTGCCGGCCCGCTTCGGGCCGCACTTGCCGGACGGACCGTGTCTCCCAGCGTTTTTGATATGATGCTCGTGCTCGGCCGTGATGAAACGCTCGCGCGCCTTGCAGATGCTGCCAGTGCCTGAAACAATTTGGTCATCTTTGGACTTTAACCAGACCGGACGACCGACAGAGCAAATCAGATTGCACGCCCCGGCATGGTCCGCGGCGGACCTCAGAAGGGGACGATGACATGGCCGAAACGAACCGCCACGCAACGCTGTCAATTGACGGCACGCAATATGAACTGCCGATGCACTCGCCGACGGCTGGCCCGGACGTGATCGACATCCGCAAGCTTTATGCGCAGGCCAATGTCTTTACCTATGACCCCGGTTTCACCTCGACCGCAGCCTGCGACTCCTCCATCACCTTCATCGACGGCGACGAAGGCGTGCTCTTGCATCGTGGCTATCCGATTGATCAACTTGCGGCGAAATCGCATTTCCTCGAGGTGGCTTACCTACTGCTCTACGGTGAATTGCCCGATGCCGCGACGCTCGAAAAATTCGAGAATCTTCTGACGCGTCACACGATGATCCACGAACAGATGCACTACTTCTTTCGCGGGTTCCGCCGCGATGCGCATCCGATGGCAACCATGGTCGGCGTGGTCGGTGCAATGTCGGCCTTTTATCACGACTCGACCGACATCAATGACGAACGGCAGCGTGAAATCGCCTCGCACCGGCTCATTGCCAAGATGCCGACGATTGCGGCCATGGCCTATAAATACTCGATCGGACAGCCCTTCATCTATCCGCGCAACGAACTCGACTATGCGTCAAACTTTCTGAACATGTGTTTCGCGGTTCCGGCAGAGGATTATCACGTCGATCCGATTGTTGCCCGCGCAATGGACCGGATCTTTACGCTGCATGCCGATCACGAACAGAACGCCTCGACCTCTACCGTGCGGCTCGCCTCCTCCTCCGGCGCCAATCCTTTCGCCTGCATCGCAGCCGGTATCGCCTGTCTCTGGGGTCCCGCGCATGGCGGCGCCAATCAGGCCTGTCTGGAAATGCTGCGTGAAATCGGCACTGTGGACCGCATCCCGGAATACATCGCCAAGGCCAAGGACAAGAATTCGGGCTTCCGCCTCATGGGTTTTGGCCACCGGGTCTACAAAAACTTCGATCCGCGCGCGACGGTGATGAAGCAGAGCGCCGATGAAGTGCTTGAGCTGATGGGCATCCACAACAACCCGACCCTGCAGGTCGCCAAAGAGCTTGAGCGGATCGCGCTGGAGGATGAATATTTCATCTCCAAAAAACTCTATCCGAATGTAGATTTCTATTCCGGCATCATCCTCGACGCGATCGGTTTTCCCACTTCGATGTTCACCCCCATCTTTGCGGTCGCGCGCACAGTGGGGTGGATTTCCCAGTGGAAAGAACAGCTAGCCGATCCGCAGCTCAAGATCGGGCGCCCGCGGCAACTCTACCATGGCGAAATCAGCCGCGATTATGTGGATATCGAAAACCGCTGATGCGCGCGCTCGCGGCAGCGTCTCAGCGCCCCTCGTAACGCGCGGGACGTTTTTCAAGAAAGGCAGCAACGCCTTCCTTGAAATCGTGGGTCAAACCGCATTCTCTCTGCAACCGCGCCTCCAGCGCCAGTTGCGCATCCAGCGTATTCTCGAACGACGCGCGAAGTGCGGCCTTCACATGGCGATAAGCCGCCGTCGGCCCCTTGGCCAGATGCGCGGCCCGCGCGCGCCAAAGCGCGTCAAACTCCGCAGCAGGTGCCGTCTCGTAAATCATTCCCCAATCGGCAGCCTGCCGCGCCATGATCTTGTCGGCAAAAAGTGCCGCCCCCATCGCCCGCGCTGATCCAATCTGCCGGGGCAACCAATAGGTGCCGCCCGCATCCGGGATCAGGCCGATCCGCGTAAATGCCTGCACGAAATACGCAGTCTCCGAGGCGATCACCACATCCGCCGCCAGCGCCAGATTGGCCCCCGCACCCGCTGCCGCGCCATTCACCGCCGCAATCGTCGGAATACGGCAGTCGAAAATCGCACGCAGCATCGGCACATATTCATCGCGCAGCACCGTCTCCAGATCGAGGGCCGCGGCATTGTTACCATCCGCCAGATCCTGTCCCGAACAAAACGCAGGCCCCGCACCAGTCAGGACCAGCACGCGCGCCATCCCCTCTGCCGCCGTCACCGCAGCGGCAATCTCAGCGCGCATCTGCCGGTTCAGCGCATTCATCACCGCCGGACGGTTCAACGTCAGCACGGCGATCCCGTCATCGGCACTCAATGTGATGGTCTGATAGTCCATGCGCGGCCCCCTGTGTGCGCCGCGATCCTGGCGGCGGACAGGCCGCAGGCAAAGCACAACCCGGCGTCACGAGCGCAGGATTTCCGCGACCCGTTTGGCCTCATCCTCGCTCAGTCCGGAATCGTTTGCAGCCGTCGAACGGCGGCGCAGGGACACCAGCCCGATCCCCAGCGCTGCAATCAGCATGGCGGGTGCCGCGAGCCACAGGATCAGATTCACCCCGGTCGCATCAGGGCGCAACAGTACGAACTCGCCGTAGCGGTTCACAATCGCAGCCACAACCTCGGCATCCGTATCACCCGCTACCAACCGCTCGCGCACCATGACGCGCAAATCGGCGGATAGCGTGGCGTTCGATTCATCGATACTCTCGTTGCGGCACACCGGGCAGCGCAGGCCGCCGCTGATCTCGCGCGCCCGCGCCTCAAGCACGGGATCATCCAGCATCTCATCGGGCTGCACCGCCGGCAACGGCGCGGCCCAGAGCGTCAGGACCAGCGCCAGCCACCTCATTCAGCGGGCACCTGCGCCACCGGTACCCGTGCCGCCCCTGCCGCCACGCGCAATCTGCGGTCCGACAGCGAGATGAACCCACCCAGCGCCATTAGAATCGCCCCACCCCAGATCCAGTTGGCAAAGGGTTTGATATAGGTCCGCACAGCATAGCCCCCCCCGGTCTGCGGATCGCCGATCACCAGATAGAGGTCGCGGGTAAATCCGTTATCAATCGCGGCCTCGGTCGTTGGCATCTGCGCTACCGGATAATTGCGCTTCTCCGGAAACAGCACCGCCTCGACCGCGCCGTCGCGATACACCGCCATTTCCGCCATCAGCGTGGTGTAATTCGGACCCTGGCCGTTTTCGACGCCGCGCAACTCCACCTCATAGGCACCCACGGCAAAACGGTCGCCGATCTGCGCCACGCGGATATCCTCCTGCTGCCAGGCGGTCATCGCGGCCACGCCAAAGATCGTCACCCCCATCCCGGCATGGGCCACCGATTTGCCCCAATCCGCGCGGGGCAATCGGGCCAGCCGGCCAATCCGTCCGACAAACCCGCCGCGCCCGGTGCGCGACCACAGATCGACCGCAGCCCCCAGGATGACCCAGACCGCCAGCGCTACGCCCACAGGCCCTAGCGCCGAACGCCCGGTCTGCACCGCAAAGACCAGACCACCAATTGCGACAGCGAGCACTCCCATCAGCGCCATCTGCCGCCCCGCCCGGTCGATCGAGCCGCGCTTCCACGCCAGCAGCGCGCCCAAAGGCATCACCACGGCAATCGCCACCATGAAGGGCGTAAAGGCCGCGTCAAAGAACGGCGGACCCACCGACAAGGTCCGCTCGAACAGCATTTCGGCTGCCAGTGGCCAGATTGTGCCGACAAAAACCACCAAGGCAGAGACGGCGAGCAGGATGTTATTCAGGATAATCCCGCTTTCGCGACTGACCATGCCAAAGGCCCCCTTGGCCTCCATTGCTCCCGCGCGGAAGGCGTAAAGGGTCAATGCACCGCCCACGAACACCGCAAGAATGATCAGGATATAAAGCCCGCGCTCGGGGTCATTGGCAAAAGCATGGACCGAGGTCAGCACGCCCGAGCGCACGATAAACGCGCCGAGCAGCGAAAACCCGAAGGCGAGGATCGCCAGCAGCACGGTCCAGCTCTTCAGCGATTCGCGCTTCTCGACCACGATCGCGCTATGCAGCAGCGCCGTCGCAATCAGCCAGGGCATGAAGGAGGCATTCTCAACCGGATCCCAAAACCAGAACCCGCCCCAGCCCAATTCGTAATAGGCCCACCATGATCCCAGCGCGATCCCGATGGTCAAAAACACCCAGGCCGCCAACGTCCATGGCCGGACCCAGCGTCCCCAGGCGGCATCGACGCGACCTTCGATCAGGGCGGCCACGGCAAAGGAAAACGCCATGCTCAGCCCGACATAGCCGAGGTAGAGGAACGGCGGATGAAACGCCAATCCGGGATCCTGCAAAAGCGGGTTGAGGTCGCGGCCATCGAATGGCGGCACCGCAAGGCGCAAAAACGGGTTCGATGTGAACAGGATAAAAGCAAAGAACGCGACCGAAATCGACGCCTGCACTCCCAGCACCCTTGCGCGCAACGCCGCTGGCAGGTTGCCGCCAAACCAGGCCGCACAAGCGCCAAACAGCGTCAGGATCAACAGCCAGAGCAGCATGGAGCCTTCGTGATTGCCCCAGACTCCGCTGATCTTGTAGATCATCGGCTTGGCAGAATGCGAATTCTCATAGACCAGTTTGAGCGAGAAATCCGAACTCACAAAGGCCCATGTCAGTGTCGCAAAGGCAAATCCGACAAGGATGAACTGCGATGTCGCTGCCGGTTCGGCAAAGGCCATCCAGCCGCGCCATCCCTTATGCGCGCCGACCATCGGCACAACCATCTGCAACAGCGCGATGCCAAAGCCGAGAATCAGCGCGAAATGTCCAAGCTCTGTGATCATGTGATTAGTGTAGGGCAAATGCCCCGCCCCGCCAACAGGCACCAGCGGGGCATCATGTCACGCCTGCGTGCGGCTCCACTCTGTCAGTGCCGGATTCTCGCCCTGCGCCTCGACCTGCAGGGTCAGGTCGGCATCAGCCCCCGTCGCGGCCACCAGCGGGGTGACCGGACCAGGCAACAGGACGGGCGGCACCTGCGCAATGCCCGCCACGATCTCGCGTTGAAACGCCTGCTCGGTGCTCTGAAACCGTGCTCCAAAATAGAGGCTGATGACGGCACCAATCAACCACCACATCGGCTCCGGCATCGCCGAGAGCGCCTGCATCCGCGCGGCAAACCAGACCGGATCAATCAGCGCTGCGGCCAGAACAGCCAATGTTCCCAAGGCCATCAACGGACGTGGCAACCGGTTCAGTGCATCCATCAGCCGGTCATAGGCGGCGCGTTGATGTGGTGCCAACGGTGGCAACCCGCCCGCCTCCGTATCCATCCGCGCGCGGATCAGCAGAGCCAGTTCCGCCAGTTCGCCCCGCCCCATCCCGATCAACCGGGTCAGCATCCGCCCGATCATCTCCATGCCGCGACCCTTTCCGCATGCTGTGCATCGGTCAGATAATAACCGGGCGCAATGAACTCCTCCGCGCGCATGATCCAGCCGCCCTTGCCGCCATCAATCCTGCGGGCAAATTTCCGGCTCGCCGGGCGGGCATCAGCCAGCGCATAATAATAATTTCGTCGCGCGATCCCATAGGCGTCGGCAATATGCGTCGGTGCCGCAGCCACCGCCATCTGCGCCGCGGCGATCGTCTTGGGCCCGATCACGCCATCGACAATCACATCGATGCGCATGTCACGGATCAGCCGCTGCAGGATGCGCACGGCATTGGCGCCCGCACTGACATACATATCAAATACCGAGGGTTGCAGCGCCACCGGCAGTCCGGCAATGCGCGGCGCCTCAAAGTAGTGGCGCACAAAGATATCGACCGCCTGCGCCCGCGTCAGCGCACGCACATCGGCCTCACTCACCCGCCCGTCGCGGTTCAGGTCAAGGCCAAGCCGGCGCATCGTATGGATTGTGACGCCATTGTTCGTGGCGCCGCCCGGATCATCCGGGTCATTCACATAGCCGCCCTCTCGGGCGACGATGGATTCGGCGATCTGCCGCACAGTCTGCATGGTATAGCCCCCGGTTTGCGATGGGGCAGCCTCGGCACAAAGCGTTAATTCGTCGCTGCAGCAGCGTCCGGTTCCACATAGACACCCTGATCCTTCAAGGCTTCAATCACTTCACGCGGCATATAAGTTTCGTCATGTTTGGCAAGTATTTCAACGGCTTCAAACGTACCGTCAACATAGCGACCCTGCCCCACCACGCCCTGACCCTCTTCGAACAGATCAGGCAGGATGCCGGTATAACTGACAGGAATCGACGCCCCGCCATCGGTCACGACAAACCGGGTCACCCCAGCCTCGCCGCGCACGAGCGAGCCTTCCTCCACAAGCCCGCCAATGCGGAAGACCTCGGTTGGTGGTGGCGGCGCCTCGGTCACCTGGCTGGGCGAGCGAAAAAAGTTGATCCCGTCGCGCATCGCATAGCCGATCAGCGCGGTGGACAGCGCCAGCGCAACAAAGGCCAGAATGACGACCTGCACCCGCCGCTTTTTGCGCAGCCCCCTCATGGAAACACCGGCGCCAACATCAGCCCCTCCGTTTCATCCAGTCCAAGCATCAGGTTGGCGTTCTGGATGGCCTGCCCCGATGACCCTTTGTTCAGGTTATCCAGCGTGGACACCACCAGCGCACGGCCCGGCACCCGGTCACCACTTACCCCGATATGGCAAAAGTTCGACCCCTGCACATGGCTCATCGCGGGCAACTGGCCGTATGGCAGCACAACGATGAACGGCTCATCGGCATAGCGCGAAACCAGTGCCTGATGAATGGCTTGCGGGTCACCCTTCAAGTAGCAAGAGGCGAGGATTCCCCGATTCACCGGCACCAGATGCGGGGTAAACACGATCTGCACCGAACGGCCTGCCAGCAGCGAAAACTCCTGATCGAACTCGCCCAGATGACGATGCTTGCCCCCCGCGCTATAGCCCAATACGTCCTCGGACCGTTCGGCAAAAAGCATGTTCTCCTTAAGGCCGCGGCCCGCGCCGGACACGCCGTTCTTGAGGTCACAGATGATATCATCCAGATCGATCAGCCCGGCAGAGATCAGCGGCCGCATCGCAAACTGCACAGTTGCCGCATTACATCCCGTCCCCGCGACCAGTCGCGCGCCGGCAATCTCGCCACGGTAAAACTCGGTCAGGCCGTAAACCGCCTCCGCCTGCAGATCCATCGCGACATGCGGCGCGCCATACCATTTCTCATAGGCCGCAGCATCGCGCAGCCTGAAATCCGCACCGAGATCGACGACCTTCACGCTACGCGGTAAATCCCGGACCAGCGCCTGCGAAAGCCCATGCGGCAGCGCACAGAACACCAGATCAATTCCGGCAAAATCAATCTGTTCGATGGTGCTCAACACCGGCAGGTCCAGGTGGCGCAGATGCGGAAACACATCGGCCATCGCCTGCCCCGCCTTGCGATCCGCCGACAGCGCGGCAATCTCCATCCCCGGATGGGTGGCGATTATGCGGACCAGTTCCGCCCCGGTATAACCCGAGGCACCAAGGACAGCGACAGCATAAGTCATCAATTACTCCCGACTTTCAGGGATATAGGCATCGCGGGTAAATACCACAATCGGCACGTTTGCCGCAGGTTCAATCCGCCTCAAACGTGATCTGGCGGCGCAGGAACTGCGTCGCGCGGTTCGATACCGTGCGTGGATTGCCCGAGGTCAGGAACCGGCTCTCGGTGCCGGTTCCGATGATTTCAGGCCTGCGTTTCAGATAATCAGCAAGGCTCTCCGCCACCAGATTGGCCTGCGAAAACACCTTGACGTGCGGCCCGAGCGCATCCTGAAACACCGCCTCCATCAGCGGATAATGCGTGCAGCCCAGCACAGCGGCATCAGGCTCCGGCATCTTGCGACGCAGCGCATCGACATGGCTGCGCACCAGCGCCTCGGCGAGGATCAGATCACCCTCCTCGATCGCATCGACAACACCACCGCAGGCCTGCCCTTCGACATCGACACCGATGGCACGAAACGCCAGCTCACGCTGGAACGCGCGGCTCGCCACCGTCGCAGGCGTGGCAAACAGCGCCACATGCTTGAGCGCAACCTCGCGTGGCGGCGAATTGTCACCCCACTGCCGTTCTGTCAGCGCCTCGATCAACGGCACGAACACGCCCAGCACCCGCTTGTCATGCGGCACCCAGCCTTCCTGCATCCGGCGCAGCGCGGCAGCGCTGGCGGTGTTGCAGGCCAGAATCACCAGATCACAGCCGGCATCGAACAGGCGCTGCGTCGCCGCCGTAGTCAGATTGTAAATATCATCCGCCGTGCGCACACCATATGGCGCGTGGGCATTGTCACCGAAATAGACCAGCGGCACATCGGGCAGTTGCCGCGCGACCGCATCCAGCACCGTCAGTCCACCCAGACCGCTATCGAAAATCCCGACCGCCATCCTTGCTGCCCCTGCCCTTGTATTTCGCCTCGAACTCATGCCCCAGCAGGTTCGAAGCCACCTTGTTAGGTGACAGGTCATACGTCGCTTTGCGCAGGAAATCCATCATCGCTTTCGGGTCGGTTTTCAGCGCAGCCAAAGCGGCCACAGGGACCGGCTCACCGATCACCACCTTGACCGAGGTGCCTATCCGCGACCGGAATTCGCGCAACAGCATTCCCAGCCGCAAAGTCACGTGCAAATGGCTCGCCAGTTGAAAAAGCCGGGAATTGGCACCTTCGAAAAACACCGGCACGACCACCGCACCCGAGCGCACAATCATCTTGGCGGTGAAATTGCGCCAACCGGGGTCCATCGCAGGGCCAAACGGGCGTGCTCCGGTCGAGACGGTGCCACCCGGAAACACACCAATAGCACCGCCTGCGGTCAGATACCGCAGCGCTTCGGTCCGGGTCTCCAGGTTTTGCCTTGCCGCCGCTTTCGTCTCGTCAAACGAAATCGGCAGGATCACCCGCTCCAGATCGGGCGCCCGACGGAAAACCGAATTGGCGAGCACCCGAAAATCGCCCCCGCGACGGTGCGAAAGGATGCGTCCCATCATCAGCCCGTCAAGAATCCCGTAGGGATGGTTCGCCACCACAATCAGCGGCCCTTGCGCAGGTATCGTCGCAAGCGAACCGCCCGTCACCTCCATTGTCAGCCCATAACGCTCGGTCATCACCTCCCAGAAATCGCGGCCCTCGGCCACCTCCTCTGCATATCCCTGTGCCGCCCTGATCAGCTTGAGCCGACCAGTCGCATTCTCCATCACTCTGATTATCGCCCTGCCACCCCGCGTTGCTGCGCTGCTGGCATAGCTGATGTCTCTCGCAATCTGGTTCTGGCGCATTCCCGTCCCACATTCCATCCCCGGATATAGGGGACACAAGTTAACGTCGCCCTAACATCATCCTGTAACAGTCTGATAGCGGCTGGCGGCTACTCCGCCGCCTGCAACGCCGGGGGCGACGTCCGCAATCGCACCAATAACACCTCACGCTGTCCCGCCGCCTTGTGCGCATTCACCGTCTTTACCGGACCAAAGCCTTTGATCTGCAACGGCAATTCCGACAACGCCAGCGCCGTCTGGCGGCGATCCGGCGTCAGGCTCTCCAGAACCTCCGCCATATCCGCCTCATATTGCGCGATCAGATCGCGCTCCAGCCTGCGGTCCGCGCTGCGCCCGAACGGATCAAACACCGTGCCGCGCAGGAACTTGAATCGCGCCAGCAGCGGAAACAGCCGCTCCATCATCACCCCGAACCGGCGTTTCACCGGCCTGCCATCCGGCCCGTTGCGGCTCAACAGCGGCGGGGCCATATGAAAGCTCAGCTTCAGATCGCCTTCAAACACCTGTCCCGCCTGCGCCCGACATTGCGCCAAAAGACGCGCAACTTCGTATTCATCCTTATAGGCCAAGAGCTTGTGATAGGACTCCGCCACAGCACCGCGCAACGCCGGATCATCAAACCGGTCCACCAGCGCGCGATAGCGACGCGCCAGCGCTGGACCCTGATATACCGTCAACTTCGCCGCGCGAAACTCAATCTTCTCCTGCAATGTCATAACCTTGTCAGGCGCAATTGACGCTTCCCGCGCCGCTGCCTCCGGGTTCAGGATCGCCCAACGGCCCAGTTCAAATGCCCGCGCATTGGCCTCTGCCGCGGTGCCGTTCATCACGATGGCGCGGGCAATCGCATCACGGCTGAGCGGAACAGCACCCCGCTGCCAAGCCGCGCCGAAAACGATCATGTTGGAATAGATCGAATCGCCCATCAGACGCTCTGCCAACAGCGTGGCATCGCAAGTCGCCAGCCCGTCCTGCAACCGCGCCTGCAGCGCCAGCAGCAACTGATCTGCCGGCAGGCGAAACCCGGCATCGCGAGTAAAGGCACCGGTCATCGTGACATGCGTATTGACCACGCCGCGCGTGCGGCCCGTCTGCATCAGGCCCAAAGTCTTGCCCTGTGCGCTCACCACCAGATCACCGCCGATCAGCGCATCGCATTCGCCCACCGCGACCCGGATAGCATTGATATCGCTCGGTGTTTCCGCAAGACGGCAATGGATATGCACAGCGCCGCCCTTCTGCGCCAGCCCCGCCATCTCCATCATCCCGGCCCCCTTGCCGTCCAGATGCGCTGCCATGGCGAGCACCGCGCCGATGGTCACCACACCGGTGCCGCCGATCCCGGTAATCACCACATTATAGGTGCCATTGATCGGGGGAAGCACCGGCTCCGGCAGGCCCGAAAGGTCAATCTGCGCCGGTGCCGCCTTGCGCAACGTTCCGCCCGAGACGGTCACAAATGACGGACAAAACCCGCGCAGGCAACTCAGATCCTTGTTGCAGGTGGATTGGTCGATCGCCCGCTTGCGGCCCAGTTCCGTCTCGACCGGCACAATCGCCACGCAATTACTCTGCACGCCGCAATCGCCACAGCCTTCGCACACATCCGTGTTGATGAACACGCGGGTACCCGGGTCCGCAACCTCGCCCCGCTTGCGACGGCGGCGCTTTTCAGCGGCACAGGTCTGCACATAAACAATGGCCGACACACCTTTGACCTTGCTCATCTTCTCCTGCACCGCAGGCAACTCGGCACGCTCGAAAATGCTGATTCCGGACGGAAACACCGACAGGTCCAGTGCCTCCTTGGCGTCATGCACCAGCGCCAGGTCCCTGACCCCCATCGCCAGCAATTCGCGGCAAATCCGATCCGCGCGCAGGTCGCCGTCGTTATGCTGGCCGCCGGTCATCGCCACCGCGTCATTATAAAGGATCTTGTAGGTGATATTGGTCCCCGCCATCAGCGCGAACCGGATCGCGAGCAGGCCCGAATGATTATAGGTGCCGTCGCCCATATTCTGAAACACATGATCGCGTTTTGAAAACGGCGCTTCGCCCACCCAATTGGCCCCCTCGCCACCCATCTGGGTCAGGCCAACCGTACCCCGGTCCATCCAGAGCGCCATGGTATGACAACCGATACCGGCCTGCGCACGGGCACCCTCCGGCACCACGGTCGAGGTATTATGCGGACAGCCCGCACAGAAATACGGCAGCCGCGCCGCAAGGTCCGGCGCATTATCCGCGCGCCGTGCCTGCGCGAGATCCGCCACGCGCGCGACCAATTCCTCCGACCCACGCCCTTCATCGATCAGGATCCCGCCCAGCTTTTCTGCAATTTCCACCGGATCGAGCGACATCGGCACCGCGAACAGCACCTCCGCCTCCGGCCCGCCCCGCCGCCCGCCCCAAACGCGGCGGCCCTGACGGTCATCGAAGATCGCCTCCTTGATCTGCACCTCGATCAGCTTGCGCTTTTCCTCGACCACCACGATCAGGTCGAGGCCCTCGGCCCAGTCATGGAACCCGTGCATGTCGAGCGGCCAGCTTTGCCCCACCTTGTAGGTGGTAATCCCCAACCGCTCCGCTACCGCTGCATCGATCCCCAGCAGGCCCAGTGCATGCACCAGATCGAGCCAGTTCTTGCCCGCGGCGACAAAGCCGATCTTGGCCCCCGGCTTGCCCCAGACCCGACGGTCGATCCGGTTCGCCCGTGAAAAAGCCTCCGCGGCAAAGCGCTTGAAATTGACAAGCCGCGCCTCTTGCGGGATCCAATGATCGCCAAGGCGAATGTTCAGGCCACCTTCGGGCATGGCAAATTCCGGCGCCACAAACGCCATCCGGTCCGGCCGTCCATCCACCACCGATGTGGCCTCGACCGTGTCCTTCATCAGCTTCAGCCCGACCCAAAGCCCGGAAAATCGCGACAGGGCATAGCCATACAGGCCATAATCCAGTATTTCCTGCACCCCCGCAGGCGACAGCACCGGGATCGAGGCATCCACCATCGCCCAGTCGGACTGATGGCACGTGGTCGAGCTTTCGCCGGTATGGTCATCGCCCATCGCCATGATGACCCCGCCATGCGGCGCGGTGCCCGCCATATTGGCATGGCGCATCACGTCACCGGTGCGATCCACACCGGGCCCCTTGCCATACCACAGGGCATAGACGCCATCATAGCGGCCCTCGTCGCCCAGTTCCGCCTTCTGCGTGCCCCAGACCGCCGTCGCCGCCAGATCCTCATTCAGCCCGGCCTGAAACAGCACATGAGCCGCCTCCAGATCCTTGGCCGCGCGCATCATCTGCTGATCGACAGCGCCCAAAGGTGAACCGCGATAGCCCGACACGAACCCGGCGGTATTCAGCCCCGCTGCCAGATCGCGCGCCCGCTGCATCAGCATCAGCCGGACCAGCGCCTGTGTCCCGTTCAACAGCACCGGCGATTTGCTCAGGTCATAGCGGTCGCGTAGCGTCACATCCTGCCTGCTCATCGCGCGCCTCCCCAGCGTTTTGATTGCATAACGACAGCATAGGTCAAAATTGCTGACCTGAAAACGTTAAATCCCTGACACAAGGCTTTGTGTAAGTCATAGTGCCTGCGATAAGAACCGGCATGTTTTGATGTCGTTTTGGGTTTGGATGGATAGATGGTCGACTGGGACAAGCTCAGAATATTTCACGCGGTCGCAGATGCGGGCTCGCTCACCCATGCCGGTGACAGCCTGCATCTCAGTCAATCTGCGGTCAGTCGCCAGATCCGCTCGCTCGAAGAGGCGCTCAATACCACACTCTTTCACCGCCACGCGCGCGGACTGATTCTCACCGAACAGGGCGAATTGCTTTTCGATGCGACACGCGCGATGAACAAGCGGCTCGAAACCGCTGCGGCGCGCATCCGCGACAGCGAAGAGGAAGTGTTCGGCCAACTCCGCGTCACCACGACCACCGGTTTCGGCACGCTCTGGCTTGCGCCGCGCCTGCCCAAACTGTTCGAGCGTTATCCGGAACTGAAAATCGACCTGATGCTCGAAGAGCGTGTGCTCGACCTGCCCATGCGCGAGGCCGACGTGGCGATCCGCATGAAGGAACCCTCTCAGGCAGACCTGATCCGCAAACGGCTCATGGGGATCAAGATGCGGCTCTATGCGTCACAGAAATATCTGGACGACCGCCCGCCCCTGCAAAAGATCGAGGATATCTCGGGCCACCGGCTGATCTGCCAGAACCCGGCATCGGCCCAGGTTGCCGCAGGTGCGGCCATGGTGCAGCATCTGCTCAGCCATGACATTCCCAGCATGCTCACCGTGAACAACTATTTCGGGGTGCTGCAATCGGTCCTGAACAATCTCGGAGTCGGGGTCCTGCCCGATTATGTGACAGAGGATTTCCCGACGCTGGTGCGCGTATTGCCTGATTTCGAATCCGGCGAGGTACCTGTGTTCCTCGCCTACCCGGAGGAACTACGCCAATCCAAGCGAATCGCCGCCTTCCGCGATTTCGTCACCGAAGAGGTCATCGCGCACCGACGGCGGATTCGGGATACCGCTGAAATATAAGGCATTTTGGAAACGATTGCTCGATATGCGCCGCGCGCATACCTGCCTTGCTTGTCTTCGGGGGTGTTTTGGCTTGATCGGTCAGAGACCGCACCCTATTTCCTCAATCGAAGCCGATGATGCTTAAACGCTCATCATCTTCATACCTCCCTGTTGGACTTCGCCGGGCCTTATGGCCCGGCTTTTTTTTGGCCAACCGGTTTTTCATCAGATTCACTTCTTCTTCTTGGCCTCCGCAGCAGCGACAAAAGGTTTCAATTCCGCCTTCCAGTCCGTCTCGAACGTGGCATTGACCTTCTTTGCATCCTCCCGGGTCAGCCGGACATATTGCTTCATGCAGGCGATCACTTCGGCCGCCTTGGCCGCCTTGGCATCCGCTCCCTTCAGTGCCGCGACCTTGGCCCTACGTTTGATCGTGACCGACCTGTTCAGGGCGACGGCCATCGCCTTGGATTTCGCCTCGATCAGCGCCTTGTCATCCGCCGTCCGCCCGGCTCCTCCATCAAAGTTTCGGGGTGATCGGACTGATTGTGCCGAATCGGACTGGCTTGCCCGATCATCGGATCAATTCCAGCACATTTTGCGGTGGGGCGCGCCCCTGCTCCCCGGCGCACCGGCACCATGACGCGAAAGATATCTGCGCGCCGCTATTTTCCGCCACCACTCTTTTCCCGCGCCCCCCGCTCGCATAAGAGGGCGCAACACCGCTGCACGGGGGCATCCGATGACCATCACCGAACCGCAGATCACCGAGGCGCTGATCGCGGCGCATGGGCTGAAACCCGACGAATACCAGCGCATCCTCGACATCATCGGGCGCGAACCGACCTTCACCGAACTCGGCATCTTCTCGGCGATGTGGAACGAGCATTGCTCATACAAATCATCGAAAAAATGGCTGCGCACCCTGCCCACCACCGGCCCGCAGGTGATCTGCGGCCCCGGCGAAAACGCGGGCGTGGTCGATATCGGTGCCGATGAAAACGGGGTCCGCCAGGCGCTGGTGTTCAAGATGGAGAGCCACAACCACCCCTCCTACATCGAACCCTATCAGGGCGCGGCGACCGGCGTCGGCGGCATCCTGCGCGACGTGTTCACCATGGGCGCACGCCCCGTCGCCGCCATGAACGCGCTCAGCTTTGGCGAGCCCACGCATCCGAAAACCCGCCAACTCGTCGCCGGTGTCGTGGCCGGTGTCGGTGGATATGGCAACTGTTTCGGCGTGCCCACCGTGGCCGGCGAAGTGCGCTTTCACCGTTCCTACAATGGCAATTGCCTCGTCAACGCCTTTGCCGCCGGCCTGGCCGACGCGGACAAGATTTTCTACTCCGCCGCCTCCGGTGTCGGTATGCCCGTGGTCTATCTCGGGGCCAAGACCGGGCGCGACGGTGTCGGCGGCGCCACCATGGCCAGCGCCGAATTCGACGACACGATCGAGGAGAAACGCCCCACCGTGCAGGTGGGCGACCCCTTCACCGAAAAACGGCTGATGGAGGCCTGTCTCGAACTCATGGCCACCGGCGCCGTGATCTCGATTCAGGATATGGGCGCCGCCGGGCTCACCTGTTCCGCCGTGGAGATGGGCGACAAGGGCGGTCTCGGCGTGCGCCTCGACCTCGACCTTGTGCCGGTGCGCGAAACCGGCATGACCGCCTATGAAATGATGCTGTCAGAATCGCAGGAACGTATGCTCATGGTCCTGCGCCCTGAAAAGGAAGCCGTCGCCAAGGCCGTGTTCGACAAATGGGACCTCGACTTCGCCATCGTCGGCGAAACGATTGCCGAAGACCGCTTCATCATCATGCTGCATGGAGAGGTCAAGGCCGACCTGCCGCTCAAGGCACTTTCCGGCAACGCGCCCGAATATGACCGGCCATGGGTCGAAACCCCGCCCCCCGCCGCGTTTGAGCGGCCTGGTGACATCAGCCCGATTGCCGCACTGACCGCCCTCATTTCTTCGCCCAGCTACTCCCATAAATCATGGGTCTGGGAACAATATGACTCACAGGTCATGGGCGACACGGTCCGCACCCCCGGCCTTGGTGCCGGCGTCGTGCGCATCCACGGCACGACCAAAGCCGTGGCCTTCACCTCTGACGTGACGCCCCGCTATGTCATGGCCGACCCGTTCGAGGGCGGCAAACAGGCGGTGGCCGAGGCTTACCGCAACCTCACGGCCGTCGGTGCCACACCGCTCGCCGCCACTGACAACCTCAATTTCGGCAACCCGGAAAAGCCCGCGATCATGGGGCAACTGGTTGGCGCGATCAAAGGCATCGGCGCCGCCTGCACCGCGCTCGACATGCCCATCGTCTCGGGCAATGTCTCGCTTTACAACGAAACCGACGGCACCGGCATCATGCCGACTCCCACCATCGGCGCCGTGGGCCTGCTCGCCACGCTCGACGATCTCATCGCGGGGCTGCCACAGGACGGCGACCGGGCGCTGGTGATCGGGGCCACCCTCGGGCATCTGGGGCAATCCGCGCTGATGGCAGAGGCATTCGATCTCGCCACCGGCAACCCGCCGCCCGTCGATCTGGTGGCAGAGCGGCGGCACGGCGAATTCCTGCGCGCCAACCGCCGCCACCTGCGCGCCGCCACCGACCTCTCCGACGGCGGCCTCGCCCTCGCCGGCTTCGAGATGGCCGAAGCCGCCGGTCTGGGCCTCACCCTGCACAGCAGCGATATCGGCCAGCTTTTTGGCGAGGATCAGGCCCGCTATCTGGTCGCCTGCACCGCAGATCAGGCCGCCGCACTGGCACAGGCCGCCGCCACCGCACAGGTGCCGCTGTGCGAAGTCGGCCATTTCGGCGGCACCAAGGTGACACTCGGCAACCAGAGCGGCACCCTGTCGGACCTCAGCATGCTCTACCGCTCTGCCTTTGCCCGCTCCGTCGGTTGATCTGACGGGGTAGGTGATACCCGACTTGCCCGCGCGCTGCGGCCCTGTCAGCTTCGAGGCAACAGTGAATGGGACCGACCATGCCCAGCATCGCCCGCCGCGCCCTTCTGGGCCTCCTGACACTCGCCGCACTGCGCCCCGTCTTGCTGCATGCCGAATCAATCGCACCATGGCCCGAATCCGAACATGACTGGCGGACCAGCTTCACCCGGGTGACGGGCAGCAATATTCCGCCACAGGGACTGATCCTCCACTATCAGGAGGATCTGCCCGCAACGATCCATGTGCAACTCAGCCTGCACAAGGACCTGCTCGACCGTGTTCTTCCTCCATATGTCCCCGGCGATCCGGCCCCCTTTCGACCCGCCAGCACAAACGCCCTGCCCCTGCCAGCCACCGGCTACCCCGAATGGTGGGTGCCCGGCGACACACCCGGGCTCATGTGGAGCCAAGCCCGCGGGCGCAATGACGGCATGCTCACCATCATCACACTGCCCGATCCGGCTGATGCCGACCGGCTCATCTTGCAACTGCATTGGCAGGCTATCTGACCATTCGGCCATTGCAGCCCGGCGACCCACACCCTAAATTATGGACGAACCTTCAAAGGACGTGCCCCATGGCCATGCAGGCCCGCGATATCGAAGACCTGATCCGCGCCAGCTTTCCGGATGCGCGCATCACCATCACCGACCTCGCCGGTGACGGCAATCATTGGGCCGCCGAGGTCATCGACGAAAGCTTCAAGGGCATGAACCGGGTACAACAGCAACGCGCCGTCTATGCCAGCCTCAAGGGCAAGATGGACGGCTCCAACGGCGAATTGCACGCGCTGGCACTGACCACCAAAGCACCCGACTGACCTCACCTTCGCCATTCACGCCGAACAGCCATCAAAGGACACCGCAAATGAGTGCTACCGACCTGATCAAAGACACTGTCACCGCCAATGAGGTGGTGCTGTTCATGAAAGGCACCAAATCCATGCCGCAATGCGGCTTTTCCTCGCGCTTGGCCGGTGTGCTCAATTTCATGGGCGTGGATTTTGCCGATGTGAACGTGCTGGCCGATGCCGATATCCGGCAGGGGATCAAGGATTACTCCGACTGGCCCACGATTCCACAGCTCTACGTCAAAGGAGAATTCATCGGCGGTTGCGATATCGTCACCGAGATGACGCTCTCTGGCGAACTTGACGCGCTCTTTGACGCCAAAGGCGTCACCTATGACAAGACCGCCGCCGACAAGATCCGCGAAGCAAACGCCTGATCCGCGCCGCCGGTGTTGAGCCTCCGGACGCGGGAAACCGCGACCTGCGCCCACGATAACCGGCGAACAGACTGGCGCGTTTGCAACACCTTGGCAGCCGCGCGCGGCGCGGGCTGGTCTGCGGTGAGCATTCCTTTGCATGGGCACGACCTGCATGATTAGCCTTGGGTGTCTGTTCGAAACCCTTTGGAGTCATCGTGCGCCCGATGCCCCCGACCCAACGATTTCGCCACACGGCCCGCGCCTGTGAGATGGCTGATTCTTGTCCCTTCGCCGGACACGACTGCTGCTTTTCGCACCATTCTGATTTGCAGCCATGTCCTCAGGACTGACCACCATCCTCTTGTTGGTCCTCGCGGCGGGCGCAGGCGCGGGCCTCGTGCTCTGGCTGCATCACCGCACCACGGCCGAACGTGAGGCATTTCAGGCCCTCGCCGCGCGGCGCGGCTGGTCGCTCACCATATCCGAGCAAAAACTGGGGCGCCCGGCCAGCCTGCGTCTTACCGCGCGCAGCGGCAGCGGCTGGCAGGCCGAGGCGCGGCGGCTGACTCATGACGTCAGCGGCGCGCCGATCACCCTCACCACCGAATTCACCGCAGACGAGCCGCACTGGTCCGACGGCATGCTTCTGATCGGCCCTCCGGTCCCGGCAGAGACGATGGCGCTCCTGCGCGAGGTGCTCGACACGCCGGCAAGCACCGCAGCCCTCAAACTGCTGACCCAACTTTTCGGCGAAGACCCCACCATCGACATGAGCACACTGCGGCTCTATCCGGGCCCTGCCGAAGTCACGGTATTGGCCACCGCTGACCCCGCCCACCGGATCGATCTGCCCGATCTGGCGCAGGCGATTACCGACTGGACCCCGCATCTGCCCGGCGACAAAGGGCTGCCGATCGTGATTCTCGGGCCGGACGGTCTGCGCGTGCGGCTGCGCCACGGCACAAGGCGCGCCGATCAGATGGAATCCTTCATCGACTTCTCACTCGACATCGCGCGAAACATCTGACCCCCCTCAATCGGCCAGCTTCTGCTCGATCTGCCCGGCAATCGCCTCGGCGCGCGCGGCAATCTCGGCCAGCGTATCGGCGACATGCGCCGGAACCACCGGCACCTCGACCCGCGCGGGCGCCCGCCCTTCAAGCGCCGTCACCCGGCTGCCCAGATCATCCGCCCGCGCCTCCGCTTCGCGCAGCTTGTCCTCCAGCGCCGCCGTCTTGTCGGCCAGCATCAGGCCCGCCATCAGCAACATACGCGCTTCCGGCATCCGGCCAATATGCGCCGACAGGGCGCTCGCCTCGGTATCCAGCATGACAGCGGCAGAGCGCAGAAACGGCTCCTCGCCATCCTGACAGGCCACTTCAAAGGCACGGCCGCCAATGGTGATCTCGACCTGTGGCATTACTGCGCCTCCTCGATGATCGGCTTCAATTCACGCAGCACGGCGTTGATCTCCGAGAGTTCGGCAGCCCGCGTGGCGCGCAGCGCCTCCAATTCGGCCATCAAGGCGCGATTGATCAGTTCAGGTTCGGCCACACCATCCGACAAAGCGGTGCGCATCTGCGCGGTCAGGTCGCGCAACTCGGCATTGGCCTCGCGCAGCACCTGCATGTCGCGGTCCATCCCCGACAGCTTGGCGCGGCCATCCTCGACCGCCGCCTCCAGTGCGGCAAGCCTGTTATCCTGCCGTTCCTTCAGCGCGCGCACCCGCTCTTCCAGTTGCGCATTGACCATGCGCTCCTCGTCGAGCCGGGTTTCCAGCGCGCGCAGCTCCGCCATATCGGGGCCGGGCACAGGTGCTGCTGTGCCCTCCAACTGATCGACACCCCGCCTGATGCGGTCCAATGCCGATGTGATCCGGCGCTCTAGCTCAGAAATCTCGCTCATCTGCCCGTCCTAATCCGGCCCCGTCCCCGGGGTCCACCGTTGCGCCGGACCGCCCCTCTGGCCCGGCTGACAGTATAGTGTTCGCGCCACGCCCTGTCCGGGTCTAGCGGCCCATCCCCGCGTTTCGCGGTGGTGCTGGGTGCCGCATCGGGCAGAGCGCGCGCGAATCGCGCCTCGTATGGCCCAGACTATGCCATCATGACGGCCCCGGCAAATGCAGCGCCGCCTTGGATATGAAAGACTTAGATGGCGCGCTTGATCTATGCTGCTGCCCTGCTAAGACGATGCGACCGCCACGCCCCGGATAAAGGACCCAGACCATTGGACATTGACACTCTGCGCCGCGCGCACCCCGACCATTGGATGAATGCCGCCGCCATCCGCACGCTCACTCTCGATGCCGTGGCCGCCGCCAATTCCGGGCATTCCGGCATGCCGATGGGCATGGCCGATGTGGCCACCGTGCTTTACCAAAATCACCTGCGCTTTGATCCCAAGGCACCGCATTGGCCCGACCGGGACCGGTTCATCCTTTCTGCCGGGCACGGCTCGATGCTGCTTTATTCTCTGCTTTACCTCACCGGTTATGCCGACATGACGCTCGATCAGATCCGCAATTTCCGGCAATGGGGAGCGATCACCGCCGGGCATCCGGAATATGGCCATGCCGACGGGATCGAAACCACGACCGGCCCGCTCGGTCAGGGTCTGGGCAATGCCGTGGGCTTTGCCATGGCCGAAGAGATACTGCGTGCGCGCTACGGTGCTGCGGTGATGAACCACCACACCTATGTCATCGTCGGTGACGGCTGCCTGGTGGTAGGGATCAGCCAGGAAGCGATCAGCCTTGCCGGCATGCAGCAACTCGGACACCTCATCGTGTTTTTCGACAATAATAACATCACCATCGACGGCAAAGTCGATCTGTCCGACGCGACCGACCAATGCGCCCGCTTTGCGGCCTCGGGCTGGCATGTGCAGGCGATCGACGGGCATGATCCGGTGGCAATCGACGCCGCGATCACGGCGGCCAAATCCGACCCGCGCCCCTCGATGATCGCCTGCAAGACCCATATCGCGCTGGGCTCCTCGGCACAGGACACCTCCAAAGGGCATGGCGCGCTCACCGATGCAAAACTCATCGCCGATACCAAAGCCGCTTATGGCTGGACCGGAGGCGCCTTTGAAATCCCCGACGCCGTCAAGGCACGTTGGGAGGCAATGGGCGCACGCGGTGCCAGCGCGCACAGCGCATGGGACGGGGCCTTCGCCAAACTCTCCGCCAGCAAACAGGCCGAGTTTACCCGCACCTTCGGGCTCGACGCGCCCAAATCGCTGGCCGGCACGATCCGCGCGCTGAAAAAATCCGTGTCGGAAAAAGCACCCAAGGTCGCCACGCGGAAATCCTCCGAAATGGTGCTCGACGCTGTCAACCCGATCATGATCGAAACCGTCGGCGGCTCTGCCGACCTCACCGGCTCGAACAATACCAAGACCGCCGATCTGGGCATCTTTGCCCCCGGCAACCGCAAGGGGCGCTATGTCCATTACGGGATTCGTGAACACGGGATGGCCGCCGCGATGAGCGGCATGGCGTTGCATGGCGGCATCCGGCCTTACGGCGGCACCTTCCTGTGCTTCACCGATTACGCGCGCGGCGCGATCAGGCTCTCGGCGCTGATGGGCATCCCGGTCGTCTATGTGATGACGCATGATTCCATCGGTCTGGGCGAAGACGGGCCAACGCATCAGCCGGTCGAACATCTGGCGATGCTGCGCGCCACGCCCAACATCCAGGTGTTCCGCCCTGCCGACACGGTCGAGACGGCCGAAGCCTGGGAATTGGCGCTCACCGCCAGAACCACGCCCTCGGTGCTGGCCCTCAGCCGGCAAAACCTGCCCACCGTGCGCAAGACACACAGCCAGAAAAACCTCACCGCCCAAGGCGCCTATGTGCTGGCCGAGGCGACCGGCAAACGGCTGGCGATCCTGCTCGCTACCGGCTCCGAAGTCGAAGTAGCCCTCGCCGCCCGCGAATTGTTGGAGGCCGAAGGCATCGGCACCCGCGTCGTCTCCGTCCCCTGCATGGAGCTTTTTGCCGCTCAGGACGAGGTGTTACGCAAACGCGTGTTGCCCGGCGGCCCGGTGCGCGTGGCAATCGAGGCCGGGGTGCGCCAATGCTGGGACGCGCTCCTGCTCGGTGAACGCGGCCGCGAGGCCAGGGCCGGTTTCATCGGCATGACCGGCTTTGGTGCTTCGGCACCCGCCGAAGTGCTCTACGAAAAGTTCGGAATCACAGCAGAGGCAACCGCCGCCAAGGTCAAATCGCTCCTGTGATGCCTCGCCTCGGTTTCACCTTCCCCGCCAAACCGGCTCAGGGCGGGTGAAACCCGGCAAAGTCAATCGGGCCGCCACGCAATCCGCCCCGACTCTGCGGCCGCCAGACATAAACACCCCCCGACAATCGCCCGGTTCTTGACAAATATGCTCATCTGCCAGGGATCCTCCGGGATAAAATGGAACAGGCTGGTGACGGCGGTATATCCTGCCAGCAACACGGCCACCGGGCGCACGCCAACCCCGATGATCAGCGCCAGCCCCGCCAGCGCAGTAAAGACGAGCGCAGGCCAGACCAGCATCTGCGGCCACCCCACCCCCGCCAACAGCATCCGCACCGGTTCGGGGTCGATCATCTACTGCACCGCGCCGCCCAGAAACAGCGCCGCAATCAACACCCGCCGCACCCACAATGCCACCGCGCGCCAACCATACATCCCGCAAAGCCCTTCGCATTGTACCGGCTTTCACCCTAGGCGCGCCCCGCGCCACGCGCTACACATCGCGGCATGACCAACCCAATCGCGATCTGGATCGTCATTTTCGTGATCGGCTTTTTCCTGCTCGATCATTTTTATCTGCATCTCGACGCCGGTCTGATCATCGCGCGCAAATTGCGTGACCTGATCGAATACGTCGCTTTCTGGCGCTAAGGACCGCCCGCGACCCGATGGGCGGTTGACCTTTGTGCATAAATGACAAGATTGACGGCGCAACCCGCAGGACGGGTACACCCAATATTTCCTGACCGGAGGACATTCCATGGCAGTCAAAGTGGCAATCAACGGCTTTGGCCGGATCGGACGCAACGTGTTGCGCGCCATCGTCGAATCCGGGCGCACCGATATCGAAGTCGTGGCAATCAACGATCTGGGCCCGGTCGAAACCAACGCGCATCTGCTGCGCTTTGATTCGGTGCATGGCCGGTTTCCCGGCACCGTGACCACGACCGAAACCACCATCGACGTGGGCCGTGGCCCGATTGCCGTCACCGCGATGCGCAACCCCGCCGACCTGCCCTGGGGCGATGTCGACATCGTCATGGAATGCACCGGCATCTTCACCGACAAGGAAAAGGCGCAGATTCACCTGCAGAACGGCGCCTCCCGCGTGCTCGTCTCCGCCCCCTCCACCGGCGCGGACAAGACCATCGTCTACGGCGTCAACCATGACACGCTGACCGCCGCAGACCTGATCGTGTCCAACGCCTCCTGCACTACCAACTGCCTCGCCCCCGTCGCACAGGTGCTCAACGAAAGCATCGGCATCGTCAGAGGCTTCATGACCACGATCCACAGCTATACCGGCGATCAACCGACGCTCGACACCTTGCACAAGGATCTCTACCGGGGCCGCGCCGCCGCCCTCTCGATGATCCCGACCTCGACCGGTGCGGCCAAGGCCGTGGGTCTGGTCATGCCCGAACTCAAAGGCAAACTCGACGGCGTCGCCATCCGCGTGCCCACCCCCAACGTCTCGGCCGTCGATCTCGTGTTCGAAGCCGCGCGCCGCACCACCGTGGAAGAGATCAACGCCGCCATCCGAGAGGCTGCGCATGGCCGTCTGGCCGGGATTCTGGGCTATACCGACCAACCAAATGTCAGCATCGACTTCAACCACGACCCGCATTCCTCGATCTTCCACATGGATCAGACCAAGGTGATGGACGGCACCATGGTCCGGATCCTCACCTGGTATGACAACGAATGGGGTTTCTCAAACCGCATGTCTGACACCGCTGTGGCCATGGCAAAACTGATCTGACGATCAAATTAACCAATGTTTCCCGTCAGGGCCGTCCCGCAGGGGCGGCCCCTGTCGTTTGAGCCATGCTGCTGACGCATAACCGTTAGCGCAAACACCCGCCTTGTGCTGCGCCGCAGCATGGCTATCTCTGGTTCAACGAAACGGCCAACACATAGGAGATGACCATGACCGTATTTACAAAGCTCCGCGCCGCCGTTCAGAAACGGGTCGCCTATATCCGCACCCGCAACGAACTGCGCGCCCTGCCGCTCGACGTGGCGCTCGACCTCGACATCTACCGGGGCGACGCTGACCAGATCGCCCGGACCGCCGTTTACGGCTGATCCCCGGCCACGGCACCAGCAACATTCAGGCCGCCCAACCGGGGCGGCCCTTCATTTTTCGGCAAACCGCGCCATCAGCGCCGCTTTCACCGCCGGTGGCACGAATTTCGACACATCACCGCCCAACCGGGCAATTTCTTTGACCAGTTTCGACGCAATCGCCTGGTTCTTGGCATCCGCCATCAGAAACACGGTCTCGATGGAATTATCCAGCGACCGGTTCATGCCGACCATCTGAAACTCATATTCAAAATCCGCCACCGCGCGCAGCCCGCGGATGATGACACCGGCACCCACATCACGGGCGCAGGTAATCAACAAGGTCTCAAACGGATGCACCACGATCTGCGTGCCGGTATCGGCGGCAATGGGTGCGCTTTCCGCCTCCAGCATCGCCACCCGCTCATCCAGCGAAAACATCGGCCCCTTGTCCCGGTTGATCGCCACCCCGATCACCAGCCGGTCAACCAACGAACAAGCGCGGCGAATGATGTCGATATGGCCATGCGTGACCGGGTCAAAGGTGCCGGGATATAGACCAGTGCGCATAGATCCCTCCTGTCGTCACTCAGGACGCAAGAACAATAGCACGCCCCGGATTACAAGCCCCAGACGCCCGACCCGTCGAATCGAGCCCCGCCGACAGCCGGTTTCAGTAGCCCTTGATCATCCCCTCCAGCGCCTCTTTCTCCATCGACAGCTCCGACAGGCGCGCCTTGACCACATCACCGATCGAAATCATGCCGACCATCGCCTCGCCCTCGACCACCGGCAGGTGACGGAAGCGGCCTTCAGTCATTTTCAGCATGATCTGCTCGGCATTGTCGTGACGGGTGCAGGTAATCAAGGCGGTGGTCATGATCTGGCTCACCTTGTCAGTCAGACAAGCGCCGCCTCTGCGACCCACCTCGCGCACGACATCGCGTTCCGACAGGATGCCAAGCGCATGGGTGCCATCATCGGATACCACCAGACAGCCGATCCGCTTTTCCGACAGCAACGCCGCCGCATCCGCAACCGTCATCGCGGGCTTGATCGTCATCACCCGGTCGTCGGCCTTGGATTTCAGAATCTGCTGCACAAGCATGTTGGTCCTCCTCGAGCTACCCTTGGGTCAAACGTCCTCCGCAAGCGCCCCTTCTGTCAAGCAAACCTTGGCCTCCAACCGCGCCACCTCGCCCCGCAACCCCGCAATAAGCGCCGCAGCGAACCGGTTGATCCGGTCTGACCGCCGGTCTGCGGCATGGCGGACCAGATAGAACGCGCGCGTAAGGCTCACTTCGTCCGTCAGCACCCGGCGCAACTCCGGCGCAAAGGGCAGCGCAAAGTCATGCACGATCCCGACCCCGCCCCCCACGCCGCCCACCCGCAGCATCTGCAACTGCACCGAGACGGAATTGGACGCCATCTGCACCCCCTGCGCCGCCAGCGCCCCCAGATAATCCAACTCCTTGTCAAAGATCATGTCGGGGATATAGCCAACCAGCGCCCTGCCCCGCAGATCATCAAGGCCGCGCACCGGCCCCGCATCCGCCCGCGTCGCCAGATGCAGGTGATAATCGGTGATCTTCTGCACCGTCATCCGCCCCGCATCCGGCGGGCTCACCGTCACCGCCATATCCGCCTCGCGCTTGGACAGGTTCACCACGCGCGGCAGCGCCAGAATCTGCACCTCCAGCCCCGGATTCTCCGCCTGAATTGCGGCACAGACCTGCGGCAGCAGGAAATTGGCACAGCCATCCGGTGCCCCGATCCGGATCTGCCCGCTCAACCCCGCCGTCTGCCCGGTATCCAGCGCCAGGCTCAGCGCCTCCTCCGCCTGCACCGCATGATCGCGCAGGCGCAGCCCCTGATCGGTCAGGGCATAACCCTGCGGCGATTTCACAAACAGCGCGGTGCGCAGGCTCTCCTCCAGCCGCGCAATCCGGCGGCTCACCGTGGCCGGGTCCAGCTTCAGCCCCGGCGCCGCCGCCGTCAGGCTCTCGGCACGCGCTACCGCCAGAAACACCCGCAGGTCATCCCAATTTGTCATACAGGCATCCATGCAAGATGATTTTGGGATACTGGCCCTTTTACCCCGAAAAACGCAAGGCTATGCTGCGGCAACCGGATCAGACAGCAGGACATCCCATGCGCGAACTCACCCATTACATCGGCGGCACCCACGTCAAAGGCACCTCCGGGCGCTTTGCCGACATCTTCAACCCCGCCACGGGCGAGGTTCAGGCTCGCGTCCCCCTCGCCAATGCCGCCGAAATGGACCACGCGGTTCAGGTCGCCGCGAGCGCCCAGCCGAAATGGGCGGCCGTCAATCCACAGCGGCGCGCCCGCGTGATAATGAAATTCGTCGATCTGCTGAACCGCGACATGGACAAACTGGCAGAGGCGCTCAGCCGCGAACATGGCAAGACGCTGCCCGATGCGGCCGGCGACGTGCAGCGCGGGCTCGAGGTTGTCGAATATTGCATCGGCGCGCCCGAACTGCTCAAGGGCAGCTATACCGACTCCGCCGGTCCCGGCATCGACATGTATTCGATGCGCCAGGCGCTCGGCGTGACCGCAGGCATCACGCCCTTCAATTTTCCCGCGATGATCCCGATGTGGATGTTCGCCCCCGCCATCGCCTGCGGCAACGCCTTCATCCTCAAACCGTCCGAACGTGACCCCTCCGTGCCGCTGATGCTGGCCGAATTGATGGAAGAGGCGGGTCTGCCCAAAGGCATCCTGCAAGTGGTGAACGGCGACAAGGAGGCGGTAGACGCGATCATCGACCATCCGGTGATCCAGTCGATCGGTTTTGTCGGCTCCACCCCCATCGCCGAATATATCTACGGGCGCGGCTGTGCCAACGGCAAACGGGTGCAATGTTTCGGCGGTGCCAAGAACCACATGATCATCATGCCCGACGCCGACCTCGACCTCGCCGCCGACGCGTTGATCGGCGCAGGTTATGGCGCAGCCGGAGAACGCTGCATGGCAATCTCCGTCGCCGTCCCGGTCGGTGACGCCACCGCCGATGCGCTCATCGCCAAACTGATCCC
>Ga0105054_10001784_pt1 | contig 35088 bp, 32 predicted proteins | sample BON02_FD_78091 | JGI IMG/M metagenome (GOLD analysis project Ga0105054, IMG submission 78091) | Freshwater microbial communities from Lake Bonney liftoff mats and glacier meltwater in Antarctica - BON-02 (megahit assembly) | ecosystem: Environmental > Aquatic > Freshwater > Ice > Glacier...
CCCCAGCCTCCCCCACCCGATGCCCTTGCTGCCGCGCCTGCCACGCGCGATGCTCCCCGCCACGCCGAAGCCAGGGCAAAAGCCAGGACGAACCCCGCCATGACCGCCAGCACCCTTCTCTTCCTCCCCGGCGCCAGCGGCTCGGCCAGCTTCTGGCAACCCGTGGCCGACCTCCTCCCGGAGGAATGGCCCCGCGTCCTCCTCTCCTGGCCCGGTCTCGGCAACGAACCCCCCGACCCCGACATCAAGGGCCTCGACGACCTGGTGAACATCGTCAGCGCCTGCATCGCCATGTCGCCGACCCGGGTGGACCTCATCGCCCAATCCATGGGCGGTCTCGTCGCCATCCGCGCCGCCCTGCGTCACACCTACCGCATCCGCCGCATTGTCCTCACCGGAACCTCCGGCGGCGTCGACGTGGCCGGCCTCGGCGGCAGCAATTGGCGCGACGCCTACCGCGCCAGCTACCCCCGCGCCGCTCCCTGGATCACCGAGATCCACGCCGACCACGCCCCGGACCTTACCCGCCTCGCCAACCGAACCCTGCTGCTCTGGGGCGATCGCGACGAAATCAGCCCCCCCGCGGTCGGCGAGCACCTGCTCGGCCTGCTGCCGAACGCTCGCCTGGAGATCATCGCGGGTGGCGACCACGGCTTCCCCAACACGATGCCGGTCGAGACGGCGACCGCGATCACCCGCCATCTGCGATAGCGTCCTGATGTGACGGGTTTCCAAAGCCTCCCGGCCTTTGGCGTGCCCAGGGCAAGGCCTTGCCGCTTGCCGTCATCCCGCCGGTGACCAACCCTGCTGGCCGCCGCGCCCCCGCTATCGCAGGTTGATCACCACCAGCGCGCCCAGCAGAACCAGGCAGACCAGCCCGGCCATCCCGGCGGCGCCGAGCGTCTCGATCACCCACCCCACGCTGGCCCATACCCCGCCGACGCTGACTTCCACCAACACCAAGGCCAGCGCGATCCCGCCAACCCACGTCAGGATTTTTCGCCAAGTCGCCGCACCAGGTGGCCGCAACAGCTGTTCCAGGGGATCGAGCAGGGCCATCCCGTGCCTCAGGCGACCACGTGTTCCGCCGACCCGACTCCGGCCAGCGCCAACTCCTTCGCCCGATGGCACGCCACCAGCCGCCCCGGCTCCGCCTCCTGCAGTTCCGGCAGCACGTTCCGGCAAATATCGATCGCATACCGGCACCTTGGATGGAACGCACATCCCGGCGGCGGATTGGCCGGATCGGCGATCTCGCGCTCCAGCACGATCCGGTTGCTCACCGCTCCCGGCACCGGCGTCGGCGCGGCAGACAGCAGCGCCTCGGTGTAGGGATGCAGCGGCCGGTCGAACAGCGCCTCGGTCTCGGCCAGTTCCACGATGCGGCCGACATACATCACCGCCACCCGGTCGCTCACATGCTTCACCACCGAAAGGTCGTGCGCCACGAACAGATAGGTCAGCCCCAGCTGGTCCTGCAAATCCAGCATCAGGTTCAAAATTTGCGCCTGCACCGAAACATCCAAGGCACTCACCGGCTCGTCGGCCACGATCAGCGACGGGTTCAGCGACAGCGCCCGCGCAATCCCGATGCGCTGCCGTTGCCCGCCCGAAAACGCATGCGGAAACCGGTTGTAGTACGCCGCCGGAAGCTGCACGAGTTCCATCAACTCCGCCACCCGCCGCCGCCGCGCCGCAGCGTCGGACATGCCGTTGATCAGCAGCGGCTCGCCGATGATGTCCCCCACCACCATGCGCGGGTTCAGCGACGAATACGGGTCCTGGAACACCATCTGGATATGCCGCCGCAACGGCCGCAACTCGCGCCGCCGCAGCCCGGCGAGGTCCACCTCGCGCCCCTCCACCTTGAAGCGGATCGCCCCCGCGGTGGGCACATAGGCGCGCAGGATGCAGCGCGCCGCCGTCGTCTTGCCGCAGCCGCTCTCGCCCACCAGCGCCAAGGTTTCGCCGCGGCGGATGGAGAACGACACCCCGTCCACCGCCTTCACCTGGCCGACCACGCGGCGCAACAGGCCGCGGCGGATCGGGAAGTATTTCTTGAGGTCCCGAACCTCCAGGATGGTTTCGCTCACGCCGTCGCTCACGCCTTCGCCCCCGCCATCTCGGCCTCCGCCGCTTCCCTCCCGCCATGCAGGAAGCAGCGCACCTGCCGCCCGTCCGGCGTGTCCACCGGCGGCGGCTCGGCGCCCGCGCACACCGCCCCGATCATCTCGGCGCAACGCGGGTGGTAGGCGCAGCCGCGCGGCCGGTTGAACGGGTGCGGGATGGACCCGGCGATGGTCGGCAGCCGCGTGCGCGGCTTGGCCAGCACCGTCGGGATCGATTTCAACAGGGCGCGGGTATAGGGGTGTTGCGGCCGGTTGAAGATCTCCTGCACCGACCCCGACTCCACCGCCCGGCCCAGGTACATCACCGAAACATCATGCGCCATCTCGGCGATCACCCCCATGTCGTGGGTGATCAGGATGATCGCCAGCCCCCGCTGCGCCTGCAGGCTGCGCAACAGGTCGAGGATCTGCGCCTGGGTGGTCACGTCCAGCGCCGTCGTCGGTTCGTCGGCGATCAGCACCCGCGGATCGCAACTCAGCGCCATGGCGATCATCACCCGCTGGCGCAGCCCGCCGGAAAGCTGGAACGGATAGTCGTCCACCCGCCGCGCCGGCTGCGGCACCCCCACCATGTCGAGCAGTTCGATCGCGCGCTTCTTCGCCGCGCGCTCATCCAGCCCCATGTGCAGCTTGATGCCTTCGCTGATCTGGTTGCCGATCGTGTAGTGCTGGCTGAACGAGGCCATCGGCTCCTGGAACACCAGTGCGATCTCCGGCCCGCGATAGCGCCGCATCTCCTCGTTCGAAAGCTTCGCCAGGTCCACCGCCGGCCCGCCCTTGGCCGGCCGCAGCATGATGCTGCCGCCCACCACCCGCCCCGGCCGGTCGACGATGCCAAGCACCGAGCGCGCCGTCACCGACTTGCCGCAGCCACTCTCGCCGACCACGCCCAGCGTGCGGCCCTCGAACACGTCGAAATCCACGCCGTCCACGGCGCGCACCACCCCCTCGGGCCCGAAGAACTGGGTCTTGAGGTCGCGTACCGACAGGATGGGTTCAGCCATAGGGGTCCGCCGCATCACGCAGGCCGTCGCCCAGGAAGTTGAAGGCCAGGATCACCACCACCACGGGAATGGCCGAGAGCAGCAGCCACGGCGCCAAAGCCAGGGTCTGGATGTTCTGGGCATCCTGCAACAGGATCCCCCACGAGATCGCCGGCGGCCGCAGCCCCAGCCCGAGGAAGCTCAGCGACGTCTCGCTGATGATCATGGCGGGCAGGGCGAGGCTCACTGCGGCGATGATGTGGCTGGCGAAGCTGGGCAGCATGTGGCGGAAGATGATCCGCCCCTGCGACGCCCCGGCTAGCTCGGCGGCCATCACGAAATCCTCCTCCTTCAGGGCGAGGAACTTGCCGCGTACCACCCGGGCCAGGTCGGTCCAGGCGAGAAGGGAAATGATGATGGTGATGGCGAAATAGATCTGCAGCACGCTCCAGTCGTTCGGCAATGCCGCGGCCAGCCCCAGCCACAGCGGGATGGTCGGCATGGAGCGGACCACCTCGATGATCCGCTGGATCACCGTGTCCACCAACCCCCCGTACACTGCCGACACCCCGCCCAGCAGCACGCCGAGGAACAGGCTGATCGTCACCCCCACCAGCCCGATGGTCAGCGACACCCGGGTTGCCACCATCAGCCGCGACCACAGGTCGCGCCCCAGCAGGTCAGTGCCCATGATAAAGATGCCGTCGCCCCGCTCGGGGTTCTTCAGCGTCATCAGGTGGCGGTCGGTCTCGAACAGGCCGAACAGGTTGTACGAATAGCCGCGGCCGAAGAAGTCGATATACACCTTGCGCGACGGGTCTACCGTATAGACCAGCTTGAAGGTCCGCATGTCGCGCACGCCCTTGATGCCGGACACGTGCGGGCGGAAGCTGCCGTCGTCGTCGAACAGGTGGATCGGCTGCGGCGCGATATAGCTGGTGCGCGCATCCGTCGCATGCGGGTCGGTGGTGGCCAGGAAATCGGCGAACACCGCCAGCAGGTAGAACAACAGCACCAGCACCATGCTGACCATCGCCAGCCGGTGCCGCCGGAAGCGCCACCAGGTGAGCTGGAGCTGGGTGGCGACGGCGTATTTCTCGGAATCGATCTGTGCCATCGGCTCAATCCATCTGGTGGCGGATGCGCGGGTCCACCCACATCAGCACCAGGTCGGAGATGAAGGTGCCCACCACGGTCATCACCCCCAGCAGCAGCACGATGGTGCCGGCCAGGAACATGTCTTGCGCCACCAGCGCCTTCACCAGCAGTGGCCCGACCGTCGGCAGACCGAGCACGATAGAGACGATGATCGAGCCGGAGACGAGGTAGGGGAACAGATAGGCGATGTTGCTGGCGAACGGGTTCAGCGCCGCGCGCACCGGGTATTTCACGATCACCCGTGTCTCCGACAGGCCTTTGGCCCGTGCCGTCACCACATAGGGCCGGCGCAACTCGTCCAGCAGGTTGGCGCGCATGATGCGGATCAACTGCGCCGTGCCGCCCAGCGCCAGTATCAGCGCCGGCAGCGGCAGGTGCTTCATCAGGTCCCACACCTTGGCCAGGCTCCACGGCGCCAGCGTCATCTCGGCTGAGAACAGCCCGCCCACGCTGGTGCCGAACCAGACGAAGGAGAAATACATGATCACCAGCGCCAGAAGGAAGTTCGGCACCGCGATGCCGATGAAGCCGATCAGGGTGAAGGCGTAGTCGGCGAAGGAATACTGTCGCACCGCCGAGAAGATGCCGATCGGCAGGGCAAGGCTCCAGGTGAGCAGCAGGGCGGCGAAGCTCAGCAGCAGCGTCAGCCAGATGCGGTCGCCGATCACCTCGGTCACCGGCCGGCGCCACTCCATCGACTCCCCGAAATCGCCGGTGATGATGCGCGCCAGCCATTTGCCGTACTGCACGTAGAACGGCTCGCCCAGCCCGTACAGATGGCGCAGGCTGTCGGCCTCCGCCGCCGAGACCTGGCTGCCGGAGGCGGAGAGCTGGGCGATGTAGGCGTCGACGAAATCACCCGGCGGCAGCTGGATGATCACGAACGAGAGCACCGAGATCAGCCACACGGTGAGCACGCCCAGCAGCAGCCGCCGGGTTATGAAGGCGATCATGGTGCGTGCGGCGCCTCTACGACTTGTAGTACCAGGTCGACGGGTGCGACGAGCCCGGCGTGCGGCAATGCTGGGCGATGCACACGCGCCCGGGAATGTTGCCCAGGCGGCGGGAGGCCAGCCGCACCCCCATCAGCGCCGGCGACTGCCCGCACACGCCGATATGGAACTGCTGGTCCACCATGATCTTCCAGATCTCCTGCGCCGTCTTGTTGCGCTCTTCCTCCTTCTGGGCGGCGGCCGAGCGGAACAGCTCCAGCGCGCGCAGCATGTGCGGATCGCTGGGCTTGGTGCCTTGCGCGCCGTTGGAGGCGTACCAGCGCGCGGTCTCCGGCCCGTAGGAGCCGTTCGCAGTGCTCACCGGCAATGCCCATAGCGGGTAGAGGTACAGCAACTCGGTGCCGCCATTGGTCCACACCAGGATGTGGTGGTCCCCCGCGCTCGCGCGCTGGAAGGCAAGGCCGCGCTCCTGCTCCTTCACGTCGCCGTAGATGCCGATCTTGCGCCACTGCTGGGCGATCATCTGGGCATGCGCCGGCCAGTCCATGAACGCCTTCACCGCGGTCAGCTGGATCACCAGGCGCTGGCCGTTGTCGGTGCGCACGCGGTAGCCCTCGCTGTCCTTCTTCGTCAGGCCCAGCCCGTCCAGCATCCGGTTGGCCTGTGCGATGTCCAGCACCGACCATTTCTTGCGCCATTCGGGGCCGGGACTCTCCGGCATCACCTCGGCCGGCGCCGTCGAGCCCGGAGTGGCGAGACCCAGCCAGAAGGTCTCGTTCAGCTGGTCGCGGTCGATGCCCAGCGACAGCGCCCGGCGGAAATCAGCGGTGCCGAGCCACTTGCCCACCTCCGCATCGGCGGTGTGGTTCATGTTGATGTGCAGCGTGGTGTCCGCGCCGTTATAGGCGAGGTCGAGATGCACGTCGTACTTGCCGCGGTCGCGGTTCTCCAGGATCACCGGCAGCTTCGCCAGGTCGATGTGGCGCTCCTGCAGGTCGAACTCGCCGGCCATCGCCTTGAGGTTCACCACCTCGATGTTCTCGGCAAGCGACATGATCACTTTGTCGATGTAGGGCAGCTGATTGCCTTCGGTATCGACGACGTAATAGTAGGGGTTGCGATCCATCGCCCAGGTGGGCGTGTTGATCGGCCGCACCGTCTTCCATGGCCCCAGCGTCGGCAGTTCCGGGTTCAGCTGCCAGTCCTTGCGTACATGCAGCATGCGCACCCAGTTGTCGAAACCGGCCTCGCGGGCGCGCCGGTTTACCTCCGCCTCCGACGAATATTTCGGCAGGAACTGCTTGAGGTAGTGCGCCGGCGCATAGGCGGCATAGGTGTTGCCGTTGGACTGGCGCACCGCCTGGCCGCCGCCGATCAGCGTGTCGCCGGCCAGCAGCGAGGGGAACAGGTAGTTCGGATTGTCGAACTGGAACTGCACCGTCGTCTCGTCGATCTTGACCAGCCGGCCCGGCTTGCCGCCAGCCGACATGTCAGGGATGGGCGAGGGTACGATGTCCTTGTTGCCGTACAGGTCCTCGAACCAGAACACGAAGTCGTCGGCGGTGAAGGGCGCACCGTCGGACCATTTCATCCCCTTGCGCAGGAACAGCGTGGTGGTCTTGCCGTCGGCCGAAAGCTCATGGCTCTTGGCCACCGAGGGCACGATCTTGCTGCCCGTCGGGTCCCAGAACAGCAGCTTGTCGCTGGCCATGATGCGGTTGCCGTTCTCGCCGTCCGACGGGCCGATGAAGGCGCGCCGCCAGGTGCCGCCGTAGCGCCCGATGCTCTCCAGGGGCTTGAGTACCAGCGGCTCCGCCGGCAGGCGGCTTGCCACCGGCGGCAGCTTGCCGGCCTTCACCAGTTCGCCAAGCTGCGGCGCTTCCTTGAACGAGGACGGGATGGTGGTGACCTGCGTCGGCCCTTCCAGCTTGCCGACCAGGCCGGACTGGTCGAACGCGCTTTTGGCGGTGACCGCCTGGGCCAGTGCGTCCACGGTGGGGGCGGTCACGGCGGCCAGTGCGGCGCTGGCGCCAAGGAATTTCCTGCGGGTCGTCATGGATCGTGCCTCCGGGCGTTGGTGTTCCCGCTGCCTCGTTGGGCTGGGCGCGGTGTGTGAAGGGGCTGGGCGCGGTGTGTGAAGATGACGGTAGAGCAAGAGCGGAGGGGTGGCCAGTGGCGTTTGCCGCGGGCTCCGGCAGGCCCGCGGCCGGTGATCGGCGCCTTGCTCAGGCCTTGAAGAACCAGGTTGGCGGGTGTGAACTGGCGGGCGTGCGGCAATGCTGGGCGATGCAGACGCGCTCGGGGATGTTGCCCAGTCGGCGGCTGACCATGCGCACCCCGGCAAAGGCCGGCGACTGGCCGCAGATGCCGATGCTGAACTGCTGGTCGATGACGATCCGCCATATCTCCTGGGCCAGCCGGTTGCGCTCGTCTTCCTTCAGGGTGGTGGCCGAGCGGAACATCTCCATCACCCGCAGCACGTGGGGATCGGCCGGCTTGGTGCCCATGGCGCCGTTCGATGCGTACCAGCGCGCCAAGTCCATCCCCAGGATGCCGTTGCCGATATCCACCGGCAGCACGAAATGCGGATAAAGGAACAACAGCTCGGAGCCGGTGTTGCCGAAGACGAAGATGTGGTGCTCGCCCGCCCGCACGCGCTGGAAGGCGAGTGCGCGCTCCTGGTCGCGCACATCGGCGAAGATGCCGATCTTGCGCCATTGCTGGGCGATCATCTGCGAATGCGCCGGCCAGTCTAGGAAGGCCTTGGTGGTGGTCAGCTGGATCACCAGGCGCTGGCCGTTGTCGCTGCGCAGGCGGTAACCCTCGCGGTCCTTCTTGGCCAGGCCCAGCCCGTCGAGCATTTTGTTGGCCTGAGCGATATCCAGCACCGACCACTTCTTGCGCCACTCCGGCCCAGGGCTCTCCGGCAGGCTTTCGGCCGGCGCGGTGGAACCCGGCGTGGCCACGCCCAGCCAGAATGTTTCGTTGAGCTGGTCGCGGTCGATGCCCAGCGACAGGGCGCGGCGGAAATCGGCGGTGGCGAGCAGGCGGCCGATCTCGGCATCGGCGGTGTGCGACAGGTTGAAATGCAGCGCCGTGTCCGCCCCGTTGAAGGCGAGATCGAGATGCACGTCGTAGCCGCCGCGGTCGCGGTTCTCCAGGATCACCGGCAGCTTGGCCAGGTCGATGTGCCGCTCCTGCATGTCGTATTCGCCCGCGATCGCGCGCAGGTTGACGATTTCGGTGTTGTCGGCGAGCGTCATCACCACGTTGTCGATATAGGGCAACTGGTTGCCGTCCGTGTCGACGGCATAATAATAGGGATTGCGCTCCATCGCCCAGGTTGGCGTGTTGATGGCGCGGGTCGTCTTCCACGGACCCAGCGTCGGCAACTCGGTGTTGATGGCCCAGTTCTGCCGCACCAGCAGCATGCGCGCCCAGGTATCGAAGCCGGCCTCCTTGGCGCGTCGCATCGCCTCGGCGTCCGAGGAGTATTTCGGCAGGAACTGCTTGAGGTAGTGCGCCGGCGCATAGGCGCCGAAGGTGCCGCTGCCCGACTGGCGCGCCGCCTGGCCGCCGCCGATCAGGGTGTCGCCGGCCAGCATCGAGGGAAACAGCAGGTGCGGGTTGTCGAACTGGAACTGGATGGTGGTCTCGTCGATCTTGACCATCCGCCCGGGCTTGCCGCCGGCCGACATTTCCGGGATCGGCGCGGGCACCACGTCCTTGTTGCCGTACAGGTCCTCGAACCAGAACATGAAATCGTCGGCGGTGAAGGGCGCGCCGTCCGACCACTTCATCCCCTTGCGCAGGAACAGCGTGGTGGTCTTGCCGTCGGCCGACAGCTCGAAGCCCTTGGCCACTGCGGGGGAGATGGTGTTGCCGGTGTAGTCCCAGAACAGCGGCTTATCGGATGCCACCAGGCGATTGCCGTTCTCGCCGTCGCCCGGGCCGATGAAGGCGCGCCGCCAGGTGCCGCCGTAGCGGCCGATGCCGTCCAGCGGCTTGATCACCATCGGCTCGGCCGGCACGCGCTCGGCCACCGGCGGCAGCTTGCCGGCCTTCACCAGGGCGGCGAGCTGCGGTGCCTCCTTGAAGCTGGCAGGGATGGCGGTTGCGAGCACCGGGCCCTGGAGCTTGCCGACCAGGCCCGACTGGGCGAACTGGCTGGCTGCACCCTGCGCCATCGCTCTGAGTGGTGGGATCGTGGCCGCGGCTGCGACGATGCTGCCGCCGATAAGCTGCCTGCGCGTGGTCATGGATGTCATCCTCCATGGTCCGGCCTTGTATCCGGCCGGTACCGCCCACGAGCCTAAAGGTGGGGCGGTGCGGCTGTCCAGGAGGTCTGTTGCCGGCTGTGTATCATTGCAGCGCGCTGCCGGATTTTAGCCGGTGAAGGCGCGCCAGGCGAGCGCCATCAGCAACAGCGCGTTGCCGGCCAGCACGTAGGGTGCGGCACGGTTCGCCGCCTGCTGCCAGCGATGCGCGAAGGCATGGCCGAGCAGCCCGACCACGACCAGAGCCGGCACCGTGCCGAGGCCGAAGGCGAGCATGCCGGCGCCACCCACCACGGGGCCGCCGGCAGCGGCCGCGGCCAGGGCGGCATAGACCATGCCGCACGGCAGCAGCCCGAGAGCGAGGCCGATGGCAACTCCACCTGGCCGCCCGGCGGACGACAGGCGGGCGGCGATGCCGCCGATGCCGCTGCCCCATCCCGCCATGCCGGTGAAGGCGAATTTCGTGGCCCGCGGCCCGCGCCCCTGTGCCAGGGCAGGCTGCAGGCGCTGCAGGGCCAGCACCATGAAGACCGAAGCGGCCAGTGCGAGCAACAGCCCCGGCACCACCTGCGGCAGCCGCAACGCGCCCAGCCATCCCGCCGCCACGCCCATGCCCGTGTAGGTGGCAAGCCGGCCCGCATGGTAGGGCAGCAGCAGCGAGCCGCGCAGCCGGGCGGCCTGGCACATGCGCGCCGCCGGCATGCGGGCCAGCCCGTCCGCCACCTGCCCCAGCACGAACGGGCCGCACATGGCGGTGCAGTGCACGGCGCTGCCGGCAAGCCCGGCCAGCAGCAGCGCCGGCAGCAGCCACGCGCCACGCGCGACCTGATCGGGGCCGCAGATCACCATCAGTGCGTCGAGCAGGAAGTCCATCCGCATTCGGCCATTTGCATCCGGCGGGAACCATTTCGTGCGCAGCTTCGGACGGCATTGATCTGCGTCAATGCCGCGGCGCAACGCAACGCGCAGCGTCCGATCCTGCCGGCAAGCTGGTCCGGACCATCGTGACGGGGAATCGATTCGAAATGCATGAGCAAACAGGAGACTTGGCGGTCGGCCTGCTGGTGCTGGTCCTGGGCTTGGTGGGCCTGGTGATGGCCTCGGGCGCGCTGGATGACGGGATCTACGTATTCGGCCTGTCGCTGGCCGTCTTTGCGGTGATCTTCAATTTCGGCCTGGTCCGCCGCCATTACGACCGGCAGGACGCGCGGCGCACCCAGGAGGCCGGCCATGTCTGACGTCGCCTTCAGCCCGGGCACCGCGGCCACGCTGGCGCCGGCCAGATCCCGTGCCGCCGCTGCCGCAGTGACGGAATACAACGAGGACGTCGTCAAGAAATTCCTCATCGCCGCCATGTTCTGGGCGGTGGTAGCGTTCCTGCTCGGCGTGGTGCTGGCGCTGCAGCTGAGCTGGCCGGTGTTCAACCTCGGCTTCGAATACACCGCCTTCGGTCGGCTGCGCCCGGTGCACACCTCGGCGGCGATCTTCGCCTTCGGCGGCTCGGCGCTGTTCGCCACCTCCTTCTACGTGGTCCAACGCACCTGCCAGGCGCGCCTGTTCGGCGGCGAGGCGTTGGCCAACTTCATATTCTGGGGCTACCAGTTCTTCATCGTCATGGCCGCACTCAGCTACGTGATGGGCTTCAGCCAGAGCCTGGAATACGCCGAGCCCGAATGGCACATCGACCTTTTCCTCACCATCGTCTGGGTCTGCTACGCGGTGGTATTCATCGGCACCCTGGCCAAGCGCCGCGAGCCGCACATCTACGTGGCGAACTGGTTCTACCTCGCCTACATCCTGACCGTCGCCGTGCTGCATTTGGGCAACGCCGCCGCCCTGCCGGTGTCGTTCTTCGAGGCGAAGAGCTTCTCGCTGTATTCCGGCGTGCAGGCCGCGCTGATCCAGTGGTGGTACGGCCATAATGCCGTCGGCTTCTTCCTGACCGCGGCGTTCCTGGGCATGATGTATTACTTCATCCCCAAGCAGGCGAACCGGCCCATCTACTCCTACCGCCTGTCGGTGGTGCATTTCTGGTCGCTGATATTCATGTATATCTGGGCCGGCCCGCACCACCTTCACTACACCTCGCTGCCCGACTGGGCGCAGACCCTGGGCGTGGTGTTCTCGGTGATCCTGTGGATGCCCTCGTGGGGCGGCATGATCAACGGGCTGATGACCCTGTCCGGCGCCTGGGACAAGCTGCGCACCGACCCCGCGTTGCGCTTCACCGTCACCGCCGTCGGCTTCTACGGCATGTCGACCTTCGAAGGGCCGATGATGTCCATCAAGGAAGTGAACGGCTTGGCGCACTACACCGACTGGGTGGTGGGCCACGTGCATTCCGGCGCGCTCGGCTGGGTCGCCTTCGTCAGCTTCGGTGCGATCTACTACCTCACCCCCGTGCTGTGGCGCCGCAGCGGCGCGTATTCGGTGAAGCTGATTGCCTGGCACTACTGGATCGCGACCCTGGGCATCGTGCTCTACATCACCTCGATGTGGGTGGCCGGCATCATGCAGGGCCTGATGTGGCGGGCATACGACCAGTTCGGCTTCCTGCAGTACTCCTTCGCGGAGTCGGTGAACGCCATGCATCCATATTACGTCATCCGCATGCTGGGCGGCGTGATGTTCCTCATCGGCGCGCTGATCATGGTGTTCAACCTGATCATGACCGTCCGCTCGTCGACCACCCAGGCAAGCCCCATGCGCGTGCCTGCCAACGCCGCGATCGCGGGAGAATAGTGCCATGCGCATCAGTCACGAAAAGATCGAGAAGAACGCGGTCCTGCTGGTGGTGCTCACGCTGATCACCGTATCGGTCGGCGGCCTGGTCGAGGTGGTGCCGCTGTTCACCATCGAGACCACAGTGGAGAAGGTGGAGGGCGTGCGGCCGTACTCGCCGCTGGAACTGGCCGGGCGCAACGTCTATGTCCGCGAGGGCTGCTACACCTGCCACAGCCAGCAGGTGCGCGCGCTGAAGGACGAGGTGGAGCGCTACGGCCACTACAGCCTGGCGGCCGAGAGCATGTATGACCGGCCGTTCCAGTGGGGCAGCAAGCGCAACGGCCCCGACCTCGCGCGCGTCGGCGGCAAATACTCCAACGACTGGCACTACGCCCACATGACCAACCCGCAGGCGATGGTGCCGGAGAGCCTGATGCCGCGCTACGCGTTCCTGGCCACGCGCGAGGTGGACCCGGTGAAGATCGCCCGGCACATGCGCACCAACCGAACCCTCGGCGCCCCCTATACCGATGAGCAGATGGCCAGCGTGGCACAGGACATCCGCGACCAGGCCGACCCGCAGGCCGACCCCGAGGCGCTGGTCAAGCGCTGGCCCAAGGCCGTGCAGGCCAGCGGCAACGGCCGCGCGGTCACCGAGCTGGATGCGCTGGTCGCCTATCTGCAGGTGCTCGGCACCATGGTCGACTTCACCAACCCCGCCGTCGAATCGCTGCGGCAATAGGCGGAGGGGCATCATGTTCATGACAATTCTGCAATGGATGCTGACCTGGTCGGTGGTCATCGTCGGCGGCGTGTACCTGTTGCTCGTGGTCACCACCTACTGGCCCGGCCGCAAGGAGCGGCTGCAACAGAACGCCATGATCCCCTTTCTGGACGACAAGTAGGAGCACGCCCATGGCGAACAACGACGCACCGGGCGGCGAGCACGATCCGGTCACCGGCCGGACCACCACCGGGCACGAGTGGGACGGGCTGAAGGAGCTGAACACGCCGCTGCCGAAATGGTGGTTCTGGACCTTCGTGGCCACCGTGGTGTGGGGTGCGGGCTATGCCCTGCTGTATCCCTCGGTGCCCTGGTTTAACACCCATTTCCCCGGCCTGCTCGGCTTCTCCCAGCGCGACGTCGTCCAGGCCGATATCCGCGAGTTGCAGGCGCGGCGCGGCGAGGTGATGGAGCGGCTCAAGACCGTGCCGCTGGCCGAGGTGCGCCAGGACGACGCACTTTACGCCGTGGCCATGGCCGCCGGGCGCATCGCCTATGCCGAGAACTGCCAGTCCTGCCACGGCGCGGGCGGCGCGGGGCGGCCGGGCTATCCGGCGCTGGCCGGCGATGCCTGGATATGGGGCGGCGGGTTGGAGGCGATCATGACCACCGTTACCTATGGCATCCGCAGCGCCCATCCGGAGACGCGCGTGTCGATGATGCCGCGCTTCGGCGTGGACGCCATGTTGCAGCCGGCCGAGATCGACCAGGTGACCGACTTTGTCATGACCCTCTACAATCCCGCCGCGCCGGCGGGTGACGTGTCGAAGGGCCAGGCGTTGTATGCTGACAACTGCGCCTCCTGCCACGGCGATCGTGGCCAGGGCAATCGCGAGCTGGGCGCCCCGACGCTGCGCTCCGGCGTGCATCTCTACGGTGATACCCGTGCCGCGGTGCGCGCCCAGGTCGCCAACCCGCGCCAGGGCGTGATGCCGAACTGGAACGCCCGCCTCGACGAAGCCACCATCCGCGCGGTGACGCTCTACGTCCACGGCCTGGGTGGCGGCGAGTAGCGGCGGGGCGAGGGGATCGCAGCCAATGACCAAGATCGACAAGCCGCCGCGCCCGGCCACCGGGCAGGACGCGCCGGCCTCCGAGGTGGAGCTTTATGCCGACCGCGTGCGGGTCTATCCGCGCGCGGTCCACGGCATTGCGCGCAACGTCAAATGGGCGGTGCTGATCCTCTGCCTCGTCGTGTACTACGTCACGCCCTGGATCCGCTGGGACCGTGGCCAGGGCCGCCCGGACCAGGCGGTGCTGCTGGATATCGCCCATGAGCGGTTCTACTTCTTCAATGTCACCTTCTGGCCGGAGGACATCTACTACCTCACCGGCGCGCTGATCCTGGGTGCGGTCAGCCTTTTCCTGGTGACCTCGCTGGCCGGGCGCGTGTGGTGCGGCTATTCCTGCCCGCAGACCGTGTGGACCGATTTGTTCATGTGGGTGGAACGCCTGGTCGAGGGCGACCGCAACGCGCGCATGCGCCGCGACCGCGGGCCGAACAGCTTCGACAAGCTGTGGCGAAAGGTGGCCAAGCACGGCATCTGGGTGGCCGTGGCGTTCTGGACCGGCGGCGCCTGGATCATGTACTACGTCGACGCGCCCACCGTGACGGTGCAGTTCTGGACTGGGCAGGCGAGCACCGAGGTCTATTTCTTCACCGGCCTGTTCACCGTGCTCACCTACCTGCTGGCCGGCTGGGCGCGCGAGCAGGTGTGCACCTACATGTGCCCGTGGCCGCGCTTCCAGGCCTCCATGCTCGACGAGCAGAGCTTCATCGTCACCTACGAGAAGTGGCGTGGCGAGCCGCGCGGCCATGGCAAGCGCGACGAGAACTCCAAGCTGGGCGACTGCATCGACTGCAAGGCCTGCGTACATGTCTGCCCGACCGGCATCGACATCCGCGACGGCGTGCAGCTCAGCTGCATCAATTGCGGCCTGTGCGTGGATGCCTGCAACGAGGTGATGACCAGGACCGGCCGGCCGAAATGGCTGATCCAGTGGGACACGCTGGCCCGCCAGGATGCCAAGGCGCAAGGCCGCCACGAGGCCATCCACCTGCTGCGCCCGCGCACGCTGATCTACGTCACTGCCTTGGTTCTGGCCACCGCGGTGATGGGTACGGCGCTGGCCATGCGCTCCCATATCGGCCTGTCGGTGCAGCACGACCGCGCGCCGCTGTTCGTCAAGGTGCGCGACGGCTCGCTGCGCAACGCCTATGCGGTGAAGTTATCCAACAAGACCCCGGTGCCAGCCAGCTTTGCTCTCGCCCTGGACGGACTGCCCGGCGCCGTGATGGCGCTTTCCGACGAGACCGACCGCCGCCAGGAGACCCTGGTGCTGGACGTGCCGATCCATTCGATCGGCACCTTCCGCGTGCTGGTCTATGGCCAGCCGCGCACGCTGGCGGACGGTTCGCAGAGGCTCGGCTTCACGCTGCGCAACATGGCCACCGGCGAGACCACCCAGGTCACGTCGGTGTTCATGGGCCCGGCGACACGCTAGTGGTGCGATCCAAACGCTTGCTATCCAAGCGTTTGGTGAATCGCCTCACAATATCAAGATAGTGGTCCGAATCTGACGGCACTATCCGTCAGATTCGGACCACTAGTCAGGGAATGTTGGCAATGGACATGATGCAAGCTGCCCCCAACTCGCCTGCTTCCCCCATCCGCCCGATGCCGCGCACCGCCTGGCGCTGGTTCCCCTGGTATGTGGTGGCGGGGCTGGGGCTGGTGGTGGCGGTGAACGTGGTCATGGCGGTGCTCGCCCACCGAAGCGCGCCGGGGGTGGCGGTGCAGGGCTCGTTCGCCACCTCCAACGCCTATGGCACCATCCAGCAGGAGGCCCGCCGCCAGGTGGCGCTCGGCTGGTCGCTGGACATCTCGCTCCGCGACGGGCGGGTGGCGGTGAATTTTTCTGGAGCGGACGGCCGGCCCCTGCCCGGGGCCGGGCTGCAGGCCACCGCCAGCCGCCCGACCGGCAGGTCGGCCCCCGTGGTGGCGCTGAAAATGCAGGCGGCCGGCGCCGGCACCTTCCTCAGCGAGGCCGCGCTGCCCGACCAGGGCCAATGGGACGTGCTGTTCGTCGCCACCTCCGAAGGTCGCAGCTTCCGCCACACGCGGCGGGTGATCGTGCCGTGAGTGCCGCTGCCCTGGCATCGGCCGGGGCGGCGCACGCGCAGGCCGCCACTTGCGCGCATTGCGGCGGCGAGGCGGCGCCTGGCGCGCGCTTCTGCTGCACCGGCTGTGCCGCCGCCTTCGAGACCATCCAGCAGCTGGGCCTGGGCAACTACTACCGCGACGTGGTGCGCGACACGCTTGCCCGCCCGCTGCGCCCCGCCGACGCGCCGGCCGCGGCATTGCGCACCGACCTCGCCCGCTTCGTGCGCGACGACGCCCAGGGCCGCCACGAGCTGAGCCTGGCCGTCGACGGGCTGCAATGCGGCGCCTGCGTCTGGCTGATCGAATCCGTGCTGGGCCGCGACCCGCGGGTACAGGCCGCACGGGTGAACATGACCACGCGCCGTCTGCGCCTGGCCTGGCGCGGCGCCGCCGGCGACGGCGCCGCCCTGGTGGAGATGATCGAGCGCCTCGGCTACCGGCTGGTGCCCTTCGACCCCGCCTGCCTCGCCGCCGCCCAGGACCGCACCGGGCGCGAACTGCTCAAGGCGCTGGCCGTGGCCGGGTTCGCTACGGCCAATGCCATGCTGCCGGCGGTGGCCATCTGGATCGGGCTGTTCAACGATATGGGCCCGGCCACCCGCGCGCTGCTCCATTGGGTCAGCGCGCTGATCGCCATGCCCGCCATCGTCTATGCCGGCCGGCCGTTCTTCCGCTCCGCCTGGGGCGCGCTGCGGGTGGGGCGCACCAACATGGACGTGCCGATCAGCATCGGCGTGATCCTCGTCACCGCCATGAGCCTGGCGCAAACCATCGCCCATGCCGAGCACGCCTATTTCGACTCGGCGGTGGCGCTGCTGTTCTTCCTGCTGGTCGGCCGGGTGCTTGACCACCACGCCCGCGCCCATGCCCGCGCCGCCGCCGAGCAGCTGATCGCCTTGCAGCAGAGCGACGTGGGGGTGCTGGAGGATGACGGCACCGTGGCCCGCCGCGCCGCCGAGACCGTGCCGGTGGACGCGCGCGTGCTGGTTGGCCCCGGCGAGCGCATCGGCGTCGATGGCACGGTGGAGGTGGGCGAGGGCCTGCTCGACACGTCGCTCGTCACCGGCGAGAGCCTGCCGGTGGCAGCCACCGTGGGCGCGCGGGTGTTCGCCGGCACGCTGAACCTGGGGGCGGCCATCACCGTGCGTGCCGCGGCCACCGGCGGCGCCACCCTGCTCGCCGAATGCGTGCGCCTGATGGATGCCGCCGAGGCACGGCGCGGCCGCTTCGTCATGTTCGCCGACCGCGTCGCGCGCCGCTACGCCCCGGTGGTGCATACCGCGGCCCTGGCCACCTTCCTGTGGTGGTGGGCGATCCAGGGCATCGCGGTGGCCGACGCGCTGCTGATCGGTGCGGCCGTGCTGATCATCACCTGCCCCTGTGCGCTGGCACTTGCCGTGCCGGCCGTGCAGGTGATCGGCACCGGCTGGCTGTTCCGCCGCGGCGTGCTGGTGAAGTCGCCGACCGCGCTGGAACGCCTGGCCGAGAGCGACACGGTGGTGTTCGACAAGACCGGCACGCTCACCGACCCGGCGCTGCACCTGGTGGCCGGCGAAGGCCATGACGCCTCGGCGATGCTCCTGGCCGCCACGCTGGCCGCCACCAGCCGCCATCCGCTATCGCGTGCGCTGGCGGCCGCCGCCGGGCCGGTGGTGCCCGCCCAGGGGGTGCGCGAGGTGGTCGGCGCCGGGCTGGAACTGGACACGCCGGAGGGCACGCTGCGCCTGGGCAGTGCCGCCTTCGTGGGGGGCGATTCGGGCGCGGCAGCCACGCCGAGCCTGTTCCTCGCCCGCCCCGGCCAGCCGTCGGTGCGCTTCGACTTCGCCGAGGCCCTGCGCCCCGACGCTGCCGCCACCATCGCCGCCCTGCGCCGCCTGGGGCTGGACGTGCACCTGCTGTCCGGCGACCGCGAGGGGGCCGTCTCGGCCGTCGCGGCGCAACTTGGCATCACCGCATGGCACGCCGGCTGCTCGCCGGTGGACAAGGTGGCACGCATCGAGGCGCTGCGGGCGGCGGGAAAGCGCGTGCTGATGGTCGGCGACGGGCTGAACGACGGCCCGTGCCTGGCCGCCGCCCATGTGTCGATGTCGCCTTCCACCGCCGCCGAGATCAGCCAGAACGCCGCCGACATGGTGTTCCAGGGTGCCTCGCTCGCCCCGGTGGCCGCCACGCAGCGCATGGCCCGGCGCATGCGCCGGCTGAGCCACGAGAACATCGCGCTGTCGCTGGCCTATAATGTTGTGATGGTGCCGGTGGCGATGGCCGGCTATGTCACCCCCTGGCTCGCGGCGCTGGCCATGTCCACCTCCTCGCTGCTGGTCATGGCCAACAGTTTCCGCCTGCGTCGCGGCATTTCCGAGGGCACTTCCCGATGACCCCGATCCTTTATTTGATCGGCCTCAGCCTGTTGCTCGGCGGCGGTGGGCTGGCGCTATTCCTGTGGGCCAGCCGCTCCGGCCAGTACGACGACATGGACGGTGCGGCGAACCGCATCCTGTTCGACGACCCGCCGGGCGAGACGCCCCCTCCTGCTCAATCCCAGCCGGCGCGGCCCTATCCGGAAAAGCGATAGATCGTCTGCGAGCGGAACACCGCCCCGGGCCGCAGCACGGTGGCGGGGAATTCCGCCCGATTCGGGCTGTTCGGCACGTGCTGCGCCTCCAGGCACAGCGCGCCGTGCCGGTTCGGCGACAGGAAATTGCCGGTGTACAGCTGGATGCTCGGCTCGGTGGTGAACACGTCCATGGCGATCGCCCCGGCCGACAGCCGCGCCACCCAGCGCGGCACCAGCACCGGGGCCGGCGCCAGCAGGTAGCTGTGGTCGTAGCCGCCGGCCAGGCGCAACTGCGGGTCGGCATCCCCGATGCGCGCGCCGATGCGCGTGGGCGTGCGGAAGTCGAACGGCGTGCCGGCGACGGGGCAGGGCGGGCCGGACGGGATCAGCCCCTCGCCCACCGGCACGTACTGGTCGGCGGCGAGCATCAGCCGGTGGCCCATCACGTTGCCGCCGCCGGCCAGATTGAAATAGGCGTGGTTTGTCAGGTTCAGCACGGTTGGCGCGTCGGTAGTCGCCGTGTAGTCGATGCTCAGCGCGTTGCCGTCCTGCACCATGTAGCGCACCGCCACGTCCAGCGTGCCCGGGAACCCCTGGTCGCCGGCCGGGCTGCGATGACGCAGCACAACCGCGGTGCCGTCGGCCACCCCCTCATCCGCCGCGCCCTGCCACACCGCGCGGTCGAAGCCGCGCTCGCCGCCGTGCAGGCAGGCGGTGCCGTCATTGGCCGGCAGGCGCACCTCCTGGCCGTCCAGCAGGAAACGCGCGCCCTCGATCCGCCCGGCGAACCGCCCGACGGTGGCGCCCAGATAGGCGCGGTCGGCCTCGTAGCCCGCGATATCCGGCATGCCGAGCACCACGCCTAGCGGGCCGCGTGGCCCCGGCACGGTCAGCGAGGCCAGCCGCGCGCCATAGTTGATGATCCCCGCCTCGATCCCGCCGCCGCCGCCCAGCCACCACAGCGTGACGTCCTCGCTGGAAGCTGTCCTGCCGAACCGTTCTGGTGTCATGATGTACTCTCTCCTCGTTTCCCTGCCGTGCCGCGCTCGCCAGGGCTCCCGCATAGCGGGCGCCAGCCGCGCGGGATCAGTGCTTGACAGGGCGCCGGCATGTCGCGCGCAATATTGCCAAAGGCATAGACAGAAACTCCCCAATCACGGAGACGAACGACCATGACCGAGACCCAGCCGCGTGAACTCGATGTACTCATTGTCGGTGCCGGCTTCGCGGGCATGTACCTGCTTCACCGCATGCGCGCCCTCGGACTGAACGCACATATCCATGAAGGCGCCGACGGCGTTGGCGGCACCTGGTACTGGAACCGCTACCCCGGTGCCCGCTGTGACGTCGAGAGCATGCAGTATTCCTTCGGCTTCGACGAGACGCTGCAGCAGGAGTGGCAGTGGTCGGAACGTTTCGCCGGCCAGCCCGAGATCCTGAAATACGCCAACCACATCGCCGACCGCTACGATCTGCGCCGCGACATCACCTTCAACAGCAAGGTCAGCGCGGCCGAATTCGATCCCGCCTCGGCGCGCTGGACCGTGCGCACCGAGCAGGGCCAGGTGATCCGCGCGCGGTTCTACGTCATGGCCACCGGCTGCCTGTCCACCGCGCGCATCCCGGATTTCCCCGGGCTGAAGGATTTCAAGGGCCGCACCTTCCATACCGGCTGGTGGCCGCACGAGCCAGTGGACTTCACCGGCCGGCGCGTGGCGGTGATCGGCACCGGCTCCTCGGCCATCCAGGCGATCCCGGTAATCGCCGAGCAGGCCAGGCACCTGACGGTGTTCCAGCGCACGCCGAACTTCTCCATCCCCTCGCGCAACGCGCCGATGGACGCGGAATACGAGCAGTTCTGGAAGAACGGCTACGGGGAGAAGCGCCGCGAGGCCCGCTATACGCGCACCGGCATCCTGTACCGGCAGAGCGAAACCAAGGCGATGGACCCGACGCCCGCCGAGCGCACCGCCCAGTACGAGGCACGTTGGGCGCGCGGCGGCACCGCCTTCATGGGAACCTTCGCCGACCTGATCACCAGCAAGGAAGCCAACGACACGGCCGCCAACTTCGTGCGCGCCAAGATCCGCGAGGCGGTGCGCGATCCCAAGGTGGCCGAGCTGCTGTGCCCGACCAATCACCCGATCGGCACCAAGCGGATCTGCGTCGATACCAACTACTACCAAACCTACAACCGCGACAACGTCACCCTGGTTGATGTTCGAAACGCGCCGATCACCGGCCTGACCGCCACCGGCCTGATGTGGGGCGAAGGCCAGAGCACCGAGGTAGACGACATCGTCTTCGCCACCGGCTTCGATGCGATGACCGGCACCATGACCAATGTGGACATCACCGGGCGCGACGGGCTGAAGCTGAAGGACAAGTGGGAGGGCGGGCCGCAGACCTATCTCGGGTTGATGACCGCGGGCTTCCCCAACCTGTTCATGATCACCGGCCCCGGCAGCCCCTCGGTGCTGTCCAACATGATCGTCTCGATCGAGCAACACGTGGACTGGATCACCGACTGCCTGGCCCACATCAAGGCGCACGGCCTCGCCGCCATCGAGGCGACGCCGGAGGCCGAGGTGGCCTGGGTGGCGCATGGCAACGAGGTGGCCCATAAGACCCTCTATCCCGAAGCCAACAGCTGGTACATGGGCGCCAACATCCCCGGCAAGCCGCGCGTGTTCATGCCGTATATCGGCGGCGTTGGCGTGTATCGCGACAAGTGCGACGAGATCGCCGGCAATGGCTACGAGGGCTTCGTGCTGGCGACTGCGAAAGTAGCGCAGGCCGCCGAGTAGGGCACGGCCGCGATTGGCGCTCCGGCGGCGGGGGGCCAGCGCTTGCCCGGGGCATACAGGCTTCCCATCTCTGCGCGGCAAGTGTGGGAGCTTTGTTCATGGATCCTCGTCGTCTTCTTGAGCAGTTCGTCGGCTCCGGTGCGGCCCAGCGCGACCGTGGTGATGTGCCCGCCGGGCGCCCCGGGCAGAACGGCGGCGGCCTCCTGGGCGGGCTGAACATGGGCGGGCTGAACATGGGGGGGCTGAACCCGGGCAGCATGGCCATGGGCGGCGTGCTCGGCTTGCTGCTCGGCAACAAGAAAGCGCGCAAGGCGGTGGGTGGCCTGGCCGGGAGCGCGGTGGGCTATGGCGGTGCGGCGGCGCTCGGCGCGCTGGCCTACCGCGCCTATCGCAACTGGCAGGAGGGCCAGCCGCCCGCGGCGCCGCCAGCGGCCCCGGCAGCCGCGCTGCCATCCTCCCCCTATCAGCGGCCCGGCTCGGTGCCGCAGGTGCAGGCGCCACAGGGCTGGCCGCCCGCAGCGCCGGTCGCCTTGCCGCAGTTGCCGGCGGATTCGCCGTTCCTGCCCGCCTCCGCCCCGGCCCGTGACGGGCGGCCGTTCGAACTGGCGCTGGTGACGGCCATGATCGCCGCGGCCAACGCCGACGGGCATATCGGTCCCGAGGAACAGCGGCTGATCTTCGGGCGTGTGGGCGAGATGCCGCTGGATGCCGATGAGAAGGCCTTCGTGTTCGACGCGCTGGCCAACCCGCCGGCGCTGGAGGCCATCGCCGGCCTGGCGGAGGGGCCGGAGCAGGCGGCGGAGCTGTACCTCGCGTCGCGGCTGGCCATCGACCCGGACCATCCGGCGGAACGGGTGTACCTTGAAGCCCTGGCGCACCGGCTTGCGCTGCCGCCCGGGCTGGTGGCGCATCTGGAGGCACAGGCGCCCTCTGCGGCGTGAGAGCGCCTGTGTTCTTTGGTGATGGACAGGTAAAAGGGAGCCTTCTTTTTCTGAAGAAAAAGAAGCAAAAAGACTTTACCCATTTCGCCGCGAAACTGCCGGAGACACTAAATCAAACGGGTGAAAGTTTTTTTGGTTCTTTTTTATAAAAAAGAACAACCTGTCTTGTGGTGTTTCAGGCGGGAACCGGCGCAAATTCGTCTGCCCGCCAGCAACTGACCAGATGGCCCTCTTCCACCGCCGCGAGCGAGGGCGGCGCCGAGCGGCAGTGGTCCGTCGCATGCGGGCAGCGCGGGTTGAAGGTGCAGCCGGGCGGCGGGTTGAGTGGGCTGGGGATTTCGCCGCGGGCTTTTTCGCGGGCGTGGCCGCGGGTCAGCGGGTCGGGGATCGCGGCGATCAGGGCGCGGGTATAGGGGTGGCGCGGTTGTTCGAAGATTTCGCGCCAGCCGCCGGTTTCCACGATGCGGCCGAGATACATCACTGCGACCCGGTCGCTCATGTGCTCGACCACGCCGAGGTCGTGGGAGATCATGAGGTATGACAGGCCCATATCGGCCTGCAGTTCCAGCAGCAGGTTGATGATCTGGGCGCGGATCGAGACATCGAGCGCCGAGACCGGCTCGTCGCAGATCACCAGCTTGGGCTTGAGGATCAGGGCGCGGGCGATGCCGATGCGCTGGCGCTGGCCGCCGGAGAATTCGTGCGGATAGAGGTCGGCCTGGTCGGGGCGCAGGCCGACCTGGCGCAGCATTTCGGCGACGCGGTCGGCGACCTCGCCGGCATTGGAGACGCCGTGCAGGCGCAGCGGGTCGGCCAGGGTGCGGCGCACGGTCTGGCGCGGGTTGAGCGAGGCGTAGGGGTCCTGGAAGACCATCTGTACGGTGCGGGCGACGGCCAGGCGGTCGGCGTCCGAGCCGACCGGCTGGCCGTCGAGCACCACGCGCCCGCGCGTCGCATCGACCAGACCGAGCACCGACAGCGCCAGGGTGGACTTGCCGCAGCCGCTCTCGCCGACCAGCCCGAGGCTCTCGCCCGGCTTGATGGCCAGGGACACGCCATCCACGGCGCGCAGCATCAGCGGCTTGCCGGAAAATAGCCCGCCGCCGATCGGGAAATGGACCGCGAGGTCCTCGATCGACAGCAGCGGTGCGCCGGCCCCCTTGTCGTCAACCATGATGGTGGCACCTCACGAGGCTGCCGGCGGCCTCTGGGCTGGAATCTCCCGTGGCCAACGGCGTCAGCTCCGGCACCACCGTTTCGCATATGGCGGTGTGGCGGGTGCAGCGCGGGTGGAAACGGCAGCCCTGGGGATAGGCGGTGATGCCCGGCACCACGCCCTCGATCTCGATCAGCTTGCGCCGCCCGTGCCGCGCGCGCATGCCGAGGCGGGGCAGGGAGGCGACGAGGCCCTGGGTATAGGGGTGCTGCGGGGCGTTGAAGATCAGCTCGGATTCCTGCTGCTCCACGATGCGCCCGGCATACATCACGCAGACGCGGCGGCAGATATCGGTGACCAGGCCGAGGTCATGGCTGATCATCAGGATGGCGGTGCCCTTCGCCGCGCACAACTCCTTCATCAGGTCGACGATTTCGGCCTGAACGGTGACATCCAGCGCCGTGGTCGGCTCGTCGGCGATCAGCAGGTCGGGCTCGCAGGCCAGCGCGATGGCGATCATCACGCGCTGGCGCATGCCGCCGGAAAGTTGGTGCGGATAGTCGCTGGCCCGGCGTTCCGGCGCCGGCACCTTGACCTGTGCGAGGGCCTCGACCGCACGGCGCTGGGCCTCGTTCCAGGAGGCGCCCTGATGCAGCACGAACATCTCGGCGATTTGCCTTCCTACCGGCTTCAGCGGGTTCAGCGCCGTCATCGGCTCCTGGAAGATCATGGCGATGCGTTTGCCGCGCAGGGCACGCAGCTGGGCGGCCGGCAGGGACTGGATCTCCTGGCCGGTGAGCACGATGCGCCCGCCCGCCAGCCCCAGCGGCGGCTTCAGCAGCCCCATGATCGACAGGGCGGTGATGCTCTTGCCGCAGCCGGATTCGCCGACCAGCCCGACCGTCTCGCCGCGGCCGATGGTGAACGACACGCCCTCCACCGCCGCGAAACTTCCGGCATCGGTGGTGAGGCCGATGCGCAGGTCGATTACTTCCAGCAGCGGCTCGGTGTTCGCGTTCATCAGCGCCGGCTCCGCGATTGCGGGTCAAGGATGTCGCGCAGCCCGTCGCCGAGCAGGTTCAGCCCCAGCACGGTCAGGAAGATCGCCATGCCGGGGAACAGCGACAGCCAGGGCGCGATGGTGATGGTCTCGCGCGCGTCGGACAGCATCGAGCCCCAGGAGGGCGCGGGCGGGCGCACGCCGAGGCCCAGGAACGACAGCGCCGCCTCGGCCAGGATCGAGCCGCCCATGCCCAGCGTGGCGATGACGATAATCGGCCCCAGCGTATTCGGCAGGATCTGGCTGAACATGATGCGGATATCGCCATAGCCCAGCACGCGCGCCGCCTGCACGTAGCCCTGGCTCTTGATGGCCAGCGTTTGCGCCCGGCTGATGCGGCAGGTGTAGCTCCAGTTGGTCAGGCCGAGGGCGATCAGCAGCGAGGTCAGCCCCGGTCCAAGAATTGCCATGATGGCCAGGGCGAAGATCAGCGACGGGATTGCGAGCATCAGGTTGGTCAGGCCGTTGACGAAATCGTCCCACCAGCCGCCCCAGTAGCCCGCCGTCACCCCCAGCGCGGTGCCGATGAAGGTGTTGATCAGCTGCGACACCACGCCCACGGTCAGCGAGATCTGCGCGCCGTACATCACCCGCGACCAGATGTCGCGGCCCTGCTGGTCGGTGCCGAACCAGAACTCGCCAGAGGGCGGCAGCTCCGCGTTCATCAGGTTGGCGTCCATGATCGGATCGGTGTGGGCTAGCCACGGCCCGAACACGCCCACGAACAGGGCGAGCGCGGTCAGCCCGCCGCCAAGAGCCAGGTTTGCGCGTATTTTCATCAGGTGTACCGGATACGCGGATCGATGAGCTTGTAGGCGATATCGACCGAGGTGTTGATCACCAGGAAGAACAGGGTGATCACCAGGATGCAGCCCTGGACGGCGGGGATGTCGCGCTGGAACACGCTGTCCACCAGCAGCGAGCCAATGCCGGGCCAGGCGAACAGCTTCTCCACCACCACGGCCTGGCCGAGCAGGGAGCCGAATTGCAGGCCGATGGTGGTCAGCACCAGCACCAGGGCGTTGCGCAGCACGTGCCAGACCACCACGCGATACTCGTTCATGCCTTTGCTGCGTGCCGTGCGCACGAAGTCGGCGTTCATGATGTCCAGCACGGCGGCACGGGTGGTGCGGGCGAGGAGTGCCATCGGGCTGACGCCCAGGGCGAGTGCCGGCAGGGTGAGGTGATACAGCCCGCCATCGCCATAGCCGAAGCTGGGGAACCAGCCGAGGGTCAGCGAAAACAGGTACATCAACAGGATGCCGAGCCAGAACTTCGGCAAGGAGAGGCCCGAGACCGCCACCACCATCGAGCCGAGGTCGATCCAGCTCCCCGGCCGCATGGCGGCGATGAAGCCGAGTGGCAGGCCAATGATGATGGCGAAGGCCATCGAGGCGATAGTCAGCTGCAACGACGGCCACAGCCGCACGGCGATCAGGTCGGCCACCGGCTGGCGCGAGCGGAAGGAGATGCCGAGGTCCAGCGTGGCAAGCTGGGTCACGTATTTGCCGAAGCGCACGTGCAGCGGGTCGTCGAGCCCAAGCTCGGCGCGCATGCGCTGCACCACGGCCATGTCCAGGCCCAGGCCCTCGTCCTGCTGGCCAGTGGCGAAACTGCCGGGGATGACGCTGAACAGGAGGAAGATCAGCAGCGCAATGGCGGCCAGCATCGGCACCATCTGCAGCAGGCGGCGAATTATGAATGATGCCATGGTGCGGTCGGGATCGAGGGGCCGGGCAGGTCATGCCCGGCCCCCGTGGTCCACTGCTTCGCGCCGCCCCCTACTTCGCGGGCGAGCTGGCGTCGACCCAGATGTCCTCGGGGTACTGGTGCATCAGTTCCGTCGGGTTGGCCTGCAGGCCGTGCACCCAGGGCTGATAGGCAAGCACCGCCTTGTTGTAGTTGAAGAACCACACCGGGGCGGCGTCGTACAGGTGGGCGTTGGCCTGCTTGATCAGCTCAAGCTTGCGGGCCGGGTCCTCGGTGGTGCCGGCCTCGTCGAGCAGCTTGTCGTAGTCGGCGTTCTTGTAGCCGCTGACGTTGCACGAGGTGCGCGGCGTGGCCGAATGGAAGCAGCGCAGGGTTTGCAGCGGATCCGGGCCGGTTTGGCTGGAGCCGATATAGGCCTGGAACTCGCCCTTCTGCGCGATGTCGGTGAGCACCGTGACCTCGACCACCTTGGGCTTCACGGTGATGCCGACCTGCTTGAGCATCGGGATCACCGCTTCCACGATCGGCAGGCCCCAGCTTTCGTTCTGGCTGGTGGTCCACTCGAACTCGAAGCCGTTGGGATAGCCGGCCTCGGCCAGCAGCTTCTTGGCCTTGGCCGGGTCGTAGGCGTAGGACTGCAGCGCCGGATCGTAGCCGGGCACCGTCGTCGGCAGCCAGGAGGTCGCCGGGTAGGCCTTGTTGCGGGCCAGCCGCTCGATGATCAGCTTGGCGTTGATCGCGTGGTTGATCGCCTGGCGCACGCGCTTGTCGTCGAACGGCTTCTTCTCGTTGTGCATCACCATCGAGCGGGTGAACACCTCGGCCACTTCCAGCAGGTGCTTGGACAATTGTGGGTCGCGGCCATAGGCGACGTATTGCACCGGGCCGAGGATGGAGGCGTCGACCTCCTTGTTGCGGAAGGCGATGTCGCGCGCCGCCGCCTCGGACATGATCTGGATGACGTAGGTGTCCAGGTAAGGCTTGCCCGGCTGGTAGAACTTTTCCCATTTTTCGGTCACGAGCCTGGAGCCCGGCACGTGCTCCTTGAACTTGAACGGCCCGAGTCCGACCGGGTTGTTCGGCCAGTCGGCCTTCTCGGCCTCCTCCTTGGCCAGGATCGAGGTGGTCATGTTGTAGAACAGGTAGCCGGGCTCGACCTTCTGCAGGAAGGTGATCTCCACCGTAAAGTCGTCGACCTTGCGAATGCCGGAGATCGCCTGCGCCACGCCCTTCTCCACGTCGACCGCGCCCTTGATCAGGCGCACCCAGCGCGCGCCGACGAAGCCCTTCTTGGGGTCCATCAGGCGGGTGAAGCTGTACACCACGTCATCGGCGTTCATCTTGCGGCCGTTGTGGAAGTAGGCGTCCTGGCGCAGCGTGAACGTCCATACCGTGCCGCCGGCCGAGGATTTCGCCTCGGTGATCAATTCGGGTACCGGCAGGCCCTTGGCGCTGTCCCAGCGATACAGCTGGCGGTGCAGGGCGAGGAACACCACGCCGTCCTGCGCGCGGCCCGACGCATGCGGGTCCAGGCTGCCGAAGGAGGAGGCGTACGGGGCGGTCATCCGCATCGTGCCGCCACTGCGCGGGGTCTGCGCCTCGGCGGCCGGGGCGAGCGCCGCCAGCATGCCGGCGGTGGCCACCGCTATCGTCGAGAGCAATGCAATTCGTTTCATTCTGCTTCCTTGTCCCTGGTGATGCTTGGGATCACATTAAAACATACCAACACTGCATCCACCCGTGCGCAAGGGGCGATGTGGTGGCGCAGAGGGAAGCAGCAGAGGGAAGCAGCAGAGGGAAGCAGCAGCGTAGTCAGCGCGCCAGCGGCACCGCGGTCACGCTGTTGAACGCCGAACCATCGGTGCCCAGGCTGAGGGTGGACCACACCAGGTAGACCAGCACCTGCTTCTCGCGGTCGAAAAGCCGGCTGACGCGCACTTCCTTGAAGAAGAAGCTGGCGCTTTCGTCGAACACCACCTCGTTGTCCGGCACCTCGCCCTTCAGCGTCACCGGCCCGGTGGCGCGACAGGCGATGGAGAAGCGGTTGGGGTCGGTGGCCAGGCCCAGCGTGCCCTTCACGCCCCCGGTCTCGGCGCGCGACAGATAGCATGACACCCCGTCCACCCGCGGGTCGTCGTAGCGGTCCACCACCACCCGGTCGTTGCGGCCGAGCAGGCGGAAGGTGGTGGACACCTGGCCGATCCGCTTGGCGTCGTCGGCCATGGCGGTCGTGGCGGTGGGCAGGGCGGCCAGGACAGCCCCGGCGATGCCGGCGAACAGGGCGGTGCGAAAGCGGGTCATCATTCCTCCAGCGGCCGTGCGAACCTTGCGAAATCGCGCGCCAGCACCTCGTAGATCGCGCGCTTGAACGGCACCGCCAGTGCCGGCAGTTCCGCAAGCTCCACCCAGCGCCACGCGTCGAACTCCGGATGTGGGTCCGCGTCCAGCCGGATGTCAGGGTCGGTGCCGGTGAAGCGCAGCGCATACCAGCGCTGACGCTGCCCGCGGAACCGCCCGCCCAGCGCCACGCCCAGCAGTTCCGGCGGCAGGTCGTAGGTGAACCACTGCGGATGCTCGGCGATGATCTCCGCCCGGTCGGTGCCGATCTCCTCGGCCAGTTCGCGCAGCACCGCCAGGCGCGGGTCCTCGCTCGCGTCGATGCCGCCCTGCGGCAACTGCCAGCCACCGGGCGCGCCTTCGGCGTTGGGCAGGTCGGCGCGGCGGGCCACGAACACGCGGCCACGCCGGTCGAACAGCACGGCGCCGACATTGGGGCGGTAGGGCAGGGTTTCGGGGTCGGTCATGGTTTGGCCAATGCTCAGGGGGGCGGCAGCACCAGTGCGCTCACCGGCACCAGCACGATGCCGCGCGCCGCCAGCAGCGAACTCCATGCCGCCAGCCGCTCGACGGTGACCGGCGTGGGCGCCGAGGCGAGGCCCAGCGCGCTGCCGCGGTCGCGCGCCAGCTCCTCCAGCCGGGCCAACCGTGCCTCGATCTCGGTGCGCACCGCTGGTTCGTCGACCACCAGGTCCACCACGCGGTGCGGCGCGGCGGCGCCGGGCGGCAGGCTGGGCAGCTGGCCCTCGACCCGTGGATCGACGTAGAGCACGCCCCGCCGGCCGAGCTCCTCCAGCACCGCGACCATCTGCCCGCTGGCCGCGAAGCGCTCGCCGCGCAGGCTGCCGAGCGCCCCGGTGGCGCCGACATAGCCGCCGACGCGCGACAGCGCCCAGCGCAGTGCCGCTGCGTTGGCCGCCGGCGGTGCGCCGGTCAGCATGGCGCGGTGGCCTGGATCATCCAGCGGATAGCCGCGCGGCTCCATCGGCAGGGAAACGAAGAATTCATGGCCGGCCTGGCGCGCCCTTTCCACCAGCACGCCGGGCTGCACCGCGTAGGGCGACACCACCAGCGACACCGCAGCGGGCAGCAGGCGCAGCGCCTCTTCGCTGTCGGCCTCGCGCATGGCGAAATCAGCCAGCAGGATGGCGACACGCGGGCGCGCATCGGCGGGTGGCGCCACGGCGGCATAGGCGCGCATGGGGGCCAGTCCGGTGGCGCTGATCCGCGGCAGGGCGCCGCCCTCCGGCAGCCCTGATGGCTCCTGCAACGCACGGTCGGGCGGCGGAATCGGCCCGCCCGGCTGACGCGGCGGTGCTGGCGCTGCGGGGGCGGGTGGGACCGCGAGTGCGGCGCGAGAGGGCGGCGGCGCAGGGGTGGCGGCCGGCATGGCAGGCGCGGCCGGCGGCGTTGCGGCCGCCGCTTCGGCATTGGGGGGGGGCGCCGTGGCTGCGGCGGTTGTTGGTGCCGCCGCAGCCACGGGGGCTGGCGCGGGCGGCATCGGTGATGGCGGCAGCGCAGATGCCAGGGTTGGCGGCGGCGTGGCCGTCGATATGGGCGGCGGGCCGAGCACTTGCAGTGTGGCGCCGCCGGCCACGATCATCGCGCCGATTGCCACCCAGAACCATGCAAGGGCGCGCAGCGCCCGGGGGCGCCGTGTGGCCGAAGCGGCTGCGTCATGCTGCGGCACGCGGTCGTCCCGATGCGCCGGGCAGCCCGCCTAGCGCGACGCCCGCCTTACCGCCGGCATGGCGCGCAAAATGGCCAGCCCCTGCTGCAGCTGGTAGTCGGTCTCGGGCTTCAACGGGTCGAAGGTCGGCTGATCCTCCGGCGGCAGCTTGACGATGTCCTTGGCGATCGCCGGCAGGTCGTTGCGCGGCGGTGCGATGTTCTGCGCCGCGTCCACGCCGTTGCTCAGCGTGCGGTTAAGGTCGGCCTCGCGCTCCGGCCCGAAGCGCGGGCGCTCCTCGCGGCTGGCGTGCACCTCCACGTCCGGCGTAATGCCCAGCGCCTGGATGGAGCGGCCCGACGGCGTGTAGTAGCGCGCCGTGGTCAGCCGCATGCCGCCCGCACCCGGCAGCGGGCTCACGGTCTGCACACTGCCCTTGCCGAAGCTGCGCACGCCAACCAGCACGGCGCGGCGGTGGTCCTGCAGGGCGCCGGCCACGATCTCGCTGGCCGAGGCCGAGCCGCCGTTGATCAGCACGACTACGGGTAGCCCGCCGGTCATGTCGCCGGGCTTGGCGTTCCAGCGCTGCCCATCCTCGGCCTGGCGCGAGCGGGTGGAGACGATCTCGCCGCGGTCCAGGAAGTTGTCCGACACCGCGATCGACTGGTCGAGCAGCCCGCCGGGGTTGTTGCGCAGGTCCAGGATCACGCCGCGCAGCTTGTCCCCGGCCTCGGCGCGCAATTCGTTGAAGGCGCGGCGCAGCGAGGCCTCGGTCTGCTCGGTGAAGCTGCTGATGCGCATATAGGCGACGTCGCCGCCTTCCAGGCGCGAGCGCACCACGCGGATCTTGATCACCTCGCGCACCAGCGTCAGTTCCAGCGGCTTTTCGGCCCCCTCGCGGCGGATGGTCAGCACGATGCGCGTGTTCGGCGTGCCGCGCATCTTCTCCACGGCTTCGTTCAGGCTCAGCCCCTGCACCGTCCGCCCGTCGATCGCCGTCACCAGGTCGCCGGCCTTCACGCCGGCCCGGCTGGCGGGGGTGTCGTCGATCGGGCTGATCACCTTGATGTAGCCGTTCTCCTGCGTCACCTCGATGCCCAGCCCGCCGAACTCGCCGCGCGTCTGCACCTGCATGTCGCGGAAGGTCTTGGCGTTGAGGTAGGAGCTGTGCGGGTCCAGCCCGGTCAGCATGCCGTTGATTGCGTTCTCGATCAGGTCCTTGTCGGAAACCGGCTCCACATACTCGGCGCGCACGCGCTCGAACACGTCGGCGAACAGGTTCAACAGGCGGTAGGTGTCGGCCCGCCCGCTGTCCTGCGCGAATGCCTGCGGCAGAACGCTGAACCCGAAGCGGCGTTCCAGCTGGTCCGAAACCGGACCCACAGCCACGCCGGCAACGAATGCGGCGCCCAACAACAGCCCTGCACGAAGCTTCATGGCAGATATCCTCTGGCGCCGCAGCGCTCGCTTGGTCCCACTCCCCAGAGTAGCCCGGGAAACGCCCCGATCAAAAGACTTCCTTGGAACGGATCATCGGTCAAATCCGTCAAGGCATTGCTACCGCCGCGCAGACGGACGGTCCCGCCTGTGGCCCGCAGCAGACGTGGCCCGCAGCGGACGGGGCAGGGCATGAGGATGTATCGGCACTTCATGCAAAGGCGCGGTCCAATCTTCACGGCACGCGGCTTGAACATAGCCGAAACCGCAGCTCATGGCGCGCGGAAAACTAGCTTTTGGCACGCAGAAACGGTGCCGGATTGACCGCTTGGCCGGCACGGCGCAGCTCCACATACAGCGAGGGCCGTCGGCCACTGCTGCGCGGGTCCCAACGCGGCATGATCCCGATTGGCATGCCCGAACTGACCTTCTGCCCGACGCCCAGGTCGATCCGCTCGAAGCCCGCCAGCACGAAATGGTACCCGCGGCCGCAATCGACAATGACCATCTCACCAAAACTTCTGAACGGACCGGCGAACACGATGCGCCCGCCGCAGGGCGCGAACACCCGCGCCCCGGGTGCCGCCTGGTAGGAAATGCCCGTCGCGGGCCCGCTGTCGGTGGCTTCGCCGAAGTTGCGCATCAGCGTGCCGGCGACCGGGGCGGCGAGCGAGCGGGCGGCCGTCTCGGACACGCCGGGCCCGGCCGGGGCGGCCAGTTCCCGCTGGCGGGTGCGCGCGGCGGTGGCGGCGGCAGACTGGTGCTTGCGGGCTGCCGCTGCCGCCTCACGCCGCGCCTGTGCCTCTGCCTCACGCCGCTCGGCCTCCAGATGGGCGATCGCCGCCTTCAGCCCTTGCGCGCGCGCCGCCTCGCTGGCAGCGCGCCGTGCCGCACGGGCGGCCTCGCCCTCGGCGTCGCGCTGCTCGGCCAGCATGGCGTGCAACTGCGCGTCCAGTGCCGCCGCGGCCTTTTCCTGGGCGGCCAGTGCCTGCGCCAGATGCGGCATCTCGGCGTCCAGCTGTGCGTGCAGGGCGGCGACCTCGGCCTGTTCGGCGCGCAGGGCCTTGGCCTCGCGCTCCAGCGTGCGCACGATGCCGCCCAGCACCAGCACGCCGCGCACCGCCTGCTCCGGCGGCATGGGCACCGCCAGAAGGGTCTCGGCGGGGAACAGGGCGATGCGTTCCAGCACCGGCAGCATCGGCGTGATGTCTGCCGCCCGCAGCGCCAGCCGCGCCTCGGCCGCACGCTGCCGCTCGCTCAACGCCTCGACGCGCGCCGCGGCGGTGGTGGTGGCGAATTCCGCCGCGCGCAGCTGTTCCAGGATCGCCTCCTGCTCCGCGGTCAGGCGCTTGGCCTCGACCTCGGCCGCCGCCGCGCGCGCCGCCGCTTCACGCTGGGCGGCCAGTTCCCGGCTGCGCGCCTGTTCGGCCTGCTTCAGCTGGGCCTCGCTGGGCGCCGCGCGGGGCGCGTGGGCATACCCGTCGCCCACCAGCACTATTGTCGCCGACAGCGCCATGCCAACCGCCGCCCGGCGGACCCAGCGGCCCGCCGCCTTGCGGACGGTTCCGTCCGCGGCCCCTGTCACGCGCTGCCGGTCTGCAAGGAATGGCCAGTCATCTCCGCCGGCTGCGCCAGGTCGAGCAGGGCCAGCAGGGTGGGGGCGATGTCGGCCAGCCGCCCGTCGTGCAGGGGCTTTGCCTGCGGCGCCATCAGCAGAACCGGCACGGGGTTGGTGGTGTGCGCGGTGTGTGGCCCGCCGGTCACGGGGTCGCGCATCATCTCGCAATTGCCGTGGTCGGCGGTGACCAGCAGCGCCCCGCCGCGCGCCGCGATGGCCTCGGCGATCCGGCCGAGCCCGGCATCCACCGCCTCGACCGCCTTGATCGCCGCGGGCAGGCTGCCGGTATGGCCAACCATGTCGGGGTTGGCGAAGTTCAGCACCAGCAGCGCGTACTCGCCCGACCCGATCGCCGCCACCGCCGCATCGGTCAGGGCCGGCGCCGACATCTCGGGCTGCAAGTCGTAGGTGGCGACCTTGGGCGAGGGGATCATCACCCGTGCCTCGCCTTCGTTGGGCACCTCGACGCCGCCGTTGAAGAAGTAGGTGACGTGCGGATACTTCTCCGTCTCCGCCAGCCGCATCTGCTTCAGCCCCGCCGCAGCGACCACCTCGCCCAACAGGTTGGCCATCGGCTGCGGCCCGAATAGCGCGCCCATGAACGGCGCCAGTGCGTCGCTGTAGCGGGTCATGCCGGAAGCGGCAGCGAAGCGGATGGCGCGCGGGCGGGCGAAGCCGGTGAAGCCGGGATCGAGCAAAGCGGCGAGGATCTCGCGCACCCGGTCGGCGCGGAAATTGAAGCACAGCACCCCGTCGCCGTCGCGCATGCCGGCATAGTCGCCGACCACCGCCGGCTCCACGAACTCGTCGGTCTTGCCCGACGCATAGGCCTGTGCCACCACCGCGTCCGGGGAGGCGATGCGCGGCCCCTCGGCCTCGGCCATGGCGAAGTAGGCGCGGCTGACCCTTTCCCAGCGGTGGTCGCGGTCCATCGCGAAATAGCGGCCCGACACGGTGGCGATGCGCGCGCGCGCCGGCAGTTGCGCGGCCAGCTTCGTCAGGTCGTCCTGCGCCGATTGCGGTGGCGTGTCGCGCCCGTCAAGGAAGCAGTGCATGGCGACCGGGATGCCGGCTTCGTCGAGCGCCCGCGCCAGGGCCACTGCATGGTCCAGGTGCGAATGCACGCCGCCCTCGGAGGCCAGGCCCATCAGGTGGCAGGTGCCGCCGCTCGCCCGCAGGGCGTCGATCAGGCCCTGCAACGCCGCCAGCCTCGCCAAGCTGCCGTCGCGGCAGGCGGCGTTGATGCGCGGCAGTTCCTGCAGCACCACCCGCCCGGCGCCGATGTTCATGTGGCCGACCTCGGAATTGCCCATCTGCCCTTCCGGCAGCCCGACATCCTCGCCCGAGGTGCGCAGGAGGGCGTGCGGGCAGCTGGTCCACAGCCGGTCGAAATGCGGCGTTTGCGCCTGGCGCACGGCGTTGTCGGCGGTTTCGTCCCGCCATCCCCAGCCGTCGAGGATCACAAGCATCACGGGTGCGGCCATCATCTTTCCCTTGCAGCGAGTGGGTGCGGCGGGGATCGCCCCAGGACGGGGTCGCATCGCTTTAGCGGAAATCCTCGGCACGGCAAACCATCCGCCGCAGGATATACGCCGATTGCGATGAATCTAGAAGATATTTCGCCAGC
>Ga0105054_10001785_pt1 | contig 35087 bp, 36 predicted proteins | sample BON02_FD_78091 | JGI IMG/M metagenome (GOLD analysis project Ga0105054, IMG submission 78091) | Freshwater microbial communities from Lake Bonney liftoff mats and glacier meltwater in Antarctica - BON-02 (megahit assembly) | ecosystem: Environmental > Aquatic > Freshwater > Ice > Glacier...
CACTGAAATACCAGCCAGACTTCCCCAAGTGCTTTGGCTGCATTGAGGACGCACGGGCCTACTGCCAAGCCTTCTTCCATTGGCACAACACCGCGCACCGGCACTCAGGCGTCGGCTACATGACGCCGAACAGCGTTCACCACGGGCAGGCCGAGCATCTGCGCAGCGCGCGCCAAGCTGTGCTCAATGACGCATTCCACGCCACGCCAAACCACTTCAAGGGACGCCGCTGGCACCCCATGCGCTGCCCACCGCTGTCTGGATCAACCCACCACCACCACCACCGGAGACCATCAAGCCAACATCACCACAGCCTTGCGCAGCAAATTCGTGACAAACGGTGGCACAAAGTCATCGACATGTTCCGGGCCTGGCACAAGCCCACCGAACAGACAGGCAAAGCCGCAGGCGGCATGGAAGGTGCTAGACCCGCACTCGAAAGCCATGGTCTCAGGCCGCCGGCAGAGGCCATGCGCCGTACCTGCGCGGCGGCTCTCATGTCCGCAGCGTTACCGTCAATGATCACCGTTCTTCTGGTCATCCCCGTTTCTGCGCGTTTGTCGTTTGTCCGTCACCAGATCACGGCTTGCGCAACAGCGGCTTGGGCCGCCCCGGTCGGCCATGCTGCGGCGTCAGGCCAGGAACACCGCGATGAAGGCGAGCATGAATATCAGGAAGGCCGCTATGACAGGCAGGACGACGGGCATGTAGTGAACGATCGTCTCCAAAATGTCTTCTGCCTGTTCGTCGGTGTAGGCACGCAATTCGGGATCGGAGTAGTCCAAAGGAGCTTCGGCCGAGCCTTGGTCGGGTGGTGGATTCACTTGTTTCAAAACAGTTTCTTTCTGTGGGTTTGTGGGTGTTGGGGCCAGTTGCAGGTTGTCGCGGGAATCGGTCGTGTTGTGTTGTGTTGACAGCCTGGAGCAATCGCATGGACGCGTCAACCAAGCCCTGCCTGTCTTGTAGCCACTGCTGGCTGCGCTTTTGGTGCCAAGTGTCAGATCCGTCCCCGTCCTACAGCCAAGCGTTGCAGTGGCTGACACGGTGCAGAGCCCAGATTCCCGACGATAAAAGCTGTATGTCAACAAGTTGAATCGTTATGAACACCACCATTTACACCGCAGGTCCCGTCTTGGTTGTGGTCCCAGTACTGAGCTTCTTTGGCGTGTGTTCAATAGCTGGTGGGCAAGCATCTGGCGCTGGACCAGCAGGTGGCTTCTGGCGCTTGATTGTTTGAGAGGTGGGCCTTTTCTGGCTAAACAGCCGATCAAATTTACCACCCCCAACCCAGCGGAGCCAACCATGTCATCGTTTTCCAACCCGTTCGAGAACCAACTGCTCGCTGCCATCGAAACCATGGACTGGTCTCGATTGGCGCCATCCATGGATCGGGTGGATCTGTCTCGAAATCAGCCTCTGTGTCAGCACGGCGAAACCATGTCACATGCTTATTTTTTCACCACCGCTGTGGCCTCAACAATGCACGTAACCGAAAGTGGTGACTGCGTGGAATCGGCAATCGTGGGAAACGACGGCATGCTGGGCGTTGGCCTTTTTATGGGTGGTGGTCCCGCTTTCGGTTGTGCTTCTGTGCTCACCAGTGGAGAGGCCTATCGCATTCCAGCGGGTGTTCTCAAGCAAGAATTTAACCGCGCTGGCACCACCATGCGGGTTCTGCTGTTGTACACGCAATCGCTTCTCAGGCAAGCAGCGCAGCGCACGGTGTGTGTGCGGCACCACCTGATCGCGCAGCAGGTGGCGGTATGTCTGTTGCAACACGCAGACTGTTCTGGCTGTGATGAGGTGTTCATGACCCAGGAGCAAATCGGATTGCGTCTTGGCGTGCGTCGTGAAGGGGTAAACGACGGCGCTGCGCAGCTGCAAAGGCTCGGGTTGATTCGGTATGCCCGGGGCCATGTCGAGGTGCTCGATCGGGAAGGCCTTGAACAGCAAGCTTGCGAGTGCTATGCCGTGCAACGCGACGAATACAAGCGTCTGCTTCCTGTCTCATCCTGTCAGCGGCACCTGGAAACGGCAACTTAGAGATTTTGCAAACCGCGTTGCAGGTCAGCCTGAGCTTGCACCCGCCAGATCAAGGAGACCGCTCGTGCCCACCTCCACCGCTTTCAGCAGAAAGCCAAAGCGTTGGCCCCTCATCGCGCTCACCATTTTGTTGCTCAGTGCCTGTGGCGAAATGGCCAAGCTGCCGGTAGAAACCGGATTCGGCGCCAATCCGCGACTGCCCGAGCCTGTCAAAACCCTGATTCCCACAGTGAAGATTGCCCCTGCCCAGCGATGGGAGTCAGGCGAGAGCCCCACTGCTGCACAAGGCACGACCGTGCGCCTGTTCGCAGACAACCTCGACCACCCGCGCTGGATCCATGTGCTGCCCAACGGCGATGTGCTGGTGGCTGAAACCAATGCCCCCAAACGCCCGCTGCGCGACGAGTTGCTTGGCATCAAAGGCAAAGTGATGGGCTTTGTCATGAAGCGTGCGGGCGCCGCCACGCCCAGCGCCGACCGCATCACACTGCTGCGCGACGCCGATGGCGATGGCGATGGCACTGCCGAGGTGAGTTCGGTGTTTCTGGACAACCTCAACTCGCCATTTGGCATGGCACTGGTGGGCGGTGAGCTGTTCATCGCCAACACCGATGCGCTGGTTAAAGTGCCCTACCAAGCTGGCGACATGAAGGCCAGCGGTCCGGTCATCAAGGTGGCCGACCTACCGGGTGGACCGATCAACCACCACTGGACCAAGGGGCTGCTGGCGAGTGCCGACGGCCAGCATTTGTATGTGTCCGTGGGCTCGAACAGCAACGTGGCGGAGCATGGCATGGAACACGAAAAGGGCCGTGCAGCAATCTGGGCATTCGACCGCGCCAGTGGCAAAGGCCGCGTTTTCGCCAGTGGCCTTCGCAACCCGGTGGGCATGGCGTGGCAGGGCGATGCCCTGTGGACTTCGGTCAACGAGCGCGACAAATTGGGCTCCGACCTGGTGCCCGACTACATGACCTCGGTGCGCGAGGGCGCCTTTTACGGTTGGCCCTACAGCTACTACGGCCAGAACGTGGACACGCGACCCCAACCACCAAGGCCCGACTTGGTGGCCAGTGCTGTCAAGCCCGATTACGCATTGGGCAACCACACCGCGTCGTTGGGTCTGGCTTCGGCACAAGGCAACACCTTGGGCGGTTTGTTTGCACAGAGCGGCATGTTTGTGGGCCAGCATGGCTCCTGGAACCGCAACCCACCCAGTGGCTACAAGGTGATCTATGTGCCCTTCAACGGCGCGCAGCCCAGCGGCCCGCCGGTGGATGTGTTGACAGGGTTTCTGGACGCCGAAGGCAAGGCCCAGGGTCGTCCAGTGGGCGTGGCCATTGACAGCAAAGGTGGGCTGCTGGTGGCCGACGATGTGGGCAACGCGATCTGGCGGGTGCAACGCGCCAGCGTGCTCTCGGCCAACACTGCTACTGCTACTGCTACTGCCAGTGCCAGTGCCAGTGCCAGTGCCAGTGCCAGTGCCACGCTTGCCCTGACACCGATAGCCATGGTGCTGCCTTTGTCCAGCCCGTCTGCACCGCGCTGATGACCATTGCCAGAAAACCTGAATGGCCATGAACTTGGGTTACGTGGGGAGGGGGGTGGCTTGTGCGGTGCACGCAAACAGTGACAGCACCCGCCACTGGACCCAGGTGCTGGTCACACCGCACTGTTGAGGGTCAAAACCCGGACTGGTGGCGCAACAAGTCGGCTTGAAACGACAGGTCAATGCGGCGTTCGCCGACACACCGATCGGGCGCATCAAGCGAGCATCAAAGCTTGATTTGCACTGCTCACCTCACCGCATCCGAATCGCCACAGCCTGCGCGCTGCATGTCTCACAGGCCATCGCCGCATTCGCCAACACGCGCCCCTTCAGGAACTGCCCATGCCCAAGCTGGACACACGGCCCATTGTCCTCATCACTGGCGCAGCCGGAAATCTGGGCTGTTCGCTGGCAAAAGCGCTGGACCGCGACCACCGCATTGCCGGGCTTGACCTCAGCACCGAGGGTGCTGCCTTTGAGGTGTTCGAGGCCGACTTCACCTCGGATGCGTCGGTGGAGCTGGCGCTGCGCAAATTCAAGGACGCGTTCGGCTCGCGCATCGCCAGCGTGATTCACCTGGTCGCGTTTTTCGATTTCACCGGCGAAGACAACCCGCTTTACCAGTCGGTCAACGTCGAGGGAACCTGCCGCCTGTTGCACGCCTTGCAACCGTTTGAGGTCGAGCAGTTCATCTATGCCAGCACCATGCTGGTGCATGCGCCGTGCAAGCCGGGCGAGCGCATCGACGAACAGCAGCCGATCGACCCACGCTGGGCTTACCCGGTATCCAAAGCAGCCGCCGAGGCGGTGATCCGGGCGGAGCGTGGGCAAATTCCAACCCTCATGCTGCGCCTGGCTGGGGTGTATGACGAGCGCTCCATGGTGCCCACCGCAGCCCAGCAGATGGCGCGCATTTATGAGCGCGATTTTCAGAGCCATCTGTATGCCGGCAGCACCTTGGTGGGCCAGTCCATGCTGCACCGGGACGACATGCTGGATGCGTTTCGACGCGCGGTGGACCGCCGGGGCGTGCTGCCGCCGAATGACGAGATTCTGATCGGCGAGCCCGATGCGATGGGCTACGAGGCGCTGCAGGACGCGCTGGGCGTCTTGCTGCACGGTGCTGAGGACTGGCCCACCTTGCGGGTGCCCAAGCCGCTGGCCGCCGCTGGCGCCTGGGCGCAAGGCAAGCTGGAGCCGGTCATTCCCGATGTGATGGACGACGGCAAAGCCCCTTTCATCAAACCGTTCATGGTTGCCATGGCGGACGATCACTACGCGCTGGACATCACAAAAGCGCGCGACCTGCTCGGCTGGGAGCCGCAACACCGGCTGAAGGACGAGCTGCCCCGGCTGGTCAACGATTTGAAAAGCGACCCCATCAGTTGGTACAAAGCCAATGGCGTTCAAGCGCCTGCCTGGGTCAGCGAGGCGGGCAAACTGGGTCGAAATGCTGAGGAATTGCGCGCTCGCCATGAGGCGCAAATCAGGTCCGAGCACCGGGACAGCCGCTGGGCGCACTTGGTCAACATGGGACTTGCGACATGGCTGATCACCCAGCCGCTCTTGATCAACGTGCAGGAACCGCTTTTGCGCTGGAGCGAGGTTGTGCTGGGGACTGCGCTTTTCGTGTGCGCGGCGCTGGCGCTGTCGTGGCGGGCACCTTGGGCGCGCTGGCTGTGCGCTGGCATTGGCGCGCTGGTGATGGCAGCACCTTTTTTGTTTTCAACCAGCAACGCGGCCGCCTATTTGTCTGATTCGCTGGTCGGCGCATTGATTTTTGGCTTTGCTGTTGGCACCAAGCCAGAACCAGGTTCGTCGGCGGTTGCCGCGCTGACCGGTCCCGAGATACCGCCGGGCTGGAGTTTCAACCCTTCCAACTGGACGCAGCGCTTGCCCATCATTGCGCTGGCATTGATCGGGCTGTATGTGTCGCGCTATCTTGCGGCCTACCAGCTTGACCACATTCCCGATGTCTGGGACCCATTTTTCGCAGGCTCGCCGACCGACCCGCAAAATGGCACCGAAGAAGTTATTACCTCAGTGGTTTCACGCGCTTTTCCAGTGTCGGACGCGGCCGTTGGTGGCTATATCTACCTGCTGGAAATACTGACTGGTTTTGTTGGCTCCAGGATGCGCTGGCGCACCATGCCCTGGCTGGTGCTGCTGTTTGGGCTGATGATCGCGCCGCTGGGCATCATATCCATACTTTTCATCATTATCCAGCCGGTCGTCATTGGCACCTGGAGCGCGATTGCGCTGATCGGTGCAACAGCGGTTTTGCTGCAGATTCCGTACTCGCTGGATGAACTGCTGGCGACAATTCAGTTCTTGTACCGGCGCAAGGCGGCGGGCCAGAATTGGCTTCGTGTTCTCTTTGTGGGCGACACCGACGAGGAGCCGCCAGCGAAGGGCGCGAAACGCTTGGAAACGCTCGCCGATGAGTTCGACCAGCCAGCCGGCAGGGTGATCAAGAGCATGCTGGGTGGCGGCGTCAGCCTGCCGTGGAACCTGGCGCTGGCAGCGCTGATTGGTTTTGCTCTGCTGTTCAGCCGCGTCACCCTGGGTGTGGATGGTGCCTTGGCGAACGCCCACCATGTGATCGGCTCGCTGGTGCTGACCGTGATCTCGGTGGCCGCAGCCGAGGTGGCCCGGCCCGCGCGCTGGCTCAACACACTGCTCGGTATTGCCCTGATTGCAACGCCGCTGGTGTGGCAATCCAACACCCTGCCGCTGTTGGCCAGCGTGGTGCTGGGCTTGGCACTGATCGCGCTCAGTGTGCGCCGTGGCAGCATCCGCGAGCGCTACGGCAACTGGAGCCGTTTGATTGATTAGGTGACCACACGACAAAAATAAATGCTGTCTCCAAAGCGGTCGCAGCGGCTTATTTTCTGCCAATCTTTGCGCCTTGGTCGAGCGCTCTTTGGTCGGGTAGACAACCTGCCCCTGTTCTTACTAGGATTGTTCATATGGGTACACAACAAAACAAAGACGCTGCTGAATCGGCTGAAAAAGATTCTAAAGCTAGCGAGGATCTCGAAGGCCCCGATGCAGGACCGACCGAAAAGGCCATTGTTTTTGGAATCATCCATGTGATTGAGCGTCTGCTGTTGTTCACCGTAGTTTTGATGACAATGGGTGGTGCGGCTTTCGAAATTCTGACGATTTATCAGGCCCAGACAATTAACCTCGCAGATATCCTGCTGATGTTTTTGTACTTGGAAGTGATTGGCATGGTGGCGGTGTTCTATTCAAATCGGCAGTCTGTCTTTGTCTACCCGATCTTGATTGCTATTACAGCTCTTGCACGGCTGATTATTTTGCAGGGCAAAGAAATGGCGCCTGAAAACATTCTGTATGAGGCGATTGCCATCATGATTTTGGCCATTGCTGCAGCGATTCTCATCTGGGGCAACCGAAAATAGCGGCACGGTGATCTTTTGGAAATGGGGTTTCAGACAGCCAGTGTCATTTGAGGCTGGCTTGGTTGCTGCGTTGCGGCGAGACAACCGCACCACGCTTGGACACAATGCTTTGGCGTGCACCCCATAAACGGCGCTTGGCAGCAGCGCAATGACCGCAAGCAGATGCGCTTGGCCTGGTGGACGCATGTGGTGCCGCGGCCTGTGCTTGTTGACCGCATCATGTCGCTCTATCCCGAAGGGAAGAAAGGTCGCTTACCCCTTGCGCTGGAGAGAACGCCGCATGTGCATGTCATGCAGCAGCAGCAATTCATTTTGAGCAACCCGCTGATGGAAGATCTCTGATTCGGCATGTCGCTGGGTCGTGAGCCCGCCCAGATCGGGGCTCACGCCTGGCTGCCAGTCGGGTGCACCATGCTGCGTTTTTGGCGTCGGCTGGAGCGGCACATGTTTCGGCTCAAGGCGCTGCTTAAGCTGTCTGGCTTGCGGGCGCAAGCGCCACACCTCGATGGCGCTACAAATATGGGCACCCCAAAACGAGGGAAGAAGAGGCAAAAGCGGCAAAAGTGGAAAAAGTGGTGAAAGCGCTCCCAGCAGGGAGGGAAAAGACAGCGAATGCCGTCTGTTTGACAGTAAAAACCACCCCGCAAAAATGTCGAAGCCCATACAACGCTTCACACCGTCTGTTTCAGAACAGGCGCAACCTGGTTTACCGCCTCGCCGATCGGCAGTGTTGCTCTCACTGAGCGAGTTGATCGCGCTGTTCCTTGGTCAGCACGCCGTCGATCTTCTTGCGCGCGTCAAGCTGCAAGTCAAACATCGCTTGGTGCGTCTCTGTCATGGTCTGGAACGACTTGCGTGCCGCTGCTTCGTCGACACCGCCCAGACTGCGCATGCCCTGCATGTGGTCGTTTTGCTCGTGCATGGTGCCCATGAGCTGCCACATGGCTTTTGAACTGGTCGCCCGGATCTCGGCAATCTGCTTGCGCTGATCGGCGCTGAGCTTGAGATTGGCCCATGCAATCCCAGCGTCGCCCCGCATACCACCCATGCCCATACCCATGCCCATGCCCATGCCGTACCCGCCGCCGTGGTCACCCATCATGCCGGGCCCCATGCCCTGGCCGCCGCCATAACCGCCACCATGGCCACGCATCATGTCGTGGCCCATGTTGTATTGCTGAGCCAGTGCCGTGCCGGCCAGCAGCAGGCCAGCGGCGGTGGCTGTCAGTGTTGTTTTGAATTTCATCATCAACTCCTCAATATGAATGGCACGGTTCCAGGAGCACCCATGCTGCGCGGGGTCGACCGCCCCGTCTGTGCGACAGCGCACCGTCAGGGGCAGATCAGCGCTGTTCAGGCTCGGCGCCAGACAACGGAAGGCCAGAGGCGTTCTCGCGGTGCTCGTGCAGCCGCCCGAGCGTGCTGTCCAGCAGACGCGCCAGCTTCTGCGCAGCGCCGTGCACCACCTGCTCCAGAGTCGCGGCTTGTTCTGTAACGGCCACCGGCTGTCGGCCTTCGAGACGGGCTTCCAACACGCAGCGCTGGTTTTGCTGCCCGCTCTTGCCGCCGTTTTCGTCGCTCAGATGAATCTCGACTCGGGTGATGTGCACGCTGAAGTGCTTCAGCGCCTGCTCCACAATGGCCATCACCTGCGAGGTCAGCGCCTCGGTGGCTTCGATGTTGCCGTCGGTATTGAGTTGGATCTGCATGGGGTTCTCCAGTGGGATTTGAGACAGAGGCGGCGCAGATTGGCGCTGCCGTCAAAAAAAGAAACGTGACGGTGAATCAGTGCCGAAAACTCGCGGCCACCCCGGTGTCACAGGGCATGTGGCCGGCGGGCAGCACATGGACCACGCCACCCATGCTTTCGACCAGCGCAGCCAGGTCGTCGAGCACATCGTCTACCCGCGGGTTGCCGAGATCGGCCAGATCGATGCGCCCAGTTGATGGATCGATCCGCCCGGCCACCTGCCGCTCTGCTTCAATCAGCAACGTGGCGACGCGGCCCGCCACGGCGGCGTGGGCAACTTGCGACAGGTTGTCGCTGCCCAGGTCCTTGGCCACGGCCGCCGCATAAGCGTTGCTCAGCGCGGCCTGTTGTGCCGTCTGCTGAGGTTCGGCCACCTCCCAGGCGCGCTGGCACAGGTCGTCATTTGTCATCCCCTGGGGGTCGACCATCAGGCCGCTGGCCATCAGAAACGGGTTGTGGCTGATCTCGCGGAACAGGTGGTGATGCTCCGGCAGGGCCGCCAGCATCAAGGGCAGGTTTGAGGGGCGCGAGTGGTGTTCCAGCACGGCCCGGTCCACCGCGCGAAAAAAGCGCTCGGCGTCGGCGTCGACCGCGTCTTTTGTCCCACCTTGGCCATGGTGCACACCTGTGTTGCCGACGCTGCCGCCGGTGTTGGAGGACACGCTGGTGTGCGGCTCCGTGCGCTCGTTGACCCGTCCTGCGGTCACCGTCTGCGGCACGTCGGTCGCGAGCGCCACGGCATCAAGCGCGTTGCGATTGCCCTCAAACAGCTGCACCTGGTGCAGGCTCAGCGCCAGCAGCTGGTAACGCTCGGTTGACTGCAGCCACCTGCGCAGCGGCTTGGTGTGAAAGCTGTCGGCCACCACGGTCAGCTCAGCAACTGGACGGTGCAGCAGAAAGACATGGAACAAACCAGATGCGCCCAGCACCGCCAGCCCATCAAGCGTGTGATTCCAGAAATCGCGGTCCTCGGTGAGGGCATGAAAGGGCGCGAGAAGCGCCTTGACTGCATCGGGCCCCAGCTGCTGTGGCAGCGACGCTTCCAGCGCTGCCACCAGATGGCGAAACCGGATCGGGTCTTGCTGGTTCTCCGGGTGGCGCCTGTGCGTCGTCTGGTAGAGCGACAGGCAGGGCCCCTCTTTAAACAACGCCAGTTCGGCCAGGCTTGCCGGGTTGAGGGTGTCGGCTGTGAGGGTGTTTTCCATTTCGCTTCCTTTTGTGGTGTCTTTGGCCCGGTGCCACACATCAACTCAGGCCGGCCGAGGGTTTGCGACACAAAAGTGGGGGTGGTACGCGGTACCAGGTACGCCTGCAGTCTGCCGTTCGCCTGTGGGCGGGTCTGTGCGACATCGAACTGACACCCAGGCACTCGCTGGCGCACTGTGCAGGCGATCAGCAGTCAATGCTTGGACGCTGCGCCAAGGCTGAGATTCGTGGCGAATCCCCACAACTGCGCTGGACGTTTGTTGGCGGCTTGTTTCGTCTGACTTTTATTGTTCCTGCACGCCCTTGCGTTCACCAGCCCCCACAACTGAGTAAAAACCATGCCCTCACCAACCCCTGAATGGAGCCGCCGAGGCCTGCTGGCGATGATCGGCAAGGTGGCCGGCGGTGGCTTGATGTACCAGGCCATGGCCTCGCTGGGCCATGCCCAAGCTTCAGGCTACCGAGGCCCACTGGAGCTGAGTCAATCCAAAAAAGGCGGCACGGTGCTGGTGCTCGGGGCGGGTGTGGCGGGCATGACAGCGGCGCTTGAGTTGCAAGCGGCAGGCTACACGGTGCAAATTCTGGAATACCAAGAGCGCGCCGGCGGACGTTGCTGGACCTTGCGCGGGGGCGATTCGTTCGTCGAACTGGACGGCACGCGTCAAACCTGCGAATTCGACAAAGGCCTGTACATCAATCCCGGCCCCTGGCGCGTGCCGTACCACCACTACGCTGTGCTGGATTACTGCAAGCGTTTTGGCGTGCGGCTGGAGCCGTTTGTCCAGGTCAACTACAACGCGCTGGTGCACGCCACACAGGCCTTTGGCGGCAAGCCGCAAAGGTTTCGCCAGGTTCAGGCAGACGTACACGGCTATGTCGCCGAGCTACTGGGCAAGGCCACCAACCAAGGCGCGCTCGATCAGGCCGTGACCCAAGAAGACCGCGAAATGCTGATGCAGGGTCTGAAAGAGTGGGGCGCTCTGGACAGCCAATACCGCTACCGCGAGGGCCATGCGGCGAGTGAGCACCGCGGTTATGCGCGCGACCCGGCGGCCGGTCTGATGCCGCTGGCCAAACCGTCCAAACCGATCAACATGAGCGAGCTGCTGCAATCGCGCCTGTGGTCGCAAATCAACATCGGCCAGCTCTACGAATTTCAAACTTCCATTTTTGAGCCGGTGGGCGGCATGGACATGATCGCCAAAGGTTTCGAGCGCGAGGTGGGGAACCTGATTCGCTACAACACAAAGGTGACCAAGATCGAGCAGTCGGAGCAGGGTGTCACCGTCAGCTTTGTGGAGGCCCGCGGCGCCAGCAACGCCCAGGGCGGTGACGCTGGCAGCGCGGTACAACAGGTCAAGGGCGACTGGTGTGTGTGCACCATCCCGCTGTCCATCTTGAGTCAGCTCGAGGTGCAGGTGGGCGCGCCCATGAAACAGGCCATCGCCGCTGTGCACTACGCGGCCGCGTTCAAGATTGGGCTTCAGTTCAAGCGCCGTTTCTGGGAAGAAGACGAGTCTATTTTTGGCGGCATCAGCTACACCGATCTGCCCATCGGGCAGATTTCTTATCCGTCCAACAACTTCAATAGCAATGGACCAGCGGTGCTGCTGGGTGGCTATGGCTACGAGAACACGCATGCTTTCGAATTCACCGCGATGGTGCCGAAAGACCGCATTCGCGCGGCGGTGGAATTTGGCTCGCAATTGCATCCGCAGTACAGGGAAGAATTTCAGAACGGGGTGGCGGTTGGCTGGCATCGTGTGCCATGGATGCTGGGTTGCTATGGCGTCTGGACCGAAGCCACACGCCAGCAGCACTACACCAATCTGTGCGCGGTTGACGGGCGCATTGTGCTGGCGGGCGAGCACGCGTCCTACATCCCGGGCTGGCAAGAGGGTTCCATCCTGTCGTCGCTCGACGCCGTCCAGCGCCTGCACGAACGCGCTCAGGCCAGCTGAGCGCGCTGAGTCCGAGCATTGAACCGTCCTCACACCCTAGAAGGAAACAGCCATGACCACCCGACAACCCCACGGGCTGGCCAGTGCCAGTGCAGCCATTGCAGCCATTGCAGCCAGCACAGCCAGCACAGCCGGTGCAGCCGTGCTGCTGATCTGTGCTGCCAGCGCTGCTGCTCAGCAGACAGCAGCAGCCCCCACCACGCCTCCATCAGGTTCTGCATCGTCCGGTGCGCCTGCCAGCCCAAACAGCGCACCCGCGCAGCGGCAACCCACGGGAGCAAACATGGCCCGCCAGCTTGGGCACGACGCCCCTGGCGCGGCAAGGCCGGCCGGGTACAACCCGAGCTTTTCCCCTGGTGGCGAGCGCTTTGTGCAACAGGACGGGGCGCGGCTGTACCAAGCCATCTGTCAGGGCTGCCACATGCCGCAAGGGCAGGGCGCCGAGGGCGCGGGTTTCTACCCGGCGCTGGCCAACAATCGCCGTCTGGCATCGGGCGCTTACCCGACTTATGTGGTGCTGAATGGTCTGCGAGGCATGCCGCCGCTTGCTGAGCGTCTGAGCGATCAGCAGGTGGCTGAGGTTGTCAACTACGTGCGGACCAGCTTTGGCAATGACTATCACGATGCTGTTACGCCCGAAGCGGTGAAGACCCAGCGGTCCGTGCTGGAGCGCTAGAGCAACGCTCAACCACAGATGGTTCAAATCTGAACCTTCAAAAGCGTCTGCATGAGCGCCCCGTGCGCAGCCTCCACAGCGAGCAGATTTTCAAGTCCTGGCACCTCTGCTCGCGCCTTTTTGACTGTCATGCCGACCTGGCGCTGAAGTCAAGCCGCGTCCTGCGCGTGTTGAAAGTGGGTTGTGTGATTTGGATGATGACGTTGAGCATTCTGACGGCCACACCCAAACTCGACCGATCGCTTTGCCCAATTTGTGCAGCGCCTTGCGCCTTCCCGGGCGCGCCACCCCAATTTGCCAGGTGACATTTTTTTGGCATCTGGGCACTTGCCTGCACCCTGGTAACCCGCATCGCCAAAGACCTCTGTTTGTCTCACCGCTCAGCAAGCTATTGCGCTCAGCGACATCGGCCACCTGACCAGAGGTGTTTCGCACGGTTTGCGGTTTGCAAAAGGCCCAAATGAGCGTCCACGCCAATATGCGCCTTCATGCCGAGCTACCGCTGGCGGCTTTTCTGGCTCTAAATCCATCTCAGGGTTTCGCGCTTTGTTTTTGTTCTTCGTGGAACTGGGCGCAGCAATTAAGGTTGCATCCACCACTGTGCCTGCCTTTTGCAGCAGCCCGTGGGCGATCACAAGGTCGCTCATGGTGGCCCGTATTTATCGGCCACCTTGTGCCATTCCAGCCAATGGCGAAACCGCAAAATGGTGCGCTTGTCGGGCAAGTGGCCATTTGCCTTGAGCTGGGCAAACTCGCGTTACCCGGGGTGTGTGAGAAGGCCTCTTCCATCGCCGAACTCAACAGGCCAAGCCGCTGCTGCGTGAAATGCACGCGCAGCGCCCTCTACAGCGCAAAGGGTAGGCTGCCGTTCCTGCCTTCGGGCCAATACGGCGCGATGCGATCAATGGGTGCAGCCCAGCGAACCACCAACTGCATCTGTGCAGGCAACACCTGTTTGCGCGTTAGCCGGTTGCTCAGGTTCGGGTCAAGGCTGGTTTGTTTGATGCCGTCAAAAGGATGCCGCACGGAGGCTTGCGCCTGCCGGACAACTGGGGAGGTTCTACAGATTTTCCTCAGGCCTACCCGGCGTGGGCCGAGCACCAGCCTTGGGCAGACACGTGCTTGCCGGAGAAGATCCCACAAGGGCCTGATGCTCCGCCTGCCATGCCGCTGTAATTTGAACAGTTGCTGCACACCTGTGCGGCAACGTCCGATGTATAGCCCAGAGACACCGCTTGGGCGTCTTTCTCGTTGACCATCAGAGCATCCCCTTGCTCTTTGGCCTTGCCTTTGACCTGCATCAAGTTTCCCTCGCTACGTTCATAGTTCATCTTGACTTCTCCTTGAATATTGAAGCGACTCGACCCAAAAGGGGCCGCTGCCGATTACAGCGCCGATCAGGTTCGGTTCACTGTAATTTCATTGTGAGGAACGCGGTGGGTCGGGACTGTAGGCTGGATGCGCGCCGCCTTGTAGGACATCAACCCGTTCGGCATGGTCTGAACAACCCACCACCGAGCGTGCTGCAAGCTCCGGCATTTTTATGGGATGAAATTTCGGCCTGAACACGGTCCAGATGCCACCGTTCTGACCCTTGCCAAGTGCATTTTTTTGCCGCTTACGCAGCCCTTATCCCAGTTTCGGGCCTACCCATCCCTGCACCTGCGCCATGGTGTGTTGCACCATTCGCAGGCTGAGCAGCGCAAACAGCGTCTTGAGTTGCAACGCGTCCTTCTTTTACTTTCGGTGGCGCACCTCCACAAAGCAGGTGACATCTTTTTTTGGCGTCTGGGCGCCTGTGAGCAGCTGCTGCCCGCAGTGACATCCCTTGCATGGCCAGAGGTACCCCGCACGGTATGCACCCGTCCCGAATGGGCGCCCGCACCGATGTGCGCCTTCATGCCGAAGCACCACGGGTGGCCTTTCTGGCTCAAATGCATTTCAGGGTCGTGCGTCTTTTTTCTTGGTTTTGCTCTTTGTGGGGCTGGGAACGGCAATCAAGGTTGTATCGACCGCTGCGCTTGCTTTCAGCAGCTGCGAGAGGGGCGCTCACGGTGGCCAGTCTCCGATCGGCCAGCTTGTGGTTTTCCAGCCGATGACGAGCAGCGCAGGGCGGCTCTCTTGCCAGGCGGGCAGACGAACGTAAACCACTAGATGGAAAAACTCGCGGTACAACGGGGTGTCGAAGAAAGCCTATTCCAGCATCAGACCCGACAAGCTGAACCACCGCTGCATGAAATACACGCCAAGCATTGTTTCCAGCGCAAAGGGCAGACGGCTGTTCCTGCCTTTGGAGCAGATCGGTGCGATCTGCCCAACGAGCGCAGCCCAAAAAATCACATGCTGCATCTGCCTGAGAAACACCTGCTTGTGGGTGGTGCGTTTGATCCGGTTCAGATCAAGGCTGTATGGTTTAAAAAGCATGTCGTGCGGGGCTCAAGCCCGCCACACCGGATGCACGATTCAGCCCCCCAAACACCGACAGCATTTCCACAATGACGAGAGGGCAGTGTGAAATCCTGCCGCTTGTTCGCTCAGGGAGAACAACAGCGCACCGTTGAACCCTTGTGTGTGCGACACGGTCAGGCCGTGCGGTGCATCGCTCAGCTCCACCATTTTGCTGTGCTGCACGGCGCTGTGGGTGGGTTGCCCTGAGCCTTCGATGGGCACGATTGCGTTTGCGTCGCCGTCCATCATCAGTGTGGGCACCGTCTCTTTTTTGAGGCGTTGTCGGCTGTCGGTGATGCCGCACGGGCTAACGCATGCCAGCGCGCGTGCTGTGTTGACCGTGGGTGGCCCGCGCCATGAAGTGGTGGTAACGGTGGCTCACCACACACACGATTTCTGTGGCCAGCGCTTCGTTCAACAGTTCTAAAACCTTGCTGCGGTCCGTGCTCTGGCCAGCGGTTACGGCGCCTTGTTCAGTGTGCTTTCGCGCCTGGCTGTGCATCACTTTACGGTGGTGTGTTTGCGTGAGGTGGTCATGAGCGGCTCCAGCGAAATGGTTCAGAAGGCAGCGGGTTTTACTGTTTGAGCATGAGTTCGTTCTTAACGTTGGTCGCGCCCTCGGTAGCGCTGGCGATTCGCGCGGCCAGGTCGATCTGGCGTTGGTTGTTGACGAAGCCGCTGAGCTGAACCTCGCCTTTGAAGGTGACCACGCTGATGTCGAAACTCCGAATGTCGGGATCGGTCAACAGCGCGCCTTTGACGCGACCTGTGACGGTGGCGTCGTCGATCTTGGTGCCCAGCGTGCTCGTACTTCCCTTGAGACTCAAACCGTTTTCAACCGCCTTCGCGCCGGGCACCGCGTGGGCGAGCGCCAGCGCCATGGCGATCTGTGCTTGGTCGTCGACAAAGCCGCTGAGCTGCACGACGCCATTTCGGGTTTCGACGTGCAAATCGAAGCTGTTGATTGTCAAATCCGTCAGCAGGGCCTTTTTGACGCTGGACGTGACCACCGCGTCGTCCACTTGGGAACCCAAGGTGATGTTGTTGCTCGGCAAAGCCAAGGTGACCGGGGCTTCTGAGGCTTTGGTGCAAGCAGCGAGTACAGCCAGCGCAGTCATGCCGCTGACGATGAGGGCGGTGTGGGTGGGCTTGAGAAATGTCATGGTGTTCTTTGGAAAAAAAGCGCCCGCTTAGCGCGCGAGATAGCCGCCGTCGACCGGGTAATACCCGCCAGTGACAAACGAGGCGCGGCTGGAGGCCAGCCACACCACCAACTCAGCCACTTCCTCGGGCCGACCCAGGCGGCCAATTGGGTGCGCTGCGACCAAGGCTGCCTTCACATCGGCATCTTCTTCCAGCGCGTGAACCATGGGCGTGTGGATAAAGCCGGGACCGACTGCGTTGATGCGCATGCCCTGGGCGCTGTAGGCAATGGCCGCAGCCTGGGTAAGGCCGATCACGCCATGCTTGGCGGCGGTGTAGGCGGGGGCAGTGGGCATGCCCACCATGCCCATGATGGACGCGGTGTTGACAATCGCGCCACCGCCGTTTTTCAACATGGCGGGGATCTGCGCCCTCATGCCGTAGAACACGCCAGAGAGATTGATGTTGATCACCTGCGACCAAGCGTCCAGCGGATAGTCGGCCAGCAGCGCAGACTCGCCTCCAATACCGGCGTTGTTGCAGGCCACGTCAAGCTGGCCGTAATGTGTCATGGCCTGGTCCACCAGCGCTTGTGCGTCTTCTGCTTTGCCAACATTGCAAGCAGCAAACAGCGCCTCGGCGCCCAGTTCACGCACCTGCTCCACCACCTTGCGGCTGGCATGTTCATCGATGTCAGACAGGACCAGGCGCGCGCCCTCTCGCGCAGCGACCAAGGCAATAGCGCGCCCTATGCCAGAGGCAGCGCCGGTGACGAGAAGGACTTTGTTTGTCAGCACCAGGTTGCTCCTATCGTGTGGCGGGAAAACACCGCTGTGTTGTCTGGTCCTGCTGATGGCGCAGTCGCCCAGCAGGAGCGAACAGTCACGTTAGTTGCGCGCGGGCCAGGTGTCTGTTCGATGCCAGACACAGGTGGCCCTTCAAGTCATGTCGTGTCGCGCGAACGCAAGGGTGTGTCAGCGCACAGACTCACGAACCCGAGCTGGCTATTCTGATAAGTGGGTGGTCATTAGGCTGTCCGAGTCCTTTCAACAACCCATGGGGAAATGCAATGAACAAAGATCAAGTCAAGGGCACCGTCAAAGAAGCAGCGGGCATGCTGCAGGCGAAAGCCGCCAAAATGTTGGGCAACAAGGAGCAAGAGGCCAAGGGCAATGCGCGAGAAGCACAAGGCAAGGCCGAGCAGGCTGGGGATGACGAGAAAAAAAAGCCGAAGGACGCGACCAAGTAGCTTTCAGCTCCGGGGCGACGGCGCCTCGTGATAGCCACCAAATCCAACTGTTGGCGCGCAGCGCGTCAGATACCTGGCCCAAGCTGCACCCAGGCGAAGAGGCGCTGGCGTGAAGCGGTGAAGCCGTAAAGCCGTGAAGCCGTGAAGCCGTGAAGCCAGTGTTGCCCCACCAGCGGTGCCCTTGCCGTGCCGCCCGCGCACACCGTTACCTTGCCAAAAGTGATTGACGATGGGCACCTCGGCGCAGCCGCAAATGGTGGGTAACGCCGAGTTTTCCAAGTTTGCTAGGCATGGATACCAGCGCTCGCAGGGCATCAAAGGCGGCATCTCCGACACATGCCGTGTGCCCGTCGCAGCCAGAACAGGAGCAACACGATGGACATGCCCTCAGGACACAGCGAGAAGCAGCAGGTCGATTCCTTGAAGGCGCGCGATGCTGGGCCAAACGCCAACCGTGCCCTGAAAGATCCGGTGTGCGGCATGACCGTGACCACCGCATCCCAGCACCACTTTGTGCACGCTGGCCACCCTTTCTACTTTTGCAGCGCCAAGTGCCAATCAAAGTTCGAGGCCTCGCCCGAGAAGTACCTCGATGCAGAAAAAGCAGGGTCGCGGCCGCATCTTGAAGCGGCGAAGCCAGGCGCAACTTACACCTGCCCCATGCACCCAGAGATTGGCGAGAACCAGCCGGGTGACTGTCCCAAATGCGGCATGGCGCTGGAGCCGGCAATGCCAGAGCTGGACGATGAGGAAAACCCCGAATTGATCGACTTCAGGCGCCGCTTCTGGTGGACCTTGCCGTTCACCGTGGTGGTCGTTTTCCTGGCGATGGCAGGCCATGCGACGTCCTGGCTCGATGGCGCATTTGGCAGCGTGGATCAGAACTGGGTCGAGTTCGCGCTGACGCTGCCGGTCGCGCTGTGGGCCGGCTTCCCTTTCTACCAGCGTGGGCTGCGGTCCGTGATCAACCGCAGCCCCAACATGTGGACGCTGATTGGCCTGGGCACCAGCGTGGCGTTTGTCTACAGCGTGGTGGCCACGGTGGCGCCGAGGGTCTTTCCAGCCGCCTTCGTGGTCGAGGGGCGTGTGGCGGTGTACTTCGAGGCAGCCGCCGCGATCATCTCGCTCACCTTGTTCGGCCAGATCCTCGAATTGAAAGCGCGCTCGCAAACCTCGGCGGCGATCAAATCGCTGCTTGGCCTGGCGCCCAAGACCGCGCGTCGCATCAACGATGACGGCAGCGAAGAGGAGGTGCCGCTGTCAGATGTGCATGCAGGAGACCGGTTGCGCGTGCGCCCAGGCGAGAAGGTGCCGGTGGATGGCGTGGTGGTTGAGGGCAGGAGCGCGCTTGACGAATCGATGCTGACCGGCGAGCCGCTGCCGGTCAGCAAGCGCACGGGCGACAGGCTGATTGGCGCCACCATGAACACCAGCGGCGCGCTGGTGATGCAGTCTGAGCATGTTGGCTCCGCCACGGTGCTGTCGCAGATCGTGCAAATGGTGGCGCAGGCGCAGCGCTCGCGTGCGCCAATGCAGCGCATGGCCGATGTGGTGGCGGGCTACTTTGTGGTCGCGGTGGTGTCGGTCTCGCTGCTGACCTTTTTCGCCTGGGGTGTCTTGGGCCCCAATTCCGCTACCGAATCGAGCTGGGCCTTCGGGCTCATCAACGCGGTGTCGGTGCTGATCATTGCCTGCCCCTGCGCCTTGGGTCTGGCCACGCCGATGTCGATCATGGTTGCCACCGGCAAGGGCGCCGCCAATGGCGTGTTGTTCCGCGACGCTGCAGCGATCGAAAACCTGCGCAAGGTCGACACGCTCATCGTTGACAAAACCGGCACCCTGACCGAAGGGCGGCCAACCTTCGAGCGCGCTATTGCCATGGCTGGCTTCGAAGAAAAAGAGGTGCTGCGCCTGGCAGCCAGCCTGGACCAAGGTAGTGAACACCCACTTGCCGCAGCCATCGTGACGGCGGCGAAGGATCTGGATCTGAAGATGTCAAAGGCGGAGGACTTTGACTCTGAATCGGGCATCGGCGTGCAAGGCAAGGTCGATGGCAGGTCGTTGGCGCTGGGCAACACAGCCTTGATGGAACAACTCGGTGTCAAGGTGGACCCGCTGAAAAGTCAGGCCGAGAAGCTGCGCGGCGAGGGCGCTAGCGTGATGCACCTGGCGGTCGACGGCCAGCTGGCTGGACTGCTGGCCGTGTCCGACCCCATCAAGGCCACCACAGCCGAGGCGCTGAAGGCCTTGCGCAAGGCCGGTTTGCGCCTGGTAATGGCCACCGGCGACGGCGTGACCACAGCGCAGGCGGTCGGCAAACGCCTGGACATCGCTGAGGTGCATGGCGAGGTGAAGCCGGCCGACAAGCTCAAGCTGGTCGAGAAGCTACAGGCCGAGGGCCGCGTTGTCGCCATGGCGGGCGACGGCATCAACGACGCGCCGGCACTGGCCAGGGCCGATGTCGGTATTGCCATGGGCACCGGCACCGATGTGGCGATGAACAGCGCCCAGCTCACGCTGGTCAAGGGCGACCTGCGCGGCATCGTCATCGCACGCATCTTGTCCGAGGCCACGGTGGCCAACATGAAACAAAACCTGGCGTTTGCCTTTGTCTACAACGCCATCGGCGTGCCGCTGGCGGCTGGTGCGCTGTACGCCTTCACCGGCTGGCTGCTCTCGCCCATGTTTGCTGCGCTTGCCATGAGTCTGAGTTCGGTGTCGGTGATCACCAACGCGCTGCGCCTGCGCGGCCAAAATTTGCGGGGGAGATGACCACACAGCGTCTCGATGGCGACCGTCAGAAAGATCTCGGCACCGGGTTCTGCTCCTGCCCTTCGGGCTCTTCTGTGTTGTTTTGCTGGACCTGGCGCTGTCGGCCCGTGGCCAGCCGGCCCGGCTGAAGTTCGAGGCCGGTATTGGCCCACAACCGCGTCTGCCCTCTGCGCAACAAGCGCCTATTCCCATCGTCAGCATCGCGACAGCGCGTGGCGGGCCGGATGGCGCGCTGCCCACGCATGCGCCGGGTTATGTGGTGGGGGTCTTCGCGCAAGGCCTGGACCATCCGCGCTGGCTCTATACCAACCACCACCGAACCAAGGACATCATCGCCAGCACTGGCGGCAAGCGCCTGTAGGTCACCGCAGGCTCAAACAGCAACATGGCCGAGAGCGGATTGGCGGTTGAGACCGGTCGCGCTGCCATTTGGGAAGTCGAACTCGGTAGCGGCGCCTACCGCTTGTTCACCACCGGGCGGCGCGACCCCAACGGCATGGGCTGGGCGCACGACACCGCCGCGCAATGGACGGTGGTCCACGAACATGACGCACATGGCAGCGACCTGGTACCCGACTGCCTGCCCTCGGTGCGCGACAGCGCTTTTTGCGGTTGACCCTGAAGCTGCCACGCAGCGCAGCTTCATGCCGCGTCAAACTTATGGCACCGGTCAAGCTTGCTCAAGCCATCGCACCCGCCTGCGCGCTGCGCAACCATCTGACGCCGCGTGGCCGGGCATTTTCGGCTGGGCAAGCATTGGGTGCCGCGTGTGCCAGTGGCGTGTTGGTTGGGGAATACAGCGCGTGCAACCGCAGGCTGCGCAGCGGCCACGGTGTGGTGTTCGTGCCGCTTGAAGATGCGCGTCCAACGGGCTGGCTCTGGGTGCAATGACGGGATTTGTGCAGGGTGACGACACCCTCGGCCACCTGGTGGGCGTGGCCTTGGACGGCGGCGGCGCTGTGCCAATCACCAATAACCTGGGTAACACCAGGTGGCGCGTCAGCGCCATGCGTCGCAGATCCAGCGGACGGTTGACGCGCGAAGCGGGCAGCGTCCATTGGCTTAAGAGGTGGCTCTGCGCCTGCTCAGTCCAGCAAGACCAGATGCCCGTGGCTCTGGGCGGCCTGTATTTCTTCGATGGGCAGTGTTGCGCAGTTTTCGCCCCGCGCGCCCCAGATGATGTCGACCGATGGTTGCCCTCCCACAGCCTCTATCAGGCAGGGTCCGATCGGAATGTTTTGCATGCGCCCATGTTCTGCATGGAAAGGAATCGGGTCGGTGATGCGAGCGCTGCGCGTTGTGATGTCCATGGTTCTCTCCGGTGAACTGGGCAATGTGGTGTTGCGTTTGCTTGATGGCCGCTGCGCCGACCCCCCCCTTTAAAAATCCTTGCGCGGCACATCCACCGGATCGGTTGGCTCCGCAGCGAGTTCGCCGAGGATGGCATCGGCGCGTGCCTGATCGGTGTCGTCGGCCAGATCGCCTGCCAGCCCCGTGAGATGGTCCGGCATGATGTCGGCGCCATCGGGCAGGTCCTGCCCGGTTGCGCTGGCACGTTCGCCTGTGCCAGAGGCATCGCTGTCGTTGTTGGTGTTGACGATCAGCGAGCCAGGTTGGTAAGCATCTTCGCCTTCGCTGTGCAGGCTGTGTTCGCCTTGCACATCGCTCCCGCTGTCACTGCTGTCGCTGGGGCCCAGGGCATCGATGTCTTTGCCCGGTGCGCGCCGCGCTGCCGGTTCACCGCCGAGAAAACTGCTTTTGGTCATGGTGGCTCCTGTTGATTTCGTACCCCATTGGGATGTTGGCTCCACCTTATCTGCCGCTTGCCAGCGGCTCCGTTCGGTAACGCACACCCAGCGGCTTGCGGGCTTAAAAGCGCGCACGGGTGCGTTCTTTTTGACAGCGTCGTCCAGGCCGATGGCATCGGCTTAGCGCCCGCGGCCAACCGCCGTGCCCGGCTGCGCACCTCGCTCCGGGCCCGCGTGAATGGCGCGGGAGCCAATGCACCTGGTAGAGATCGCGCCGCAGATGTATGGCCTCAGATTCTTGTCGACGTTGCTTGCCAACGTTTCTTACCAACGTTTCTTACCAACGTTGCTTGCCAACGTTGCTTACCAACGTTGCTTGCCAACGTTTCTTACTATTGTCAGCGCGATCCCCAGCAGCGTCAGGCGAAGCAGGGGAGCGACCACCAGCGCCATCCGGCGGCTCTGCCAGCGAGATCAGGGTGGCAAGGGCACCGCCGATGACCGCGACAAAAATCACGTTCAGCAAAAGTGTGTTCATGGGCTGCTGATGCACCTTGCCAGTGCCAGTGCCAGCACCAGCGCCAGTGCCAGTGCCAGTAGCACTGGGCCGTGGTCCAGCGCCAGTAATGCAGGTTAGCCGGTCCCACCGTCGAGCGGAGCTGACCTTGGTCGGTCGGCTGTCTGTTTGTTGGGGTCGCCCGCCAACTTCCAGGCGACGGGCGTGCGCTGAAACCGTCTGCAACAGCGCTGGTCAGCCTGAAACGCCGCGCTCAGCTGTTGTGCCCGAGGTCGGTTATCGACCAGTCACTCCGTGGCCTGGCGAATGCAGCGCATCAGCACCAACGGCAGACCGATTTGGCGAGACCCAACCTCGCACGTCGCCTGGAACCAAAAGGCGATGTTGCTGCCGCTGCCGCTGGGTGACGCGCGGTTGCCCTGGCCATGGTGATGATCAGATGCAAACAGACAACATATTGACGGAAAGTCGCTGCTGCAGTCCCCGGCCAGCGTCTCAGGTGCCAGAGCCGTTGTCGATGAAAGGCGCGAGCTGTTGCATCCCAACTTCCATGACAGCGACCAATGCCGCATGGTTGAGCACCGGCTTTGCTGCAAACGGTCAGAGCAACCCGTTTTCGGCAGGGCACCTGGGTAGCGAGGCGCGCGCTACCGCCATCGTGCCTGCGTTGCCCGTGAGGCGGAAAAAGTTATTTGCCTTGGCCAAGGTATCGACAAGGCGACCCCACTTGCCAGGAGCCGGCTCGCCGGGTGTTCCCCGCAGCGCCGGCACGGCCAGCATGCAAAGCACCTCCCGCGCAACGCGTTTGTGGACGCGCACATCGGCGTGTGCTGCTCGGGACGCCGCTAGACTTTGGCGCAGCGAACACAGCACGCTGCCCATCCAGGGCTTCATGGCTCACGGCGGCGGCTGGTCGGGCTTGTCAGTGCGGGTGCTGAAGCCGGACAGCATGTAGGACGGACAGACCCTAAACAAGCCGGTGACCAACGGAATCAAGCCCAGCCAGCCCCAAAGGCCAATGAGGCCAAACATGGTGGCAACGATCAACACCAAGCCAGTGGCGACGCGCATGACACTGTCCAGAGAACCCACATTTTTCTTCATATCCAACACCCCTATTTCGAAACCATCAAAAGCCCAACTGTGTCGCCCTGGGCGTGATCGGTCTGTGCGGCTGCGTACTGAGACGGTTCGCCCCATGCGGAGCGAACAAGTGGCCCCGCCAGGCCACCGAGGCATCGACTGCCGTCTCGTCGAACCCGCGAGGATGTGACGACCCTAACCTCACACCCCACACCCCACACCTAACACCTAACACCCATCACTCCGTCACTCCGTCACCCCTACCGAGACAGCGTTGAGCGGTCGCGGTCAAGCCCAACAACGCTTCGCCGGTGCCAAGCAAAGCCGTCGGCATCAGCTCGCTACCTGCGCGAGCAGTAGCCGGTCGCACCCGGTCTTTACGACGCGGCAGCAGCCGCAACCGCGTGCTTCCAGGCCCTTGCAATCCGCCACTTCAATTTGGCCGCTCCGGTATGTGATCAGGCCGGCCTTCTACAACCGACAAGTGGCTCGCGCCATGCCTTCGCGGCAAACGCCCAGAACGGTGGCGACCGGTTCTTGTGTGACGGCGATGTGGTCCGACTTTCGCGGTTCAGGCGCACCAACAGCCAATGGCAAAGCCGTTCTTCGAGTGGGTGGTGGCGGTTGTAGACGGCCATTTGGGGGGTCTGGGTCAGGCGCGGCTGGGTGTAGCGAAGCACCGGGTGCATCGCGGCCGGCGACCGGTTGAAGATCTCCAGCAGCACATGGGCGGACAGGCGAAACCCGCGCCACGCGTTGTACACAACATCGCGTGACGGCGTCGTGCCCCCAGCCATCGGCAGCCAGGCGCACACAATGCCCTCGCTGCCAATCACCGCGATCACGGACAAGCCGCTGCTCTCGGTCAGCTACCTCGGGAACGCGGTGGCGGTGGTCGGAAACACCAGGTGGCGCTGGCGTTCGCCCGACCCGCACAGCACCTTGCCCAGCGGTAGGTCCACCGCCTCCAGCTGCGCCTCCCAGCGTCGCCAGACCGGCTCATGCAGGCAGGCGGACAGATGGTTAAACCGGGCACCGTGGGCCTATTTGCCACCGCAATGCAGCTGGAAGTCGGCGCGCCGATTGGCCGACGAGCTGGCGTATGCCCGGACCTGAATATGGGCATGGGCATGGGCGTGGCTATAAGCAAGGGGTCACCGCATCCTGGCGGGCTCACCAAAAGGGGCGGTCACCCAAATCGATGGCCGACGAATCGTGGCGTGCAAGCATTCAAGGAGGTCGGTCGGGCCTCCAGTCGCATCGCGCGCACCCTGCCTGCGCATGGGGTGTTCGGGGTGGTTGATACAAATCAATGCGCGGTGCGATCCGTTGTTGCATTTGCTACCGAACACACGCCGAAAGCCTGCTGCCCGCCCACCAGCGCAGGCTGGCCCCACCGCAGGCCACTGCCATCGCGGCTGTGCCGCTTGTGCAAAATTTTTTGGCCTTTTGAAGGGACCCGGCCCTGAAGCATGCCCAGCTGCGGGCAGCAACAGGGTGGGCAAAGGCGGTTTTTCTCAAGGTTGCAAGGCCTGTGCTGCGGCCTGCGGCGCTGCGATGGGGCTGGCCTCGGCGTGTGCGGGGAACGCGTGTTGGTGGTCTTGCTTCTCAAACTCGCTGGCGAGAATGCACCCGAGCTTGAGCAGCGCGCCGTGCAGGGCCTGGCGTACCGTGTCAGCGTCGTGCCTGGTGACAACTGGCTCGTGCTCGATCAGCCGAACTTCCAGGGTGCAATAGCCGTTGCTGGGTCCGGCCTGGGCGGTGCCATCGGCCTCGCTCAGATAGGCCTCCACCTGGGTGATGCGATCAGCAAACTGGCCCAGCATTTCGTGCACGGCCGATTCCAGGTACGCCTGCATCGCCTCGCGATCGTTGATGTGGGGATTTGTGTTCAGAAGAATTTGCATAGGTGGCTCCATTTGTGTTGGCAGGTGCTGGAAATGGGGTGTGTCATGGCGATTCGGCGCTGCCTGCCCGGCGTCCAGAGTCCGGGCGCAAGCCGTGCGCCACAGCCGTCCGGTGATCAGCAACCTGATCGCGATAAGCAGCATCGAACCCAGGCCGCCGCTGGGGCCATGGCCCCAAACTTTGCTGTACGGCCACGAGTGGAAAACGCCGATCAACATTTACGGCATCACGGTTGGAAGAAGGGTTCCGAGCGACATGGTGTTCCTTTGGGTGTGGAGGTTTGACGCACAGAGCAGCTGGTCTGCGTGGGTACCGCCTGAGCCGGGTTTTCCACACTGACGAACTCAGCTTAGTCCCGCTGCGTGCGCCCGTCGGTGCGCTAACGTACGCAACACACCGAATCGCGCAACCAACACACAGCATCACGTGCTCAAAGCACAAAATGCGGTGCAAGCAAAGCCAGTTTCAGTGCGCCAGGCCTTCGCTCAGTTCGGCGTGGATCTGCCGGTCTGCGGCGTAGCAGCTGCAGGCCCGCGCTTCCAGCGCCAAGCGGTTCAGCACCGTGACCTCGCCACGGTGATAGCGGATCAGGCCGTTCTTCTGAAATTCGCTGGCCGCCTCGGTCACGCCCACACGCCGCACGCCAAGCAAAAGCGCCATGCATTTCTGGGTGACGTGAAAGCTGTTGGTTTGCGAGCGGTCCTGGCTCATCAGAAGCCAGCGTGCCAAGCGCGGGCCGAGCATGTGAAAGCGCTCGCACGCAGCAGCCAAGGCTTGCTGGTGCAAGCGCACCAGCAAGCTGGTCTGCATCACCCGCTGCAACGCTGGGCTGGCGAGGCATTCTTGCCGCAAGGTCTCGGCCTCAATGCGCCAGCTCAGGCCTGGCCCTTGCACCAGCGCGCGCCACGGTGTCTTGGCCAGACCCAGGGCCAGCTCCGCGCCCAACATGGATTCGCGTCCGGCCATGCCCACCCCCAGCGCCGGGTGTGTGTCTACATCGATCACCAGCGAAATAAACCCCGTGCGCGGGAAGTGGGCGTGGCTGAGCGGCTGGCCGCGCAAGCAGAGTTCCTCTGAGAGCACCAGTTCAAACGACTCGCACCGCTCCAACAGGCGCTTGCGCTCGGGCTTGGGCAGTTGGTGGATCAGTGCGTTTTCTGTCTGCGCCATGGATGGGTTTTCTCGGGTCGTGCAGCACCGCCGGCAGGGGGGGCGGCTGGCCTGTCGCTCGCAATGCGGCCAGTGTGCAGCCGGTGGCGCAGGCTGGCTGTCTGCCAGCGCACACAAGGCGGCATGGCAGCGCTGACCGGTGGGCGCCGGTGTCATGAAAAACTGCCACGCGCCTCGCTTGGTCGGGCTCGCTGCCTGCGGCACGATCTTGGCTGTGCCCACCCTCGCGCGGGACAGATGCTGCACCTGCGGCGGCGTTTCTGCCAGCCAGTCGCGCACCGACATCGACGCCGGCGGTCCCAGCACCGGGCTGCTCCCTGGTGTTGCCGCTGCAAGCAGCAGCACCGACAACAAAGACACAGCCTTCCAGGTTTTTGGTGGCGGCCAGTTCAGCTGCAGCACCGTGCTCGAAGGCGGCTACTTTTGGCCTGGCGAAAACCGTTTCACTGCGGTGACGGCTACCGCCGGTACGCTGCCCCGCTCCGAGTGTTTCTCAGCGCTGGCACGGGCGTGCCCGATAACGCCAAGCGCTGTAACACCAAAACGAAATACAGCCTGGGCATGCAATACGCAATCAGCCCGGTCTTGCTGCTGCGGGGCGAGATGGGGTGCCCCGGCATAAAAATTTGGTGGGCCAGCGCGCCCACCTGGAGATGGACAGCCTCAGCTGGTATTTCCGCTGAGTCGCGCGCCTAACGCGCGGGGTCTAGGTGCCTGCTGTGCCTGCCTTGCAAGCAGCCGCTGATTGGTGCGTCCTGCGTCGAGCCGCCTTGCAGTGCGGTGACCCAAAAGAAAGCGCGTGGGTTTTACATTTCGCTCAGGTGGCAGGCCGGCGGCCAGGCGCCATAAACCGGCGTGCTTTTGGGCGTCGGCAGGCCGATCCGGGTGAGGTCTTGCTGCTGCTGGGCCCTGCGGTGGCGCACGATCCTTTCGTGCAGCGCGGCCATGTCCAGGCCGGCGCTGCGCGCCCCCACGAACAGCACGGTTTGTGCGTGTTCCATGCTGGGCAGCACGCAGTCGCCGATGTCGGCCACCGCCTCGTCGTAGCCGGGGTCGGCGGGTTCGAGTTCGTCCAGGCGGGCGATCAGGCGGCGCAGCCGGGCGTGGTCGCACAGCAGGGTGGGTGCCAGAGCGCTGCTGTGCAGCACCGGGCGCACCACGGGATAAAACAGCTCCTCTTCGATCTGTGCGCAAAGGCTCAGCAGGTCGCACAACCGATCCACGATGTCGGCCTTGCCCTCCTGGCCTACAGCACCCGCTTGGCGCAGGCGGTCAAATTCTCGCAGCAGCTTGCGCACCTGTTCATGGTCGCGCTGCAGAAGGTCTAGCGCGTCGCGCGCACGGTAAGAAGACGGGGATCGCATGGGTGGGCTGGCGTGGCGGCGCCGGGTTTTTGGGGGACCTGTGACCATGCCGTGTTGCCGTGGGTGCGTCTGTTCGGCAGCGCACCTTTGCCTGCGCTACACAGCGAGTCGCTCGGGCAGCAGGCGGTCGTACTCTTTTTTCACCACCATGTAGCACTCGCAAACGCGCTCTTCCAAGCCGGGGCGGTCGAGCACGCTGATGCGGCCGCGTGCGTACTTAATCAGGCCCATTTTTTGCAGCTTGAGCGCTGCTTCGGTCACGCCCTCGCGGCGCACGCCCAGCATGTTGGCAATCAGCTCCTGCGTCATCACCAGATCGTTGCCCTTCAGGCGGTCCAGGCTCAGCAGCAACCAGCGGCAAAGCTGCTGGTCCAGCGAATGGTGGCGGTTGCAGACAGCGGTTTGCGCCATTTGTGTGATGAGCGCCTGGGTGTAGCGCAGCAGCAGGTGCAGCACCGGGCCGCCACGGTTGAATTCGTCTTTGACATGTGCCGCTGACAGCCGGTAGCCCTTGCCGGCACTTTGCACCACAGCGCGGCTTGGTGTGGTGTCACCACCCATGAAGAGCGCGATGCCCACCAGGCCCTCATTGCCCGCCACCGCGATCTCGGCCGAGGAACCGTTTTCCAGCATGTACAAAAGAGAGACGATGGCGTCGATCGGGAAATGCACGTGGTCGATCTGGCTGCCCGATTCGTACAGCACCTCGCCCAGCGGCAGGTTTACCAATTCCAGCTGTGGCGCGATGCGCAGCCAAACCTCGGGCGGCATCGACGCCAGCAGTTGGTTCGCCGATTGGTCGGGCTGGGTTTTCTTTGGCATTGTTAATTTGAAAGCGGTCGTTTTCTTGGCGTCTTCTGGCAACGAGCCTAAAGCCAAGCACGATAAAAAGGAAATCGTCTTAGGTTTGTTCGGTAGCGTACACAAAAGCCAGCGTGCGGTGCTGCGGTGCCGAGGCCAGCGGTGCAACGGTACCCCGGCGGGCCGCCAGAGGGGCATGACGAAGCAGGTCTGCGGTGGCAGCGCCTTCCAGCACAGGCGTTCGCGCACCGCCAGCAGCTGGGTATCCGGCAGTGCGCAAGCGGTCATCGCGTTTTGCGCCTCGGCGCGCACCAGCACGAAACGCAGGCTGCGGTTTCCGTGGCGCAGCGTGATCTCAGCCTGCGGCCAGTGGATTTGCATGCTGGGGACGAACCAGAGCTTGTCGGCGTGCCGGTGCAGGCCCAGCATCGATTCGACCGCCGCGCGGTGCACCCAGCCGGCCGCGCCGGATACCAGCTCCAGCCACCGCGCCCAGCGTAGGGCGGCGCGCTGCACACAACGGCCGCCAGCAGATGCGGCTCCAGACCACAGACCGCGCCCCACGGCGGCTACGCCGCGCGGGGGGCCGGGTTCGGGTAGGTGAAGCGGCAGAAGGGCGTGTTGCGCGAATATCGGTTGCCCAGCTCACACAGCCCCAGCTTGGACGCAGCCATGAGCGCCCAGACGCCAGCGTGCGCGCACCGCCCGCCGCGTACCGCGTACGCACACGCCGGGTGGGTTGACCTGGATGTGGACCGCGCTCGGTTGCGCATGCACCAGCGGCGGCGTGAGACAGCCAACCAGGCCGAGTTTGGCGTCTGCCAGCTGGGCGTCCACTGCGTCCGTTGCCAGGCGCTGACGTTCCGGCTTCGCCTGCTCGGTCAATCGGCTCCACAGCCCGCGGGACAACCCGCTGCACAACCCGCTTCATGCCAGTGCGATCAGATCAACGTGGGCCTCGGGCTGGCTGGCTGGCCGCGCCGAGCGGACTGCCGTCGTCAAAGAAAGCGCGCTGGATTCAGGCGCCGTCCCAGGCTTGGGTGTTGAGAGTGGATTGCCAGCCAGCCAGCGCCGCTGTTCGGTGCTGCACCTACCCAATTTCGCCTTGCGCCCGCGCCAGAGCGAGCCAGGTGGCGGCGATGCCGCACAGAAACCAGCCCAGCGCCATGGCGTCTTGCAGCTGGTCGCGGCAGCCGGTGGCGCCCCCTGCCTGATAAAAACGGCCTTGGCCCACAGCTGCGAGGACACAGATTTGTACAGCAGCCAGCGCTTGACCATGGCGTCAAACAGCGGCTCGGGCGTTATCACCCAGGTGGCGCCAAGCAGCGTGTCCCATGGCGCTTGGGCAGCGCTCTCGCGCTCGGCGGCGGTGACCTGCCGGGTATGGTGTGTCTGCGCGCGCGTGGCCTCGGCGTCGTCCGCATGGCCGAACAGAAACACTTTCCCCAGCTGGCGCCGGGGCGCAGCGTGAGCTGACCGACACCGCCAGCGTGCGCCGGGGGCCAAAGGTGGTGATGCCCTGGCTGTGCACCACCTGGTGGGCAACCGCAGCACTGCCCCAGGCCGGTTGCGTGGCGTTCCAGACCAAGCGGGTGCGCCGATTTGGCAGCAAAAACCGCTCAGCTGTTGGACCAGACAACGGATCGTTGGCCCATGCGCTGAGCTGGTTCATGCGGCTGTTGTGGGGCCAGGTGTAGCCCGCGCTGCTGCCGGACACCAGGGTACCGAAGCCGGGGTTGGCCAGGATGTTGCACCAGGGGCGCTGAGGCGTGTAACCGGCGCCGACGTCGAAGGTGAAGGTGAGGGCACCGCCGTCGCGGGTGAACGCGCCGGTGGCAGGCGCAAGCACCGTCTGCCGCAGCCTCAGACGCAGCCGATCGTGCGGCTGAAAGAGGCCGCTCCGCCGGCGCGGCAGGGGCGTTTCCTGGCGGTTGCACCAGGCGCGCACCTGGTGCGGCAGCGCCTGACCATCGGCCTGCAGCTGCACCCGGGCCAGGCTGTGCAGGGTGCGAATCTGTTGGGGCAAGAGCAGGTCGGTGCGCAGCAGGTGCAGGCTGGTGACGGCTGGTCCGAAGTGAGCCCGCAGGGCGATCGCGTGTGGTTGGCGCAGCGGGGTGAGCCCACGTTGCAGCGGCAGTTGGCAGGCATGCGGCCTGTGGCTGAGCACCACCCGATCGCAGGGCACGCCGGCGCGCGACCGCCCGCGCAACACCAGCGCGGGCGCGCACAACCGGGCCACGCCTTTGGGGTCTTGGGCGTGCAGCAGCAGCAAGGGCCGGTCGCCCGAGATGCCGAGCGGCCACAGCGTGCGCCGGTTGCTGCGCTGGGAAGCAGCATTGACCGCTTCCGGTGCGCTCGCGTTGGCTTGGCGCAGGGTGAACACCAGGGCGGTCGGGCCTGCGTGCAGCGCGTGCAAATAGTCGACCTGTGAGCGGTGCAGCTGCGCGGGAATGCCGGCCAGCTTGGCCGACATCAGCGAAGGGCGCTCCACGCAGCTGGGCTGGGCTGGCGGTATTGGTCGGGTATGGCAAGCAAGGTCTCTGGGTCTTCGCTGGCGGCGCTGGCGAAGCTGACGTTGGTCTGAGCGCCGGGCGCGATCAGCAGGCGCACACGAAGCACCGGCAACGGGGTCAGGCCGGTGTCGAGGTGGGTCGGCTCCAGCGGCACCGCATCGAGCTGCGCCAGCGGCTGGCCCGGCATGTGCACCCGAAGCAGCCATTTCGCACGGTTGGTCTGGCAGCGCAGGCCCAACCAAGCGCCTTCGACGCTGGCGACAAAATGCGCCGCTTGCAGAGCGGTCTCGTTTTGCAGGCGTGGCGTGCGCGCCGAGCGCAGCGCCTGCAGCTCGGGCCGCCAGTCGGTTTTCACAAACAGGTGGGAAAACGCCAGCGGCGCCTCGTCGGCGGCGTGGCTGGCCAACCTGATCTCCAGCGCCGAAATTAGTCCCAGCCAATCGGCTCGCGGCTGCGGCTGACCAGCACCACCTGGCGCAGCTCGATGTCGTCTTCTGGGCTGACCCAGACCGTGGTGGTCGCGCGCAGAGCGTCCCAGCTGGCCTTGAAACACACGCGGTCCATGTGTTAGCGGCTCTGGCAGCTGGCTTTCGGGTCGGCCGCGGGGTGCTGCGCGACCGACACCGTGGCCTCGCCTTGGCGCAGGTTCAGGCAGAAGAAGGTACCGCTGGTGTCGCGCAATGCGCAGTCGCGCCAGCGGGTGATGCCGGTCTGGTCCCAGCGGCTGCAGCCAGCGCTGTTGGACAACAGGTGGGTGGGCTCCCGTGTCTGCGCGCTCGGCGTGAAGCTGCGCACCTGGTCTGTCACCCGCTGCGCCAGCGCTGGCGGCGGCTCGTCTTGCACGCGGCGCAGCGCCGGCAAAACGCACGGCGTGCGCTCGTGTGGCAGCGAGGGCGCCGCGTGCATGCGTGGATGCGCCATGCCCCAGCCCCGCGCAACGCTGTTGCTGAGGGCGTTGGCCAGCGCCACGATGCCCAGGAAACCCGCCTAGCGCAGCAGCCACACAACGCCTGCCAGCGACAAAACCAGCAGCCCAGAGGAAATCACCTGCCCCGCCACCAAAGCCAGCACCGTGGCGGCTGCGCTTTGCAGCATTTGCAGCCTGGGCCGCGCCGCGCACAAACTCGGGTGGTCACAGATCAGCGCGCGCCAGCGAAGAAACAATGGCGGGGTGACCACCCGAGGAGGTTTCCCAAACGGGGAGATGACTGGGCTTTTTGGTCATGTGGAGCTCTCCCTGGTGCTTTCGTTCGTGGGCCGGCGTCTGACGAGGTGGTTGGTGCGTCTGGAGCCGCCGAGGTTGCGGCTGTGATTGCCGCCATTCGCACAGACACAGCGGGTGCATGCCGATCACCGTGCGCTGGGGGCTCGGCTAAGCATGTCAGACAGCAGCAGAGAAAACAGCAGGCCAGCAGCTGTCCCACTCCTGGATACGGCCCCGCGAAGGGGGGGAACCGTGGATGCCCGTCGGTTGAACAGGCGGGCGTTTTGCGGCGTCAGCGGTGGCGGTCCCCGTGCCGACTGAACAGCGCCAACAGACCCACGAGCGCAGCGCCCGCAGCAGCAACGATCAGCATCGACTTCACCGGTTCGTGCTGGATGTAGGTGGTGGAGGCGTCTTTTATCTGCACCGATTTCTCGCGCAGCTGGCGCGAGCCCTCATGCACCGCGTTCGTGCTTCGGCGGCGCAACGAATGGTCTTCACGGGTCAGTTGCTTGAGCGCGCTGCTGGCCTGTGCGCGGGCATCGTCCAGTTCATCGGCCATGCGGTTCAGATTCTGCTGGGTTGCGTGTTGCACCGACCGCATCGAGTGCTCGGCGGCTTGTGCGGCATCGTGGGCCAGTGTGGAAGCGTTTTCGCCCATTGCCTTGAGGGGGTTGTTCATGACGGTACCTTTCAAATGACGTTGAAGACAGAGGTTGTCGATCACCTCTTGGGTTCGACCCGGTTGCCGATCACCCTACCGACGGCTGCGCCACCCTGGGTGGAAAGCGTGCTGCCATTTGTCAGGATGGTGCCACCCACTGCGCCAGCTCCAGCGCCCGCAGCGGTGCTCTGGTCTCGGCGCGACACGCCAGAGCAAGCGCTCAAGCCCAATGCCAAAGCGGTGGTGGACACCACAGCAAGGCCACGGGAAACAATGGCGTTGTGCGGGTCCATGGGGTGTCTTTGCAAGAAAAATGAAGAAAGGGCCGAGCGGTGTGTGTTGCTCACTTCAAACGCATGTCGTTTTTGACCAAGCGCACACCGCCCACACCTTGCACCACGGCCAGCGCACGCCGGATGTCGGTGTTGGACTTGACGAAGCCACTGAGCTGCACCGCGCCCTTGAAAGTTTCCACGTTGATCTCGGCCGCTTTCAGCGTCGCGTCGTTGAAGATTGCGGCCTTCACCTTGGCTGTGATCGCCGTGTCGTCTATGTACTGCCCGGTGCTTTCCTGCGTGTTGGTGGCGGCACAACCGACAACGCTGGTGAGCGCCGCAGCGGCCAGCAGAAAAATGGAGAAGCGTATTTTTGTCTTTTCCATGAAAAGCTTTCAGAGACATGGGTTGCATGGACCATGCAAACAGTGGCCGCACTGCCCAGCAAACCCAGGTTGCATGCCTCGCCATTGATGCCACCGTAAGACGGAGCGCGCAGCACGTCTGTGCGCTGGCGCACCCACAGTCCGGTGCATCCCAACCGTTTCTCGTGAAAGCAAAAAAGCCCGCAGCTGCGGGCTTTTCATGGACTTTTTAAGGGCCTTTTTGCGGTTCTCATCAGCAGGAAAGGGTCTGGCGGCTCAGCCCGCTATGGGCAGCAGCGGCACGATCAGCAAGGCCACGATGTTGATGATCTTGATCAAGGGGTTGATCGCAGGACCCGCCGTGTCCTTGTACGGGTCTCCCACGGTGTCGCCGGTCACAGCGGCCTTGTGGGCCTCACTGCCCTTGCCGCCGTGGTGACCGTCTTCGATGTACTTTTTGGCGTTGTCCCAGGCGCCGCCACCGGTGCACATGGAGATGGCGACAAACAGGCCGGTCACGATGGTGCCCATAAGCAGCCCACCAAGTGCCTTGGGCCCGAGGATCACGCCAACCAGGATCGGCACCACCACCGGCAGCAGGCTGGGAATCACCATTTCCCTGATGGCTGCCGTGGTCAGCATGTCAACTGCGCGGCCGTACTCCGGCTTGGCTGTGCCTTCCATGATGCCGGGAATTTCCTTGAACTGGCGCCGTACCTCGACCACCACCGCGCCGGCTGCGCGACCCACCGCTTCCATGGCCATGGCGCCGAACAGGTAGGGGATCAGGCCGCCGATGAAGAGACCGATGATGACCATCGGGTCGCTCAGATCGAAGCGGATCTGGTGGCCGTAGGCTTCTAGCTTGTGGGTGTAGTCGGCAAACAGCACCAGCGCGGCCAGACCGGCCGAGCCGATGGCGTAGCCTTTGGTCACCGCCTTGGTGGTGTTTCCCACCGCGTCCAGCGGGTCGGTCACAGCGCGCACCTCGGGCGGCATGTCGGCCATCTCGGCAATGCCGCCGGCGTTGTCGGTGATCGGGCCGTAGGCGTCAAGCGCCACCACGATGCCGGCCATGCTCAGCATGGCAGTGGCAGCGATCGCAATGCCATACAGACCGGCCAGGTTGTAGGCCGCCATGATCGCCACGCAGACAAACAGCACCGGCCAGGCGGTGGAGCGCATCGAGACGCCCAGGCCGGCAATGATGTTGGTGCCGTGGCCGGTCGTGGAGGCTTGGGCGATGTGCTTCACCG
>Ga0105054_10001789_pt1 | contig 35057 bp, 29 predicted proteins | sample BON02_FD_78091 | JGI IMG/M metagenome (GOLD analysis project Ga0105054, IMG submission 78091) | Freshwater microbial communities from Lake Bonney liftoff mats and glacier meltwater in Antarctica - BON-02 (megahit assembly) | ecosystem: Environmental > Aquatic > Freshwater > Ice > Glacier...
CACCGGGCTTAGCGCCAACCCATTCAGCCCGGCCCAAACGCACATGCTGGCCCTGCCATTGCGCCTCAATTCCAAACCCAGCAACCTCTTGCGGGTCATCCAACGTGGCAATCGGCCCGCTCAACCCCGCCGCCAAGGCGCGCGCCAAAGGGTGCTGGCTGGCCTGTGCCAAACCCCGCGCCACAATGCGCGCATCGCCTTGCAGGGCATCAGGCTTAGCTAAGCGCAAATCACCCAGCGTTAGCGTGCCGGTTTTATCAAACACAACCGTGTCCACAGCCGCTAAGCGTTCCAAGGCCACACCGTCCTTTAACAACACACCCGCCCGAAACAGGCGGCCGGAGGCAGCGGCCAGCACCGCAGGCACCGCAAGGCCCAACGCGCAAGGGCAGGTAATAATCAGCACGGCTGCGGCAATGTTCACCGCCAAACGCCAATCCCCCGTGGTTATACCCCAAGCCAGCAACGCACCAAGCGCAAGCACATGCACCAACGGGGCATAAATCCGCGCGGCAGCGTCAGCCAATGATGTATACCGATTGCGTGCGGTTTCTGCCGTATCCACCAAGCGCATAATTTGTTTAAGCAGCGTATCCTCGCCAACCCCCGTGGCGCGCATTACAAGCGCGCCCGAAAGGTTCAGCGTGCCCGCCCGCACATCACTTCCGGGGCCAACCGCTGCGGGGCGGGTTTCACCGGTTAACAAGGCCGTGTCGAGTTCTGAATGGCCAATTGTCACCTCACCATCCACCGGAATGCGCGCACCGGGGGCCACAGCCAACATATCACCCATCCGCACGGCATCCAGCGCCACGGTTTCAACCACACCCTGCGCGCCAATCCGCCGTGCCATAGGCACCTCAAGCGCAGCCAATTCCGCCGCCGCCGAACGCGCTGCGGCGCGGGTCCGGTGGTCTAAATAGCGCCCGATGAGTAAGAAAAATGCCAAAGTCAGCGCGGCGTCAAACCAAGCGGCCTCGCCGCCTTCCATGGTTTCAGCCAGTGAAACGGCCAGCGCCAAAATCATCGCCAACGAAATCGGCACATCCATATTTAGCCGCCGCACCCGCAGCGCGCTCAGCGCCGAGGTAAAAAACGGCACGCCGGCAAAGGCCACCGCAGGCACAGCAATCAGCGCCGAAACCCAATGCAGCAAATCACGTGTGGCATCAGATGCGCCTGCCCAAACCGAAACGCTCAGCAGCATCACATTCATTGCCGCAAACCCGGCCACCGCAATGCGCGCCAGCAAGTCCCGCCCGGCGGCATCTACCCTTGTGGCGGCCAGCGTTGCACTGTCTAGCGGCTGGGCGGCATAGCCAACGGCGGCCAGCCGTTCAATCAGCACAGCCTCCATCCCCGGAATATCGGCAGCGCTCAGCGTTACACGCTTCATTGTTAGGTTAACGCGTGCAGCGGCCACACCTTGCAAGCTGGCCAGCGCATCTTCCACCGTGGTCATACAGGCGGCGCAGTGCACGCCGGGCAGCGCAAATTCATAACGTCGTAGCGGGGCTTCCACGCGGGCCGAATCCCCAACGGACCGCGCCCAATCGGGCAGTGGTATGCAGGCTGGGCAAGTGGCGGGCGCGGCGCGTTCCATTAGCGCACCAGCAATTCCAAACGGCTGGTATACTCAGTCCCATCCGCCGCAGTCGCTGTTACAAACAAACGCCACGGGCCGCGCGGCAGTGCCACGGCAGCGAACAAACCATCCGCATCGGGTATAAACTGCAACATCTGGTCATGAGCGGCATTGGTGGGGTGGCCCACACGCACGCTCAGCACTTGCGGGGTCACAAACGCACCTTCAGCATTACGAATGACCAAGCGCACGCCACCTTGTTCGGCGCTGGCCTGCACATCCCAACCCAAGGCGCGTTGCGCGCGGGCGCGGGCGTCAAACTTTTGGCTGGCAACATATGAGTTTTGCACCTCCAACCCCGGAAAAGTGGCGATCGCTGAAACCATCAGGGTTACGTTTGCCGCGATAATCACCCCAAAGAAGGCCAGTACAATGATCAGCACTTTGCGCCCTGTCAGCGGTTTGCCTTCAATTTCAATTGGGGGTGCAGTCTTAGGGGCAATCATGGCTATCTCCCGTTAAATCCGGCATTGGCATAGGCGCGCTCGCCGCTTTGAACATCATCCACCCACAGGCGGAACGGCGTGCGCGCTGTGCGCGCGGCCTCATCCTGCGGGTCGGCAATAATATAAACACGCTGGTTATAGGTGCTATCGGCAGGCACCATTACGCTCAGCCCCGCCTCGCCCTCCAGTGCGACGCGCAGCGCGCCATCGCTCACAATTGAAATCAAAAACGCCCGGTCATCGCCATTTTTGTTTTTCAACCGCACATCATAGGCATTGCGCACCGATCCATCGGACAAAATAACCGAAACCGGGTTGCGGATCTGCGCGACCGACACATCAATATCCGCCCGGATAAACAGCGCCACCAACAGCCCCATGCCCACCGCACCCCAAAGGAATGTATAGGCCAATGTGCGGGGCCGCAGAATATGTTTCCAAATCTTGCGCGGCGGGTTACCTGCCCGCTCTGATACTTCATCAGTTGCCGCCAAATAGCCAATCAGCCCGCGCGGCTTGCCAATGCGGTCCATGGTTTCATCACAGGCATCAATGCATAGCGCGCAAGTAATGCAGGCCATTTGCTGGCCGTCACGAATATCAATCCCGGTGGGGCAGACATTCACGCAGGCCATGCAATCAATGCAATCACCCTGCCCTTCACTTTCTATCGTGCGCAGCTTGCCGCGCGGCTCGCCCCGCCAATCACGATAAGCAACGGTCAGCGTGTCCTCATCCATCATCGCGGCCTGAATGCGCGGCCATGGGCAGGCATAAATGCAAATTTGTTCGCGGAAAAACCCACCAAAGAAAAAGGTTGTCGCGGTTAACAACGCCACCGAGCCATAAGCAACAAAGGCCGCCTGCCCGGTCAGCAAATCAACCATCAGCGTCGGTGCATCAGCGAAATAAAACACCCAAGCCCCGCCGGTCGCCACCGAAATCACCAACCAAACAGCCCATTTGCTCAGCCGCAGCCGCCATTTTTGCGCGGTCCATTTACCATTCCACAACCGCACCTGTGCATTGCGGTCCCCCTCCATCCAGCGTTCAACCAAAATGAACAAGTCTGTCCACACAGTTTGCGGGCAGGCATAGCCGCACCACACGCGCCCCAGCGCCGAGGTAAATAAAAACAAGCCCAGCCCGGCCATAATCAGCAGCCCGGCGATAAAGTAAAACTCATGCGGCCAAATCTCGATCCAGAACATAAAGAACCGACGACTGGCGAGGTCCACCAGCACAGCTTGATCAGGCAGGTTTGGCCCCCGGTCCCAGCGGATCCATGGGGTGATGTAATAAATGCCCAGCGTAATCGCCAAAATCCACCATTTAAGGTTGCGAAAATTCCCTTTTACCCGCTTGGGGAAAATCGGTTCGCGCTTGGCGTATAGCTGCGGCTCGGGGGTTTCGATCTGGCTCACGTCGTGGTCCTGTATTGGGATTGCCCCAGCGTAGTTATCGCCGGGGCACCGCGCCTTGATCTGGCGCAAATAAAAGCTCTGACCGGGTTTCCCCGATCAGAGAGTCGGCATGGCCGCTAGATTCGCAGCGGCCATGCTGGGGAACTATTCGCCGCCACCTTGTTGATGGATGTAAACGGCAACCTGTCGGATTTGCGCTTCACTCAGACGAGTCTGCCATGAAGGCATCATACCAAAACGCGCATTTGTAATGCTGGTTGTTATCGCGTCAGCGTCATGGCCATACAGCCAAATCGCGTCAGCCAAATTTGGCGCGCCCAACTCACGGTTGCCCAAACCTGCATCGCCATGGCAGGCCGCGCAGTTATCCGCAAACAACAAAGCACCTTCAGCGGCCAGTTCAGCATCATGGTCTTGGCCTGAAATCGCCAATACATGCTGGGTCAGACCAGCTATCTCTGCGCGGCTCATAAACTCACCAAAGGCGGGCATCTGTGAGAACCGCGTGTCGGCATCGGCTTCATCACGAATGCCGTGCTTCACTGTGGCATAAATCGCCTCAATATCACCGCCCCAAAGCCAGTCATCATCTAACAGATTTGGAAATCCCGGCGCACCGGCGGCACCCGCCCCATGGCATTGGGTGCAAAATGTCCGGTAAACCGCCGCGCCGCCTGAACTGGCGAAATGGCCCACTTCGGTATCTGTGGCAATTTCGGTCAGGGGAAGCGATTCAATTCGCATCTCCAACGATGCATTGGCTGCGGCAACAGCATCTATATCTGCGGCCACTTCGGCGCGTGACGAATACCCAAGCACACCCGAGGTTGCGCCCGAAATCAATGGCCAAGCCGGATAGGCGATCGTATAAGCCAGCGCCCAAACGATGGTAATATAGAAGGTCCATAGCCACCAACGCGGCAATGGATTGTTAAGCTCTTGGATCCCGTCCCATTCATGGCCGGTCGTGCCCACGTCTTGTGGTTTTTCGGGTTTCTTGGCCATTATTCCTCTCCGATCTCATCATTGCGCAGTGGGATATCAGCAATATCACGGTGCAGCGCGCGGCTGCCGGGCCGCCAAACCCAGATAAGCACGCCAATAAATACGAGGAACATAAATAGCAGTCCCCAGCTATCGGCTAACTCTCTCAGAAAATCATACATGTCAGACCCCCCCTAGCGGCTGGCATCAGGCTCGAAGGTTGAAAAATCAACCATCGTGCCAAGGACTTGCAGATAAGCGATCAGCGCATCCATTTCAGTAATTTCAGGCGCCGCATCAAAGTTACGCACAACCACGCCCGGATAGCGGCTTTGCAGCCCTTCAATATCGCCAAATGGGTCAAGCTGCATGGCGAAATCGGCCGCCGCTAGTTCAATCATCTCTTCGGTGTAAGGCACACCAACCATGGCATTGGCCGCCACAAGTCGGGTTACATCTTCCGGGTCCAGAATGGCGCCATCCAACCAAGTGTAGCTTGGCATGATCGAGCCTTCGACCTGGGCGCGCGGATTACGCAAATGCAGCATGTGCCATTCATCCGAATAGCGCCCACCAACGCGCGCTAGGTCTGGCCCTGTGCGCTTGGAACCCCATTGGAACGGATGGTCATACATTGATTCCGCCGCCAGCGAATAATGGCCATAACGCTCCACCTCATCACGCAACGGGCGGATCATTTGGCTATGGCAATTATAACAACCTTCGCGGATGTAAATGCTGCGCCCTGCCAGCTCGAGCGGCGTATAAGGCCGCATGCCCTCAACATCCTCAATCGTGTTTTCAAGGTAGAATAGTGGCACGATTTCCACGATCCCACCCACGGCAACTACGACAAAGCTTAGCGCCAGCAGCAGGGTTGCGTTGCGTTCTACAACCTTGTGTTTGTTCAGAAATCCCATGTTTCTGCTCCTATTCTGCTGGCATTGTGGCAGGGGCAACGTCTCGCGCAGTGGCGCCGGTTGCCGTTTTCCACAGGTTTACACACATGATGATTGCACCGGTCAGATACAGCGTGCCGCCGAGGCCGCGCACAACATACATCGGAAATTTGGCTTCAACTGTGTCCACAAAGCTGTTGACCAAGAACCCCTGTGCATCAACTTCACGCCACATCAGGCCTTCCATAATACCGGTCACCCACATGGATGAGGCATAAAGGATGATGCCGATTGTGGCCAACCAGAAGTGCCAGTTTACCATGCGCAGCGAATACAGGTTGGCGCGGTTCCATAGGCGTGGCACAAGGAAGTAAAGCGCGCCAAACGTGATCATCCCATTCCACCCAAGTGCACCAGAATGCACATGGCCAATGGTCCAGTCGGTGTAATGGCTTAGGCTGTTCACCGCCTTGATGGACATCATTGGCCCCTCAAAGGTCGACATGCCGTAAAAGCCAAGGCTGATCACCATAATCCGCAAAACAGGGTCGGTGCGCAGCTTGTCCCATGCGCCCGAAAGCGTCATCAAACCGTTGATCATGCCACCCCAGCTTGGCATCCATAACATGATGGAAAACACCATACCCAAGGTCTGCGCCCAGTCCGGCAACGCGGTGTAATGCAGGTGGTGCGGTCCAGCCCAGATATATAGAAATATCAGCGCCCAAAAGTGGATGATTGAAAGCTTGTAGCTAAATATCGGGCGTTCTGCCTGTTTGGGCACAAAGTAGTACATCATCCCCAAAAAGCCCGCCGTCAGGAAGAACCCAACCGCATTATGCCCATACCACCACTGCGTCAGCGCATCTTGCACCCCCGCAAATAGCTGCACCGATTTGGAGCTGAGCAACGACACCGGCATCGCCAAATTGTTCACCAGATGGAGCATGGCAACGGTCACAATAAAGGCCAGGAAGAACCAATTGGCCACGTAAATATGCGGCTCTTTACGCTTGATGATCGTGCCCATGAACACGGCCAAGTAAGACACCCAAACCAGCGTCAACCAAATATCCACATACCATTCCGGCTCGGCATATTCTTTGCCCTGCGTGGCCCCCATCATATAACCAGTGGCCGCCAAAACGATGAAAAGCTGATAACCCCAGAACACAAACCAAGCAAGGTTTCCGCCCCAAAGCCGCGCCGCGGACGTGCGCTGCACAATATAAAAACTCGTCGAGATCAGCGCGTTACCACCAAAAGCAAAAATCACCGCGCTGGTATGCAACGGGCGCAGCCTGCCAAAACTTGTATATGATAAGCCAAGGTTTAGGTCGGGAAAGGCCAGTTGAAAGGCAATATAGACCCCAACGCTAAACCCAGCTATGCCCCAGAAGACTGTTGCAATTACGCCTGCGCGCACCACATCGTCCATATAGCCGGTCTGGCGCGAGCGTGCAGGTTCGCCGATGGATCGAATCACCATCATGGCGGTAAATCCCGCCACCAACATCACGATGACTGCATGAACCTGATAGGCCAGATCCAACCCATAATTAGCCGCCAACGCGGCAAATAGGGCAATGAACCCAAGCCCAACTGCCTGAAATGTTTTGACCATGACTGTCCCCTTTTGCGGTCTTTCCCCTTTGGGGGTTGAAGGGGTTATTGCATGTGCTAAGGGGCCTCAGTATTGATCTGGATCAATGGGGTAGGTTTATTCTAACAATCCACCGTCTGAATCATCGCCCGCTTCATCCAGCAGCGCGCCAAAATCTGGCACACGAATGCGCCGCGCATCTTCCATTTCGATAATCGCACTGCGCTTTAAGGCCGACATCTGGCGCGAAACGGTCTCAAGCGTCAGGCCCAAATAGTCACCCATCGCTTCACGCGTCAGTGGCAGGGTAAAGCGCAGCCCATCAAGCGGCTCGCTTTTTAGCAGCGCCGCATCACGTCGGGCAAATATCGCCAATAGGCTCGCAATTTTTTCCCGCGCGGTTTTGCGCCCGAGCAGCAGCATCCATTCCCGTGCGGAATCAAGCTCATCCAAAGTCATGTCCAGCAAGCGGCGTTCCAGCGCCGGGCTTGCGGCAATCATCTGGTCAAACTGGCGTTTTTGAAAGGTGCACAACATAACATCGCTGGCAGCAACCACGTCAAACGGTGCTATTTTTCGCCCCGGTCGGCCAATAAAATCGCTTGGCAATAATAGCCCCACCATTTGCCGCCGCCCGTCAGGCAGGGTTCGGCTTAGCGTGGCAACGCCTGTTACAACCGAACCGATTGTCGCCATTTCTTCGCCCGACCAATACATCGTCTCACCCGCTAGGTAGGTTCGATAGGTCTTGATCGCGTCAAGCTTCACCAACTCATCTTGCTGGGTATAGGCGCAAACCGCCTGATGCCGGATTGGGCAATCCCCACAGCGCAGCGACATATCAAGTTTGGGTGCGGCAACTGACATCACGTCTCCATTCGACCCAAATCCAGCATTTGGTTGATCCTGATCAAGGTTGTAACAACTTGTATTGCGTAAAGAGTGGAAATGACACAGTTAGATTTACTCAAGCAGGCCGGATTGTTTGATGTGAACGCCCCGCGCTACACATCTTACCCAACCGCCACCCAGTTCAGCGCCAATATAGGCGCGGTTGAACAGGCGCAATGGCTTGCGCAACTACCGCCCGATGACCCTGTGTCGCTTTATGTGCATGTGCCATTTTGTGAACGACTGTGCTGGTATTGTGCGTGCCGCACCCAAGGTGTGCGCAGTGCAGCCCCAGTTGTGGCCTATAGCCAAGTTTTGTTGGCCGAAATCGCGAAGTTAGCAACGCAATTACCTAACGGGCTGCGTGCCAGCCGGCTGCATTTTGGCGGTGGTACGCCAACAATTTTGCCCCCCGAACTTATTGCACAACTCACCACAGCACTAACCACCGCCGTGCCCTTGGCCCCCAATGGCGAATTTTCGGTTGAAATTGACCCGACTGCAATTGATGAAGCCCGCATGGAGGCTTTCATTGCCGCCGGGATGACCCGCGCCTCCATTGGCGTACAAGATTTTTCGCCGCAGGTGCAGCAGGCCATAGGTCGGCTGCAAAGCTTTGAAATTACATCCAAAATAATTACTGCGCTGCGCAAAGGTGGCGTAAATTCCATCAATGTTGATCTTGTCTATGGCCTACCTCACCAAGACTGGGCGGGTTTATCCGCAACATTAGACCAAACATTAACCCTCGCCCCAAATCGGATTGCGCTATTTGGCTATGCCCATGTGCCTTGGATGGCCAAGCGCCAAAAGATGATTGAAACCGACGCCCTGCCCGGTGCTGAAGCGCGGTTTGATCTGGCCCAGCGGGCGACCGAAATGCTACAAGTCCATGGCTATCAGGCGATCGGGATTGACCATTTCGCCCGCCCCGATGATGCGCTAAGCCGCGCAAGCAATTCAAAAACCCTGCGGCGCAATTTTCAAGGCTACACCGATGATCAGGCTGCCAGTCTTATCGGCCTTGGCGCGTCCTCAATCAGCCGGTTGCCCGGTGGCTTTGTTCAAAATGAACCGATTACGGCGCGCTACAATGCGGCGATTACCGGTGGCAATCTTGCCGGAGCGCGCGGCGTGGCGTTCGGCCTTGATGACCGCGTGCGCGCCCGCGCCATTGAAATGCTCATGTGTGATTTCGCGCTCAGCTTTGATCGGCTTGCCGCCAGTTTTGGTGATTTCGCGCAATCTTTGTTAAAAAATGCAGAAGCCGCCGCGCGTCGCTATCATGAATTCGTAGTGTTTGACGGTGAAACCCTCGCCATTTTGCCAGCGGGCCGCACGCTCACCCGGATGGTCGCCCAAATGTTTGATTCCTACGCCGTCGATCAAACCCGCCATTCCAGCGCGGTTTAATTACAAAAACGGGCCCAAAACCGCAGTTTTGGGCCCGTTTTGCGGTTATACTGTAACTTCTAGGGCCATATTAGCCGTTACAATGTAACTTAAAGGAATTTCCCCATTGCCACGGCGGTATCCGCCATGCGGTTGGAAAAACCCCATTCATTGTCATACCAAGTCAAGATACGCACCAAATTCCCGTCCAAAACCTTGGTCTGGTCCATATGAAAAACTGAGCTGCGCGGGTCATGGTTGATGTCAATTGACACCAGCGGTTCATCCGTAAACCCAAGAATTCCTTGAAGTTTTCCATTTGCCGCCGCGCGGATCGCATCATTGATTTCTTCAATCGTCGTGTCACGCATTGCGGTAAAGGTCAGGTCCACAACCGAAACATTGGGCGTTGGCACGCGGATCGAAACACCATCCAACTTGCCATTCAATTCAGGCAAAACCAACCCAACCGCCTTAGCCGCCCCGGTCGAAGTTGGGATCATCGACATGGCCGCCGCACGGGCCCTATACAGGTCTTTGTGCATGGTGTCCAAGGTCGGCTGATCGCCGGTATAGGAATGGATCGTTGTCATGAATCCGTTTTTGATTCCAACGACTTGGTGCAAAACCTGTACGACTGGTGACAGGCAATTTGTGGTGCAAGACGCGTTGGAAACCACAAGATCTTCTGCGGTTAATTTGTCATGATTGACGCCATAAACAATGGTCTTATCCGCCCCAGCGCCCGGTGCCGAAATCAGCACGCGCTTAGACCCGTTTTCAAGATGCATCGCAGCCTTGGCGCGGTCCGTAAAAATGCCAGTGCATTCCAGCGCGATATCCACATCACCCCATGGCAACGCTTTCGGATCGCGCTCGGCGGATACGGTAATAGGGCCGCGGCCCACGTCGATTGTATTGCCTACAACCTTGACTTCAAATGGGAATTTCCCGTGAACCGAGTCATAACGCAGCAAATGGGCATTGGTCTCAACCAGACCCAAATCATTGATGGCGACAACTTCAATATCGGTGCGCCCGGATTCAATAATCCCGCGCAAAACGTTACGACCAATGCGGCCGAAACCATTAATGGCGACTTTTAATGTCATGGCATTTTTCCTGTGTGCAAGTGGCAAGAACCGGCCAAACCGGCGCGGCTGCAATGTGCATAAGCTGAAGGGCAACTGCAAGGGGTCAGGTCTTCTTGGGGGATAACCTGACCCCTTCAGTTTCTGCCAGCCACCTCAGGCCCAAATAGAAGTGACCAGCATCGGCGAGCGCCTTTCGGCTGCCTCGTTGCCCGGAACATCACTTATTGCGTCGATTCGGTCAAGCGTTTTTTTTCATTTATTTTCGTTCATGTGGCTTTATGTGTTCTATTAGTTCATTTAAGCGAAGATTTAGCGTTCAATTTGTGTGTTTAAACGTTTAGAGCGCCAATTCCTGTTTACTCGCGCAGGTTTTTGTGAATAATTGCAACATAGTGAACATTTACAAACATGAGTTGTGACATGGCCCAAAACTTTCGCCACGATGAAATTCTCACCTTAGCGCGAGAATTTGGCAAAGTGACCGTTGAAATGTTGTCGCGCCACTTTGATGTGACAACGCAAACGATTCGGCGCGATCTTTCGGACCTATGTGATTCTGGCAACCTCACACGCGTGCATGGCGGTGCGATTTTACCATCTGGCGTGGTCAGCCTGGGTTACGAAGAACGTGCGCATATGGCCACAAGCCAAAAGGCCGCCATGGCGCATTTATGTGCGGCCCAAATTCCCAACGGGGCGAGTTTGTTTTTGAATATCGGCACCACAACCGAGGCCGTTGCCCGCGCGTTGCTTAACCATAAAAACCTGCTCGTAATCACCAATAACATCAACGTTGCCAACATCTTGGCCACGAGTCCGCATTCAGAGATTATTCTAGCAGGCGGTGTGTTGCGCCGGTCTGACGGTGGTTTGGTTGGCGATATGGCTGCCGAAATCATCCGTCAATTTCGGGTTGATTATTCGGTAATTGGCACCGCAGCGATTGCCGAAGATGGCGTATTATTGGACTACGACTTTCGTGAGGTGCGGGTAACGCAGGCGATCATCCAAAACTCTCGTAAGCGGTTTTTGGTGGCAGATTCCATCAAATTCAGCCGTCATGCGCCGGTGCGAATTGCCGAAATGTCTGATATGACAGCCTTTTTTACAGACCGCATGCCACCAAGCAAGGTTGAGGCGCTGTGCATTGAGCATGGTGTCAAATTACATATCGCCGCCGGTGACGAAACGGTAAGTGCATAGGGCTAGCCTCTCAAAACCTGTCACGTAGCGAAAACCATGTCATGGCCAGAACCAATATGGGCCAGCGCATTAACCGCCCGCCCGGAAAATTAGGTTGAGGGTAGCTGGCCATCAAATCAAACCGTTCGGCATGGCCGGCCACAAGTTCGGCCATAATTCTGCCCCCCATCGTGGCCATTGCCACCCCTGAACCCGAATACCCCCCGGCTGAGAATATGTTGCCCGTGACCCGTTGGAAGGCGGGCATCCGCCGTGTCGTGATCGCTAGCGTGCCGCCCCAAGCATGGTCAATCCGCGCGTCTTTAAGCTGGGGGAAAACCTCAAGCATCGGTTTGCGGGCCATGTCAGCCAAGTTGCGCGGGAAGCGGTAGCCATAGCTTTCACCGCCCCCCCAAAGCATGCGTTTATCGGCGGATAGCCGGTAGTAATTGACCACGAATTTGCTATCAGCCACCGCAACGTTTTGTTTAATAATGCTGTCAGCCAAATCGCCCAAAGGTTCAGTCGCAACAATGAAGTTGTTAATTGGCATGACCCGGCGTGAAACTTCGGGCACCAAACCGCCTAGGTAACCATTCCCCGCCACCAACACGAAACGAGCGCGAACCTGCCCGGTATCGGTATGCACAAGCGCAGGTTCGCCCCGGTCAATGCGAATGACACGACTGGCTTCATGAATGCGCACACCCAAATCCAGCGCCGCGCGGCCCATGCCAAGTGCGTAGTTGAGCGGGTGCAAATGGCCTGCCCCCTGATCAATATTGCCACCCGCATAACTTTCGGTGCCCAAATGCGCGCTTATACCCGCAGCATCCAAGGGGGCAATTTCATCATAGTTATAATGCTTTGAAAGATGCTCCGCCTCTTCATGGGCTTCAGCCAAGTCACCTTTGCTAAGTGCGGCATGGATAACACCGGGCGTATAATCACAGGCAATATTATAACGCTCAATCAGGTCGCGTAACGTGGCTTTGGCCTCTTGTCCGATGTCCCACAAGGCGTGGGCCTTGTCTTTGCCGACCGATTTTTCAAGCACATCTTGGCCACGCCGCTGGCCAGAACCGACCTGCCCGCCATTGCGCCCTGAGGCACCAAAGCCGATGCGCTGCGCTTCAAGCACAACAACATCATACCCGCGTTCGCGTAGATGAATTGCAGCAGAAAGCCCGGTATAGCCAGCACCGATGATGCAAATATCGGCCTGCACTGCGCCTGCCAAAGCAGGTTGCAAGGGCAACATATTGGCTGTGGCCGTGTAGTATGAGCCAGCCGGGTATTGCCCCGGTTGGTCATTCGCTGTGAGAAGGTCAAGCATTAGACGCTAAGGAGCAGATGCTCCCGCTCCCACGGTGAAATGACCTGAAGAAAGGCTTCAGCCTCGTTCATTTTGAGCGCGGTATAGATGTCAGAAAATTGATCGCTTAACAGGCTGCGCAACTCGGGTGCAGCGCGAAAAGCGTCCAACCCATCCAGCAATGAACGCGGAATGGCGCGCGGCAAATTATAAGCGTCACCCGCCACCGATTCACGCGGTTTTAGCACCTGTTTCATGCCCAAATACCCGCAAGCCAATGTGGCGGCCAGCGCAAGATAGGGGTTGCAATCCATGCCGACAACGCGGTTTTCGATGCGCCGCGCAGCAGGTGACGAGATCGGGATACGAATGCCCGCGGTGCGGTTATCCGCCCCCCATTCAAGGTTAACTGGCGCAGAACCGGAGGTTACGAACCGCCGATAGCTGTTCACATAAGGTGCAAAAAGCGTAATCGCATGCGGTATGTAACGCTGCAAACCGGCCAAATAAGAATAGAAAACCTCGGTCGCTTGGTCTTTGTCATCGTTGAAAATATTCTTGCCATCCGGGCCCAAAATTGATTGGTGGATATGCATGGCCGAACCGGGTTCATCTTGCATGGGCTTGGCCATGAAAGTGGCATAGCAATCATTGCGGAAGGCAGCTTCGCGGATGAGGCGTTTGAAGAAAAACACCTGATCGGCCTTGGTGATTGGGTCACCATGGATGAGGTTGATTTCAATCTGCCCGGCGCCGCCTTCTTGAATGATCGTATCAATTTCATAGCCCGAGGCTTCGGCGAAATCATAGATATCGTCAATGACCTTGCCATATTCATCCACCGCCATCATCGAATAGGCTTGGCGACTGGCCACACGGCGGCCCGAACGGCCCATGGGTGGTTCAATTGGCAAGTCGGGGTCAACATTGGCTTTTGTCAGGTAAAATTCAATTTCAGGGGCGACAACTGGGGTCCAACCTTCATCTTTATACAGTTGCACGATCTTTTTCAGCACATTGCGTGGCACCCATTCGATGGGTTTGCCAGCGGTATCCACAACGTCATGGATCACCTGAAGTGTGATGTCACTAGCCCAAGGGGCAGCGGTGGCGGTGCTATAATCGGGCACCAAAACCATGTCATTTTCTGTCCACTGGTTTTCAACATCCATATCGGCATATTCGCCGGAAATGGTTTGGTAAAAAATTGAGGTGGGCATAAACATGCGTTCGGCGCGGCTGAATTTCGCCCAAGGCATGGCTTTACCGCGCGAAACTCCAGCAGTATCGGCTATAATGCATTCGACCTCTTCAATGCGCCGTCCATCAAGCCAATCAAGGAGCGAGGCCGGAAATTTCTGGAGGGTCGCAGTTTGTTCAGGAGTTGCCATATCTGTCTCGTTACAATCGCCCAACGGCATGCGGTTTTGCACCAGCTTTGGCGGCCAAAAGGCACAGCCAGTCATGGGCAATATGCGCAGCAGCCAGCGCGGTGATTTCAGCATGGTCATACGGTGGAGACACCTCGACCACATCCATGCCGATCAGGTTTAGCGCGCCGAGCGCGCGAATAAGTTCCAGCGCCTGCCAAGAAGCAAGGCCACCGGGGACAGGCGTGCCAGTACCGGGCGCAAAGGCCGGGTCCAACCCATCAATATCAAACGAAATATAAAGCGGTGCATCGCCCGCGCGTTCCGAGATGATTTTGACCGCCGCATCAATGCCATTGCGATGCACCCAAGGTGCAGTCAAAATCTCAAAGCCATGGTCACTGTCATTATAGGTGCGCAGGCCAAGTTGGGTGGATTTGCTGACATCAATAATGCCTTCAGCCGCCGCGCGGCCAAACATGCTGCCATGGTCAAGGCGGTTCGGGTCATCTGGCCATGTATCGCAATGCGCATCAATTTGCAGTAAGGCCACGGGGCCATATTTTTCGGCATGTGCCTGAAGCAATGGATAGGATGTATAATGATCCCCACCCAGGGTGAGCATTTTTGCACCTGATGCGATGATTTTACGGGCATGTTCCGCAATATCGGGCGTTACGGTTTCAGGGTGATGTGGGTTGACCATGCAATCCCCCCAATCAATAACCGAAAGGGTTTCAAACGGGTCAAACCCGAAGGGAAAAGCATTCAGTTCAGCCAATTGCACCGAGGCGGCGCGAATGGCCCGGGGCCCAAGCCGACAGCCCGGCCGATAGGTGACAGAAGCATCATACGGGACACCCGACACCACAACATCAACGCCCGTCAAATCCCGCGTCATGCGGCGACGCAGGAAGGATAGCGCGCCGCCATAAGTCATCTCCGGCCAGCGTTCGGTATTGCTGGTGGCGCGAAAGGCCTGATCGCCAGATTCGGTCATCTTTTAATGCCTCTGCGCAACTGCCAAAACGCAATCGCAATACCCACACCAACAACCAAAATGATGATCGTGGCCAGCGCGTTAATATCAGGCGACACCCCAAGTTTAACCTTGGAGAAAATCACCATCGGCAGCGTTGATGAACCGGGGCCAGATACAAAACTGGCGATTACCAAATCATCAAGCGACAGCGTGAAGCTCAGCAGCCAGCCTGAAATGAGCGCGGGCGCGATGACTGGCAATGTAATATCAAAAAACACCCGCACCGGGCGCGCACCAAGGTCTAGTGCGGCTTCTTCAAGGCTTTCATCCATATCGCCAAGGCGCGATTGCACGACGACGGCAACATAGGCCATGCAGAAGGTAGAATGGGCGATGATGATCGTTGTCATCCCGCGCCCAGCGGGCCAGCCCAAGAATGCCTCCATCCCCACAAATAGCAGCAGCAGCGATAGGCCGGTAATCACCTCAGGCATAACCAGCGGTGCAGTTGTCATGCCCATAAGCGGTGTGCGCATGCGAAACCTGCCAAACCGTGTAATGACCAGCGCGGCCAAGGTGCCCAGAACCGTTGCAACCAATGCCGAAATAAACGCTATTTGCAGGCTAATCCATGCCGCGCCCATGATCTGCGCATCATTAAACAGCTCGCCATACCATTTGGTCGAGAAGCGGGACCAAACCGTTACCAGCTTGTTTTCATTGAACGAAAAGATGATGAGCGACATGATCGGCGCGTATAGGAATACAAAGCCGAACAGCGCCGCGGTTGGTAAAAAGAAGCCCTTGCGTCTCATGATGGCTCCTTAGGTTGGGCATTGCGCAGGAAGATGATGGGCAGCACCACAACAACCAGCATAACAGTGGCCACAGCTGATGCGACAGGCCAATCCCGGTTGTTGAAAAACTCGGTCCAGAGCACTTTGCCAATCATCAACGTATCAGGCCCGCCGAGCAATGCGGGGATCACATATTCACCAATGGCGGGGATGAAAACGAGCATTGAGCCAGCGACAACCCCCGGCAACGACAGTGGCAGCGTTATGCGGAAAAACGTGCTAACCGGGCCAGCCCCAAGGTCTTGGCTGGCCTCAAGCAAGGACACATCCATTTTGACCAAATTGGCGTAAAGCGGCAAAATCATGAAGGGCAGGTAAGTGTAAACAATCCCGATATAGACCGCAAAATCTGACTGCAGCATCACAATCGGTTCGCTAATTATACCCAGCGATATCAATGTGTTATTGATCACGCCATTCAGGCTGAGAAAGCCGATCCAGGCATAGACGCGCAATAAAAACGAAGTCCAGAATGGCAGGATGATAAGCATAAGCAGCAAAGTGCGCTTCGGCTCTTCTGCGCGGGCAATGTAATAGGCCATTGGATAGCCGATCAGCAGCGCAAACACTGTTGAAACCAACGCGATTTTTAGAGAGGATAGATAGGCGTTGATGTAAAGCGGGTCTTCCAAAAGGAAGGCATAGTTTTCAAGGTCGCCACTAAATTCCCAATTATCACCAAATAGCGGCGTATAGGGCGGCATGGCGATGGCCGCATCGGAAAGCGAAATTTTGAGCACGACCACAAAGGGGATGACGAAAAACACCGTCAACCAAAGCAGGGGCACCGCAATCACCAGCGCGCGGCCAGAGATGAACCGCGACAGGACACGCGTGATAAGCCCGCCGCCGGGGGCGCGCCGCATGGGGATATGGGCTGTATCGCTCATGTCGTTAACACAACGCCAGCGGCGTTGCCCCATTGGCCCCATATTTCCTGATCCCAAGAAATTGGCTCTTGTTCGGCCAGCCGGTTAGACCGTGTAACCCGCACCAATGTGCCATTGGCCAACCGCACACGGTAGATGGACAGATTGCCCATATAGGCCACGTCTTCCACCATTCCATGAAGGATATTATTACCACTTGGCTCTGAGCGCGACAGTGTTATTTTTTCAGGCCGTAGCGCAACGGTAACCTTTTGGCCTTGCGTCAGCCCCGCAACCGGGTTCACCAAAACCGGCCCAACTGAGTCGGTTATGATCCGCATCGCATCGGGTGCAGCGGTATCAACCGTGCCTTCAAACAGGTTCACCGAACCAATGAAATCAGCCACAAAGCGTGAGGCGGGTTTTTCATAAATCTGCGTCGGCTCACCGATCTGCACGATCTCGCCTTCATTCATAACGCCAATCCGGGTAGAAAGCGTCATAGCCTCCTCTTGGTCATGGGTTACAACGATAAAGGTCACGCCCAGCGTTTCTTGGATATTCACCAGTTCAAACTGTGTTTCCTCGCGCAGTTTTTTATCAAGCGCGCCAAGCGGTTCATCTAGCAATAACAGTTTGGGTTTTTTCACCAGTGAGCGGGCCAGTGCCACGCGCTGCTTTTGCCCACCTGACAATTGGTGCGGCTTACGGCCGGCAAATTTTTCAAGCTTCACCAGCCTCAACATTTCGGCGACTTTTTCCATCGCCTCCGCCTTGCCCATGCCTTCGCGCAGCAGCCCATAGGCCACATTCTTCTCAACGCTCATATGCGGAAACAGCGCGTAAGATTGGAACATCATGTTCGTTGGTCGGTTATAGGGCGATACGCGCGCCATATCTTGACCATCAATTTCAACGGTGCCCGATGTTGGCATTTCAAACCCCGACATCATGCGCAGCAACGTGGATTTACCACAGCCGGACCCACCTAAAAGGCAAAACAATTCGCCTTTGTAAATGTCGAGGGACACGTTATCCACCGCGACAAAATCACCAAATTTTTTGGTAATATTCCGGATTTTGATAAAGGGTTTGGCTGCTTGGTCGAGCCATGGCTTGGTATCGGCAGCGGTGGCGGGATGCGCCATCATACACCTCAAATGTTCAATGAAGTGGCAGAGCGCCGGATCGAGCGCTCTGCCGGATAGATTTATTGACCGGTTAGGATTGTGGTCCAGAGCCGGGTAATCGAACGATCCTGACGGCTGTTATACACAACAGTGTTCCAAAGCCGTGCTTTGGCAGCTTCAGTTGGGAAAATGCCAGGGTCTGAGGTGATGTCTTCTTCAACCAATGGCATCGACGCCAAGTTACCGTTAGCATACCAAACATAGTTGGTAATGTCGGCAGTGATCTGAGCATCCATAATGAAGTTTATGAATGCATGCGCCGCTTCGGGGTGCGGTGCATCGGCGGGAATGCCCAGCATGTCAAACCACTGCAGCGCGCCCTCATCGGGGATCACATAGGCGATTTCTACGCCGTTTTCAGCTTCACTTGCACGGGCCTGTGCAATAAACACATCGCCTGACCAACCCACAGAAACGCAAACTTCGCCATTGGCCAAGTCATTGATATACTGCGACGAATGGAAATAACGGATATAGGGGCGGACCGTCATGACCAGCGCGGCGGCAGCTTCAAAATCGGCAGGGTCGATGGATTCAGGGTCAAGGCCAAGATAGTTCATCGCGGCGGGCAAAATTTCAGTTGGTGCGTCCAACATTGTAATGCCGCAAGCTGCAAGCTTTTCAGCATTTGCCGGGTCAAATACCAACGCCCATGAATTGGTTGGCGCGTCTTCACCCAAAATTTCGGCAACCTTGTTTGTGTTGTAACCAATGCCGGTAGTGCCCCACATATAAATGACCGAATGTTCGTTATTCGGGTCATATGTAGCCGCGGAGGACATGAGGTCCGGGTCCATATTCGCGATATTTGGCAGTAAATCACGGTTGAGCGGTTGATATACACCCGCTGCGATCTGGCGTTGCATAAAGCCAGAGGTCGGCACAACAACATCATAGCCCGAGCTGCCAGCCAACATTTTGGCCTCCAGCACTTCGTTGCTATCATAGACGTCGTAATTGACTTCGATACCGGTCGCTGCAGTAAATTTCTCCAGCGTATCTTCGGCTATATAGTCAGACCAATTATACACGTTTACGATATTTTCTTGCGCACTCGCCGATTGGGCCACAATGGCGGCAGCCACTGCGACAGCAAATTTGGTTTTCATCTTTGTCAGTCTCCCATGTTGCACGGTCCGGTATTCCCCGGTGTTATACACTGGCATCAGACCAGTAGAACCGGGCAGAGATCAAGCAAAAAGAATACCAGCGCACTGTGTTTGATCAAATTTCGTGGATCAAAACTGCATTTTCAAACTTGGTTATCGCCTTGGCGTGCCGCGTCCCCCCCCCCCAAGGCACCGTGGATTGCGAGTTGCCTAGTTTGATTGGGGCGCTTGACGTAAGGTCATTCAACACGCCGGAAAAGCTAATGGTAGTACGGCCAGACACAGGCTATTCGCACACCGAATATGGCAATTAAGCAACGAGGCGGCGTTTACTTCGTGGATGCTCCGGCGGACTAAAGTAGAAAATGTAGACGATGATATTTGTTCTAATTGTGAAAGTTTCAGGGCAAAATTTGATTATAACGCCTATAAATTAGTTTACTTAATGCAAATTATACGGCAAAGCTTTCCCTGCCATATTTTAACGATCGCAGGCAATCAGCGCCGTTTAAGCCAGTGTATCAAGCGTCTTGCTGAACTTTTCAATTATCTCGTCAATATGCGCGTTCTCGGCAATGAACATCGGGGCAACAATTGCGGAATCACCCGTGAATTTTACATGAAGCCCATTCCAGAACATCCGCTTTTGCGCTTCGGATCCGCGTTGGCCCGGTGCAGCGCCAGTATGAACCTCAACACCAGCCAACAATCCCATGCAACGGACATCTTTTACCAGCGGATGGGTGGCCAAACTCATCACCGCGTCAGTGAAATAGGGCATAAGCGCTTCGGCGCGGGCAAACAGGCCCTCGTCCTCATAAAGCTGCAATGCGGCATTGCCGGCAGCACAGGCCGCCGGGTGGGCTGAATAGGTATAACCATGGAAAAATTCAATCGCGCCGGGTTTGGCGGCATCGGTTACAGTTTCGTAAATCTTGTCCGAAACACAAACAGCACCCATCGGGATGGACCCGTTTGTTAGGGCTTTTGCCATTGTCATAATATCTGGTTTAACGTTAAACTTTTGCGCTGCAAACGGGCCACCAATGCGGCCAAAACCGGTGATAACCTCATCAAATACAAGCAAAATACCGTGTGCGTCACAAATTTCGCGAAGGCGTTCCAAATAGCCGATAGGTGGCACGAGCACGCCAGTAGACCCAGCAATCGGCTCGACGAAACAAGCAGCGATTGTTTCGCCGCCATAGGTTTGGCAAGCGCGCTCTAAATCCTCGGCCAATTCACGGCCGTTCACCGGTTGGCCTGCATGGTTAAGCTCTGAACCAGTTAGCGTGTGCCGCATCATGACCACATTCGGCATGGTAACCGGGAAGGTCCGACGGTTATTCACCATGCCCGACAGCGCAACCCCGCCGATATTCACCCCATGATAAGCACGCTCACGGCTAACAAAACGCACCCGATCACGCCCATTGGCCGAATGATAGGCCATGACAATTTTTAGCGCCGTATCAATAGCTTCTGAACCAGAATTCACAAAGAACGTATGGTTCATGCCCTCCGGTGTAAGCTTGGCAATCCGGTCAGCCAGCGCAAAACCGCCTTCATGACCCATGCCAAACGGCGCGGTATAGGTGTTGCGTTTCATCTGGGCATAGACTGCCTCGATGATTTTTGGGTGGCAATGGCCCGCAGGCGAACAAAACAGCCCGGAGGAGCCATCAATGATTTTTCCGCCACGATGGTCCGTCATATAGGTGCCAGAGGCTTCGGTCACCAAGCGGGGTTCGGCCTTAAAACCGCGATTATCGGTAAATGGCACCCAGAAGTTTTCAAGGCTATTTGGCAAGACATCATGTGGCATCGTAAACCCTCGGCTAAATTTTCCTTAGGCTAGGACTCCGCCACCGCTTTACTTATGGCCAGATTGGCCGTTACATAGGTCCAGATGGAGCGCATATGGCACTTTCAACCGAGACATTCTTCCTAGATCCAACCAATCCTGGCACGCTTCAAGGCCAGATACGGCAGAACATTACAGCAGCTGTTTTGGCCGGGCGCTTGCGTAAGGGTGAACGGCTTCCAAGTTCGCGTGCATTGGCCAAACATTTGGGAATTGCCCGCATTACCGTTACGCTCGCCTTTCAAGATCTTGTGGCCGATGGCTATTTGGAAAGTCGAGATCGTTCCGGTTACTATGTGGCCCCAACGGCGCCTTTGGCCGAAGCGCCGCGCCGCGCGCCTGTTGGCCCCCCGGGCCGTGTTAATTGGGAAGGCTGGCTTGATGGGCGTTATGCGCTAGCCCGCGTTGTTGAAAAAGAGCCGAACTGGCAGCGATTTAAATATCCGTTTATTTATGGGCAAACCGATGCCGGATTGTTTAACCATACGAGCTGGCGGTTATGCGCACATCAGGCCCTAGGCAAACGCGATTTTGACGCATTAACAACCGATTACGGTATGGGCGATGACCCGATGCTGCTCGATTATATTTCCCGCCACACCTTGCCAAGGCGCGGCATTGTTGCAGGGCCTGAAAACATTCTAATTACGATTGGTGCGCAAAACGCCTTATGGATCATCTGCCAGTTATTGTTAGGCAATGGCAGGCTGGCAGCGTTTGAAAACCCTGGCTACCCCGGATTAAGGGCCATTTTGGCCCAGCATGGCACGCATTTACCGCTCGACGTTGATGAACATGGCCTGCCGCCAGATGCCTTGCCAGAGCCGGTTAAACTGATTTTTGTGACGCCTAGCCACCAAGCGCCGACAACCGTAACCATGCCCATGAAACGGCGGCGTGAATTGCTCGCTTTGGCCAAAACGCGTGATATGCTGATCGTTGAAGATGACTATGAATTTGAGATGAGCTTTGCCAATGCCCCGACCCCGGCGCTTAAATCGCTCGATAATGAAGGGCGGGTGATTTATGTGGGCAGCTTCTCCAAATCACTTTTCCCGGGCCTGCGGCTTGGCTATTTGGTTGCCCCGGCCGAATTTGTGGCCGAAGCCCGTGCACTGCGCGCCACGGTGCTGCGCCACCCGCCGGGCCATATTCAGCGCACGGTGGCCTATTTTTTGGCGCTTGGGCATTACGATGCGCAAATAAACCGGATGCGAACCTCGTTCAAAGAACGACGCGCCATTATGCGGGCCGCGATTGATGCCGAAGGTCTTACCGCGCTACGCGGCGGCGTTTCGGGTGGCACCAGCTTTTGGATGCAATCACCCGAAGGCGTGGACAGCACCGCGCTTGCGCTGGCCCTGCGCGCCGACAGCGTGCTTATTGAACCGGGCGACCCATTTTTTGCGGAGCCCGGCGCTGGCGGTGGTGCCTATCGGCTGGCCTATTCCTCAATGCCGACACCCAAAATTGCCGAGGGAATCGCGCTTATAGCGAAACGGCAAAAGAGCATGGGATGAGGCGGCTAATTATCCAAACAAGCGCCGAAACGCTTGGCAATATTCACGGTGGTAAATTTAGGTTTATCAATAGGTTGTCAGCTGTTTTAACGCAACAAAACTGGGCCGTTTCGTACCGCGAAAAACGCCGTGGTGATGCCATAAGTGACCGGCTAGACCGCGCCTACCATCTACACGAAATTACCGGCGCACGTGGCGCGCGCGGGCTTAACTTTCGCCGCGCGTATTTTTACCCGTGGTGGATGTTTGACCACCCTCACCAACGCTATGGTGGCCGGATTGGCGCGCTGACCTATGAGGCAGCGCAGATTGATGCAAGTGCAGCACGGGCGTTTTATGATGATCTTCAGCGCCATTACCTTGCGGATTGGGCGCGCGGGAACCCTGATGGCCCGGCGCTTGTGCCCTTACAGGCCGAGTTGACCCGCAAGCGCGCTTGGCAATTCAGTAACTTAGAGGGGATCGTTGCGCAGATCCGCACCCATGATCCGGGCCGCCAAATTGTGCTCAAACCGCACCCAAAGCTTATTTACAGCGGCCCAGAGAAAGCGTTGCTGGCACAATTGGCAATGCAAGACCATGTTCACGTTGTTGAGGGGCCAATGTCGGAAATGCTGGGCGGTGCCGCCTATGTCGCCACGCATAATTCCGCCACCGCGTTTGAAGCGATGGTGCTTGGCATTCCGTCCATCTTGTTTGCATTGGCCGATTTTCACCATATTTGCCCAGTGGTGCAAACTAGGTCAGATGCCGCCAGCGCCTTTGCAAGGCTGCATGGCCCAAAGCCTGATTTTGCGCGCTATTTATACTGGTTTTTGGAACAAAACTGCCTGCATGCAGGGCGAGATGATGCTTATGCGCGCATCGCAACACAATTGGCCGAATGTGGCTGGCCCGTTGCGCCCATAACTGGCCCCATGACTTAGGCAATCTGGCCCTAATTTACGGGCAATACTTGCCAGATTGTGACGCAAAATCTTAAAGGGAATCCGCCATGAAAATGACAACAGAAGAAGCCTTCGTAAAAACACTGCAAGCCCATGGAATCGAAGATACTTTTGGCATTATCGGTTCGGCCTTCATGCCGATTTCTGACTATTTCCCCAAGGCCGGTATTAAGTTTTGGGACGTGGCCCATGAATGCAACGGCGGTTACATGGCCGACGGCTATACCCGCACATCCGGCAAAATGGCGATGATTATTGCCCAAAACGGCCCCGGCATAACCAATTTCGTAACCTGCGTAAAAACCGCCTATTGGAACCATACCCCCATGCTGCTGGTGACCCCACAGGCCGCCAATAAAACAATTGGCCAAGGCGGGTTCCAAGAAGTTGAACAGATGGCCCTGTTTAAAGACATGGTTGCCTATCAAGAAGAAGTGCGCGACCCGACCCGCATTTGCGAAGTGCTGAACCGCGTGATCACCAAGGCACACCGGCTATCTGGCCCCGCGCAAATCAACATTCCGCGCGATTTTTGGACCCAGATTGTTGATATTGAACTGCCCGCCATGGTGAAGTTTGAACGCCCATCAGGTGGTGAAGAGGCGATTGCGGCGGCGGCGGCACTGCTTTCGGGCGCCAAATTCCCGGTGATATTGAACGGGGCTGGTGTGGTTTTGGGCGGTGCAATCCCTGATTCTGTAGCACTTGCCGAACGCTTGGATGCGCCGGTTGCCTGTAACTACCAGCATAACGACGCCTTCCCCGGCAGCCACCCGTTGTCAGTCGGTCCGCTTGGCTATAATGGCTCCAAAGCGGCGATGAAGCTAATCGCGCAGGCCGATGTTGTGCTGGCGCTTGGCACCCGGTTGAACCCATTTTCAACCCTGCCCGGCTATGGCATGGAATACTGGCCCAAAGACGCCAAACTTATCCAAGTTGACATCAACGCTGACCGCATTGGCCTGACCAAGAAGGTTGCTGTCGGTATTGTTGGCGATGCGCGCAAAGTGGCAAAAAGCATTCTGGCCCAGCTTGCCGATAACGCTGGCGATGAAGGCCGGGCTGAACGTAAAGCCCTGATCGCACAAACAAAATCAGCTTGGGCGCAAGAGTTAACATCGCTTGACCACGAACAAGATGACCCCGGCACCACATGGAATGAGCGCGCGCGCGCCGCGCGGCCTGATTGGATGTCACCGCGCAAAGCATGGCGTGCGATTACCGCCGCCTTGCCAAAAGATGCGATTATCAGTTCCGATATTGGCAATAACTGCGCCATAGGCAATGCCTACCCAACCTTTGAAGATGGCCGCAAATATCTGGCCCCCGGCCTGTTTGGCCCTTGCGGTTATGGCTTTCCGTCCATCGTCGGTGCGAAAATTGCCAACCCCACAGTGCCAGTCGTTGGCTTTGCAGGTGACGGTGCTTTTGGCATTTCGATGAATGAAATGGTTTCCATTGGGCGCGATGAATGGCCCGCAATCACCATGGTAATTTTCCGCAACTACCAATGGGGTGCTGAAAAGCGCAACACCACGCTGTGGTATTCGGACAATTTCGTCGGCACCGAGTTGGACCTGAAAGTCTCATACGCCAAAATTGCAGATGCATGCGGGCTAAAGGGTGTGCAGGTTTCAACCATGGAGGGGCTGACCGATGCATTGGCGCAGGCGCTAAAAGATCAGGCAGCCGGCACAACCACATTTATTGAGGCTGTGTTGAACCAAGAATTGGGTGAACCCTTCCGTCGTGATGCGATGAAAGCCCCCGTTCAGGTTGCAGGTATTGACCCGGCTGATATGCGGCCGCAAACACGGGCAAAATAGTGCCAGCCCCAGCCTCTGGCCCCATACTTGTTGTCAATGCGGGGTCATCCTCGGTTAAGGTCATATTGTTTGACGCGCAGCTATGTCAGACCCTATCTGGCGCCGTTACCGAAATTGGCAGCGGCGCCACATTCACTTTGAATGGCGCGTCTAACGCCTGTGCGGCAACCGATCATAAATCAGCAGTTCGTTTAATTCTAAATGAACTGGCAACACGAGATATGCCGCCACAGTCATTTGCGGCAGCGGCGCACCGTGTTGTGCATGGGGGCGCAAAACTGACAGCGCCGCGCCGTATAACACCAGAAATTCGTGCGGAAATTGTGGCCTGTACCGCATTGGCCCCGATACACAATCCCGCCAATCTGGCCGCAATTGATGCGCTTAGCTCATTGACCCCCGATTTACAGCAATTTGCAAGCTTCGACACCGCATTTCATACTACAAACCCGCCCGAGGCAACAACCTACCCCCTGCCCAAAAAATGGCGGGGTCGTGGCCTGCAACGCTATGGGTTTCATGGGATTTCATACAGTGCGCTGGTTAAAAACCACCCCGGCCCGCTGCCAAAACGCCTTTTGGCACTTCATTTGGGAAATGGCGCTTCATTATGTGCTATTCACAACGGGTGCTCAGTTGCAACAACTATGGGCTATTCGCCCGTCTCCGGCCTGTCGATGGGCAGCCGTGTTGGGGATATTGATGCACTGGCCGTGCTTGAAATTGCCAAATCCGAAGGAATAGAGGTAACATCGACGCTGTTAAATAACGCCTCGGGCCTGATGGGACTGGCAGGAGAAAACGACATGCGATCCTTGATGCGGGCAGGCACGCCGGATGCAGACTTTGCAATTTCTCACTTTTGCTATTGGGCGGTGCGGCATGCGGGGTCAATGGTTGGCGCAATGGGCGGGCTTGATGGGATTGCTTTTACAGGCGGAATTGGCGAAAATGCGCCAGAAATTCGTGAAAGAATTTTGAACGAATTAAATTGGTTAGGTGTTAGACTTGATTACGATGCGAATAGAAATAACCTGTCTACTCTGCATGGCGCAAGCAGTAACATCAGCGTTCATATTGTTGCGGCGCGCGAAGAACGGCAAATCGCCCAAGATGCACTGGAGCTGATGTAAGATGGCGCAGCCAAAGCTCAATACCTCTCCCAAGGTCGCTGACGAAATCCGTCAGACCACGTGTTATATGTGCGCCTGTCGGTGCGGAATTAACGTGCATCTGCGTGATGGCAAGGTCAGCTATATCGAAGGCAACCGCGACCATCCGGTAAACAAAGGCGTGCTATGCGCCAAGGGTTCTGCTGGGATTATGCAGCATTATTCCCCAGCCCGCTTACGTGCGCCGCTGTTGCGTGTTGGTGAACGCGGTGAAGGTAAGTTCAAAGAGATTTCATGGGATGAGGCGCTTGAACTGGCCACAAGCTGGCTGGCCCCAATACGGGCTAACGCTCCGGAAAAACTAGCTTTTTTTACTGGACGTGACCAAAGCCAAAGTTTTACCGGTTGGTGGGCACAGGCTTATGGTACACCCAACTACGCCGCCCATGGCGGGTTTTGCTCGGTCAATATGGCGGCGGCTGGCATTTACACACTGGGCGGGGCATTTTGGGAATTCGGTTCACCCGACTGGGAACATACCAAATTTTTCATGCTATTTGGTGTTGCCGAAGACCATGATTCCAATCCCATCAAAATGGGCCTTGGAAAACTAAAAAAACGCGGAGCCCGCATTATTGCCGTTAACCCGGTTCGCACGGGATATAACGCCATTGCCGATGATTGGGTTGGAATTACCCCCGGCACTGATGGTTTATTCATCCTATCGCTTGTCCATTGCCTGTTTTCGGCAGGCAAAATCGACCTGCCCTACCTGCTTCGGTATACCAATGCACCATTTTTGGTTAACCAAGATACCGATAGCGCAGAACACGGGCTGTTTTTACGAGATGAGAACGGCAAAGAACTTGTCTGGGATCGGGTTTCCAAAACCGCCCAACCATGGGACGCGCCCGATATTAAGCCTGAGCTACAAGGAAGTTTAACTGTTAACGGCATCAGCTGTCAACCGGTCTTTGCACTTATGGCTGCGCGCTATCTAACAGATGAATATGCCCCTGAAGCCGTTGCTGACCGCACTGGCATTTCCGCCGCGCGCATTCGGAGCATCGCAGGCGAACTTGCCCGTGTGGCGTTTGAGGAAGAAATCGTACTTGACCGGGCTTGGACCGATTGGCGCGGCCAAAAACATGACAAAATGATAGGCCGGCCAGTGGCCTTCCATGCCATGCGGGGCATCTCGGCCCATTCCAACGGGTTCCAAACCTGCCGCGCATTGCACCTATTGCAAATTCTGCTCGGCTCAGTTGAAACACCGGGTGGGTTCCGCTTCAAGCCACCCTATCCCAAACCGTTTGAGGCGCATCCAAAACCCCATGCTAAGGCAAAACCCGGGCAACCGCTTGCAGGGCCACATCTTGGTTACCCGCGCGGGCCAGAAGATTTGGCGCTTAGCGATAATAATACCGCTTTGCGCATCGACAAAGCCTTCACCTGGGAGAATCCGCTTTCGGCCCACGGCCTCATGCATATGGTGATTTCGAACGCTGCGGCGGGTGATCCCTATAAAATAGATACGCTTTTCTTGTACATGGCGAACATGGCGTGGAATTCGTCCATGAACACCGCACAGACAATGGATATGCTGCGCCAGCGTGATGAAAACGGCGAACACAGCATCCCGCATATCATTTATTCCGATGCCTACAGCTCTGAAATGGTTGCTTTTGCTGACCTCGTCCTTCCGGACACCACCTATCTGGAACGGCATGATTGCATTAGCCTGCTTGACCGCCCAATTGGTGAGCCCGATCTTTTGGGCGATGCCATTCGATGGCCTGTGGTGGAGCCAGATCGCAATGTGCGGGGCTTCCAGACGGTTCTTCTTGATCTTGGTGCGCGGCTTGGCCTACCCGGTATGGTTAACGAGGATGGCGCGCCAAAATTCAATGACTATGCCGATTATATGCAGCGCCATGAACGTCGCCCCGGTATTGGGCCGCTGGCTGGATTTCGGGATGGGGGCGCGGGGCGTGGCCGTGGCGCGCCGAATGCGCACCAGATTGACGCCTATATCAAAAACGGTGGTTTTTGGTCTGACCCAATCGCGCCCGAAAACGCCTATTTCAAACCTTGGAATAAGGGCTATCAAGATTGGGCGGTTGAACGCGGGTTGTTTGATGTTCCGCTCCCCTACATTCTCAATATCTATTTGGAACCATTGCAAAAATTCAGGTTGGCCGCAGAAGGCAAGCATGCCATGCAACCACCCGAACACCTACGCGACCGGCTTAAAGCAGCGATGGACCCGCTCCCATTTTGGTATACGCCTTTTGGAGATTCAACGACCGAATATCCGCTCCATGCCATAACGCAACGCCCGGCGGCTATGTATCATTCATGGGGCGGCCAAAATGCTTGGTTGCGGCAAATTCATGGACATAACCCGTTATATTTGCCACAAAATATTTGGGAGTCGCATGGTTTTGCCGAAGGTGATTGGGCGCGTGTTTCATCACCAAATGGAGATATCACCATTCCCGTTGCCCGTATGGATGCGCAAAACAGCAAAACATTATGGACATGGAACGCGATTGGAAAGCGGCGCGGTGCTTGGGCTTTGGATAAGGATGCGCCTGAATCCAATAAAGGTTTTCTATTAAACCATCTTATCAGTGAGCTTCTACCACAACAGGCCGATGGTCATCGTTGGGCGAATGTTGACCCGATAACAGGACAGGCCGCTTGGTATGATTTGCGGGTAAAAATTGAGAAAACCACAGCGCCTGCACAGTCGAGGCCACTGCCCGATACGGGTGCGCAAGACTCGCCCGTAAATGGCGCGCCATCGCAATTAACCTATGGGAAGGATTGGACGTGACCAGCCTGCCAACACAAACAGAACGCCGCCTAGGGCTTGCCATTGACCTAGATACCTGTGTGGGCTGCCATGCCTGCGTGATTTCCTGCAAAGAATGGAATACGAGCCAATATGGCGCCCCACTTTCCGACACTGACCCTTATGGCAGCGATCCGGGCGGAACCTTTCTGAACCGCGTACACAGCTTTGAAATTACACCGAAAAGCGCGCCGCCACAGGTTGTCCATTTCCCCCGATCCTGCCTGCACTGCGAAGACGCGCCCTGCGTAACAGTTTGCCCAACAGGTGCGAGTTATAAACGCGTTGAAGACGGAATTGTGCTGGTTAATGAAAGCGATTGCATTGGCTGTGGCCTGTGCGCTTGGGCTTGCCCCTATGGTGCGCGCGAAATGGATGCCGTTGCCGGCGTGATGAAAAAATGCACATTATGCGTTGACCGAATTTACAACGAAAACCTGCCGGAAGAAGACCGTGAACCCAGCTGCGTGCGGACCTGCCCTGCGGGTGCACGCCATTTTGGTGATTATGCCGACCCCGACAGCAATGTTTCAAAGTTAAGTGCTGAACGAGGCGGTATTGAGTTGATGCCGGAACTTGGCACAAAACCTGTTAATCGCTATCTGCCGCCCCGCCCGCGTGACCAAATTGACCTTTTGGCTCCGCTTCTTGATGTTGCACCTAGCAACCCAACAGGCGTTTTGGGATGGGTTGAGCGCATGATGGAGCGGCTCTGATGCATCCTGCAAAATCAATTATCCTATTTACAACGCTATCTGGTCTCGGCTTTGGGCTGATGGCCGTATTTGGCCTTGGCCTAACAGCTGTCAGCGGGTTAACAGCGCTCATCTTTACACTTATGGCGCTTGGCTTGGCCGGGGCCGGCCTGCTCGCCTCGCTTTTCCATCTTGGGAACCCACAACGCTTTGTTAAGGCGCTTACGCAGGTTCGCACATCGTGGCTTAGCCGTGAGGGGGTTTTGTCGCTGTTAACAATGGCTGCTTTTGGCAGCTATGGTGGGTTGCTATTTTTGGGTATCCGCTTGGATTTACTTGGTTATTTATCAAGTATATTTGCATTGGCAACCATATTTGCCACTGCGATGATTTATGCCCAATTGCGCACAGTTCCGCGCTGGAATAGCTGGCTAACCCCTGCTTTGTTTATGGCCTATGCAATCTGTGGCGGTTTGCTTCTTGGTGCCCAATTGGAATTAGCTAAATGGGCAAGCCTTGCGCTGTTTGTATTGCAAATTGCGCATTGGATGCGTGGGCGAACCGCCCTAACCGCATCAGGAAGCAGTGCAGAGACGGCTACCGGGTTAGGTAGTATCGGCACAGTTCGATTGCTGGAATCCCCACATACCGCACGCAATTATGTAACCACTGAAATGGCTTTTCGTGTAGCGCGCGCCCGCGTGGGCCAGTTGAAACTCGCCGTCATTGTTATGATGATCGCGCAATCAATGCTGCTATTCGTATTCACTGCAAACCACATGATGGCTGCTTTGGTCATCGCGCTTCACATGGCGATGACTCTCACCTCCAGGTGGTTGTTTTTTGCTGAATCTGAACATGTCGTCAGCTTGTATTACAATAAGTAGGGGTTCGCCGCTGCCTATTTACTTGAATAGCCTAATTGTACGAAAAACCATATTTATCGTGCTTTGCGGCCAACTTATGAAAATAAATATTCGTTTTGTGCAATTATATTCAGCGATAAATTCCTAGCCGTGCCAAGGTTCTTGCGTGTAAATTTCATTATCACGGCAAATAAACTGTAAATCACCATGCGCCAACCGTAGCGTATTTGGCAGATGATTGAACGCAGCCTCTAGCCCCCTGCGCAACGTAGTAACATTCTGCCCTTTTGCACAAATAAGTGGCAGCGCAGGTGATGGGCGGGTGCGGCCAATCACTTTAACCAACGCCGCCTCTGCCATCACATCACAGGCTAAGTGCCAGCTAACAGCATCAATAGCTGCAAGCGCTGCATGGCCAGATGCAACGGCCTGAATTGATGCAGCATGCGCGCCCGTGAGCAACGGTTTGGCCAAGTTAATATCGGCGCGCGCTGCTGCGTCATTCAGCGCAGCCCAGCCAGATTGCGAGTGAAGCACGTTTACAGCGGGGCGGGCGCCGTCAAACGCCTCGATACCGCGCCTCGTGTCATCAATCTGCGCAATCAAGACCGAGCAGTATTGTCCCGGCTCACAACCGGGCAGGTTATAATCTAAGGTGCCCAGCACATCGCATGCCTGCCAAAGGCCCAGTCGGTAAGGCATGGCGCAGGTTTGGCTAAACAACAATGTCGGGCGATTCCAATGCCGATGCAAATCCTTGGGCCGCGATAGTTCCTTTGGCGCGGCAAGGCCCAATTGCCGCAATGTATCACCAATATGGGCCCATAACGCGTTATTGGCAGCGCGCCGATGGGGCCAGTCATACATGGGCAGGCTTGCAATCATTCAGGCATCAACGGGTGCGGCACCGGCTCTTTTTTTCGCAAGGCATAGGCCCGAAAAACTTGAAAATATGAGCGATACCAATACCCATGATTGCGCCGCAAAAAATGCGTACGATGTTCGCGATAGGTTTCTGGCAGGCGATACCATGCTAGTTTTGGGTGCGCATGATGCACGGCATGCAGGTTATTGTTCAAAAACAACCATGAAAGCGGGCCTCTATCTTCAATAATCACCGTACGACCAGAGGACCGTAAATGCGCCTGATGTTCCAAAAATGTGCGGATTTTGAGGATCGACAACCCGCCATAGGCCGAACCAATATAGGCCCATAAGGGTAAAGCTGAGAATAGTTGAACCACGCCAATCAGCGCTGCTACCATCGCAAAATGGCGCAGCCAGACCCAAGCCACCGCCAGATCACCCCGCCAAATGGCGCGCATATCTGCTGCCATAAACGCGTATTGCCCCACCGCAGGCCCAAGCACGATACGTCCTAGCAAGCTATTGTTAATATGCAGAAGAAATTTCATGACCTTGGGCAATTTCGCCCAAACAGCCGGGTCCAAATAGCCGCTTTCCGGGTCATCATACGGGTCGGTCAGGCGCGAATCGAGATGGTGGTGTAGGTGTTGATCGCGAAACCGCTCATAAGGGACCAGTAGGCCGATTGGTGGATAGACCAAAGCCGCCGAGAGAAAGCGCGACGGCAATGGGTGCCCGTGGATCACCTCATGTTGAAGCGAGGAATGGAGTGTAAATGTTGGAACCAACAGCAAAATAGCCAGCCAGACGGGAAGCCATCCGCCAAAAACCAACCCAAACCAAACGGCATAGCACCCGGCGATCAGCGCCAGGGTTGGCCATTCGACACCAGAGCGCCGTAAATTATTCATGGGTCCTCTTAAAAAGTTGCGCGGATACTGCGTTGAATCGCAAGCAAACGCAACAACTTCAATCGCAATAATGTGAGCATAGTTGTGGTGCAGCGCGCAAATTTCCAGCGTAGATGTTGCCCATAACAATTCAAAGGATTGAACATGAAACGTCGTTATTTTCTCGGAGCAGGTGCGACTAGTGGTATTGCACTCGCGATTGGGCTTCCTATGAAGGCTTCTGAAGAGGTGTTTGAAATTATGCTGACAGATGAAGAATGGCGTGCGCGGCTTACAACGCAACAATATGCTGTGCTGCGCGATGAAGATACTGAGCGTGCGTTTACCAGCCCGCTGCTCGAAGAATCGCGAGTTGGCACGTATAACTGCGCGGGCTGCGATTTGCCGCTATTTGCATCCGCAACCAAATATGACAGCGGTACCGGTTGGCCTAGCTTTTGGGATGGGTTGCCCGACGCGCTGCGCTTTAAAGAAGACAACACGTTGTTTTCGCGCCGCACCGAAGAGCATTGCCGCCGTTGCGGCGGTCATTTGGGCCATGTTTTCAACGATGGCCCCGCCCCAACCGGTAAGCGCCATTGCATTAATGGCGTAGCACTTACCTTTGCTGCGGCCTAACAGCGTAATATTGCAAAACGGCGCGGTCGCTAGGTTTTAGCACACTTGCCCGCGCCGCGCCGCCATAGCCAAGCCATGCGCCCCGATAATTGATCGGGGCTCGTGGCACGGCAGGCCTTTAGCGACCCTTCCAAATCGGTGGGCGTTTTTCGGCAAAGGCCCGCGCCCCTTCCAGCTGGTCATCTGATGAATAAAGCCGGTCTACCGTGGCAAACTGGCGTTTGCTAATGCGGTTCAGCGCGTCTTGAAACTTCATATCTTCAGCCTCACGCACCACTTCCTTGATGGCTGCAAATACCAAGGGTGGCCCAGCTTCTAACAGCCGCGCCAATTCCCAAGCCTTGGGCAAAAGGTCCGCACTGGTTGTGATCTCCTTCAACAAACCCCAACGCATCGCCTCTTCTGTGTCAAACCAACGCCCCGTCAGCAGCAAATCCATTGCCACATGGTAAGGAATGCGCTTGGGCAGTTTAATGCTGGCAGCATCGGCCACCGTTCCCGATCGTATTTCCGGCAAGGCAAATGTGGCCGTGTCGCTGGCTAAAATCAGGTCACAGCTTAGGGCGAGTTCCAGCCCGCCGCCGCAGCAAATACCATTTACGGCCGCAATTACGGGTTTGTTCAGGTTTCCAAGCTCTTGCAAACCGCCAAAACCGCCAATGCCATAATCGCCATCGACGGCATCGCCGTCGGCAGCCGCCTTCAAATCCCAACCCGGGCAGAAAAATTTCTCGCCCTCAGCGCGCAAAATAGCCACGCGCAGCGATTCATCATCGCGAAAATCCATGAAGACCTGCCCCATAATGCGGCTGGTTTTCAAATCAATCGCATTGGCCTTTGGGCGGTCTAGCGTTACTTCGAGTATGCCACCCTCACGTCGGGTTTTAATTGGTGTCTCGTTCATATCGTCTCCTGTCGTATCCAAATAACCGCATCAGCCGCGACAGCGCCTTGGCCGGGCCGGCGCAACATTAGCGGGTTAACTTCAATCTCTTCGATCCGTTGATCATTGATGAACATCGCAATCATGCGTTCTACCGCATCCAGCCCTGCTTCAACATCGGCAGTTGGCCGCCCGCGATACCCGTGGAGCAAAGGGGCTAGCTTCAGTCGGTCCAATGCGCCGCGTATATCCGCTCTTGTTGCTGGCAAAATTAGGGTTTGTGTATCATTCAACAACTCAGCCACTACACCGCCAAGGCCGAGCGTAAGGCTTGCCCCATAAACTGGATCACGCCGCAGGCCAATCAGCAGTTCCGCAACCGGGTCTGCGACCATCTCTTCGACCAAAAACAACTGCCCGGGCATACCCTTAGCAGCAGGGGCAAGTGCCTCAACCGCAAGGTTCAGTTTAACAGCGCCAGCCTCAGATTTATGCGCCAGACCAAGCGCCTTGAGCGCCAAAGGGCCGCTCAGCGCCGAAGCTGCTTGAAACGCGCAATCCCGTACTACGATATTGCGCGGCACGCTGATACCTGCATTCGCAAGCATGGCCTTCGCACCGGCTTCATCAACCATTAAAAGCGACGCGTCCGCCATTACACCCAGCGGCGCCCATTGGTCGCGCGCCGCAAGGCCAATCTCGGCACACGCCACAACGGCCTTTAGTGCCGTGCGTAGCCCTAAAACCGGGGCGACACCACCAGCCATAAACTGCGCGGCGCGTGCTTCACTTAGGTTTTCGGGCATGGTCGCCACGGCTAATGCTGGCAAGCCGGTTTC